>Ga0316207_10000101_pt1 | contig 187045 bp, 199 predicted proteins | sample 6weekpyrite_MG_FD_204943 | JGI IMG/M metagenome (GOLD analysis project Ga0316207, IMG submission 204943) | Microbial mat bacterial communities from mineral coupon in-situ incubated in ocean water Damariscotta River, Maine, United States -... | ecosystem: Environmental > Aquatic > Marine >... | reverse complement strand
TATTTGGATTTTATTCAAATAACATGAGAAGGAATATGAGAAGGAGTGTCATGAGGTCTTGCCGATAGGCAAAGCTTTAGTGACTGAATTTTATTTGGATTTTATTCAAATAACATGAGAAGGAATAATAGTATGCTAGAAGATAAACAGAGATGGAACGAGAGATATTTAGAAAATCCTATGCCACAAACAGTATCTCCGCTTCTGGAGAAATATATAGAACATGTTAATGTTGGGCAGGCTATTGATGTTGCATGCGGAACAGGTAGAAATACTCATTATTTGGCAGATTTAGGTTTTTTAATCGATGCCATAGATATATCTGATTATGCACTTGAGAGAGTAAGAGAGAGTTCTACAATTAACAAAATAGATAGTGATTTAGATAAATATAACCTAACTCCAAATAAGTATGATTTAATTGTAAATGTAAACTATTTAAATCGTCGCTTAGTCTCACAAATGAAAGATGCGTTACGTAGCGGAGGAGTAGTTATATTTGAGACATTTATAGTCGCTCATGGTGACTTTAAACTGCCAACTACAAACCTAGATTATCTTCTACGTAAAAATGAGCTTCTTCACTCCTTTATTGGATTGGATATTATCTATTATGAAGAGAGAATTGATACAAACCTAAGAGGAGAAAGAGTTAAAATAGCCTCTATAGTGGCTAAAAAGATATGAAATAATTTATAACATTTTATATTAGTGTGGATTTTCTAAAATAATTAGATATAATCCCTGTATTATTTATATAAAAGGATGCTACCAGATGAGAAGGGTTATACTGTTTTCGTTTTTAATTATATTCACATCGTTACTATCAGCTTCAACTGTTGTTGTAAAAGATGAGAATGGAGATGAGCTTGAGCTTAAGGGAAACTTTCCGACTATTGGTCAAAAAGCACCAACGGTACGTGTTGTAGGTACTGATATGTCAGTTAAGAGTATCGGTGGTAAAAGTGATAAGATTCGTATTATTGCTACAGTGCCAACTGTTGACACGCCTATTTGTACTGAGGAGTCTAAGAGGTTTGACAATGAGATTAAAAAGCTCTCAAATGTTGAGATGACTGTAGTATCTATGGATCCTCCATATTCTGATGATCGCTTCTGTGAAGGACGCGGTATTAAAAATATTTCAGTTGGTTCAGATTTTGAGCATCGTGATGTCGGAAGCAAATATGGTGTGGTAATAACAGATGGAGAGTCGGAGGGATTATTGATTCGTTCTATTTTTGTTATAGGCAGAGATGGAAAGGTTCTATATGAAGAGATTGTTCCAGAACTTGATCTGCATCCAAATTATGATAATGTTATGAACGTAATAAAAATGGCAAACACTAAGAAATAGATAGAAATTTTTAAAAAGGGCTTAAGAGCATAGTTTTACAGTCCTTCAAGTAAAATATGCCAGAGCCTCTCTATCTCTTTATCATTTAAAAATAGTGTAGATTTATTTTTAAACAGTTCAGTATGCAGACTCTCTTTTATGCTAAAGGTATGAGAACACTCCCTATGAGTCGGCAAGAATGCCCGAATGAGTGAAACCTCATCTTTTATTGGCAAAGAGCATAGAAAACAATCCAGCTCGCTATGTAGTCTTCCCTCGTACTCTAATAGTTTAATATACGACTCCACTGCGACTCTTTTTGGATTTTGCTTATTCCAGTTTCTAGAAGCACTATCTAAAAGTTCGAAGTAAAAATCATCCAACTCCTCAACATCCTTTAGGTGTTTATAAAAGAGTGATACAAAATCCTGCCATGCTCTTAGAAGTTTATAATCGTTTATCCATTTAAAACCTATATGAATAACATCCTTGAGCCTAAATATAGTTGATTTAGGAGATCCCTCTTTCTCATAATCTATTTTAAAACCAAGGTTTATAACTCCATGTCTTGCTCCGTAGAACCTATAAAGAGTATCTAAGCTATCTCTTGATATTATTGTGACTATTAAATCTTCATCTTTAACTCTATTGAGATTTAGAATGAAACCCTGCATTATACGCTTCTTTTATACACATTATTTATTTTTCTTTTAGAAATTATCTTAGTATTATACTTTTTTAAACCTTTAAATAGTACAATACAAGACTTTATCTCTAAATAGACTAAGTTTCTTTAAAAAGAGATTAAATTCTAAAAGAATTTATATAAAATTGTAAAATTTAGGAGTGAAAATGGTTGAATATCATGATTTATTAAGATCATTCAAAGATAATTGTGGATTTGGGCTTGTAGCCAATATTAAAAATAGAGCTTCTCATAAGGTTTTAAATGATGCTGTGACAGCGTTAGAGAGAATGATGCACCGTGGTGCAGTAGCTGCTGACGGTAAAACCGGTGATGGAAGTGGACTCCTGCTATCTCTGCCCGAAGAGTTTCTTCGTAAAGAGGCATCTGCCAACGGTATAGAGCTACCAAAGCAGTTCGCAGTTGCATCAGTATTTACAAAAGATATAAAGCACTTGGAAACGATAGATAGCATCTGTACAAATAATGACCTTAAAATTGTTTTTCGTCGTGAAGTTCCAATCGATACAAAAGCACTTGGTGATCAAGCTTTAGAGTCATTGCCGAATATTGTTCAACTATTTATAATTCCAAACTCAATTATGGCTACAAACAGATTTGATGCACTTTTGTATCTATCTCGTAAAGAGAGTGAGCACAAGTTAATTGATGATAGAGATTTCTATATAGCCTCTATGTCCTCAACTGTTCTTTCATATAAGGGACTAGTTATGCCCACTCATATTAAAGAGTTTTACAAGGATCTTCAAGATGAAAACTTTAAAATATCTTTTTCACTCTTTCACCAAAGATTTTCTACAAATACACTTCCTGAATGGAGACTTGCTCAGCCATTTCGTGCAGTTGCTCATAATGGTGAGATTAACTCGGTTGAGGGTAACCGTTTTAATGTTGAGATAAAATCAGAATCTATTAAAAGTGAAGTCTTTACAGATGAGGAGATAAAAAGAATTTTGCCAATTCTACAACTGAACTCATCTGATAGTGCCAGTGCAGATAACTTTTTTGAATTTTTGATAGTTAACGGCATGGATTTTTTTAAAGCTGTTCGTGCAGTTATTCCCGGAGCTTGGCAGAACGCTCCTCATATGGATCCTGAACTTCGTGCATTTTATGAGTATCACTCTACTGTTTTTGAAGCTTGGGACGGTCCAGCAGCATTCTCTGTGACAGATGGTCGTTATATAGGCTGTGTGTTAGATAGAAATGGTCTCCGTCCATCGAAGTACATAGTGACAAAAGATAATAACCTCCTTATTGCAAGTGAGTACGGTGTTGTTGATATTGCAGAAGATGAGATAAAAGAGAGAGGTCGCCTGCAGTCTGGTGAGATGTTAGGATTGGACCTTAAATTTGGAAGAGTTCTTAAAAACGATCAGATTAATGATTACCTAAAGAGCTCTAATCCATATATGAAGTGGTTAAATGAGCATATGATTTATCTACAAGAACATGTAGAAGAGCAATATCTCTCTCAATGTGATTTTGATGCACAAAATTTAGTCGCAAGACAAAGATATTTCAATATTACTCAAGAAGTTGTAGAGCAGGTGATTGAACCGATGATAAGAGACTCCAAAGAGCCTGTCGGTTCTATGGGTGATGATACCCCTCTTGCTGCATTCTCAAACAAACAAAGATCATTTTCTGACTACTTCAAGCAGAAGTTTGCACAGGTTACAAACCCTCCTATTGATCCAATTAGAGAGAAGGTTGTAATGAGTTTAAATACGGGTTTTGGTGAAGTTCATAATATACTTGATGAGATACCATCTCATGCCCACAGATTAAAAGCAATATCTCCAATTATTACTCGTGAAAAACTTGATGTTTTAAAATCATTTGGAGATAAAAAATCGCCTAGTTACCAAGCTTTTTATCATAACAAATCATTCTCTACAGCTTATAGCGGTGAATTAAAAGATGCACTCGATGCCTTAGTAGTAACTGTAATAGACTCTGTTAAAAATGAGGCATCAAGAATAATAATTTTAGATGACTATGCATTTAATGAGGATAGTAAAATTATTCCAATGGCTATGGTTATCGGTCGTTTAAATATTGCATTGCTAAAAGCCGGAATTCGTCACCTTGTATCGATGATAGCAGTTACAGGTGAAGTACATGATGCTCATGGCGCTGCTGTGCTTATTGGTTACGGAGCAAGTGCAATATATCCTAACCTGCTATTTGCTACAGTAGTTGAACATACTGAAAAATCAAATTCAATAAATATTGAGTGTAATGAAGCTTTAAAATCGGTTCATAGTGCTTTAAATGGAGGACTTCTTAAAATTATGTCAAAGATGGGTATCGCAACTATCGCTTCATATCGTAATGCAGGACTCTTTGATATTATGGGCTTAAGTCGAGAAATAGTTGAAGAGTGTTTTGAGAGTTCTCACTCTGTATTGAATGGTTTAAAGTATAGTGATATTGATGAAAGAGTGACAAAATACCATAAACAGGCATTTAATGAGGATGGATTTAACAAGATTTTTCCATTAAATATTGGTGGGTTCTACAAGTTTTATAATGAACAAGAGCACCATGATTTTGGTCCGGCTGTCATTCATGCAATTCATGCAGTCTCTTCCAGAGGTGATAAGAAAGATTACGACAAATTAAAAGATTTAGTCAATAAAAGAGGATTAAAGTTTATTCGTGATTTTTTCGATTTGAAATCTGATAGAAAAGCTATTGATATCTCTGAAGTAGAACCTAAAGAGGAGATATTTAAAAGATTTGCATCTGCTGCTATGAGTCTTGGTTCTATTTCACCGGAGGCACATGAGACAATTGCTATTGCTATGAATAGAATCGGTGCTCAGTCAAACTCTGGAGAGGGTGGAGAAGATGCCTCACGTTTTGGTACTGAACGCGTTTCTAAAATCAAACAGGTTGCATCCGGAAGGTTTGGTGTAACACCTGCCTACCTTAGAAGCGCCGAGGAGATACAGATTAAAGTTGCCCAAGGTGCTAAACCTGGTGAAGGTGGACAGTTACCAGGACATAAGGTATCTGCGCTTATTGGTAAATTAAGACATACGGTTCCGGGAGTTACCCTTATATCACCTCCTCCTCATCATGATATTTACTCTATCGAGGATTTAGCACAACTTATTTTTGATGTTAAACAGGTTAATCCCGCAGCAAGAGTGGCAGTTAAGTTAGTTTCAACTATTGGTGTCGGTACTATTGCGACAGGCGTTGCCAAAGCATATGCGGATAAAATTATCATTTCAGGTGGTGATGGCGGTACAGGGGCTGCTCCACTTACATCTATTAAGTTTGCGGGTAACCCATGGGAGCTTGGACTTAGTGAAGCACATAACGCTCTTAAGGCAAATAATTTAAGAGGACTTGTAGAGCTACAAACAGATGGTGGTCTTAAGTCAGGACTTGATGTAGTTAAAGCGGCACTCTTAGGTGCAGAATCATACGCATTCGGTACAGGTGTTTTAACAATTGTCGGTTGTAAGATGCTTCGTATCTGTCATGTTAATAAATGTTCTGTAGGTATTGCAACTCAAAATGAAAAACTTCGTGAGGAGTTCTTTAAGGGGCATGTTGATCAGCTTATAAACTACTTTACACTTTTAGCAGAAGATATTCGTTCCATTATGGCTGAATTAGGCTTTAAAACGATGGAGGAGATGATTGGTAAAAGTGATATCCTAAGGGTAGTAGAAGAACCTTTTGCGCAAAAGTTTGATTTTACTTCTCTTCTTCATAGAGAAGATGGTGTAAATACTCATCAACAAAAGTTTAATCACCCTTTTGATGATAACGCTTTTGAAAAAGATGTCTTAAAAGAGGTAATGAGTTCTATTAAACATCCTGAACATCAAATAAGAGTAACCAGAGAGATTACAAATGTCAATAGAAGTTTTGGTGCAATGATTAGTGGTGAGATTGCCCAATATTATGGAGATAAGGGTTTAAATACGGATACAATTAAAATAAACTTAACAGGTATCTCCGGCCAGGCTCTCGGCGCATTTTTGATTCATGGTGTCTCAATCTATTTGAGTGGTGTTTCAAATGATTATATCGGTAAGGGGATGCATGGAGGTAAAATAATAATTACCTCTAAAAATGAGGGTGAAGAGTTCTCTGCAGGTGGAAATACTTGTCTTTATGGTGCAACCGGCGGTAAACTTTATATTTCAGGAAGTGTTGGTGAGAGATTTGCTGTTAGAAACTCCGGTGCAATTGCTATAGTCGAAGGAACAGGTGATAATGCTTGTGAGTACATGACGGGTGGTGTTGTTGTTATTCTTGGTCGTACAGGAATCAACTTTGGTGCCGGTATGACAGGCGGTATTAGTTTTGTATATGACGAAGACCATAGTTTTGTTGAGAACGTCAATCGTGAATTAGTCGAATCTGTCCGCATTGACACAGATGAGGGCGATGAAGCAAGGCACTATCTAAAACGACTTTTAAAAGATTATGTGCTTGAAACAGGAAGTAAAAAAGCCAAAGAGTTACTAGATAACTTTAGAGTGGAAGTTCGTAATTTCTGGTTGGTAAAACCTAAAAATCTGACTAAATTACCTATGAACCTAGAGATTGGAGACTAATAATGAGAGAGTATTTAACAGTTGATAGAATAGAAGCTAAGAAAAGATTAGTAGTAGAGAGAACAAAAGATTTTGGTGAGATTTATGAGGTTTTTGACAGGAATGAAGCGGCAAGTCAAAGTGATAGATGTATTCAGTGTGGAGACCCGTTTTGTTTAAATAAGTGTCCATTGCATAACTATGTACCTCAATGGTTAAAGGCTATAAGCGAAAAAGATTTAGAGTTTGCGTTTAAGTTATCTAATGAGCCCTCTCCATTCCCGGAAGTAATGGGTAGAGTCTGCCCGCATGATAGGCTTTGTGAGGGAGACTGTACTCTGAATGATGGACATGGTGCAATTACTATCGGTTCTGTTGAAACACACATAACGGAGGCAGGTTTTAAACAAGGTTTTAAACCTGAGTTCCCAGGAGTTACAGTTGATAAAAAAGTAGCTATTATCGGAAGTGGTCCTGCCGGATTATCTGCCGCTACTTATCTGCTTCGTTCTGGTATTGCTGTTACTATGTATGAGAGAAGTGACAGGGCAGGAGGACTTTTGACCTATGGTATTCCTAATTTTAAACTTGATAAAAAAATAGTTGAACGTCGTGTAAAGTTTTTACTAGAAGCCGGTTTAGAGCTAGTGCTCAGTTGTGAAGTCGGGAAAGATATAGCATTTGAAGAGATAGCTAATTCACATGATGCAATGTTTATAGGTATTGGGGCTACAAAATCAAAAAGAGCATCTCTTAATGGAGAAAAAGCTAGTAATGTTTACGATGCTATGGATTACTTGACAAATATACAAAAAAAGAACTTTAAAGGTACATATGACAAGAAGTTTGATTTTAAAGATAAAGATGTAGTTGTTATCGGTGGTGGTGATACTGCTATGGATTGTCTTAGAACTGCAAAAAGAGAGGGTGCCAAGTCTGTAACTTGTCTTTACCGTCGTGATACACATAATATGCCCGGAAGTCAAAAAGAGTATAAAAACGCAATGGAAGAGGGTGTTGATTTTACGTTTCTTGCTTCTCCAAAAGAGATTATCTTAAATGATAGTGGTAAGGCTATAGCAGTAGAAGTTATCAAGACTACCTTGGGCGCTAAAGATGAGAGTGGACGTCAAAAAATGGAAGAGCTAAAAGGCAGCGAATTTAGAGTTAATGCTGATGTAGTTATTATGTCTTTAGGTTTTGATCCTGAAGTTCCATCATTTTTAGCTGAGAATGGAATTGATACTAACAAGTGGGGCGAGATTATTATAAAAGATGATACTCACGAAACTACAACTCCGGGTATCTACGCCGGTGGTGATTGTTATAGAGGTGCTGATTTAGTCGTTACAGCAGCATATGACGGTCGTGAAGCAGCTAGGAGTATATCTAACTCTTTATTAAAATAATAGAGAAGCTTTTTTGCATGCAGATTAGCTGTATGCAGAAAAAAATTATATAAATAAAGTATAAATTTGATATAATCCCCGACATTATATACTAAAGGATACTTTTTGAACCTCTTAAGCTTTTTTTCTAAAAATATAAATCAAAAACAACCGGTTAAAAGTGAAGCTCCCTCTCATTGGGTTAAGTGTAAATCTTGTCAATCTTTGATGTACTATAAAGAGGTTGAAAATCAAAAACATGTCTGTCCTAAATGCGGTTACCATATTAGAATAGGTGTAAAAGAGAGAGTAGAACTTTTAACAGACAGCGGAACGTTTGTAGAGTATGACAGCACTTTAAAGCCAGTCGATCCACTAAAGTTTGTAGATAAAAAATCATATAAGCAGAGAATAGAAGAGGCTACAAAAAAAACCGGTAAAACATCATCGGTGGTTAGTGGCGAGTGTGAAATGAATGGTGTCGGTGTTCAGTTGGTTATCTTTGATTTTGCTTTTATGGGCGGTTCTTTAGGCTCTGTTGAGGGCGAAAAAATTGTTCGTGCAGTTAATCGTGCTATTGAAAAAAAGCAGGGTCTTATTATTCTTAGTGCTAGTGGTGGAGCTAGAATGCAAGAGAGTACATTCTCTCTGCTTCAGATGAGTAAAACATCAGCAGCCTTAGCTAAGTTAGGAAATTATAAGCTCCCATATATATCAGTCTTAACCGATCCTACTATGGGTGGAGTAAGCGCTTCTTTTGCTACGCTTGGTGATGTTATCATAGCTGAGCCTGGTGCTCTTGTTGGTTTTGCAGGACAAAGGGTAATTGAACAAACAATTGGTTCAGCTCTTCCAGATGGGTTTCAAAGAGCAGAGTTTCTACTTGAAAAAGGGTCTATAGATATGATTGTCAATAGAAATGATTTAAAAAATACACTTTCAGACCTCCTAAAACTCCTTAAAGCTTCATAATGAGACTTTATGCCCTTTGTGACCAAGCTCTCCTAGATAAGAGCAATATCTCTCTAGAAGAGTTTGTAAAGATTGCAAAAGAGCAAAATGCAGAGATAATACAATACCGTAATAAAAATGCGGACATACAGTTTATTAAACATCAACTTATTAAAATCAGAAAAATATATGATGGTTTTCTAATTGTTAATGATGCTTATGAGCTTATAGAGTTCTGCGATGGTGTTCACGTTGGACAAGATGATTTAAAAGCGATAGATAAAGATATTTTTACAGCCGTAAAAATAATACGAAGTGTTGTAAAAAAAGATAAAATATTGGGCATATCGACACATAATGAAGAGGAAGTTCTTCAAGCTAATGATATGGATTTAAACTATATAGGTCTTGGTGCATATAGAGAGAGTAGCACAAAAAATGATATATCTGTTGTTCTTGGTGATAAACTAGATCAAATTGCTTCAAAATCTAAACATTATGTCGGAGCAATCGGCGGAGTTGAAAAAAATGATAACTTTAAACATGTTACTTATCATGTTATTGGCAGTGGACTAATAAATTGAATATAGATATAGTCTCAATTGCCAAAAAAGAGCGTTCAACATACGATTTATTATATAAAGAGTTGACAAAAATGATATCTCGCTTTGCAAAAGTAGAAATAACAGAACTTTTCAACAAAGATGTAACAAAAGCACACACCATATCACCAGAAGCCTCAAAGCAGGCATATACTAAGCTTTTGGAGCCACATATAAGTAAAGGTTTTACTATAAGTTTACATCCTGATGGAAAATTAATCGATAGTTATGAGTTTAGTAAGCTATTAGATGGTAAAATTGCGATTAAATTTTTCATAGGTGGAGCTTATGGCTTTGAAGATGACTTTTTGAGAAAAAGTGATGCTGTAATAAGCTTAGGCAAATTGACTATGAATCATAAAATTGCAAAGGTTGTTTTACTTGAACAGGTATATAGAGGTTTTTCTATATTAAGTAATCATCCATATCATAAATAAGGAATATAAGTGCAAGATAGCGAACTAAGTTACTTCAAAGAGATTCTAGAGAGTAGAAAAGTGCAAATATTGAAAAATATTTCAGGCGTAAACGATGAGCTTAATCAGTTAAATTCATTAGAATTAAATGATGAGGGTGACCATGCATCAGTTGGAAATAGTTCTATGATAGAGAGTGCTATAGTTCAACAACAAGAGAAAGAGCTTAGTGAGATTAATGTTACACTAGGAAAAATTTCAGTCGGTGATTACGGTATATGTGAAATGTGTGAAGATAGTATTGGTTTTCAAAGACTTAAAGTTAAGCCTCATGCGATATACTGTATAGATTGTAGAGAGATTGTAGAAAAATCAAAATAAGGAGTAGATAATGCATATAAAAAGATATACGATAGCATCATTAATATTAATAGTTCTCATTGGTTGGTATGTTTATGCGTTTATAACTCAAGATAGTGTAAGTATTGATTTTTTTGGTGTAACACTACCATCACTGCATATAGCTATTTGGGTTGTTCTACCCCTTGTTATATTATATATAGCTAGCGTGATTCATATCTCATTTTATTCACTTTTGGGAACTCTAAAACTTCGTAAATATGAAAAAGATTACGAAAAAATTGTTGATGCGACCGTAGATGCCTATCTAGGGAAAGAGAATCGTTCTAATAGTTTTAAAACTGATAGATATAAGCTTTTAGGATCTATTATTGACAATGCCACAATTTTTCCAGCTGGAGAATTCGATGCAAATATTGATAATACAAAAATAGATGAAGTTCTCAGAGTAATAGATAGTATTAGAAACGGCGAAGCTGTTGATTTGAAAAAATATTCACTCTCCACATCGAATGCACTTGTTATTCAAAATGAGAAAAATCGTTATAAAAAAGGTGAAATCAGCGCTGAAGAGATACTTAGCAACAGCAGTAAGTATGATAAAAGTATATGCACAGAAGTTTATGTTGATTTTGTAAAAGAGGCTCCTTTGTATGCCATAGAGAAGCATAACTCTTCTCTTACAAAAGAGGCTCTATTGGTAATCCTCTCAAGAGTTAATGCTGAAGCCAATACGCTTGAAATATCTAATGAGTCACTTATAGCTCTGTTTAAAGATCTAAAGCTAAGTTCTGATGATTATATTGATGCATCTAAACAGCTCTCTAAAGGAATGCTTCCTGAACAGAGAATAAAACTGTTCGAGACATTGAGTAATGAAAACGAGACTATTATGGAAGCTTACCTCTTTACTCTATTTGATTTAGAGATGTTAGCTCCAGCAAAAGATATATTAGATAACTCACAGGCAAATGAATATATATACTTCAAGGTGTACAGTTCACTAAGAGAGTGTGGCAAGCATTTTGATATTAACCTTTTTATATAACTCTAATCTGTTAAAATGTTAAAAAACTTATCTTCTACTAAAGGAAGCATAGCTTTTGATAAGCCAATATATGTCTTGGCTCCGCTTGCCGGCTTTACAGATCTACCTTTTAGAAGTGTTGTTAAAAAATTTGGAGCAGACTTAACCGTTAGTGAAATGCTTAGTTCAAACGCTCTAGCTCACGGCTCCGCCAAAACACTCCATATGTTGAAAAAAAGTCAAAATGAAGATCCATACTCTGTTCAAATATCAGCTTCTGAAGTTGATATGGCTAAAAGAGCCGTAGAGGTTTTGAATGAACAAAATGGAATTGATATTATTGATCTAAATTGTGGTTGTCCGGTACCAAAGGTTGTCGGTCACGGAAGTGGAAGTTCCCTGCTTTTAAATCTTCCGCTAATGGGTGATATTATCAGGACTATTAAAGATACATCTAATAAAAATCTTACAAGCGTAAAAATAAGACTTGGTTTTGAAAAAAAGAATCATATTGATATTGCAAAGAGAGTTGAAGATAGTGGAGCAGATTTCTTGGCTGTTCATGGAAGAACACGTGCAGGTAAGTTTAAAGCAGCAGTCGACTATGATGCAATTAAAGAGATTAAAGAGGCTCTTAGCATTCCGGTAATAGCAAATGGGGATATAGACTCTTATGATAAAGCGAAGTGGGTTTTGGAGCATACCGGTGCTAATGGAGTTATGATAGGTCGTGGCGCTGTTGGTGCTCCTTGGATTTTTCACCAACTACGTACAGGTAGTAGAGATATTGACAAAAATATTAAGCATGATATAATCATGGAGCACTTTGATAAAATGATAGAGTTTTATGGTTCTCATGGGGTTGCTATGTTTAGAAAACATACGCATACTTACTCTAAAGGTTATCGAGGTGCTTCAGCACTTAGAGACAGTGTAAATCATATTAGTGATATACAAGAGTACCGCACTGTAATAGATGACTTCTTTAGAGATAGTGAGCAATTAATTTAATGATATATATATGCTAGAGATAAGCAACTCAATAAAAACATTAGACGATAGTGATATAGCAGATAATCTATTTCACTATGATTATAATGTTAAACACTTATTGTCACTGATACGCAAGGATATAGATAGGGATGATCCCCATTTTTTAAGTTCGTACCGCTCTTTTGAGGGAGAGGTATTTGAAAACTTTATTTATGAGAAACTTTTAATTTATGCTCAAGAAAACAATCAGATAGAGAAGTTTATCTTAAAAGGTTTTCATCAAAATAAAATTAAAGCTCATGCAAACACTTTGTCTATAAGTGAAAAACAGCAGATTGTCTACCGAACAAAGAGTAGAGAGATTAGTGAGTTTGACGCTATGCTTATTACAAAAAACAGAGAGTTGTTTTTTGTAGAGATGACTCTTGTAAAATCTGTGCTAAAACTTAGAAAAAGACTTAGAAAGAAAAAGGCTCTCTTAGAGATTATATTTCCAAACTATGAGATAAAGGCGTTAATCATTCTAAACGAGGGTGCTACTGGAGTTAAACAGTTTCCATCATATTGTACAGTCTGGTTTACGGAAGAGTTTTCGTGTAAAAATGTGCTTGAATATATTATAGATACAGACGCTAAACAACTGGCGCGAAAGCAGATTGCAAAATCTCCAAAGATGATAGAAGCGCACTCTTTAAAGCTATATCCATTTAGATATTATAATACAATGTCTTGGATCACTAAAACAATCAGAGGTCATAAAAAACATATTTTAGATATGAGTTTTTTAATGAGTGAAAAAGTTCAAAGATATCATGATCTGTATAATAAGTTTTATATTGGCCATATAAAAGCTTCTGAAGTTAGAAATGAGTTGAAGTTAGATGATAGTTGTGATGATGAACAGCGGGTTGTCGTCGCAATTGAAAAAAAACACTCAGATGAGATGGTGCTGACATATTATATTCAGCTAACTCGCAAAAATTTATATTTATACTCTTTTGAAGATTCGAAAGTTACTAAAGAGAAAAAAGATCCTTATGGAATAACTGTTACAGAAGTTTATCATATAAATAAGATGATGGACGATAGTTACAAACTAAATATATCAAACATAAAGATAATCAATAAACTTTTAAAAGATAGATATCTAAGAGATAATTAAGCCTCGTACAGCATTGAGGCAGCTCTCTCTTTATATGCTTGAAGCGGCTCTTTAGACTCCTGAGTATTATTTAAAAAATCATCAAGCTCTTTATGTCTGTTTTGTAAAATAGTTTCAAATTCATCTTGTGTTACCGGTATATCTTCTGTGAATTTGTCAAGCAGTATATTACTTTTACCCATAAGTATAAGATAACTCTGTTCTCCAAAATCAAGCATGACAACACTGTTTTCAGTGTTGATAGACTTTTGAAACCTTATACTAATATTATTATTTAGATTTGTTTGTGGGATTACTTCCTTTTGAGACTCTTTATTCTCTTTAAAGAGCCAAGATGACTCCTGTTTACTAGTCTGCATTGTTGAGATTCTCTTTTTAATCACAAACAGTACAATAATACCTATTATTAGTATTGATACAACAATATAGTAGCTTTGAGATATATCATTACCTTTTTTTGTAGGAAGTGAGCTTAATGGTGGAGGAGGAGCAGTTTGTGTTTTTTTAGTTTTTGCCGGAGCTGCTTTTGAAGCTGAAAATCTTAATCTGAGTCCATAAGAATCAGATGTTTTTGAAGCTTTTAAGTTTACTGATGGCGGTACAAGTGCAACTATCTGTGTATAACCTTGCATAGGGTCTATTTGGATAGATTTTATATATTTAGATGATAGTTTTTTTAGTTTTGATGATTCTATTGATGAGTTTAGAAGTTTTATCGAGATAGTCGAGTTGCTAATCTTCTGCTTTATCACACCATCGTAAGGTGTGTCAAATGTAATCATAACATCTACTCTGTCTGTTCTGTCATATATATTGTAGCTTAATATTTTTGAAGCATATAGAGAAAAGGGGAGGATAAAAAGTAGTAAAAATTTAATCATAGCTTCTCTTTAGATAGATGGTATAAAACGGCACTTGAGTCTAAAATTTCATTTATACGTATTGCAAGGTTCTTTTCATAAACCATCACCTCTCCCTTACCTAGTATACGACCGTTAACATAAGATTCTACACTCTCACCAGCTGGTTTTTTAAGATCAATTATTGAACCTTTTGTGAGTTTTAAAATATCCCCAACAGAGAGTTCAGTTTCACCCAAATCAGATACAAATTCAACTTCCATATCTAAAAGTCCGGAGTAGTCCATCCATGATAGTTCTGCTTTTGGATTATATGATGCTTCTGGCTCTGCGTAGCGGGGCTTGTGTCTTGTTTGTTTCAACTATAGTTCCTTAATGGCAATAATCATCTCGTCATCTTCAACTTTTAAAACCTTTGCTTTATCATATTGAAAATCGAAATTATCAATCTTCTCAAAATGAGGTGTGCCAATAACAAAAGGGTTTGTATCTCTCTCTTCAGCTATGACTTTAGCACTTCCAACTATCAGATTGGCTGTTTCAAGTATCATATCTACTAAGGTCTCTTCGTCACTCTCGTCCTCTTCAAGAAGAAGTGTAGATATTCTTTGTGCAAAGCTTAAAGATGCTCCAATATAGACTCTGTATTTTTTACTATCTAGAGTTTCTATGTCTATATAAGCAATAAGTGTTCTCATTTGAGTTACATTGTCATGTAGTTCATGAGGGAGTCTAATTTGGTGCAGACAAAAATTTTGTGAAGCTTCTATAATTATGTTTAACATTCTTTAACCCTTATATAGATGATTATACTTTATTGAATCTCAAAGTAAAATTAAACTATGCTTTAAGATGATATAATTCGCAAAAAGTTATAATAGATGATGGAATTAATTTTTCTTGGTGTCGGTGTCGGTTCTATATCCGGTTTTTTTGGTATTGGTGGCGGCACAATCTTAGTTCCGCTTTTACTGCTGTTTGGCTATACTATTAAAGAGGCTATAGGTATATCAGTTGTGCAGATGGTATTTAGCTCTATATATGGAAGTTACTTAAACAATAAAAAAGGTTCATTGGATGTGCCAATGGTCCTTGCAATAGGTGTTGGTGGTTTTTTTGGTGCTCTACTTAGCGGGGTGATTACATCAATTTTTGATGATAAGACATTAGAGATTATATTTTTACTCTTTGTATCCTTTGCACTTTTAAGAATGTTTTTTAAAACTACAGATAGTAGAGTTTCAAAAAAAGTAAACAGAGCTGTTTTATTTGTTATTGGTTTAGTAATAGGAGCTATAAGTATAAGTATAGGTGTTGGCGGAAGTCTTATTTTAGTTCCGATTTTAGTTGGTTTTCTACATGTTGAGCTTAAAAAGGCTATATCAGCTGGACTCTTCTTTGTAGTTTTTTCATCTATTTCCGGTTTTATATCTCATTCGTTGAGTAGACATATTGATTTTCATACAGGAGTAATTATAGGTTTTTCTTCACTGGCTGGCGTATATATTGGTATTTTACTTAAAGATAGAGTAGATACTTTATTGCAAAAAAAATTATTAGTAGGTTTTTATCTTTTAATAGTTATATACTTAATACAAAGAATATTTTTTTAGAGGAAATTAGTTATCAATGAAGAGTAAAGATAGAATCAAAATAACAGGCGCAAGAGAGAATAATTTAAAGAACATATCACTTGAGATTCCAAAAAATGAGTTAGTTGTTTTTACAGGCTTGAGCGGCAGTGGAAAATCAACCTTAGCTTTTGATACTCTCTATGCAGAGGGTCAGAGACGATATATGGAATCTTTGTCTTCGTATGCGAGACAGTTCTTGGATCGTGTTGGAAAACCGGATGTAGATAAGATAGAGGGACTTACACCGGCCATAGCGATTGATCAAAAAACAACATCTAAAAATCCTCGTTCAACTGTAGGTACTATTACCGAGATATATGACTACTTTAGACTTTTGTATGCTCGTGTTGGGGTTCAACACTGCCATAAATGTAAAAAAGTGATTTCACAAATGAGTGCTTCGGATATAATCGGTGAAGTTGCAAAACTTCCAGAGGGTGCAAAATTGGTTCTTTTAGCTCCTTTAGTTCGTGAGAAAAAAGGTTCATACGCCGATATGTTGGAGTCGCTTGTACATAAGGGCTATGTCAGAGCTATGATAGACGGGGTTATGGTTCGATTAGATGAGGAGATTGAGTTAAGTAAAACTAAAAAACATACTATTAAAGTTGTTGTAGATAGAGTCGTCGTAAAAGCGGAGAACAAAGAGAGAATAGCAGCTGATGTCGAAAAGGCTCTAAAAGAGAGTTACGGTGAGCTGGAAATTGATATTTTAAATCATGAAGAGCTTAGTATTAAAGAGCATCAAATACATTATAGTGAACATAACGCCTGTTTTGATTGTAAGATAAGCTTTGATCCACTTGAGCCACTCTCCTTCTCGTTTAATTCACCAAAGGGTGCTTGTAGTGAATGTGACGGCTTAGGACTTCGTTATGCGCTTGATCAGGAAAAAATTATTGACAGTGACCTATGTGTGGAGAAGGGTGCTGTTAAAATAGTTTACGGTTTTAACAAAGGTTACTACTTTACATTTTTAAAAGGTTTTTGTAAAGCGAATGATATCGATGTAACTATTCCATATTCTGAACTGCCGGAACATCAGAAAAAAGCAATTTTACATGGTGGCATTGAAGAGATCCCTTTTCTCTGGAAAAACCATGAAGTCAAGAGAGTATGGCCGGGAATCATTAAAATAGCCTATGACATGTTTAAAGATGAAAAAGAGCTCGCAGACTATATGAGTGAAAAAGTTTGTAATATCTGTGACTCACATAGATTAAAAAAGGAATCACTTGCTGTCAGGGTTGCAGGTAAAGGTATAGCTGAACTTTTAGATATGCCTATCGCAAAGACATACGAGTGGTTCAATAATAAAGAGCATTTTTCTTATATGAATGTTCAGGATACTCAGGTTGCATCCCCCATTTTAAATGAGATAAGAGAGAGGTTATACTTTTTATTTGATGTTGGACTTGGTTATATTACCCTCGGTCGTGATGCTAGAACTATTAGTGGCGGCGAGGCTCAAAGAATTAGAATTGCTTCACAAATAGGCAGTGGTTTAACAGGTGTATTATATGTGCTTGATGAGCCTAGTATCGGCCTTCATGAGCGAGATACTTTAAAACTAATCCGTACTCTTAGAAGTTTGCAGGAGAAGGGTAATAGCGTTATTGTTGTTGAGCATGATAAAGAGACTATTGAGAATGCAGACTTTATCGTAGATATAGGCAGCGGAGCAGGGAAGTTCGGAGGAGAAGTAGTCTTTAGCGGCACCTTAGATAAACTTAAGCGTGCTAAAACACTGACAGCCGATTATCTTTACGGAAGAAAGCAGATAGAGTATTTTTACAGGCGCAAGCAAGATAAATATATAGAGATAAAAAATGTAACTCTAAACAATATTGAGAACTTGAGTGCGAAGATTCCGCTTAATAACTTTGTATGTATTACAGGGGTGAGCGGAAGCGGGAAAAGTTCATTAATGCTTCAAACTCTTCTTCCTACCGCAAGAGAGCTTTTAAATCATGCACGAAAGGTAAATAAGGTTGCCGGTGTTGAGATAAAAGGACTTGAACATGTAGACAAGGTTATCTATCTTGATCAAAGCCCTATAGGTAGAACACCCAGAAGTAATCCGGCAACATATACCGGTGTAATGGATGAGATTAGAGATCTCTTCTCCAAGACAAAAGAGTCTCAAATTCGCGGCTATACGACTTCAAGATTTAGTTTTAATGTTAAAGGCGGCAGATGTGAGAAGTGTCAGGGTGAAGGTCAGATTAAAATTGAGATGCACTTCTTACCGGATATTCTGGTTAAGTGTGACACCTGTCACGGTACCAGATATAATCAGCAGACACTAGAGGTGTTTTATAAGGGCAAGACCATATCTGATGTATTGAATATGAGTGTAGATGAAGCTTTTGAGTTTTTTAAACCAATTCCTAAAATACATCAAAAAATGAAAACACTTGTGGATGTTGGTCTCGGGTATATTACACTTGGTCAAAATGCTGTAACGTTATCAGGCGGTGAGGCTCAAAGAATTAAGCTAAGTAAAGAGCTGAGCCGTAAAGATACAGGAAAGACTCTCTATATATTAGATGAGCCGACAACAGGACTTCATTTTGCCGATGTGGATAGACTTACAAATGTACTGCACCAGTTTGTAGAGCTTGGAAACAGTGTTTTAATTATAGAGCATAATCTAGATATGATCAAAAATGCCGACTATGTTATAGATATGGGACCTGAAGGCGGTTCAGGAGGCGGTCTGATAATCGCTGAGGGAACTCCTGAAAAGCTGGCAGAGAGTTATGAAAAAACAGGAAGCTATACAGGTGAATACTTGAAAAAAGAGTTGGCTCTGCATAAAATATAATCTTTTATACAAGGAGTATACTAAAGGTAGTTATAGTGACAACTATCTACACACCGGTTAATATAAGTTGTGAAGATTTGCTTAAGAGCCTTTAGTTATTAAATGTCTGAATAGATATAAATATAATTCTTTTGTTTGTATTGGTTATATTAGCTTAAAAGATGCTATTCTTCTTCTTGGAAACAGTTACATAGATATTAGAAAAACATAAAAGGGAGAAAATATGAATAAAACATTTGAAGAGGCTTTGGAGTTTAGACACGCATGCAAGGTGTTTGATGAAAATAAAAAGATATCTGATGAGAATATTAAGTTTATCATAGAAGCAGGTAGAAAATCTCCCTCATCATTTGGCATGGAGGCTTGGAAGTTTTTAGTGATAACAAATGAGGAGTTAAAAGCAGAACTAAGACCTGCTTGTTGGAATCAGGTACAAGTTACTTCCTGTTCTCATTTAGTTATTGTTTTAGCAGGAATTGAAAACGTAAAGGTTCAAAGCGGAGTTCCTAAAAAAAGATTTTCAAGACGCCAAATGAGCGAGGAACAATTAGATTTTTACATGGACTTATATGCAAAACATCTTGAAAAAACCTTAAGTACAGATGATAATATCTACGCGTGGACATCTAAACAGACATATATTGCAGCAGCTAATATGATGAGTGCCGCTGCTGTGTTAGGGGTTGATAGTTGCCCGATAGAGGGCTTTGAAAAGGCTAGGGTGGAGGAAATACTAAATCTTGATATTAGTCAATATCAACTATCCCTAGTTTTACCGTTTGGCTATAGAGTTAATGAACAACCAACTCAGGTAAGACTCTCTGATGAAGAGGTAGTAGAGTATATTAAGTAGAACTAAAGAGCTGAAGTTAAAACTCAAAAGTTGCTATAATCGGATTATGGTCTGAGATTTTTTTACTATTTATAACTTTTGAGTAGCTTAGTTTCAACTCTCTATAAAAAATATAATCTATGCAGTTGCTAAAGACTTTTTTTAAGTTCGAGTCATCACTAAAGCTTACCTCCTTAAGTGATAGGTCATGAGTAAATTCTCTCAAAAGCTGTACTCTTTTTATATTCCAAGTGTTAAAATCACCGGCAACTATCATAGCTCCTTTGTGAGATTTAATCTCTTTTTTTATACTGTTTAACTCTTGATGAAAATCACTGCTCTTTACAAAGTTTATAGCATGTAGGTTTACTATTAGCAGTCTCTTATCACCATCTACTTTATGTTCTGTAATCAGAGAGACCTTGTGTGTCATGTATGAGAACTCTCTTTTTTGAGTAAGTAGTGAGAACTCATTTTCGCAAGATGTTTTAAAAGCATTTAAAACTCCAAACAGATGCCGTTTAGTCTCAATATTTGGAGATAGAATATATGAGTAATCATATAGATCCAACTCGGTCGAGATATCTTTTTTAACCTCTTGTAGCAGTAAAACATCTAAGCTGTAGTTTTTTATAATTGATTCAAGAAACTCTTTGTATGAACTTCTTAGTGTTAGTTTCGCCACATTCCAGGATAAGATAGTAAACCTCTTATGGAAATCTACATCTTGATGTTTCAAGGATTTTATGAATTTGTCCGGCTGATACATTATTTATCCTATGTTGCTATAGCTGTGGAGCTATGATTCTAGTTAGATTTTCTAAAATTATTCTAGGGGCAGATCTCTTTTTTGTGCCTGTTGATGAGTTGTAAATTAGTTTTTTCATCCACGACTCAATCTCTACTATGGAGTTGGCATTATAGACAAAGGTTGCAACTTCATAGTTTAAAAATAGGCTTCTATTGTCAATATTTACACTTCCAAGCATTGCACTTTCATCATCAAAAAGTATTGCCTTTGCATGTAACATTGAGCCATTGTGTAAAAAGATTTCAATACCGGCTTCTTCAAGTTCCCGCATATATGAGCTTCTTGCCAAATTAGCAATTATATGGTTTGACTCTTTTGGTGTAATAAGTCTAACATCTACTCCTTTATGTTTTGCAATGAGTAGTGACTGAATCAAAGATTTGTCTGGTATAAAATATGGTGTAACAATCCAAATACGCTTTTTAGCATTGTATATACCACAAAGAAGTGCTTCATAGAGTGCATCTTGGCTCATATCTGGTCCAGATGGTACGACCTGTAGTAAAATACCACCTTTGTCATCACTTTTTTCCTCTTTAAAGTAGATTTTTTCTTGTGAGGCATAAAACCAATCAGATGCAAATATTTCGAAAAACTGTTGAGTAGATGAGCCTTCAATCAAAAAGAGCATATCCTCCCATCTCTCTTCATCAAGCTTTGGTCCAAAATATTTTTTTGAGATATTCATACCTCCGCTTATAACTTTTTTATCATCAAAAATATAAATCTTTCTATGATTTCTGAGGTTAATATAGTTTCTAAATGGCATTTGAAATATTGGCATGAAAAACTCTATCTCTGCACCTGCATTTTTTAAATCTTTAAGTTTGTACTGAAGTAAATAGATACAAAGAGAGCCTAGTGAATCTATAAGTATCTTAATCTCAACGCCCTCGTTTGCTTTTTTAATAAGAGCTTCTATTATACCTTTGCTTACATCATCATATCCAAAAAGATATGTACTGATGTAAATTTTACTCTTTGCATCCATTATGCACTGCATAAATTCATCATACGCTTCTTTTGAGTCTGTATACAGAACAAACTCTCTATTTTGCACAGCATCAGAAACATCGTAGGTCTTCAAAACTTCATGTATAGGGTTATCAATATTGTAAGAAGTTGTGTGTTGTTGCAGTTTTATAGGTTTTTTTGTATATCTGTTTTTTCGTTTTCTAAAGCCGAGAATGAAGTATAGTATTACTGAGATGTAGGGAATAAGTATCATAGATAGAAGCCAGGCAATTATACTTGCAGGAGTACGTCTATTGTATAGCATATGGGTAAGTACAAACACAATTAAAAGCTCACCAAAAATTATTAGACTATGATATAAAACTATATTTGTAGTATCAGTGTCCATTAATTCATCCTTATGAGATTATATCATCTTTGTTAAACTTTTGTTTTATTATTAGATTAACTCTATAATATGAAATATTTGTAAAATTATTTTAGTATAATTAGGTAAAAAATTATAAGGTTATTAAATGTCGACATATATTTTTGGTCATACAAATCCTGATTCTGACTCTATTATCGGAGCCATCTCTCTCTCTTATCTTAAAAGAGAGTTAGGAGAAGATTGTATACCTACCAGACAGGGTGAGATATCCCCTGAAACAGAGTTTATTTTAAACAGGTTTGGCGGAGAGCTGCCTGAACTTAAAACTTCTGTGGCGGGAGAGAGTGTGTATATTGTAGATTTTTCTGATAAAGCCCAAGCCCCAGAAGATATTATGGATGCTACAATATTGGGAATAGTAGATCATCATAAGCTTGGCGACTTAACGACAGATACTCCTTTAGAGTGCTGGATTCGTCCAATTGGATGTACAAATACCGTTATAAAAGAGATGTATGATTATCATGGAGTAGATATTCCAAAAGATATAGCCGGGATGATGCTTTGTGCAATTTTGAGCGATACGGTAATATTCAAGTCCCCTACATGTACAAAAGTAGATACAAAAGCCTGTAAAGAGTTAGCCAAGATTGCCGGAATTGAAGAGTATAAAGCAATGGGTATGGAGATGTTTATAGTAAAGTCTGCTGTTGTTGGTGCTACACCAAGAGAGTTGACAACACGTGATTATAAAGAGTTTGATATGGGCAGTGCAAAGCTTGGTGTAGGACAACTCGAGGTTGTTGATTTAAGCGTATTTGACGAGCTTAAGGATGATCTTTTCAAAGATATGAAAAAGTTAAAAGAGGAGGGCGATCTTCACTCAGTAATTATACTTTTGACCGATATTATGAAAGAGGGCTCTCAACTTCTTGTAGTTAGTGATGATGAAAGCAAAATCGAGACTGCTTTTAATTGTAAGCTTGAAAATTCACAAGTTTGGCTTGATGGTGTTTTAAGCCGTAAAAAACAGGTCGTTCCTTTTCTTCAACCACAGTTTTAATTTTAAAACACTTCCTTTATTTTAAATAATATAATATAATATAATTAAATAAAGAGGGGTATCTATGAAATATTTATTCATTTTATTTATTAGTTTAGTTTTTGTTAAAGCTCTTTTTGCGCAGAGCTTGGTTTTTGGTGTTGTTCCGCAGCAAAGCCCATTTAAGCTGATAAAGGTGTGGCAACCAGTTGTAGATTATCTTCAAAAGGCGACCGGGGAGAAGATTGTCTTAAAAACCGAACGATCAATAGTCGAGTTTAAACGGGTTCTCTACAAAGGGACTTATGATATAGCATATATAAGCCCTTTACAATATGTAATCTTGCACAAAAAACATGGGTATATTTCAAAAATCAGAGATAAGAAGAGTATTGTAGGTCTATTAGTCGCAAATAAGAATAGTGCTATTACCGATATCTCTGATGCCGTTGATAAAGAGTTTTTATTTCCCGCTCCCAATGCATTTGCCTCAATGTTAATCACTAAATATGAGTTATTAAAACAGTTTAATATTCATGTAGATAAGGTACGTTATGTAAATTCTCATGATTCAGTTTACAAAGGTATAGCACGAGGAATAGGTGATATTGGCGGTGGAATAGAGCGTACATTTAACAATTTAAGCGATAAGAAAACCAAAGACTCTTTAGTAATTTTACATAGAACAAAAGCTTATCCAAGCCACCCTATAGTTTTTAAGCCATCCCTATCAAAGGCTAGAGAAGATAAATTGATACAAGCATTTTTAAATATGCCTGAAAAGCTATTGAATGCACTGAGTATGAAAAAGCTAATTGAAATTGATGATTCAGAGTATGACGCAGTACGTGATATAGCAAATGAATTATCTATAATAAAATGAGTAGTGTATGAAGTTTTCATTCAAGTATAGGTTTATATTATCATTCATAACAATAGAGATATTATTTATCTCTCTAATCGTATTTTTTAATTTTTCATCTCTAAATAAACTTTCACACAATCTGATTAAAGAAAAAATAGAGACCGGTACAAAACTTTTTACAGAGTTAATTAAGACTCCCCTTATTGTGTATGATCTTGGAACACTTGATAATGCTATTGAGAGTTTTATGCATATAAAAAATATAGCATCCGTAAAAATCATTGATAACCAAAACAGAGTGATCTCTTATGCATCTAATAGTGTCGACACAGATGTCGATATATTTGATAAAGATCAAGTAGATTTTAAAGTAAAAGATAGAACATTCAGGCTGAGTAGACTAGATATAAAGATTGACGGGGAGAAGCTTGGAAGCGCAAAGATTGTTTTTGAACTTACAGAGAGTCTTAAAACCATAGAGTATAATAGAGAGTTGACTTTTACATTAGTTCTATTAGAGATTTTAGTCAGTATAGTAATCGCATATATTATTGGCAGCAGATTAACCAATGCTTTGAATCAATTGACAGTTTCTGCACAATCTATTGCTAAAGATGATCAGGTTCTTATTCCAAATTTAAACACTACTGGGTATGAGATATCAGTTCTTTCAAATGCTCTGCATCTTATGCAGGAGCGTATCAGTGAACGAAACAGTAAACTCAAAGAAGTTGTAAAAGATTTGCAAAACTCGACAAAACTCTTAGAAAAAGAGCGTGATTTTCACTCTGTGCTTATCGATTCTGCCAGTAGTCTTATATTTGTTATGAATACTAAAGGCGAAATCATTATAAGTAATAAAGCTGTAGAGAATTTGACAGGATATACTCACTCCGAGCTTCAAGGAGTGGTTGTTTGGGAAGTGTTTATTCCAGAGAACACTCAAGCGGAGATACAGGATGTCTTCTCTAGCCTAATATCAGGCAATTTTCCAAGTACATATGAAAATTTACTTCTCATTAGGGATGGTTCTACTATACCCATAGCCTGGTCTAACTCATGCACAGTTGATGAAAATGGCAATGTCGAATATATTATTGCTATCGGTATTGACATGACAGAACGCAATAAGATAGATCAGACGATACGAGCACTCTTAAACTCCCCGATTGACTCGATTATATTGACCTCCATGGATGGTACAATAGTAGAGATAAACGAGGTTGCTGCCAAACACTTTAACTCTGACACTGCAACACTCAAAGGTAGAAAGATTAGTGGTTTTTTGCCAGAGAGTATTACAAATGATAGAGTTCCATATTATGACAAACTTCTAGCTACAAAAGAGCAGGTTATCTTTGAAGAGTCGTATGATGGGCTTATATTTGAAGTTCATCTCTATCCTATACTGGACAAGAACGAGAGAATCACGGAAATATCAATATTTTCTCGCGATATTACAGAGATAAAAAAAGCACAAAATGAGTTAGAGTCATATATGAAAATTGTTGATGAGAATGTTATTACATCTTATACAGACAAAAGAGGTATTATTAAGAGTTCAAGCAAAGCATTTTGCAAAATATCAGGTTATACTATGGAGGAGCTTATCGGTCAAGCACATAGTATTGTAAGACACCCTGACATGCCATCTTCATTATATAAAGAGTTATGGGAAACTATTAAACGTGGAGAAATATGGCATGGAGAGGTGAAAAATAGAAGTAAAAACGGTTCTTTTTACTGGGTAGATGTGACTATCTACCCTGATTATGATGAGGATGGGAATATAAATGGATATTATGCTATTCGAGAGGACATAACAAACAAGAAATTACTTGAAGAACTCTCTATTACAGACTCATTAACAACTCTTTATAACAGACGTTATTTTGACAAAATATTTGACGATGAGATAAACAGGGCAAAAAGAGATAAAAAGATATTCTGTTTACTATTTTTAGATGTTGACAATTTTAAACTCTATAATGACACATATGGTCACCAGATGGGGGATAGTGTTTTAGAGAGTATTGGAAAAATCATGAAAAAAAGTATAAAGCGGTCCGGAGATTTCGTATTTCGCCTTGGTGGAGAGGAGTTTGCCGCAATATATAGTGTCAACAGTGAAGATGATATCGACTCTTTTGCTAACAAAATGTGCAGAGCTATAGAGGATGAAAAAATTGAACATAAAGCGAATACTGCATCATCTTATGTAACTGCCTCATTTGGAGTAATATCTCTTAATTTTATTAAAAATAGGGAGCTCTCTACTAATGTGGAGGAGCTATACAAAATAGTTGACACCCTTTTATATGAGGCAAAAGAACAGGGACGCAATAGAGTCATTCTAAAAAAGTTATAGTTAAATAAAGTTATTGGATGATAAACTGGTTAAAATAGACCTCTTCAATTTTACCACTGCTTAGGTTCTTGTTCAAAGTATTTTTTAGTGCTTTTCTCATCTGTTCGCTGTCTACGTTTGCCGAGTGTCCCAGCATTGTATTAATAGCAGCATCTCTTAATATTACACTCTTCTTTAAAATCTCTTTTTTTATACTATCTTTATTGTTAAACCAAGAGTCATCTTCTCTATTTGGTTTATACTTTAGGGATATATTTGCGACAAGCTTTCTGTCGCCGGAAATATTAAAGGTGAAATCCCCTAAATTGGCTTCTGTATTGCTTCTAATCGTTACCTGCATACCATTGCTTTTATTGGATGGATGTCGATAATGCGACATCATCTCCCTTGGTGATTCATCTTCAATATCATATTTCTTTATTTTACCGAATTTTGAACTTTTTATGCCTAATATAAGCAGTAGAATTACAATAAGCGCAAGTACAATTAAACTAGCATTTTTTATTATTTTAATTTTATCAATTTGCATAAAGGTATCTTTTTATTTTTTTTGTCGGAGTTTTTATAAACGGCTCTCTTTGCTCTATAAACTTCACTATTTTAGAGAATGATGCGAGTTGAGAATTTACATCAACTCTCACCTCTTCAAGTAAGCTGATTATATCTTTTTGTAGTTTACTGTTTGAGTTTATATGTGATTCGAATTTTTTGTCCACAAACTCATAATCAAGAAGAATTCTTGCTATTAATCTGCCCTCTTGTTCCATAACAAGAGAGTCCAGGACAGCAAGATTTTTATTTATGATTGACTCTATCTGTTCTGGATATATATTCTTTCCACCAGAGCCTATAATAACATTTTTACTTCTTCCGCTAATAAACAAGAATCCATCCTCGTCAATATAGCCTAAGTCACCGGTTAAAAACCATCCATTGTCAAAGGCAGCATCTGTTTTTTCTTTATCTTTGTAGTATCCCATCATTACGCTTGGTGATTTAGCCACTATCTCACCCTCTCCAGTTTTTGGATCTTTGTTGTCTATTCTTATTTCAACTCCAGCAAAAGCAGTTCCAGTTGATTTTACCTTTGTTTCTCCTCCAAGAACAGAGCCGGCAAGCATAGGAGCAGTCTCGGTTAGCCCATATCCAACGAGGTATGGAAATTTTGCTTCAATTAAAAACTCCTCAACATACAGAGGCAGAGCTGCTCCGCCAACAGCAAAGAATCTGAGGTTTCCACCAAATGTTTCTATAAGTTTTTTTCCAGCTAGTTCATTTAGTTTTTTTCTAATAAACGGAATTTTATATAAATTTCGCATAATAAATGAGCTATTAAATTTTGCTAAGACTCTGTTTTTATAAATTTTCTCTATGATTAATGGGACACTTATTATCATAGTAGGTTTTACAATCTTAAAAGATTTTAGTAGCACAGTAGGCGTTGGCATCTTATCTATGTAATAGACACTGCTGCCGTGGAGTATTGGTATAATCAAGCCGACGGTACACTCAAACGTATGTGCTAAGGGTAAGATAGACAAAAATACATCCGATGGCAACATATTTATTTTGGAGTGAGAGGAGAGGGCATTAGTTACTAGGTTTTTATGTGAGAGCATAACACCCTTTGAGTGACCTGTAGTACCTGAAGTGTATATTATTGCTGCTAAGTCATCTTCAGCAGGTGTACTGCGCTCCAAGGATAGATTTGAGAGCCTTTTTTTTATTTGGGTTACATAGCTTCTGTCGGTAAGCTCTTCAAGAATTTCAAGACTATTTAGACTTATAACAAGTTTAACATCCGCAATTTCACCCTCTTCTATTGATTCTAAACACTTATCTGATACAAACATGGCTTTTGCTTCAGAGTGCTTTATTATATGGTGGATGTCTGAAGGGTGAAAGTCTACAAGGATAGGGACTACTACTGCTCCAAAGTATGTGACGGCAAAGTAAGAAACTCCCCAGTTTGGCATATTCTCACCTAATAAAACTACTTTATCACCTTTTGATACCCCATTTTTTTGAAGAATCTCTACAGTTTCATGAACCTTTTGCATAAATTCACCATAGCTCATTGCTTTTTGAGAAACCATACCAAAGGAGGGTCTATCTTTATATAGATTGACGGAACGATTTAGCAGGCTTGGAAGTGTAAAGTTTTCTAAATTTTCATAAGGATACTTCATACATAATCTTTTATTTTAAGTTCATTTAGTATTATTATACATATAAAAATATAATTTTTACATGATAAAAGGCTAGATTTGAGTAGAAGAAGTAAAAATAGACAGCCCATAAGAGATACCGTTAGCTTTTCAAGTAAAGATTTCCTTCCAACTACAAGAGAGGAGATGGATGCAAAAGGCTGGGATCAATGTGATATTGTCTTGGTCAGTGGAGATGCTTATATAGACTCGCCTTTTATTGGTGTAGCCATGGTTGGTAGAATGTTGGAGAGAATGGGCTATAGAGTCGGAATGATCGGTCAGCCTGATGTAAATAGTGACATTGATATCAAAAGACTTGGAGAGCCTCGTCTTTACTGGGGAGTGAGCGGCGGAAGTGTCGACAGTATGGTCTCAAACTATACAGCTACAAAAAAGTTTCGTAACTCTGATGATTATACGCCCGGCGGAAAGAATGATAAAAGGCCCAATCGTGCCTTGAGTGTATATTGTAATCTTATCAGAAGATATTTTAAGAATACTTCTCCCTTGGTCCTAGGCGGCATAGAAGCATCCCTAAGGCGTGTTAGCCATTATGATTACTGGTCAAATAAGTTAAAAAAACCGATACTCTTTGATTCAAAAGCAGATATTCTCATCTATGGTATGGGTGAGATAGCACTAGAGCAATTAACAAAGGCTATAGACGAGAAGAGAGACTATAGCGATATACGAGGAGTCTGTTATATATCCAAAGAGCCAAAATATGATTACATACAGCTTCCATCACATAAAGAGTGTTTGGACGATAAAGAGAAGTATATAGATTTGTTTGACGACTTCTATGACAATAATGACCCAATATCGGCAAAAGGGCTTTGTCAGCCAGTTGACAACCGTTATCTTATTCAAAACCCTCCATGTGATTATCTCAACGAAGATGAGATGGACGCCAACTCCAATCTTCCATTTACAAGGGAGTTACACCCATATTATGCAAAGATGGGGAGAGTAAAATGTCTAGAGACCATTAAATTTTCCATTATGACCCATCATGGATGTTGGGGTGAGTGTAACTTCTGTGCTATAGGTGTACATCAGGGGAGGACTATACGAACACGTTCAGAAACCAACATATTAAAAGAAGCAAAAGAGTTTAATCAGTATAGAGATTACAAAGGTATTATCTCCGATGTTGGAGGACCAACTGCCAACATGTACGGATATGAGTGTGGAAAAAAGCTAAAACTTGGAACTTGTGATGATCAAAGATGTGTAGATGCTACTCACTTATGTAGCACAATGAAAGTTGACCATAGCAGAAATATAAAACTTCTTCGCAAAGTTAGGGAAGTTGAAGGTGTAAGAAAAGCCTTCGTAGCATCCGGTGTTAGATATGATCTTATTACAGAAGATAAAAAACATGGATATGATTACTTAAAAGAGATGGTAAAGCATCATATCTCCGGACAGATGAAGGTGGCACCTGAACATACGCAGCAGCATGTGTTGGAATTAATGGGCAAACCTGGCAAACAGACTCTAATAGATTTTAAGAAGCTATATGATAAGTTAAACAAAGAAGAGGGCAAGCAGCAGTTTTTGACCTACTACCTTATAGCGGCACACCCGGGATGCGAAGAGAAAGATATGCATGAGTTAAAAAGGTTTACAAGAGATGAACTGCAGATGAACCCGGAGCAGGCACAGGTATTTACTCCAACCCCTGGAACATACTCTGCCGTAATGTACTACACTGAGATGGACCCGAAAACTAGAAAAAAAATATTTGTTGAAAAAGATACTAAGAGAAAAGAGAAACAAAAGCAGATAGTTGTTCAAAAAGATAGTTTTTCCACCGGTTTTGCCTCTTGAAAATCTATTAAAGTATTTTTTAATTACTTTTTAACACAATAAATAATACAATTACAAAATTACAAAATCAGGCTTAGTTTTGAAGATAAAGACAAGTTACACAAAAGTTATTATTGGAATAATCCTTGTAGCATTAACTATTACACTTACAACACTCTTCTTTTATACCACATACATGAAAAAAGAGGCCGTCTTAACCCTCTCAAAAGATGATGCAAAAAAAACAAGCATGTTTATTTTTGAAAGTCTCTACTCCGGTATGGCTAAAGGGTGGGATAGAGAAGATATTAAGAAGATTATTTTTAGGCTAAACGCTATTGACAAGCATATGAATATAAATGTTTTTAGAGGTGATAAAGTTTCAGAGATTTTTGGAAAAATTGAACCGGGCAAAGATGTGAAAGTAAACACAAATAGCCTAAAACAGGCTTTTAACGGTGAAGAGACTTTGGAGATAATTGATGATAGCACAATTCAATTCCACTATCCGATTGTGGCAAAGCAGGAGTGTTTGAAGTGTCATACCAACTCACAAACGGATGATGTTTTAGGTGTTATAGAAATTTCATATCCCGTTGTTGATATTAAGGTCTCTTTAGCGAAAATGACAAATTTCTTTATTTTATGTGTGATATTTTTAATATTTTTAATATTTTTGCTTATATTTTTAAAGTTTAACAAATATTTGATTCAACCCATCAGAAACTTTATAACGACTGTTGATTTAATAGTGAGCAATAAGGATATTAGTAAACGACTGACACTAGAGAACAATATAGCAGAGATAAACTCCATGCAAAATGTTTTTAATAATATGTTAGATACCTTGGAGAATCAATTTTATAATGATGAATTAACGGGTCTTCCAAATAGAAAAAGACTTTTAGACCTTCTAGATCGTAAAAAAGAAGCTGTTCTTATGATTATTAACATTGATGGTTTTCAAGAGATAAATAATCTTTTTGGTCACGATATAGGTGATACAGTATTGAAAAAATTGGCAGCCACTATTAAAAGTATAACTAAGGAAAATAGCGGACTATACAAACTGCATGCAGATGAGTATGTACTCTATTATGAAAAAAGCTTTGACTTGGAAGAGTTGGAAGGAATTGCTCTGCATATTGTAGATAGCGTGACAAAAGAGTATTTTTCAATTAAAAAAGACAACGGTGTTTATATAAATATAACTATCGGAATATCATATGGAGATGCATATCTATTAACACACGCAGATATAGCATTAAGGATTGCAAAAAAAGAGAAAAAGAAATATCTTATATATGAACACTTTATGAAAAAGACTCAGGAGTATGAGAGTAATTTAAAGTGGACACAAAAACTTAAACTTGCCGTAGAGAATGATAGGATTATTCCGTTTTTTCAGCCTATTGTTGATTGTAAAACCGAAAAAATCGTCAAATATGAGACACTTATGAGAATAGAAGATGAAAACGGGGATTATATTCCACCTATGTATTTCCTTGAACTCTCAAAGAAAAATAGAATTTATCATGAGTTGACAAAGATAATGATAAGAAAAGCTTTTGCTAAGTTTGAGCATAAACCATATCTTTTTTCTATAAATATTTCAGTGGAAGATATTGCAAATACAGAAGTGGTAGATTTAATTATAGAGAGCTTAGATAAGACAGGCATAGGAAAATATGTCTCTTTTGAACTCTTAGAGTCTGAGGGTATTCAAAATTTTAATGAAGTTATGAACTTTATTGAAAAGGTTAAATATTACGGGTGCAGTATCTCAATTGATGATTTTGGTACGGGATATTCAAATTTTGAGTATCTGATGAAACTGCAGGTAGATTACATAAAGATAGACGGCTCTATGATAAAAACTATAGATAGAGATAAAAATTCGCAAATGGTAGTAGAGACTATTATTGAGTTCTCAAAAAAGATGGGAATAAAAACTATAGCGGAGTTCGTTCACTCTAAAGATGTATATGATAAGCTGCTTGAACTTGATGTTGATTATGCTCAGGGCTACTATTTAGGAGTTCCCTCAAAAGAGATAAAAAACTTTAACTAATATCAAAAAAGAGTCTTTTTCTCTCTTTATAATAGATAATAGAAAAATGATGCAAAAAATGTTCCAACTCTTACATTCCTTTCAGTTTTAATACTCTACAATATACTAAAATATAATATATGGGCATTGATGAGAATAGATAAGTTTTTAAACTCGGTAAATATAACAAAAAGACGTTCGATATCGCAAGATATGATAAGCAACGGTGTTGTCCTTATAAATGGTGTAGTTGCTAAGGCCAGCAAGAGTGTTGAAGTCGGCAGCGTAATAACTATCAACTATCTAAATGATACAAAAAAATATGAAGTGCTGCAGATTCCAACAACAAAATCAACGCCTAAATCCTTACAAGAGCAATATATTAAGGAGATTTAATGACTTACGAAGAGGCAAAGAGATCATTTACTTCACTATTTAGACATGAAATGAATGATAAGCAGATGAGAGAGTTTTTACTCAGTATGAAACTGGATGAATACACCTGTGTAGAGAGTATCGCTGCTGCTGCTGAAGTTATGCGTTCATTTTCAATTGGACTTCCTATACCTAATGAGCTACGCTCAAAGGTCCTTGATGTTGTCGGTACCGGCGGAGACAAGATAGGAAGTTTTAATATATCTTCAACAGTGGCTCTGTTGGTTGCATCATGCGGAAGTATTGTGGCAAAACACGGTAGCCGTTCTATCACTTCAAAGTCAGGAAGTGCAGATATGTTTGAAGAGCTGGGTATCAGGCTTGATCTAAGTATAACTAATAGCGCTAAACTTTTAGAGGAGACAGGTTTTACTTTCATGTTTGCCGGAAATCATCACCCATGTATGAGTTTTATTGTTCCCATTAGAAAAAGCATACCCGATAAGACAATATTTAACATTCTCGGGCCGCTTACAAATCCGGCTGGAGCACAAAAGTCTCTTCTTGGTGTTTTTGATAAATCTTTTGTTCCTAAGATGGCTGAAACATTGAAGGTTAACGGTGCAACATCTACTATTGTTGTAAGTTCGCGTGAAGGTATGGACGAGATAAGTATAAGTGATGTTACATATGCTTCACAACTACGTGACGGCTTAGTCCATGAGTTTGTAATTGACCCGCAAGAGTATGGAATAAAAAGAGTTCCTCTTAAGTCTATTGTTGGCGGAGATTCAAAAGAGAATGCACAGATTTTATATAATATTTTTGATAATAAATCTACACAAGCACAAAAAGATATAGTCCTTATAAATGCCGCAGCTGCACTTATAGCTGATGGGCAAGCACGTGATATTCAAGATGGACTTGAAATAGCACAAAAAGCAATAAGAACAGGAAAAGCCAAAGAGAAATTAAAAAAAATTATTGAGATATCAAATAAATTATGATAAATTATCAGCTAGGTTTAGAAGAGATATCTGTTTTAATAGAAGAAATCACTCAAAAGTTTAGTAGTGGAGTTATAATACTGCGTGGAGATTTGGCGGCTGGTAAAACTACCTTTGTAAAGAGAATGGTTGAGTTTTTGGGAGTTGATGATGAAGTGACTTCACCGACATTCTCTTTGCAACAGTGTTACGGGAGTGGAATCTTTCATTATGACATGTACAACCACGGACTAGAACATTTTATCTCTTTGGGTATGCTAGAAGAGTTGGATAAACCGGGTCTGCATTTTGTGGAGTGGGGTGATGATGAACTAGTGAAAATTTTAAACTCGGCAGGAATCAATACTTTAACAATAGATATAGAAAAGATTTCGCAAAACAAGAGAGAGTACAGGCTAGAGTATGCATAAGTGCAAAGAAAAACCAGAGATGTTAAGAGAGTATAAAGTATGCAGATAAGCGTTAAGAAAAAATTTAATAATCTAAGAGAGTTCAAATAATGCACACACTTAAAGCCATAGATTTAAAGAAAAAAATAAAAGATTTAGAGATAGTAAAGGGCATGAGCCTTGAAGTAAGAAGCGGTGAAGTTGTTGGGCTTCTTGGTCCAAATGGAGCAGGAAAAACTACGACATTCTATATGATTTGCGGACTTGTCGAAGCTAGCGGAGGCGAAGTTTTCTTTGATAATGAAAATTTATCCGGTATGCCGCTTCATCAAAGAGCTTTAAAAGGAATTGGCTATTTACCGCAAGAGGCTTCTATATTTAAAGATTTGAGTGTTGAAGAGAATTTAATGATTGCTGCCCAGGTTAATATAAAAGATAAAAAAGCTCAAGAAGATAGAATCTTGGAACTGCTAGATATGTTTAATATTGAGCCTATACGTTATCGAAAAGGAATTAACTTAAGTGGTGGAGAGAGACGTCGTGTTGAGATAGCAAGAGCCTTGGTTAATGCACCGAAATTTTTACTTTTAGATGAACCGTTTGCAGGCGTTGACCCAATAGCGGTTATGGATATTCAAACCGTTATTAAACAGCTGGTCTCTTTTGATATAGGTGTGCTTATAACCGATCACAATGTTCGTGAAACTTTGGATGTTTGTGATAGAGCCTATGTAATTAAGTCCGGCACACTTTTAGCAGAAGGTACTAGTGAAGATATAGGTAAAAATGCAGATGTTCGCACTCATTATCTGGGTGAGGAGTTTAAGCTTTAGCAGGCTTATAGAGTATGGCAGCATTAAGGCAGACTCATAGTGTAGAAAACAGACACAAGCTCTCAAATACTTTACGTAATTGGCTACCTATTTTGCACTCAAGTCTGAGTGACCTTGGTGAGGCGATAACCCCTTTTATAGAGGCAAACCCTGTTGTCGAGGTAGGCTCCGGATATGAAGAAAGTTTTGAGAAAAAAATTCCTAAAAAAATCATCTCAGGACAGGTAAATAACTCTAGAACTGAACAGATAGAAGCTCTTACAATTCAAAAACAATCACTCTATGATGTTTTAGATGAACAGTTGGAAGCTCCTCTTTTTCCAACTCCTCTCTCACACTCTATAGCCTCTTTTGTAGTCTCTAATCTTGATGAAAATGGCTATTATGAGGGTGATAGCGAGGCTTTTTGTGAAAATAATAGCATTGATATGCAAGAGTTTGAAAAGATAAGGTTAAGATTTGCACATGTAGAACCTATTGGTATTGCCGCCAAAAATCTCTCAGAATCATTTCTGTTTCAACTCGATAGTTCAGATATAAGCGATAAGGCCTACTCTTTAGCTGTTAAGGTAATCCAAAACATTGAAGATATATATAACTACTCTGATGAAGATGATTTTTCTGAAGTGATGCGTGTTCTTGGCACATTTAAAAATCCTCCTGCAATCGAATATCAGGAGGAGTCCTCCCATGTAGTTCCTGATTTGATGATTTTTTTTAATGATGAGGAGTCTATAGAGGTAAAACTTAATGACAGTTACTATCCAACAATAAATATTGATACTAACTATGGAGTTGAACATGAGTTTATATCTCAAAAGATAAAAGAGGCAAAAAGCTTAGTTGATGCTCTTGACATGAGAAAAGCCACCCTTTATAAAGTTGGACTAATGATAGTAGAGTATCAATACCAATTCTTTACAGGCGGAGCGATTATGCCTCTTACTCTAAAGACTTTAGCAGATGAGTTTGGACACAACCCTTCGACAATCTCGCGTGCTATAGCAAATAAATATATAGCCTGTGACAGAGGTGTTTTTGCCATGAAGGAGTTTTTCACAACTGCTATAGATGATGATGTCTCTAATGCTGCCATAAAAGAGTTTTTAACAAACTTGATAAAGCAAGAGAGTCATGAAAAACCACTGAGCGATATGAAACTTTTAGATTTAATACAAGATAAATTCAAGGTAAAAATGGTCAGAAGGACTATTGCAAAGTATAGAAAACAGCTAAATATTGCAGGTTCAAGTGAGAGAAAAAAACTATATAACCTACATTAAAAATTAAGCTTTCTATGTTATTATATTATTTTTAGATTTATATGGTTTAACAATAGGGGGAAGTGACAAATGTTTAAAAATCTATCAATTGGCAAAAAAATTCATCTGCCAATAATTTTTATGATGTTTCTTGGATTGCTTATTGTAACAGTGAACGGTCTAAGTTCACTACAAAATATTACTAAAGAATCATATATTTCCTATGCCCACAATATGCAAGATTATATGAAGCAGGGCTTACGTGAAAAGTCGCAGATAGGGCTAACAAATGTAATAGGAATTGCTAATAACAACTCTGTTATAGATGCGCTTACTCACAACAACAGAGAATTGGCTTTTAATAAGCTTGAAAAAATTACTGACTCTTTTAAAAAAAACAGTGACTATAAACACATTAAAATACATATTCATGATGCAAATACTAAAAGTTTTTTAAGAGGTTGGAACAAAAAAAAGTTTGGCGATGACTTAAGCGGTTTTAGATACTCTCTCCTTGATATTAAAAAAAATAAAAAACCATTTGTCACTATTGAAAGCGGCCGTGCAGGAATGCTTATGCGCGGTATTTCCCCTATTATAGAAAATGGTGTCTATATTGGAAGCGTAGAGTTTATTCAAGACTTTGATTCATTAGTTATAAATGCAAAAAAAGAGAAGAGTTTTGATATGGTTTTTTTAGCTTGTAATATAGAAGAGAATATTAAGAGATTTAATAGAAACTCCCCAAAAGTTAATAATCTATTTTTATCACAAGATATAGCAATTTCAAATCAAGAACTCCTCTCTGAATTAAAAAACTTTGAGCCAAAGAGGTTTTTAAACCCTGACAAAAGTATGATAAGAGGTAACTATTTTATTACATCTGTTCCACTCTTCAACCATAGGAATGAGAAAGTCGGATGTGGTCTTATAGCAACTGATTTAAAACAAGTCACCAATTTTATAGATGATTCCAAGGCATCTCTGCTTAAGCAGATTTATATAATTACAATAATAGATTTTATATTACTACTCTTTTTATTATATGTTTTAAAAAAGTTTATTCAAACACCGATTGATGACATGATGAGATCATTTGAGGGTATTGACGAGAGCTTGGCTAACCTAGACTTTAAAGATATCTATTTTTACAACAGACTAAATGTAGACTCAACTGATGAATTTGGATCTACTAAAAAAATGGTTAATAAACTACTCCTACATATGGAAAAAGCTTTTCTTGACCTACAAAAGACAGATAGATACTCCAAAGAGTATATTAAAGCTATTAATGCTGGAAGCATAGTTAGTAAAAGTGATTTAAAAGGAAATATCACCTATGTAAATGATGCTTTTTGCAAAACAACAGGATACACAAGAGAAGAGCTTGTCGGAAAACCCCATAATATCATAAGACATCCAAATACCTCTAGAAATACTTTTGTAGAGCTTTGGGAAACAATAAAAGCTGGAGAAATTTATCATGGTTTGTTTAAGAATAAAAAAAAGGATGGTGTAGCATTCTATGCAAATATAACCGTTATTCCAATTAAAAATGAGGAAGATGAGATTGTAGAGTATGTAGCACTAAGAGATGATGTTACCGAACTTGTAAACTCGAAAAAAGAGCTAAAGGTGACTTTTTTGACAGATCCATTGACAAGCCTAGGAAACAGGTTTAAAATGATCGAAGATATAGAGAAAAGATATAGGGTCTATTTGGCAATTATTGATATTCACTACTTTAAAGAGGTTAATGATTTTTATGGACATGAGGTAGGTGATGAAGTAATTTTAGACTTGGCAGGAAGGTTATTTGAATTTTTTAAAATTAAAGGTTTTGAAGTTTACCATCTTCACGGGGATGAGTTTTCAATATTGGCAGAGGAGAGATATACATCAAAAAATAAATTTTATGATCTTCTTCAGGACTTTATCGATAAAAACAAGAAGTATTCATTTGTTAAGGATGAAAATCATATAACAATTCGCCTCACATGTGGGGTCTCTTATAGTGATAGCAACTCTGTAAATGAAGCCGACGTTGCACATATAAAGGCTAAAAGGATCAACAAAGAAATTGTTGAGTACAGTGATGATATTAATGTTGATGAAGAGTACAAAAAGAATCTAGAGTGGACTAATGAGATTAAAAATGCTATAAATGAGAATAGAATTAAAGCTTTTTATCAGCCTATTGTAAATACTCAAACAGATAAAATTGAGAAATATGAAACTCTTATGAGACTAATTAAAACTGATGGTGAGGAGGTGTCTCCATTCTTCTTTTTGCATATAGCTAAAAAAACAAGATTATATAAAGAGCTGACAAAAATTGTTGTTACTCAAGCATTTGAAAAATTTTCCAATACGAAGTATGAGTTTTCAATTAACCTTAGTGCAGAGGATATAATTATGCATGATGTCGGTGACTGGATTTTTGAGCTTGCTCGTAAATATAAGGTCTCTTCACAGGTTGTAATAGAGATTGTAGAGTCAGAGGGAATTGAGTCATTTGATATGGTGGACACTTTCATTAAAAACACAAAAGAGCATGGGATGAAAATAGCAATAGACGATTTTGGAACCGGATATAGCAATTTTGAGTATTTAATAAAGCTAAACACTGATTATTTAAAAATAGACGGAAGTTTGATTAAAGAGATTGATAAAAATGAAAAACTATATGGTGTAGTAGAGACAATTGTAGAGTTCGCTAAGAAAAACAATATAAAGGTAATTGGAGAGTTTATTGCTACTGAGCCATTATATGAAAAAATTAAAGAGCTAAATATTGATTTTGGACAAGGTTTCTTCTTGGGAAAACCAAATATTGAATTACAGTAATATTAAAAAGCGACTTGACTTAGAGGTTGAAAAACGAAATATAGCCGGTGAGATTTCAGCTGATAAACTAGACCCGATTTTAGTTGCTTATCGCCACAAAGACCCTACTGTTTCGCTTATTTGTGCACTGTTTGCCTATGGCAATGTAAAACAGATAGTAAAATTCTTGGACTCCTTAGATTTTAGCTTGTTGAAAAAAAGTGATGAAGAGATAGGGGAGGCTCTTGAAAATCACTACTATAGATTCCAAAAAAGCCAAGACATAATAGCACTCTTTATAGCTCTAAAAAGGCTCAATGAAAAAACTACATTAGAAGAGGTCTTTAAGAGCGGATATGATAAAAATAAAAATGTTGTAGAGGGCATAAATGCGCTTATTGGGATGATAACTTCTCTATATCCGCATATGACGCAAGGCTATAATTTTTTAATCTCGAAAATAACAACAAAAACAAAGGGTGCGGGAGCTCTAAAACGGTGGATGATGTTCCTTAGATGGATGGTTAGAGAAGATAATATAGATATGGGTTTATGGAGTGAAATTAACAGAGCTGATTTAATAATTCCACTTGATACACACACCTTTAATGTATCAAAAAAGCTTGGTCTTCTTCAAAGAAAAACTTATGATCTGCAGGCTGCCATAGAGCTTACTCAGAGGCTTAAAAGCTTTGATAAGAGCGACCCGTTGAAGTATGATTTTGCTCTTTATAGAATTGGTCAAGAGAAGTTAAATCTGCTTGAGTAGATAGTATCTTCTCTAGGAGTCTATTAAAACTATTGTCCAAACTACAATAAATACAAAGATACTTAAAAAAACTATACTGCTGCCTACATCTTTTGCACGACCAGCCATAATGTGATGCTCTAGTGTTACCAGGTCAACGACTCTCTCAATAGCACTGTTGGTAGCTTCTGCTATTAGCATGCCTATTAGTGTTATAAACATTAAAGCTTTATAGACTAGTGTTGTGTCTATAAAGATGATGACCGGCAATAAAACTATAGTTATAAGCATTTCAATCTTGAATGATGTTTCTGTCCTTATTAGGTCGACTAAACCTTTTAACGCATAGCTTGTATTTTTAAAAAAGTTATATTTTGGTTGATTCCTCAATTACTTATTCCTTATTTGTATAATTTTTTATCATATAGATAATCTAATGTCACAACAAATGCTAATGCATCTCTCTCTAACTCCTCATCATGCTCAATAGGGGTTAGATGATTGTTCTTATCTAAATATGTAGCCGGATCTTTATAGAGAAAAGTAATTGGTTTTTTGTTTGGTCTAATTACCGTAACCTTGTCGTCAACCCTTAGGGCGTAAGATGTATGAAACTGCATTAGTGAAATATTTTGTTTTTTGTCACTAAAGATAGAGTGTCCCATAATAGGGTATTTCAGATCAAGTCCAATCAAGTCTAGTGCTGTTGCTAAGACATCAGGCTGTGTCGCAATCTTATTATAAGAGATAGGCTTAATGCCTCCTCCCATTATCAGAGCAGGAATATGAAACATATCAACAGGGACCATATCATTACCGTAAACTCTTACATTATGGTCCGCTATAACTACAAAAACAGTATCTTTGTAATACTCCTCTTTTTTAGCAAGTTCAAAGAGACGTCCAATGGCATAATCTGCATACTTAACAGCATTCTTAACACTGTTTTGCTTAACTCCATCTATTAATTCAATTTTTTCACATGGGTATAGAAAAGGAGAGTGATTAGACTGAGAAAACATAACTGTAGCAAATTTTTGTTTTTTCGCATACATTTTTTTAAACTCTTCATTAGCTTTTACAACCAAGTCTCCATCACAGACTCCCCAGGGAGCAGTAAATGTTGGATTCTCAAATGTAGGTTGGTCTAGTATCTCATCAAACCCATTACCTATGAACCAACTTCGCATATTATCAAATCTACTCTCTCCGCCATACATAAAGGTTGTGTGATAATCAAAAGGTTTAAGTGCAGAAGCTATAGTGAAAAAGTCACTTTGGGATTTATTTCTTTTTAATACACCTTTTCCTGGCACAGCCAAGTTTCCGGCAGAGGTTCCGGCAAGACCTCTAATGCTTCGAGTACCGTTCGAGTATAAGTCTTTAAACAAGATTCCCTCTTTACTTAGTCTATTAAAATTTGGAGTTATACCACTCTCTCCGCCAACAGCTTCTACAAACTGGTAACCCATACTCTCCTGTACAAATATAACCAGGTTTTTAGATTTTTGTATTTTAAAATGGCTTTTTTCAAGTCTAGAAAAGGGGAGCTTATTATCGGAACTTTTAATGTTTAATCTTTTTTTGACTCTTGAGAGTGCCTCTTTTATACTCATCTTTCCATACTGTTTTATCTTGTGTTTTGTTCCATAGCTGTTATTTGCATAGATAGCATAGATAATATTGTAAATAGAATTTTTTGTTATCTCATTTACCATTCTGTTTGTAGAGTACATTGCATCAGATGTATTTGCAGGTCTATGTCCGAATGATGAACGAGCACCTATAAACAGCAGTAACAAGAGTGGTAAGAATAGAGCAACTCTTTTTATATAACTTCTCTCAAATATGTTAATAACGCTGTTTTTAGCATATTTTAAATATAGATAGATAAAAACTCCTATCATACCAAAAGCAATAGAGAGCTCCAGTTTATAGTCGGCAAATATCATTGCAAAGACCTCTCTTGGGTAGACAAGATACTCTACAAAAAGATAGTTAGGTCTAACATCGTACTGTGCTATAAATGGAAAAGTTGCATTTTCAATGTATATGAGAATTGATAAAACTACCAAAAAGTAATATTTTAAAAATTTGTCAACAAAGTATTTTAATCTGTTTGGAGTAAATGTCAAAAGTATCAAAGGAATAAGCAAAAGAGCAGATGCACTTATTGTGTCCATTCTTAAGCCATAAATAAAAGTCAGCCAGTAATTTACGCCACTATCTTTAAAATGGTCAAAGTAGAGTACAAATAGTGATAACCTGCCTATAAAAAATATTAATATCATATATATATAATATTTTACTAACTGTTTTAGTATGTCCATACTTTCTCGCTTGATTTTAGATTATCTAATTATACATTGACAATGCTAATATATAGGAATGAAAGCTCTACGTTAATTAAAATAGTAAGTGCAAGACCTTATTATAGTGCCGCATAAGATTTTATAATTGCATTAAAAATACTTATGTACACTGCTCTTACTATCTAATATTTTCATCTATTTTACTTATAAAACGGTTTGTTTGAGCCTATTCATGACTGTTTTTAAACTATCCTCACTAAATTTTTTATAAGCTGCTCCATAAATTAAAAATGGTTCTAGTTCTTTCATTCCTAATATTTTTGCAGTATAAGAGTAGGAGTTTAAACACTCTTGAACACTAAGCCTATCTCCTCCAACAAAGGATTCCTCTTTAGCTCCCATTGTTATAATCATTTGAAACTCTTTGTCTTTTAAGGCTAATGCTTGAAACTCACCGCTTGTATCAATTTCATAAGAGTAACCATAGGATAAGACTTCATCAACCCATCGTTTTAAGATAGAAGGTGCACTATACCAGTACATTGGAAATTGAAATATAATTTTTTTTGCATCTAATAAATCATTTTGTTCTTTTTTAATATCTATAGCAAAATCTTTATATAAAGCTGTTAAATCTTTGTATAAAATATTTTTTTCATGTTGTAATTCAACTTTAATTCTTCTGTTTAATATTGAATTTTCCATATCACTATGAGCCATTAACACTACTATTTTATTTGACATTTTATATCCTTTTTTATTAATTTTATTGCTGAAATATTGAAATTACCCTAGATTATATTTATTTCCCCTCCTTTTTGTTCTTTCATCATAGCTACCGTCTCTTTATCTATACTCTTATCTCTGTTTTGTAAATGAGATATTATCATCTCAAATCTCACTTTATCCAGATGCTGTCCAAACTTAAACTTAGCTCTTAATTCGTGAATGTCAATTCTAAAAACTGCGGTGGCGTTTAGCATCTTCTTATAAGCGTTATCATCAAGTGCTTTGTATCCACCCTCTGGTTGGAGCTTTCGCATTAAGAGTGTTAAAGCTTTGATTTTTTCTTCTTTTTCTTCTACTATGCTTACTTCTCCATCTATGCTGATTGACTTAAAAAATTGAGTAGCAGGACAAGCCAGATTATCAGTTGAGCTAAAATAGGAAGATATAAGTGAGAAGTTTTCCACAATACTAAAAGAGACTTTTGAATTTGCACTTAGAGCTTTCATTTTTCGCCCACTTTGAGAACCATGAAAATAGACAATATCTCCCTCATGTACAAAGTTTACGGGCACGCTATAAGGAGTTCCATTCCTGCTAAGAGCGAGTGTTCCATACTCTGCGTTTAACATCATAGTCTCTATAATAGCTTTGTCTTTTATCTCAAATACTTGTTTCATAAAAATGCCTTATTATTTTTAATGTGCTATTATGACACTTATCTGTACTTACTGCAAGTGCCAAATTATTTATTATTTATAAGGACAGTTTTTGTATGTTTTAGACCATAAGATTAACATGCCGCTTCATATTCAACTTTATGAAGAGATAAAAAATGATATTGTTTCAAACTTTAGTGTTGGAGATAAATTACCTTCAATCAGAAAGCTAGCCTCTACTTATAATTTAAGCAAAACTACTGTTGAATCAGCATACAGACAGCTCTACGCCGAAGGCTACATAGAGAGTTACCCCAAGAGTGCTTATGTAGTGATTGATACCTATTTTGACAGTTTTGAGACAAAGATTACCGAAGATTTAGCCTTAGCAGTTCAAAAAACAGAGTATAAGTACGACTTTTTTCCGGCTCGTCTTTCACAAGACTCCTTTCCTCTGAAACTTTGGAAAAGGCTTTTTTCAAAAGCTATTGATGAGTCGCTAGATTTTGGTGCTTATCATGATGGACAGGGCGAATTAGGGCTAAGAGTAGAAATAAGCAACTATATTACAGGGTCACGAGGTGTTAGATGTACTCCTCAACAGATTGTTGTCTGTAGTGGTTTTAGTGACTCGATGGGGCTTTTAGCAAAACTTTTAAAAACAGGGTACAGTAACTTCAGCATAGAAAATCCAGGCTATCATGTAGCTAGACGAGTCTTTGAAGAGTATGGCTATAAGATAGATAAAATAGAAGTTGGTAAAAATGGAATTTTAGTCGATGAGTTAGAAAAATCAAATGCCAAACTTGTTTATATAACGCCATCACACCAATACCCTACAGGTGTTTCTATGCCAATCTCAAACAGACTCAAACTTTTAGAGTGGACAAAAGAGAAAGATGGACTTATTATCGAAGATGATTATGATAGTGAGTTAAGCTACACAAGTCGTCCAATTCCTTCACTCCAAGGACTAGATAGATTTGACAGAGTTGTTTATTTAGGTACATTTGCGAAGTCTTTATCTCCGGCACTGAGGGTTAGCTATATGGTTTTGCCAAATCATCTTTTAGCCCTTTACAAAGAGAGTTTTGATGTATATTTTCCAAGAGTATCACTTAGTGTTCAAAAGACGCTAGAACTTTTTATGTCACAAGGACATTGGGATAGACATCTTAGAAAAATTAGAACTATAAACAAAAAGAAGCATAATCTTATGAGAGACTTGTTAAAAGAAAAACTTGGTAAGAGTATGGAGATAGTAGGTCAGGGAAGAGGACTTGCTATACTTATAAACCCTACTGTCTCATTTGACTGGGATAAGTTTAAAACACTCGCTGAAGAAGCAAAAATAAAACTTTACTTTGCAAAAGAGCGTTCAGATGGAGACTTTGAAGCCATTAAAATGGGATTTGGCGGTTTTAGTGAAGATGAACTTGTTGAAGCTGTTGAGGCTTTTGCCGAAGTTTGGAAAAAGATAATATAAAACATTTTGTCGATAATTTCTTATTCTAAAATATTTGAGCCATATGTTAGTAGTAAACACACCAGTATCGGTATAGGAATAGGTCTTTACGTGAGTAAAACTATCATAGAAAAAACAGTGCCGGTTCTTTAACTGTGTCAAATAGTGATAAATGAGCTTATTTTAATATTTTGTTCTAATTTCCCCCCACTTTCTTCCTATTGCTCGTTATACTTCCTTTTAACTTATTAAAAAGGGGAAATAATGCCAGAGGATAATTCCAGAAGAAATTTTTTTAAAACGAGTGCTATTGCCGTTACAGCGGGGGCAACTTCGGCAAATGCGGATTCTTCAAAAAATCCAGGTCGTGAAGCAGGTACTTTTCGTTATGTAGGAGATAAAACAAAGCATTATGTCATGGCTGTTGATTTGCGAAAGTGTATTGGCTGTCAAGCTTGTAGTGCTGCTTGTAAAGTAGAGAATAGTGCTCCAAAACATCAATATAGAACATTTGTAAGTGAGTTTGAAATTGGAACTTTTCCTGATGTAAACAAAGGTTTTTTACCACAACTTTGTAATCATTGCGAATCACCATTTTGTATACCAGCATGTCCGGTAGATGCTACTTTCAAACGGGATGATGGAATTGTAGTTGTTGATAATACAACGTGTATTTCATGTGGATATTGTGTTGATGCTTGTCCTTATGACAGACGTTTTATGAATAGCGATACAAAAGTAGCAGATAAATGTACTTACTGTGCTCACCGTATTGATGAAGGTTTATTGCCAGCGTGTGTTGAAACTTGTGTTGGTGGTGCTAGGGTATTTGGGGATATTAATGATAAAAACTCTCATGTCTCAAGATTATTGGCAAGTTTTCCTCAAAATGTTTTAAAACCTTACATGGGAAGTAATCCTCAAACATTTTATATAGGCTTAGATAACCGAGTAGAAAAAATTTATGAGGAAACTCCTTCTATTAACAAGGTTTTACGCGATGAATTAAAACTAATCAATCAAGATCAATCTAAACAAGTAAAGAAAGAGGCTTAAAATGATTAATAGACCAATTTTAGAAGTTGTAGTTCGCAGTTATTTTTGCTTCGAAGGAAGATTTGTATGTGAAAGAAGTCATTGTTCTAAAGGAGTAGATAATGAAAGGTAATAGAAGAGAGTTTTTAATAGGCACCTCTGCCGTTGCAGCAGCATCATTAACTGGATGCGGGTATAAAAAAAGTTTAAAAATAGCATCCACTATCAATAATAAAGGAGCTGTTGCTAAAGATTCAATTTATGGAGACTCTCTTGAGACCGAGGGAAAAATACTCAACTCATATGAAAAAGATGATGATTTTTCAATAAGAGGAAGTGTCTGTAATGGATGTACAAGCAACTGTGGTGTTCGTGTAAAAATAGACAACAGAACTGAAAAAGTAGTAAAAGTTACAGGTAATCCTTACAATCCATTATCAACGGATCCTTGGCTTCCTTATGAAACACCACTGCAAAAAAGCTTTGAATTGTTAGGAAAAGATTCTGTTGATAATATAAAATATCGCTCAACTGCCTGTGCCAGAGGAAATATAGTCTTTGATAAGATAGATGATCCTTTAAGAGTTTTAAAACCTTTAAAACGTGTCGGCAAAAGAGGCGAAAATAGATGGGAAGAGATTGATATAGAGCAACTTTTAGAAGAGATTGTAGAAGGGGGTAATTTATTTGGAGAGGGAGATGTGGAAGGACTTGCTTCTATTCGAAACTTAGTAGATCCTGTAAATCCAAATAATCCAGAAATGGGACCTAAAGCCAATGGATTGTGTGTTTTAGGTACTGGTGACGATGGCAGAAAAGCCTATATGGTTCATAGATTTGTAAAATCTTTTGGTACAAAAAACTATATGGGGCACACATCTATTTGTGGACTTTCTATGCGTGCAGGTGAAGCGGTATATTTGAATAATTTTAAAAAATATCCTCATTTAAAACCAGATTTTGAGCATTGTGAATACCTTTTGACATTTGGAACAGCTCCGGCACAAGCAGGTAATCCTTTTAAAAGACAGGCAAAATTATTAGCAAAAGCTAGAACTGAGCGCAAGTTAAAATGTGTCACCGTCTCTCCAATGCTCACCAACGCTGATTCAATTGCAGTAGAAGAGAACAGTGAATGGATTCCTATAAAACCAGGAGGTGATTTAGCCTTTGCAATGGGACTATTACGTGTTATTATAGAAGAAAATATTTACAATAAAATGTATCTTGCTTTACCTTCAAAAGAGGCTCAAAAAGCAGCAAAAGATGCCTCTTTCTCAAATGCATCTCATCTTGTTATTCAAGATAAAGTTAACAACGGAGAATTTCTTCTACAAGGGAAAGAACCTTTAGTTGTTGACAGTAAAGATGGTGTTTTAAAACTTGCATCACAAGTAAATCAAGCAGAATTGTTTGTCGATAAAACTTTTAAAATTGGAAAAAATGAAATACATGTAAAGTCCGCTATGACCCTCTTAAAAGAGGCTTCTTTAAGCGAAACCTTAGAGACTTATGCACAAAACAGTGGAATTAGTAAAGAGAAAATCATAGCTACTGCTCGTGAATTTGTTTCACATGGTCGAAAATCAAGTATAGATTGTCATGGTGGAACAATGCATACTACAGGTTTTTATACAACATACGCAATTATGATGCTAGGAGCTATGGTAGGAAATCTAAACTATCAAGGCGGTATGAGTGCTGGTGGAGGTCGTTTTAAAGATTTTAAAGGTAAAAGTTATAACTTACTTGGTTATGGTGGAAAAGTAAAAGTAAAAGGATACAGAGTTGACAAAACACGTACTGCTTACGAAAAAACTACCGAGTTTAAAACAAAAAAAGAGAGAGGAGAAAATCCATACCCAGCAAAAGATACTTGGTATCCTTTTGTTAACGCCTTAGAGTCGGATGTATTGACAAATAGTTCACAAGCCTATCCGTATAAGTTAAAAGCCTTGCTTAGTTGGAATGCAAACTTTATATACGGGCAGAGTGGAACACAACATATAGAAAAAGTTTTAAAAGATCCTAAGGATGCTGTTGGTTTATTTATAGCAATTGATCCGTTTATAAATGAGACTTCAAAGTATGCTGATTATATTATCCCTGATTCGGTTATATATGAGACATGGGGAGTTATCGCTCCGTGGGCTGGGTATCAAACTAAAACAAATACGATTCGCTTTCCTACAATTGAGCCTAAACAGGCCAAATTTAAAAATAATGAGCCAATCTGTATGGATAGTTTTGTAATTGAACTAGGAAAGCGTCTAAAACTTCCTGGTTTTGGTAAAAATGCGATAAAAGGTAACGATGGCAAAAAATATGCATTTGATAAACCAAGTGATTTTTATATTCGTGCTTTTGAAAATATAGCACTTGATGGGAAAGCTGTCCCTAATATTGATGATAAAGAGATTACTCTTGCTGGATTAGAACCATATGTTAAAACTCTTAAAGAAATATGTGGTGAAAATTGGAGAAAAACAGCTTATGTAATGGCGAGAGGTGGTCGTTTTGAGGCAAAAGAGGATGGCTATAAAAATGGTAAATTAACACATCCATATAAAAGTATGGTTTCTGTTTATAATCAAATTCTTGGAACAAGACGTCATGCAATAACAGCTGAGAAATTTAGTGGAGTGCCAAAATACTATCCAAGTAGGTTTAATGATGGTGAATTATTAAGAGATGTATATACTGTTAAAGAGTACCCACTTGATGCTTTTAGTTATAAATCTAATGTTTTAAATCAGTCATGTGCATCAAGCCCTGGAATACTTGATATCCGTTATACTACATATATAGATTTAAACCCACAAACTGCCGGTGAAATAAATGTTAAAGATGGTGAAATAGTTAATGTTGTTTCCGCGGATGGGAAAATAACAGGTATGGTTCGTTTTAGAAATGGACTTTATCCAGGAAGTATTGGAATTGAGCATGGGCTTGGTCGTGATGGAGAGGGTGCTGTGGATGTTACTATAAATGGGAAGGTAACTAAGGGTCTTATTGCGAGAAAAAGTGGTGTTAACATCAATAAATTAGGCTTACTTGATAAATCAAGAAGATTAGCTACCCTGAGTGATTTTGTTGTTGGCTCAAATGCAAGACAGGCTATTCCTGTAAGAGTTGAAAAGATTTAAGTTAAAATAGTATTTCATGTCATAAAACTACCTTTATACGTAAAGGTAGTTTTATAGTTGCCAGAATCTCCCCAGTTTTTTCATTTTAAGAAGAACAGTATCCATGATTTTAATGATTCGAATTTATCTGATAAACTAATTAAAAGTTTGTCTACTTTATCGTGGTTATGCTATATGACTATCTGTACAAGTTTAGATATATTTCAATCTAAGAAATAAGTTGGATATAATTACCAAACAGAATAATATAAAAGGTATTTTTATGGAGTGTGAATTTCCATTACTTAATTCAAATAAACAAGAGATAAAAGAAATTTTTAATACTGTGAAGACTATTGCCGTCTTAGGTCTTTCTCCTGATGAGACTAAGCCCAGTCACAGAGTAGCTAAGTATTTGCAAGAGCAGGGCTTTAAAATAGTGCCGGTATATCCTAAAGGGGATGAAATTTTAGGTGAAAAAGTTTACAATTCACTTTCAGAAATACCTTTTGCCGTCGATATGGTAGATATATTTAGAAAACCACAAGCACTTGATATGGTTGCTGATGCATGCATAGCGCGTGGTGATATAAAAGTTTTTTGGGCCCAAAAAGATATTGTAAACAATGAAGCTGCATCTAAAGCAAAATCAAACGGAATGGTAGTTGTGCAAAATATGTGTGCAATGGTAGAGCATAGAGCTTTATAGGCAGTAAAAAGGACTCTCCTGTACTATAGAGGAGTCTTATGTGAATAGATTATATAAAAAAGGTTTGTAGTTGTTTGATGTAAAAAAAATTTATGAGGCAAAAGAGCGGATAAAGGGTATTGTAATAAATACTCCATTCTCTTATGCACCGCATCTAAGCGAAAACTCTGGATGTGAAGTTTACTTAAAAAAAGAGAACCTGCAAGTTACCGGTGCTTTTAAAATCAGAGGTGCATATAATAAAATTGCCTCATTAACAGATGAGCAAAGAGCATGCGGAGTTATAGCTGCAAGTGCTGGAAATCATGCACAAGGGGTGGCATTATCAGCATCAAAGTTTGCTATTAGAGCTGTAATTGTTATGCCGGAGTCGACTCCGCTTACAAAAATAAATGGTGTTAAGCATTATGGGGCAGAGGTGATACTCGCCGGATCAAACTACGATGAGGCTTACTCATATGCTATGGGATATGGAGCGAAAAACTCTTTAACTTTTGTGCACCCTTTTGAAGATGAAGAGGTTATAGCCGGACAGGGTACCTTAGCTTTAGATATTTTAGAAGATTGTAAAGATTTAGATGCTGTGATTATTCCAGCTGGCGGCGGCGGTCTCATCTCAGGTATGGCGTGCGCTTTAAAGAGCATAAACCCAGAGATAGAGGTTATTGGGGTAAGTGCCTCAGGTGCTCCTGCGCTTAAGAATTCATACGATCTTAAAAAGGCTGTAGATAGTGTTAGTGTTAGAACTATAGCTGATGGAATAGCTGTTCGCGACACCTCACAAATTACACTAGATTATATGCTAAAAACTGTAGATAGGTTTATTAGTGTTGATGATGAAGAGATTGCAAGCGCAATTCTTTTCTTATTGGAGAAACAGAAGCTCGTTGTTGAAGGTGCCGGTGCTGTCGGTGTTGCAGCACTTCTTCATCATAAGTTAGAGCACTTAAAAAATAAGAAAATAGCAATTGTTCTTAGCGGCGGGAATATGGATGTTACGCTGCTTTCTGTTATTATAGAGAAGGGTTTACTAAAGTCAGGAAGAAAGATGAAACTGACAGTTACCTTAGTTGATAAACCAGGTTCTTTGATGCATTTTACAGAGATACTTGAGAAGTTGAATGCAAATATTGTCCACATAGCGTATGATAGAACCTCTATCTCTCTTGATTATGGTGATGCAAATGTAACTGTACATGTTGAAACGAAGAGTAAGGAGCATCAAAAGAAAATATATTCGGTATTAAAAAAAGAGAACTATATAAGAGATTAAACAGTTATGAATCCTGTAAAAAACATTAACTTCGATGAAGCAGTTATCTATTTGCAACTCTTAAAAGAGAGAACACTTCTCGTAGTTGATGCATTTACTACACTGAAATATTTAGATATTCAAACTCTTAAAATAAAAAATGAGGTGAAGATGGCTAATCTTCACTCTAGATACAGTACAGATGTTGTTGCTTTTAGTACAACTGCCGAACATCTTGCATTAATAAGCCCGAATGCAAAAGAGTCTAGACTCTATGAGACAAAAAGTAAAAAGCTTATTGCTACTGTAGACAGACATCAAGGCGAAGTCTCCTGTGTCGGGATTGATCCTAAGGATAGATATATGTTTTCATCTGCGGATGATGGCTTAACTTTTGGTGTTGATATAAAGAGCGCAAAACTTGCATTTACTCTTCCTAGGCATATTGATACTGTAAATGATATAGCCTTTAGTGAAAATGGACAGCTAGTGGCAACTGCCAGTTTTGATAAAAATATATTTATTTTTAATCTAGGTACGATGGCAGAAAAAACTAAATTAAAAGCTCATTCGGCTCCAGTTATTAAACTGCAGTTTTTAAGGGATAATAGACTCTTTAGCATTGATCAAAAGGGTAGTGCAATAATCTGGGATATAGATAGTTCAAAAGTAATCACAAGATTAAAAGATATTCATGATGATATCACCCAAGTAAGGGTTGACAATGAGAATAGGTTTCTTTTTCTAGGCACTAAACTTGGATATATATTAGTCTATGACTTAAAGAGTTATGAGCAGATCTCTCCAAAGTATATTAAACTAAAGGCAAAGATAACTGCTCTTAATTTTGATGAAATAGATAAGCAGTTGATTATTGCAACAGATAGTGGTGAAGTTCTTTTTTATAACATATTTGAGAATGAAGATCACCTAAATGAACTACTGCGAGATAAGAAATACTATTTGATGCAGGTTTGCATGGATGAAAATCCACTCTTGAAGTATACAAAATCTTCTCAAATATTTGATGCCTTATGGGCGAGGACACTTCAAAAAGCCAAAGAGTTCCTTGAAAATAGACAGCAAGCAAAGGCTATAAAACTGTTTGAGAATTTTAAACAGATTCCAAAGAAAAAACAGATAATGAATAATCTTATACAAGAGTATGAAGAGTATGATAAGTTTTTAGGCTTTATTAGTCAGAAAAAACTTACTTTAGCGTATGGGTTAGCTGATGCACATCCGGTATATAAAGAGAGTAGGGCATACCTCTCTATGGAGTTGCAGTGGAAAAAAACATTTGCACTGGCACAAAAATACCTTCTTAGTCCAAAGACGAATGAGATGGCTGAAGAAGTTTTGGCACCATATAGAGGAATTAGTGAAAAGAGCAAGCTTATTCAAGATCTTCTGCTAAACGCACAACTGCACAAAAGGTTTAGAATTGCCATAGGACAAAAAGATTTTAAATCTTCATTTGAACTCGTTAAACAGCATCCATTTCTAAAAGAGTGCTCTGAATATAAAACATTGATGAAGTTTGCTGATTCTCTTTATATTAAGGCACAAACTTTCGTTAATAGTGATGATACGCATGCTGCAATAAAAATCTTTCGCACTTTACTTGAGTTTGATGATTTTAAAGATGAGGCAAAAGAGACTATTTTAGAGATACAAAACAGACAAAAGTTTTTTAATGCAGTAAAAGAGGATGATATGATTCTTGCTTATAATTTACTAGACTCCTCATATGAGCTGCAGCAGAGCAGAGATGGAAAAAGACTTGAGAAGTTATGGGAAGATGATTTTAACAGAGCTAATGAGTGCACTGTAGAGGCAGATATTTCCGGAGTGAAGAGTATATTAGAAAAATATATGAACATCAAATCAAAGAATATGGCAATAGCTACTGTAATATCATTGTGTTATATAACCCAACTTAATAATGCCCTTAAAGAGCAAAGAGAGCAAAAACATATAGAGAATGGAATTAAAAACTATATTTTATACTATGGATTAACAGAGCAAATCTTAAGTTTTTTTGAGACTTTTCAGCAGGAGTACAGAGAGACAAAGTTAAATCTAGAATCTCAGACGCAAGGTTCTATGGGCAGTTGGAGACCCCCTATGATAGTTAAATCAATATTAGATTAGAAAACTATATCCTCTTTTAAACTATAATATAGCTCATTTTTTATATAATAAGCGAATTTTTCAAAATAGGAGACTTTTCATGCAAATAAGTGGCGCGCAAATGGTCATTGAAGCTTTAATTGCAGAGGGTGTTGATACAGTATTCGGCTACCCAGGCGGAGCAATTATGAATGTCTACGATGAGATATACAAACAAGATAACTTTCAACATATATTAACCAGACATGAACAAGCTGCGGTTCACGCTGCTGAGGGCTATTCAAAAGCCAGCGGTAAAGTTGGTGTAGCAATGATAACAAGCGGTCCTGGATTTACAAATGCAGTGACAGGTTTGGCAGATGCATATATGGACTCGATTCCACTAGTCGTAATTAGCGGACAGGTTCCTATGAGTCTCATCGGTACGGATGCATTTCAAGAGATTGATGCAGTCGGTATTAGTCGTTCATGTACTAAGCACAACTATCTTGTAACAGATGCCAAAGAGCTTCCTCGTATATTAAAAGAGGCATTTTACATTGCATCAAGTGGTCGCCCCGGTCCCGTACATGTAGATATTCCAAAGGATGTAACAGCTCAAATTGCTGATTTTGATTACTCTATAGAGCTTGAGTTAGAAACATATAAGCCTCATACAAAGGGTAATCCTCGTCAAATTAAAAAGGCGATGGAAGCTATAGCAAAAGCTAAAAGACCACTTTTTTATCTTGGCGGAGGTATTATAAATTCAAATGCAGCATATGAGGTTAGAGAGTTAGTTCATAAAACCGGAATTCCAGCTGTTGAGACATTTATGGCTAGAGGTACTTTAAGTCACGATGATGATCTGCTAATCTCGATGCTTGGTATGCATGGCTCTTATGCAGCAAATATGGCTATGAGTGAGACAGATTTAGTAATAGGTCTTGGTGCTAGGTTTGATGACCGCGTAACCGGTAAGATATCAGAATTCGCTAAAAATGCCGCAGTTATACATGTAGATATTGATCCTGCATCTATTTCAAAACTTGTTAACGCTGATTACCCAATAGTCGGTGATGTAAAAAATGTTGTAAAAGAGATGCTGGAGTTGTCTTCAGCTGTGAACGCTGAGAAGTATGAGCCTTGGATAGAGACTGTAAACAATTTTGATGCGCTTCACCCTTTAACATATCATGAAGATACACAGAGGTTAAAACCTCAATGGGTTATTCAGAGAGTTGGTGAACTTCTCGGAGATGATGCGAATATCTCTACTGATGTTGGACAGCATCAGATGTGGGCTGCGCAGTTCTATCCATTCTCCCGTCCTCGTCAATTTATGAGTTCAGGTGGGCTTGGAACTATGGGCTTTGGTTTTCCTGCAGCTATGGGTGTAAAAGCAGCATCTCCAGAGAAAACAAGTATAAACTTTACAGGAGACGGGTCAATTCTTATGAATTGTCAAGAGTTAATGACTGCAGTTGAAAAAAAACTTCCGGTTATTAATATTATATTAAATAATAATTATCTTGGCATGGTAAGACAGTGGCAAACACTCTTTTATGATAAAAGACATAGTGAGACTGACCTAAGTGTTCAACCAGATTTTGTAAAACTTTCAGAGGCTTTTGGCGGACTTGGATACAGGGTTAGTACAAAAGAGGAGTTTGATGCTGCACTTAAAGATGCAGTTGAAAAAGATGTTGTTACCTTTATAGAGGTCATTGTTGAGAGAATGGAAAATGTTATGCCGATGGTACCATCAGGCGGCTCACTGTTTAACATGATGTTATTAGAAAAGAAGGAGAAATAATGGAAGCTAGCGAAAGAAGAGTTATTTCTGTTATTGTAGTAAATGAAGCGAGTGTTTTATCTCGTATTACTGATCTTTTCTCCGGTCGCGGGTATAATATCACATCTTTGACTGTTGCTCCGATTCCTAATGGTAATTACTCTAGACTTACAATTGTTACATCAGGCTCTGTTAGAGTTATAGAGCAGATAACAAAGCAGCTGCATAAACTCATTCCGGTTTTAAAAGTTTATGAGCACGCAGATTTGGTTGAAAAAGAGATGGCCTTGGTTAAGTTTCCTGCATCAGAAAACATATCTGATATAAGTACCCTTTGTGAGGCTTATAACGGGAAGATAGTGAATGTTGGAGAAAATGTAATAATAACAATGGTTGCGGACGAACCAAAAAGAGTTGAAAATTTCTTAAAAATTATACAAAAGTATAATCCAAAAGAGATAGTTAGAAGTGGTTCTGCAGCCCTAGAAAGATAATAATGTATTTAAAAGATATTGCTGAGTTGATTAGCAGCGACACTCTTCTTGCAAATGCTGCTGAGTCGCTGGAGATAACAGGAATTAATACCTTAAAAGATGCCAGTGAAAATGAGATATCTTTTGTCTCAAATTCAAAGTATATAAAAGATATTCAAAACTCAAATGCAGGCGCTATTATTGTTGATGGTAGAACAAAAGAGCATGTACCTGATGGTTGTGTGCCCTTAGTAGTTGATTCTCCATACTGGTCTATGGCAACGCTATCTAAATATTTCGCTCCTCCTATTGAGGAGAATACTCTACCGATTGCTGAGATAGGTGAGGGGAGTGGAGTATCATCAAAGGCAGAGCTTGCAAATGGTGCTAAAATAGGTAAAAACTGCATAATTATGGCACATGTATATATTGGTGCTCAAGCTGTTGTAGGTGATAATACAGTAATATATCCTAACGTGACAGTATATAGAGACTGTAAAATAGGAAACGACTGCATTATTCATGCTAATACAACTATTGGCAGTGACGGATTTGGCTTTGCAACGAATAAAATGGGCGAGCATAAAAAAATATACCAAAATGGCAATGTAGTAATAGAAGATGATGTTGAGATAGGAAGCTCCACGACAGTTGATAGAGCTGTCTTTAGCTCAACTCTCATTAAAAGAGGCGTTCGTATTGATAACCTTGTTCAAGTTGGACATAACTGTATAATAGGCGAATACTCTGTAATAGTCGCACAAGCAGGAATATCAGGCTCAACAACAATGGGAAGAAATGTTGTAATGGGCGGACAGAGTGCTACTTCAGGGCATCTTCAAATTGCTCCGTTTACGACAATGGCTGCAAGAAGCGGTGTAACAAAGAGTATAAAAGATTCAGGTAAGACATTTGCCGGCTTTCCTTTAATGGAGCATAGGATATGGCTTAAACTTCAGGGTAAACTTGCTAGACTTATAAAATAGGTCGTTAAAATAAACTTTCTCGCCAAAGGCGTGGCTTTAGTGACTAAATATTATTGTAGGAGCTTTAGATGTCAAGAACAATTGCTTTAAGAGGAACAGATAAAGGTGTTATTTCAGTTGCAAGATTGGATAAACCGTATGGTGAAGATAGTGCGTCGGTTGCTAGTATAGGTATATCTTTGGCTGGAGATGCAAATGAACCGGAGTGGAAGGTTCATATTCCCCTTGATAACCTTGATGAAGTTATTCAAGCGCTTCAAGATTTACAATAGGTTTATATTTTAAACTCTAGCTACAAATGCCATATTATGGCATTTGTATTTTAAACATTAAGAACGCATTTCTTTTACAAACTCTTCAATTCTTTTAATTCCTATTCGTATACTCTTAATATCAGTTGCAAAACTAAATCTAAAATAACCTTCACTTCCAAAGCCTACTCCCGGAACAACAGCGATACCTTTTTTCGATAACAACTCTTTTGAAAATGCCATCGAGTCACTACTTACCTCTTTTATATTCACAAATAGATAAAATGCGCCATCAGGCTTTAAAACACTTAAGCCGTCAATCTCATTAAATAGCTTTACAGCTTCATCACGACGCTCTTTAAATGCTTCTCTCATCATCTCTATATCAGCATCTGCACTACCGTTAAGACCCATAATTGCAGCTTTTTGCGTAATAGAGTTAATATTTGAAGTGCTTTGGCTTTGAAGTTTTTTAGTAGCCTTTATAAGTTCTGCATTGTGAGCGGCCATATAGCCGAATCTCCACCCTGTCATAGCAACCGATTTACTTAGTCCATTGATTGTCACTGTTCTTTTGTACATGTCATCACTAACGGCAGCCGCAGAAGTAAACTCACCGTCGTAAATAAGTTTTTCATACATCTCATCACTTGCGACAATAACATCAGTACCTTCTAAAACTTTTCCAAGCTCGATTAATTCACTTTTTGTGTAAACAGAACCTGTAGGGTTTGAAGGAGTAGTTAATATTATCATTTTGGTATTTGGTGTTAGTGCATCCTTTAACTGTTTAGGAGTTATTTTAAATGCACTTTCATCATGAGTCTCTATCTCAACTACGCTCCCACCACAATATAGAACCAACTCTGGATATGTAACCCAATAAGGTGCAGGTATAATCACTTCGTCACCCTCTTGTATTGTTGCTGAAAATAGGTTAAACAGAGAGTGTTTAGCACCATTATTTGTAATAATCTGACTTGAGGTATATGTTAGCCCATTGTCTCTTTTTAATTTAGTAGCTATTGCTTCTTTTAGAGCTGGGATACCATCAACAGCAGTATATTTTGTAAAACCACTGTTAATTGCATCTATGGCAGCATCTTTAATAACTTGAGGTGTGTCAAAATCAGGCTCACCGGCAGAGAAGCTAATGATATCTTTGCCCTCAGCTTTTAGCTCTTGTGCCAGTGTTGTAATAGCCATCGTAATTGATTCAGATAGTTTGTTAATGCGTTTAGTTAGCATAAGTTTTTTCCTTATGGTTTTTTCTTTAGTTTTCGACTTGCTATCTAAGATTTCTGAGTAAAACTCAGAAATCTATAACAACTTTTCAGGTGAAAATAGTGGACGAATTATACTAAAAAAAATCATAGATATAACTTTAATTAAATAAAACTATATCTCTAAAAGAGAGTAGATTATGTGCAGGGTTAGTTTTTCATAGCAGTAATGAAAGATTCGTAGATTTTTTCTAACTCTAAATCTTGTTCTAGAAGCTCTTTATTGTCTTCAACAAGAATATGTTCTAGAACTGCGACACGTTTTAGCATGTATTCAAACATCTCTTTATTGATATCTGGAAGCATATTATGCATAAATGGGTCTTTACATCTGCCTTTTTCAATAACATGTGCAGGAATACCAATAGCTGTCGCATTATTTGGCACCTCTTTGACAACTACAGAGTTTGCTCCAATTTTGGCATACTCTCCAATTACTATGTTTCCAAGAACTTTTGCTCCAGCACCTATTACGGCACCATTTCTAATAGTAGGATGTCTCTTTCCATGCGTTAGAGATACTCCCCCAAGAGTTACTCCTTGGTATATTAAAACATCATCTTCAACAATAGTAGTCTGACCGATAACAACACCTGCTCCGTGATCTATAAAAACCCTTTTACCGATGCGCGCAGCTGGATGAATATCTATGGTTGTAATCATCTGATTTAAACCCATTACTATTCTAGCTAGGCGTTTAAAGTTCGAGTTATAGAGTCTGTGTGCTACTCTATACCAAGCTAAAGCCCAAACACCCGGGTAGTTAAAGAGGAAATCAAGTTTAGAATTTAGAGCTGGATCATTTTTGTAAGCATTAGAAAAATCTTCTTTTATTTCAGCGTAAAGTCCCAAAAACAGCTCCTAATTTGTAGTTCTTAAATAACCGTTTTGTTTCAAAAACAGTTCTAGTTTTGCAAGTGTATCATTTTTTTCTTTTTTTGTGCTAAATTGAGTCTCGGAGAGGTTTTGTATAAGCTTGTTTGAAATTTCATCTTTGTTGTATCCAAGAGAGTTTAATATCTCTAAAATACTTTTTGACTCTACGGCATTTTTAATTGTATAAGAGTTCTCATCTATTTGAATTGTGTACTCATTAGGGTGAGTAAAGAGATTATGGTTCATTCCGAGAGTCTCTTGGTATGCACCAACATTAAAAAAACCTAAGAAGTAATCCTCTTCGTCTAGGTTGACATCGTGCAGATAGAGTGGTTTTTCAGGATTAAATCCTATCTCTCCATCACTGTCACATGTGATATCCCAAAGTGAGGCGGCTCTTAGTGGTGTTGTATTTAGATGGTGCAGGGGCATAACCGGAAAATGTTGATTAAGTCCCCAGTAATCAGGTAGACTTTGAAAGATGGAAGCATTTATCAAGTATCTCTCTTGCAGTTTCACCTGTAGTTGTTCCAATTCATCAGTTGGATTTGCAGACTTTAAATATAGAGCCTTTTTGATAATGTTATGTACCAGTATTTCGGCATTTGAGCGGTCTTGAAGGTCTATATAACCCAAATCAAACAGTGTAAAAAGTGATTCCATATGGTCAAGAGCATCATGCAGGTATTCTATACAGTTTGCATTATTCAAAAGTTTATTTAACTCTATTAGTTCTTCCAATATAGGAGGATTTACACTCTTGAAGTTTAATAGTTTTTCTTGATAATCCTGAGTGAAAAGTTCTAAAACAGGGGTGATTAAGACTGCATGTGAGGCTACAATAAATCTACCTGACTCAGTGAAGATATCCGGATGTTTGACTTTTTTTGCATTCATAATCTCCCCGAGTAAAAAAACAACACTGCTGGAAAACTCATCAATGGAGTAGTTACGAGCGTTTGAACGGGTATGCTGGTCATACTCCACAGCCAAGCCTCCTCCAATATTTATGCTGTTTAGTTTTAATGCACCCATTTTTCTAAGTTCTGCATAGATATTTCCAGCCTCTCTTAATGCTTTTTTTAGAGGTGCTATGTCGGACATTTGAGAACCAATATGAAAATGAATCATGCTTAGGTAGTCTAATAAATCCGCCTCTCTAAGAAGAGTGACGGCCTCAATTATTTCTGTAGAGGTTAAACCAAATTTTGCATCCATACCACCACTTTTTGCCCAGATGCCACTTCCTACACTATGAAGTCGTATTCTAATGCCTATATTTGGAACTTTAAGATTACACTCTTTAGCCACCTCTATTATGGTTTCAAGTTCACCCAGCCCTTCAATAGTCAAAGTTATATTATGATTGCTTTGTGCAGCTATAAAACCAAGAGTAATCATCTCTTTGTCTTTAAATCCGTTTACAGTGATGTTAGCTCCATTTGGAGTCTCACTCATAGCTAAAATAAGTTCTGCCTTACTTCCTGCTTCGAGTCCATAGTTATACTGTTTACCCTCTGATGTTACAGCTTCTACTGCATGTGGAAACTGATTTACTTTTAGTGGGAAAACAGCATTGAACGTACCTTTATAATTGTTATTTTGTATGGCTTTATCGAAGTATGAGTATAGAGTCTTAATTTGTCTTTTTACCAGGTGTGGGAACCTAAGCAGAATCGGACCTTTAACCTCATTTGAACGAATCTCTTCTACTATTTGTAACAGTGATGGCATAGATTTATAATTTAACTTTATTTGACCATCTTCTACTATAAAGTTTTTATTAGACCATATATCAAGACCAAAATTTTTCATACTCATCTTTTATATGTGCAGTTTACTGTGAAAATATTTATCTATATCAAAATAGATTTCACCATTTCTATTTTTAAATGTAAGGTGTGATTTGTTAAGTTCGCTAAATTGTTTTACGCCCATAATAGCAGAGATAACTTTCATCCCTTTTATTAGGTTTGTATGGTAGTTTCCTATCTCTCTACCCTCTTTAATAACCAGGTATGAAGCTCTCTTTTTCTTATCTTGTGTAGCCATTCCAACAGGGCAGAGATGTGAACCAAAACCAGAACACATTCTCGCACGTATACATCCTCCGCTCATCATAAAACCTCTGGCAATACCAATGGCATCAGCACCCATACACATAGTAATAATTGCATCATCAGGTGTTAAAACTTTTCCACTGGCAATTATTTTTATATCACTGCGAAGATTATATTTTTTAAGCATAGTGTCTAGCACATATAGAGCATTGTTTGTTGTAAGTCCAACTGATTCCATTAGCTCTAAAGGTGCGGTAGCACTCCCTCCTTCACCGCTGTCAACTGTAATGAAATCGGGTATATTCTTACCGGCAAGTTTTCTTGTAGAAATCTCTCTTGCCAAATCTTCAACGGCATCGGCATCGGAGATAACTATCTTAAATCCAACAGGTTTTTTGGAGAGCTTTTGTAACTTCTCCACAAAATCAAGAAGGTGAGCGGTTGTATCTGCATAAGGAAACCTGTTTGGGGAGAAGACATCTTCTCCCTCAGTAACGCCTCTGTAATAAGCAATATCTGCAGTAACCTTTGCAGCTGCAAGTTTTCCGCCAGTCTGTTTTGCACCCTGGGCTATTTTTATCTCTGTCATACGGCAAAACTTCATTACTTTTTGATATTTTAGTTCATCAAATTCTCCATTTTTATCACGAACACCGTAGAGTCCTGAACTCATCTGAAAAATTATATTTGGGATATCCTCTGGAACTCTGTTTGGAAAGTCCTCAATAGATGCTTTCCAATTTACACGAAAGAGGACATGTGAGGTAGTGTCATATATATAAGTGTTTTGTGTTCTTTTGTGAAGCAAAATATCTCTATACCACTTAACTGCTACAGAACGGTTGAAGAAGAATGATCCAACTCTAAAAACAAATTCTGCATAGGGAGTGCTTTTTATTATTTCAAGATACTTGCAGTCATTTAAGTCAGGTTTATGGGTAAAGAGATGATTTGAAGTAAGCGAACCCTCTCCCGTATTAATGGTTAAGTTTGTCCTAGCTCCGGCAATGGAGAATGCACGAATAGCTTCTGGACTTAGTGAGCCATCACTCATAGCAGAGCGAATAATAGGTGTATGCGATACAAAAGGAATTTCTCTATCTTTACCAAACATTACTGAGGTATCATCACTTACCTCGTCGTCATTAAGCACATTCGATGAATGTTTAATAATAAATCTTGCCCCTGAGAAAGGTTGTGCTACTGAGAAAGATTTATAGTTTGGTTTGTCTTTAGCTGCAGTATAAACCCAGTCAACCTTGTCTTTAGAGTCATAAAATGTCTCCTCTGCAAAGTACTGGCGAAGAGGCTCTCTTAATTTTTCAAATAGATATCTAAAACGACCGATTACAGGGTAGTTAACAAGTAAGGCATGTTTTCTTTGTACATATCTGTCATATACATAGAGCAGAGAAGAGACTATTATTATTACAAAGATAAAAAACTCAAAAAAGTCCAAGATAATATGCCATATATTATCAATAATATGATCTAGTTCTTGCATTTAGAACTCCTTTAATTGAACTGTTCTTTCCGATTTATTTTCCAGGTCTTTAACCCATATTGTACTGTCTTGTATCTCATTAGACCCTATGACTGCACAAAATCTCGCATTAACCTTATTAGCAGCTTTGAGATGTTTTTGTAGATTTTTGGTTTTATAATCACAAGTAGTTTTATCAGTTTTTCTTTTCTTGTGCGTAAGCTTTACAACTAAGTCTACTGCCTCCTCATCCATAGCACCAATATAATACCCCTCTCTTGTACTATCGGGCATATTAATAAGCTCCATAAGTCTCTCTATTCCCATAGCAAAACCAATAGCAGGAGTAGGGCGTCCATCTAAGAACTCAACAAGCTTATCATATCTGCCGCCACCGGCAATTGCACTTTGTGAACCTATATTGTCACTCACAAATTCAAATGCAGTTTTTGAATAGTAATCCAAACCGCGAACAAGATTTGTATCTATCTCATACTCTATGCCGTTGTCGTCTAAAATCTTTTTAAGAGTATTAAAATCATCACTACATGAAGAGCAGAGGTTTTGGATAAGCTTAGGGGCGTCAATATATAACTCCTGACAAGAACTGTTTTTGCAGTCTAATACTCTAATTGGGTTAGTCTCCAATCTTCGTACACAGTCAATACAAACCCCGTCTTTACACTTTCTCACATAATCAACAAGAGTCTCTCGATACTTCGGCATACAGTTAATATCACCTAAGGAGTTTAACTGAAGCCTATACCCAATCCCAAGCGTTTTAAGAATATCACTAACCATCATAATCATCGTTGCATCTTCATATACACTCTCTACGCCGAAACTCTCAACTCCAAACTGATGAAACTGTCTTAATCTTCCTTTTTGCGGTCTCTCATACCTGAACATAGAACCATGATAAAAATAGCGATGAATACCGCCGGCTTTGTCCAGTTTTTTTTGAATAAAGGCACGAACAACACCAGCTGTTCCCTCAGGACGAAGACAAACATCATTTTCACCCTTGTCGATAAACTGATACATCTCTTTTCCAACTATATCACTAGATTCACCGACTGAACGCTTAAAAAGGAGAGTCTCTTCTAAAATAGGAGTCTCTATAAAGTGAAAACCATATTTTTGAGCTATATCTGTTGCAATTTTTATAAAGTATGTGAATCTTTCATAATCCTCACTTAAAATATCGTTCATCCCTCTTAATGAATTAATCATCTATATCCTTCATATTGTTTAATATTTCTTGTGTAATCTCTTCTCTATTCTTTGTGGCATCAACTATTACAAGCTCTAGATTCAGGAGTTTAGTGGCTTCTACTAACGCATCTTGAATTTTAAGCAGATAGTCTTCACCTCTTAGTTCAATACCATCAAGCTCTTTTTGAGAAAGTCTAAAGTTAAGCTCCTCTTTTGTGAGTTTTAGTAAAAAAACTTTTTGAGGGTAGATACCATCTGTAGCAAAGTTATTTAATAAAACCAACTCTTTTTTATCTATCTCACCTTGAATTAAAGCGTAAGCTAGACCGCTTACTGCGCTTCTGTCTGAAATAATCATATTGTTTAAGTTTGGTTCTACAACCTCTTTTATATGTTCAGCTCTATCGGCTAAAAAGAGTAAAAATTCGGCTTTTTTACTTTTGGCACGAGTGCTTAAGACCATTTCACGAATCTCTTTGCCAATGTCAGTCGCTCCGGGCTCTTTTGTAATAACTGCATCTGGGTAGAGTTGTGACAAATTACTTATCTGCGTGCTTTTACCTGCAGTATCTATACCCTCTATTGCAATGTACATGAGTTCATACTTCCTATTATATTTTGAACCTCTTTAGGGAGTAGATGCTCAGTTTTTCCATTAAACTTTAGTAGGTTTCTAACAATTGATGAGCTGATGAAAGCGTGTTTAAGCTTTGGCATAAGATAGACAGTCTCTATTGTGTCATCCAATGAATTATTCAGGTATCCAAGTTGAAGCTCATACTCAAAATCACTTACTGCACGAAGACCGCGAATAATAATACTCGCCTCGTGTGTCTTTGCAAGCTCTACAGTAAGGTTGTCAAAACCGACAACTTTTACATTGTGTAAGCTCTTTACAGCCTCTTTGGTCATCTCTATTCTCTCAGTTAGAGTAAACATAGGTTTTTTGTCTTGGGATATAGCTACTGCTATAATAACCTCATCAAAGAGCCTTAAAGCTCTCTCTATAATATCAAAATGACCATTTGTTATAGGGTCAAAGGTTCCGGGGTAGAGTGCTATTTTTTTCATTATTCCCATCTTTTATAAAGGTTGTTTTCTATGCCGAGCAGATCAAACCATTTTCCAATGACAAAGTTTTCCATCTCATCAAGGGTCTGTTGCTCTGAGTAGTAGGCCATAACAGGAGGAGCGATTACTACACCCAAAGTTGCCAGTTTTTGCATATTTTCCAATGCTATTGCAGAAAAGGGTATCTCTCTTGGAGCTAAAATAAGCTTTTTGTTCTCTTTTATCATCACACTTGCACATCTTGTTACAAGGTTATCTGAAATTCCACATGCAATTTTTGCCAGAGTGTTCATACTGCATGGCGCAATAATCATAGCATCTGTACCAAATGAACCTGAAGCAATACCTGCTGAGATATCTTCATTGTCATAGCTTGTAATATTCATCTCTTTGTCTAAAACAATCTCTGAGTTCTTTGTCATAATAAAATGCTTATCTATATGTTTTGGAAGTAAACTAAGCGCCTTAAGACCTAAATTAACTCCGCTAGCACCGCTTGTGGCTACTATTAACTTCATCTCATCTCCGCTCTGTTCTTACCAATCACTCTAACTTTTAATTTCTTTCCGTCATGTTTTTGAACACTAATTATATCATTTACTTTGCCATCTTGAAGCGCTTTTGCGCTAAAAGTAATGGAGATATTATCACTATGCATATTCACATTAACCAAAGAGTTTCTTTTTACAATTCTAAGCAGTTCCACATCTCTGATCGTCAGAAGTCTGTCTTTAGGCATATGATGCTTGGTCTGAAAATAGGCTTTTTGTATATCTTGTATCGGTTTTGCTCTGAATTTATCCAGGATTATACTCTTTTTAGTGCTGTTTATAGCTGATAGCTCTACATCTTTTTTAATTTTTTTTCTACTTATATAAACTGGAAGAGTAGCCGTGACGTCATAATTAAAAAATATTTTTTTCCTATCGGGCGTTTTAATACTGAGAGTTCCGCTTCTTTTGAGATACTCTCTGTTTCCAATATTTATCACATAATCCTCAGGTAGTTTAGAGATAAAGCTTCTCGGTTTTATTAGAATCTTTTGTATGTCTATATTTTTATACTGTTGTTGATAGTAGTCTCTTACACTTGACTCTATTTTTGATGTGTCTATTGGACTTTTGAGTATAAAATTAACGTATCTGCTTTTGGAGCTATAGTTTGTGTATCCATGTCTCTTCAACTGCTCTATAAACTCTTTACTTCTTATCTTTTTTGAGAATCTGCTTGATTCAATGGTAATAATGTAGAAGTCATTTTTGACATTAGGTATGATGGAGGAGAGCTTAACTACTTTCGACTCAACGTAATATGTGTTCTCTAAAGTATTGTTGGCAAATAAATTTAGGTATATCAAAAGCCAAAGGAGTATTTTTGCCAACATGCTAAGTTCTATCCAGTCCAGTATGAAACATTTTTGTTATTTTAACACACTTTAGAGAGGATAATATCAGATTATATTCTTAAAGTATAATGCCCCTAAGATCTAAGACAGTAATTCAGTAAGATTTATTTCCTAAATGTTAAAATATTAACGATAATAATGTAAATGAATAAAATACTTACTTATAAGCACTTTCACGAGTTGTTACATGTACAACCAAGATGACAAGCTTATCTTCATATTTTTTGTATATAACTCTATAAGAACGAAGTTTCAAACGATATAAAATCTCTTTTTGACCTTTAAGCTTTTTGATCTTAGATGAGTGCATAAGAGATTTTTCATAATCAGAAGAAAAATTTTTACAAAACTCATAGAGAGAATCATATATGAACTGTATACCAGATTTATCTATCTTTTTGAAATCTTTTTTAGCAGTACTTTCAAAATCAATTGTGTACATTAGCCCCTAACTCTTTGAAAAATTCATTCATAGGAACAGATTTAAAATCAGGGTCGTTAAGTCTTTTTTCGGCTACTTTTATGTCAAGATAGTCAAAGTACATCTCAAGAGCAGAAGAAATAATATGGCTCTTTTTTTCATTCAATTCTTTAGCATAATGATTTATATCATCATTAACAGCAGTTGGTAAAGTTATATTTAATCTTACAGTATTCATTTTAATCACTTCCTTTATGTGTATAATTATACACCTTTTAGTGTGTATTGTCAAGCAATAAAACTTTACTTACATTTTGTTTGATGCAGAAATATATTTACTAGAAGTAGCAGTAAAAGTGTCAGTAAAAAGCTATAAATATCACTGATAGTTTGATTTTTGAGTCTCTGAAGAGCCTATTTATAGGGTTTATGGGGTATGTGGTACCAGAGAGGGGATTTGAACCCCTAAGCCCGAAGGCAGCGGATTTTGAATCCGCCGTGTATACCGTTCCACCACTCTGGCACGAAGAGTGGAATGATAGTAGTTTATAACTTAAAAGATTTTGAAAATGAAAAGTAAATAACTTTTAGCCGATATATAAATTATGGAACTTATATTGCTACAGATTAAGTTAAGAAAAATATTTAGAGGAGGTGCATTATGAGAATTACATCTAACATGTATTACAAAAATATATATGGCGAAAATAATGCTCTGCTTAGTAAGAACCTTTTTGATGTTAACAAACAGATAGCATCCGGATTAAAGATTCAATATGCAAAAGATGATGTAAGAACATTCTCCGAGACAATGAGGCTCGACAATGAGATAGTTGTACTTGGACAGATAAAAAGTAGTACAAATAGTGCTTACAAGGTATCCGATCAGACAGATACTGTCCTAAATGAATTTGAGACAACTATGAATCGTACAAGGACTCTTCTTGTAAATGCTGCAAACGGAACAAACGACACTACCTCGCGCGATGCTATAGCGCAGGAGTTAAGAGCTATTGAGAGTCATTTTAAAAATCTGGCAAATACGTCTATTAACGGACAGTATCTTTTTTCCGGATCTGCAGTAGATGTTAAACCTATCGCTGATGATGGTACATATATGGGTAATGATGTCTTACTTAAGGCATTTACCGGTTCAAAAACAAAACAGCAATACAATATAAGCGGTGAAGAGCTTTTTTTAGGTGAAAAGAAACTAGTCAGAAGAGAGGTTACAACAAATGTTGTTCATACCAATCTAATAGCTAACTATCCTGCTCTGCAAGCTGCAGGAGACAGCACTAACCAGGTACTTACGCCTAACAACACAATTCGCGACTTAATGGGTGACTCTGACAATGTAATTGATAATGTAACTTTTCAACACTTCTTTTATGCAAGAGGGACAAACAGCAACGGAGATTCGTTTGAGCAGAAGATAAGTATGCGTGATGATGATAAGATAGATGCTCTTTTAAATCAAATCGGTAATCTATATGGAAATACTCCTGATTTAAAGGTTGTTAATGTCACTCTTAACGGAAACGGACAGATTGTAATCGAAGATAAAATCAGCGGTTCGAGTAAAATTGATTTTCATCTTGTTGGTGCAGTTGATTTAAGTGGTGGAGCAGCAGCTAATGTCAATAACATAGATGCCTTAGGCGTTGGAGAGACAGATTTTAATAAAATTGTGCTTGCAACATCTACAGCAACAAATCCAAACCTACATGTAAGAGAGTTTGTTAAATCTTCTTTGGCTTCCGCTGCTAGTGTGGCTGCAACAAATATTATTGAAGGAACAGTTTACGATAGAACAGAGTTTGCCAGAGATGGGGCAAAATTATCATCAACAACCCCTCAAATAATAAAGGGCACAAATGCCTTTGCCACAGCTTCGACTAAACTATCTGAAGTAGCAACAACAGGCACATTAGATGGTAAGTCTTTCACTTTAGAAGGTGTTGACATCAACGGAAATCCATACAGTGCCCAAATTGATTTGGCAACTGCCGGATCAACTTTTACAATAGGTGCGAGCACATACGATATTTACGATGTTGGAACGCCAAGAGCAGCTGTAGCTGCTGACGACATGACATACAAACAGCTTATGGATGTTGTCAATATGGTAAATACAGGTACTCTTCCGACTCCAATACCGGCCGGTACTGCGGATCTATATGATACTGCTATTGAGGCTGCTAACTTAAAGGGGGATACATTTTTAAGTTATGATGGTAGAGTAGAGTTCCAAGAGATAAATATCGGAAATACAAAAGCAAGAATGGCACTATATGATACAAATAGCGGTGACTTTTCTAATCCACCTTCTGCTATGACTTTCAATACGAATAACGTTGTAACAATACGTGATCCAAAAACAGACTTCTTTAAAACACTAGACAAGATGATTACATCAGTTGAAAACTATAAACTATATCCTGATAGTAGTTATGGAGATATAAGAAGTGTGGGTATAGAGAATGCAATAGCTATGATGGATGATTTACAAGACCATGTTTTTAGAGCGCACTCTCAAGTTGGTGCACAGTCAAATGCCATAAGTACCTCTATCAATAGAACAGAAATATTAGAGATAAGCTCAAAGAGTTTAAGATCTTCGGTTATTGATACGGATTTGGCTGAAGCCTCTTTGAAACTCTCTCAGTTAAATATAAATTATCAGGCAATGCTCTCAACAGTAGGAAAGATTTCGCAATTAAGCTTAGTTAACTATCTCTAAACTGTACTTTTTTGGAACAGTTTTAGCTATACTTCTTTTTTAATCAACACAAGGAACGTATGGTTTGAGAGATACTCTGTTTATAATAAGTTTTGGTTTGCTAATCTATCTTGCATTTGCAACAGCTCTTGGCAATAATGCTCTGATGGGAAGCTATGGAGCTACTTTTGCTTTATACAATCATAAATACTTTGGCTATATATCGTACGTATATATATTTGTTTTTTTAATTCCTCTGTACTTCTTATATAAGAACAGCACAATTAATATGAGAAAGTTTGAGTTAGCTATAACTTCATTTTTAACTCTTTTCTCTTTCCTACTAGCTCAAGCAATAGTTGTTACCGGGGAGCTAAGAGGCAAAATTGGCGGAGATTTTGTAGATTTCTTATCTCCATACATTGGAGTATTCGGACTTTGGATATTCTGGTTTATTATAACATTGGTCTCAATAGTAATAATAGTTGATAAAAGTGCTCATGAACTCGTTGATCTGCTTCTTGGAAGTATGAAAGGCAAAATTACCTACAAAAAGAAATTTAAGAAGCAAAAAGATTTGAATACCTTAAAGAAGAGTAGTGCCTCTTTAGATTTAGAAGATAAAAAACTTACTGAAACTTCTGATGAGCTAAGAGAAGAGGAGTTTGAATCAGAGATAGATAAACCTACCTACCTACGAAGAGAGGAGACTACTGAAGATGTAGACTCTTTAACACCTGATTCTGATAAAAAGAGTTCACAAAAAGAGAAACATAATATATTGGACTTGGTAGAGGAGATAAAAGAGCATAGCAATGCAGTTGTTGTTGAAGAGTTGGAAGAGAATGCAAAACTATTAGCCTCTATAGAGAAGGGGAAGGTAGAAAAACCTAAAAACTTCACTCTTCCCTCTGTAGATTTCCTGCAAAAGCCAAACTCTAAAGCATATAGTGTTGATGAGAGCGAACTTGATGATAAAATAGGATTTCTAATAGAAAAACTGGCACACTTTAAAATAGAGGGCGATGTTGTAAGAACATATGCAGGTCCTGTTGTGTCAACTTTTGAGTTTAAACCGGCTGCCAATGTAAAAGTTTCTAAGATTTTAAATCTTCAAGATGACTTGGCTATGGCTTTAAGTGCTGAGACTATACGTATCCAAGCTCCTATACCCGGGAAAGATGTGGTAGGCATAGAGATACCGAATATTTCAGTGGATACTATATATTTGAGAGATTTGTTAGATAGTGAGTTATTTAAAGAGTCATCATCACCATTGACGATAGTCTTAGGTAAAGACATAGTAGGAAAACCGTTTATAACTGACCTTAAAAAACTTCCGCATCTACTTATTGCCGGAACTACAGGCAGTGGTAAAAGTGTTGGGATAAACGCTATGATTCTCTCTCTATTATATAAAAACTCTCCCGATCAACTAAGAGTTTTAATGATTGATCCAAAAATGCTGGAGTTCTCTATATATAATGATATTCCCCATCTGCTAACTCCAGTAATTACAAAACCAAAACAGGCAATTGTAGCACTAAATAATATGGTTTTGGAGATGGAACGCAGATATGCACTTATGAGTGAGAACAGAGCAAAAAATATAGAAAACTATAATGAAAAAGTAAAAAAAGAGGGTGGTGAAAACTTCCCCTATATTGTAGTTATTATAGATGAGTTGGCAGACTTGATGATGACCAGCGGTAAAGATGTTGAACACTCAATAGCAAGACTTGCCCAGATGGCAAGAGCCTCGGGTATACATCTTGTTGTAGCTACTCAAAGACCATCTGTTGATGTCGTTACAGGGCTTATAAAAGCCAACCTGCCGTCTCGCATATCATATAGGGTAGGGCAGAGAGTAGATAGTAAAATTATTCTTGACCAGCAGGGTGCTGAATCTCTACTTGGCAAAGGGGACATGCTTTTTACACCGCCGGGTGCAACAGGTTTAGTTCGTCTGCATGCACCTTGGAGTACGGAGGGTGAGATAGAGAAGATTGTTGAGTTTATAAAATCTCAAAGAGAAGCAAATTACGATAAAAGTTTCTTGGTTGAAGAGAGTCAAGAGAGCAGCTCCTCAAATGAAACATATGAAGAGCTGGATGAACTCTACGCAGAGGCAAAGAGTGTAATCTATTCAGATAGAAAAACTTCTATCTCCTACCTTCAAAGAAAGTTGCAGATAGGTTATAATCGTTCAGCAAGACTTATAGAACAACTAGAAAACGAAGGTGTTTTATCTTCTGCAAACTCTAAAGGAATTCGTGAGATACTTTGATGAATAAGCCATATTTTATTTTTACTAAGTATAAGAACTCCTTTAGTGTACATGTACAAAACCTTGAAGAACTCTCTGTTGAACAGATACAGAATATTGAGTCTTTTGTGTCGGAGCGCAAGGGTGTTTTTAATTTTGAGACCTATACATTCACAATTAGCAAAAGATTGGAATTTGGTGAGTTTTTATCACTGCTCGAACACTCTTCAATAGTAGCCGTATCTCAAGAGAAAGTTTTAAAAACACAACAAAAAACAAAGCTAGAGTTTGGAAAATATAGAGGGATGTTCTACTCAGATATTCCTGATGCGTATCTTTTATGGCTAAAGAGTAATTACAGAGGAAAAGATAGAGCTATTGTAGATGCTGAAATTAGTTTTAGAGCACTTTAGTGTTACAGAACTAAACACTATTTATAGAAAATTCTTCTCATATGTTTAGTTTTGTAACACTGTTTGTTTTAGGTTTCCTTATTTAGATATAATCCCATATCAAATTTAAACAGACAGGACTTACTATGGGATTTTTAGAAGATTATAAAGCACATGTAACTGAGAGAGAAACTCTTGGTGTACCGCCGCTTCCACTTTCGGCTGAACAGACAGCGGAGCTAATTGAATTAATCAAGGCAGGTTGTACAGATGAGATGTTAGACTTACTAACAAATCGTGTAGCACCGGGTGTTGATGATGCAGCTTACGTTAAAGCAGCATTTTTAAATGACTTAGCAGCCCAAAACCATTCAGTTGAGGCTATCTCTCCTGAGCAAGCTATTTCAATGCTTGGAATGATGCTTGGTGGTTACAATGTTAAACCTATGATTGATGGATTAAGTTCAAACAATGACAGGGTTGTTGCTGCTTCTATCGAAGCACTTTCTCGCACTCTGCTTGTTTATGATGCTTTTAATGATGTTGAGGAGCTTCATAAGGCTGGAAATACAGCTGCAACTGAGGTAATAACTTCGTGGGCAAATGCTGATTGGTTTACTTCTAAACCGGCACTGGCTGAGGAAATCACTGTTACTGTTTATAAAGTACCTGGTGAAACTAATACAGATGACCTTTCTCCGGCTTCTGAAGCATTTACTCGTTCAGATATTCCACTGCATGCAAACTCTATGCTTCAGTCTAAGATGGAAGACCCAATCAACACAATTAACAAATTAAAAGAGTTGGGTAACCCTATCGCTTATGTTGGTGATGTTGTCGGTACAGGTTCATCTCGTAAATCTGGTGTTAACTCTGTTCAGTGGCACATGGGTGAAGATATCCCAGGTGTTCCTAACAAGCGCACAGGCGGTGTTGTTCTTGGTTCTACTATTGCTCCTATCTTCTTCGCAACTTGTGAAGACTCTGGTGCTCTACCATTAGAACTTGATGTATCTGCTATGGAGAGTGGTGATGTTGTTACTATCTACCCTTACAAAGGTGAGGCTCACAAAGATGGTGCATGTATTGCTACATTTAAACTAAACCCTAACACTATTACCGATGAAGTACGTGCTGGTGGACGTATACCACTTATTATTGGTCGTGGTCTGACTTCTAAAGCTCGTGGTGTTTTAGGTCTTGGTGCTTCTGATACATTCTTAACTGCCGAGCAGCCTGCTGATACTGGTAAGGGATATACTCTTGCTCAAAAAATGGTTGGTAAGGCTTCAGGTCTTGCCGGTGTTCGTCCTGGTATGTATGTAGAGCCAGAGATGTCAACTGTTGGTAGTCAAGATACTACAGGTCCTATGACTCGTGATGAGATTAAAGAGCTTGCAGCATTAGGTTTCAATGCTGATCTTGTTATGCAATCATTTTGTCACACAGCGGCATATCCAAAACCGTCTGATGTAACTATGCACCATACCCTTCCTGATTTTATCTCTAACCGTTCAGGTGTTGCTTTGCGCCCTGGTGATGGAGTTATTCACTCTTGGTTAAACCGTATGGTTCTTCCTGATACTGTTGGTACAGGTGCGGATTCTCATACACGTTTCCCACTGGGTATCTCTTTCCCTGGTGGTTCAGGTGTTGTTGCATTTGCCGGTGTTACAGGCTCTATGCCTCTTACTATGCCGGAGTCTGTACTTGTGCGTTTCTCAGGTGAAATGCAGCCGGGTATCACTCTGCGTGACCTTGTAAATGCTATTCCATACCAAGCTATTCAAGAGGGTCTTTTAACAGTTCCTAAGGCTGGTAAGAAAAATATCTTTGCCGGTCGTATCTTAGAGATTGAAGGTCTTCCAAATCTTAAAGCTGAACAGGCATTTGAACTCTCAGATGCATCTGCTGAGCGTTCTGCTGCGGCATGTACAGTCCTTTTAAACAATGAGCCAATTATTGAATACCTAAAATCAAACGTAGTTCTTTTAGAGTCTATGATTAAAGATGGTTATGAAGATAAGCGTACACTTCAAAGACGTGTTGATAAAATGAATGAGTGGTTAGCTAGCCCGTCACTTATGAAACCAGATGCTGATGCAGAGTATGCAGCAGTGATTGAAATCGACCTGAATAAAGTTACTGAACCAATTTTGGCATGTCCTAATGATCCGGACAACGTTAAACTTTTAAGTGAGGTTGCCGGAACTAAGATTGATGAAGTATTCTTAGGTTCATGTATGACAAATATCGGTCACTACCGTGCAGCCGGTGAGGTTATGCGTGGTGAATCTGCCGTAGCTGTTGAGAAGTTCTGGATTGTTCCGCCAACTCGTATGGATGAACAACAACTTATCAATGAGGGCTATTATGATGTTTTCAAAGATATAAAAGCTCATACAGAAGTACCTGGATGTTCATTATGTATGGGTAATCAGGCATCTGCTCGTGTTGATTCGACTGTTTTCTCAACATCTACTCGTAACTTTGACAACCGTTTAGGTAAAGGAACACAGGTTTATCTTGGTTCTGCTGAACTTGCTGCTTTATGTTCTAAACTAGGACGTATACCAACGGTAGAAGAGTATATGGATATCGTTCCTGCAAAAATTGCAGGCAAAGAGGCAAAAATCTATAAATACCTTAACTTCAACGAGATTGAAGGGTATCACTTGCAAGAGCGTACCGTAGCTCAAGATAAGTATGGCGTAACAATCAAAGCCGTATAATCTATAAAGCATAAATAACAACGCAAGCTCTGCGTTGTTATACTCTTTTTTAACCTCTCTTTTTTAATTTATATATGTTATAGTTCTTTTTACAAAAAAGGATATTTATGGCGCTAGACCTCTCTGATACTTTAGTTGTAGGCATTTCTGCAACAGCTCTTTTTGATTTAAGTGAAGCTGATTCAGTATTTCAATCAAAGTATAAAGATGATAAACAGACAGCAGTGACTGAGTATAGAAATTACATGTTAGAGCGTGAAAATGATCCGCTAGATGATGGAACAGGTATGCCTTTAGTTAAAGCTCTACTTGAGTTGAATAAGTTTCAGACAAAAGGGGAGGCTCCTTTAATAGAGGTTGTTGTAATGTCTAGAAACTCACCTGAGACCGGTATTCAAGTCTTTAATAATATCCGCAGAAATAAGTTAAACATAACAAGACACGCATTTACCGGAGGAGAGTCGGTAGCTGATTATATTGAAGCTTTTGATGTGGATCTGTTTTTAACAACTAATGTAAAAGATGCACAGAAGGTTATAGATGGTTTTGCATGTGCGGCTGCCGTTCTTAAAAAACCACCTGAGGGCTTGGCAAAGATTAGGCAAGATCAGGTTAGAATAGCTTTTGACGGTGATGCAGTTTTGTTTGATGATAGCAGTGAGCTTGTATATAAGAGTGAGGGGCTTGGAGGGTTTCATACACATGAAGACAACAAACAGGATATTCCTATGTCAGAAGGTCCATATGCATCACTGCTTAAAAAACTGGCAAGACTTCAGGAGAGATTGCCGTTTACTGTTGAGTACTCACCTGTTAGAATCGCCATTGTCACGGCTAGGAATGCTCCTGCAGAGATGAGGGTAATCAAAACACTTAGAGAGTGGGGTATCTATGTTGACGAAGTCTTCTTTCTAGGCGGCTTGGAGAAGTCTAAGGTTTTAAAAGCTTTTAAAGCTCATATCTTTTTTGATGATCAGGATTTACATCTGCAAGAGGCTTCTAAATATGTACCATCGGGAAAAGTACCATATAAAAGTGACTCAAAACTTAATCTCTTATGATATCAAATCCCAAAGGATAAAATGGAGTAAAAATTTTCATATCAATATTTTTATTCTGTTTTTGATTTTTAAAACTTATTTTGACACTGTTTTCAAACTCATCTAAATATGATATAGACTCTATCAAGGCACCACTTTTAACTATTGTAAACTTAGACTCTTTGTAGTGTGCCAAATAACTGTTCTCTTTAATTTTTTTAGCGTTGGCTATCATTTTAAAAAAATCAAAACTCGATTCTAACTTTTTAATTATTACCTGTTCTATCTCAGGCTCTACAATAGTAACTTCAAATTTATCTATATATACCTCTTTTGTGACCGGTTTTATATAGCTCCATCTTACACTTTGCGGCTTTAAAGCTGTTATATGACCGCTGTAAGTCAGTGTTTTGCCTTTGTCATCTGTAATATCTTGTGTAAAGTCAGCTTCGAATGAGTTTATATTATTAAATGATGCAAACAGCTGTATATTTATTAAGATTGCTAAAAATAGATACTTCACTACTATCCTTATTTTTTGAAAATTATATCCAAGCGATTGTTTACATATTAATTAATATAAATATTAAAAAAAATCATTTTATAATTTATGCAATTTATTATTAACTTATTGTTATAAGTATGATAAAATATCCGCAATTTCAATGGCAGGTATATGCAAAAATATATTTGTCTATAATAAGGTTGCGAATGCTACAAGCATTAATGGGTAAGGTTTTTGGTACTTCAAATGATCGTGAATTAAAAAAATATATTAAAATTGTAAAGAAAATCAATGATTTAGAAAGTAAATATAAGGCTCTAAACGATGATGAATTAAAAGATGCTTTTGCACAAATCAAAAGTAGCGTATTAAAAGATGAAAAAACTCTCAATGAAGTTCTAGCTGACTCTTTTGCAATCACAAGAGAAGCTAGTGTAAGAACTCTAAATATGAGACATTTTGATGTTCAGCTTATTGGCGGAGTCGTTCTTCATGAAGGCAGAATTGCTGAGATGAAGACAGGTGAGGGTAAAACACTTGTGGCAACTTTAGCAATCGTTTTAAACGCAATGACCGGCAAGGGTGTGCATTTAGTAACTGTAAATGACTATTTGGCATCAAGAGATGGTAATGAGATGCGTCCTCTGTATGAATTTTTAGGATATACGGTTGGTGTTATTGTTGAGGATATGAACGACTCATCTGAAAAAAGAGAAGTATATAATGCTGATATAACCTATGGAACAAATAATGAATTTGGTTTTGATTATTTAAGAGATAATATGAGCTACTCAGCAGAACAAATGGTTCAAAGAGGTCATAACTTTGTAATTGTCGATGAAGTTGATAGTATCTTAATTGATGAGGCCAGAACTCCATTGATTATCTCCGGTCCGACAAACAGAACTCTTCAAGACTTTAGCGATGCAAACAGTATTGCTCTTAAGTTGACAAAGGATGAGGATTTTACAGTTGATGAAAAAGATAAAATAGTTTTAATTACGGAAGAGGGTATAACTAAAGCAGAAGATCTCTTTAAGGTTGAAAACCTTTATAGTCCGGAGAATGCTTCTCTCTCACATGTACTCGATCAAGCTTTAAAAGCAAACTACCTTTTTGTAAAAGATGTTGATTATGTAGTAAATGGTGGTGAAGTAATAATCGTAGATGAATTTACAGGTCGTCTAAGTGAAGGTCGCCGTTTTTCTGAGGGATTACATCAAGCACTTGAAGCAAAAGAGAGTGTTGAGATTAAAGAGGAGACACAGACTTTAGCTGATATCACTTTCCAAAACTATTTTAGAATGTACGATAAGCTCTCCGGTATGACGGGAACAGCAGAGACAGAAGCATCGGAGTTCGCACAAATTTACTCTTTAGATGTTATATCAATACCAACAAATATACCTATCACAAGAGAAGATTTGAATGATTTGATATATAAAACAGAAACAGAGAAGTTTGATGCTGTAATTAATACAATCAAAACTCTTTCAAAAAGCGGACAGCCGGTTTTAATAGGTACTGCCTCTATTGAAAAATCTGAAATACTGCATGGAGTGCTGAAAAAAGAAAAAATAGCTCATACTGTACTTAATGCTAAGAATCATGCTCAAGAGGGTGAGATTATTAAATCTGCAGGTGCAAAAGGGGCTGTTACAATTGCCACAAATATGGCAGGTCGTGGAGTAGATATTAAAGTCAATGATGAAGTAAGAGAACTTGGTGGTCTTTATATTATAGGAACTGAAAGACATGAAAATCGTCGTATTGACAATCAGCTTCGTGGTCGTAGCGGTCGTCAAGGTGATGCAGGTACAACACAGTTCTATCTTTCGTTGGAAGACAATCTTCTTCGTATTTTTGGAAGCGATAAGATTAAAAGTATTATGGAGAGACTTGGTGTTGAAGATGGTGAGTATATAGAATCAAAGATGGTTACTCGCGCAGTTGAAAAAGCACAGAAAAAAGTCGAAAACATGCACTATGAAGGTAGAAAGCAGATTGTTGAGTATGATGATGTAGCTAACGAACAGAGAAAAATAGTCTATAAGTTTAGAAATCAGCTTCTTAACCCTGAATATGATATTTCATCTAAGGTAAATGATATTAGAACTGAATATATAGAGCATATTTTAGGCAGTTCTGACATTTTTGACGGAGGAGCGAAAGATGATTTCAATTTAGAGAAAGTTTTTAAACTCCTACAAGAAGAGATGAATATAGAACTTAATATGGATAGTTTCACCTCTTTTGAATATGAGGAGTTATTAGAAGCTATAGTAAGCAGTGTCAAAACAGCTTATGATGAGAAGATGAGTCCGCTTGATGATGGTGTCTGCAGTGAAATTGAGAGAGAACTATACTTAAAAGAGTTAGATAACGCGTGGAGAGAACATCTTTATGCAATGGATAACATGAAGACTGGTATTAGACTAAGGGCATATAATCAAAAGGACCCATTAGTCGAATATAAAAAAGAGAGTTTTAATCTTTTTACAGAACTAATTGGTGATATAAAGTTTAATACTATAAAAACACTTCAGATTATTCAATTTAGAGTTGAAGACCCTGAAGATGAAGCTAAAAAAATTGCTGAGCACTTAGAAACACAAAGAAAACTTGATGAATCTGTCAGACAGTTTAACCGCTCTGAGGGTGATGAAGAGAGTGCAAATAAAAAAGTGGCCAGAAATGAGCCTTGTCCATGTGGCAGTGGCAAGAAATATAAGCTGTGTTGTGGAAAAAGTGGTCCAAAAAAAGGTGCTTTTGCTTCTTGAAAACATCAATAGTTCCATATTTAGTAAAACGATTTTTACGATTTGATAGTGAACAACCATTTATATTTTTATCTGCTTTACTTGCATTTCTAGGCATATCCCTTGGTGTAATGGTTCTTTTAATTGCCATGGCACTGATGAATGGCTTTGATAATGAGTTTAGAAAAAAACTAACTATTATGAACTACCCAATAACAATTATCCCTAAGTTTTACGGGGCTGTAAACAAAAACCTGCTCTTAGACTTAGAGTTGAAATTTCCAAACCTAAATTTTAGTCCATACATTCAATCTTCGGTAATGGCAAAAAGCGGGAGAAAACTAGAGGGTGGCTATATTTTTGGAGTTGATTTTAAGAGTGAAGCCAAAGTAAACAGTGTTTTAAAAGCAGCTATAGAAAAAAACAAATTTGATAAGTTTGATATATTAATAGGTAAATCTTTACAAGAGGACTTTGCCCTATTTAACGACGATAAACTGATGTATATATTTACACATGTTGAGCCTGGTGGCTTATCTGTTACTCCTAAAATAAAGAGATTTCGAATTAAAGCCATATTTGATTCGGGACTTTCCGCTTATGATAAGGCTTATAGTTATACAACACTCTCTTCGCTTCAGGCTATGCTCCACCTGCCTACCAATCAATATAGCGGGATTCACATCTTCTCAAATAACCCCCATACCGATATTTTAAAAATAAAAGAGAATCTTCCCGATACTGTAAGCATAAAAGGGTGGTGGGAAGATAATTTAAATTTCTTTGCGGCCCTGGAGCTTGAAAAAGCTTCACTTTTTATTGTATTGATGCTGATTATCTTAATTGCAGCTATAAATATCATATCCTCACTCCTGATGACTGTTATGAACAGAAGAAGTGAGATAGCACTACTATTGTCTCTTGGTGCAACATCTGCTGAAGTTAAAAAAATATTTTTATATCTTGGAATCGTAATCGGTACAAGTGGTATTTTGGCTGGAATTGTATTTGGTATGGGTGGTTTATGGGTGCTTAGTACATTTGATATAGTACATCTTCCAAAAGATGTCTATCCAACCTCTACTCTTCCTCTTGATTTAAGTGTAAAAGATTTTGTACTTATTGTCTTTGGAGCCTTTGTTATTGTTGTGGCTTCATCATACTATCCTGCAAAAAAAGCGAGTGAAGTAGATATTCTTACCGTTTTAAGGAATGAGTAGAGTCTTACTTATCTTTGTCTTTGTCACTTTTAAACAGCTCTAGAGGATACATAAGGGTTCTTTTTATTATATTAAATGGAGCTACAATTATAGATTTAGCTATTTGAGTATTTACATCCGGATCATCTAATGCCCCCGTAACAGTTAAGGTTGTTGATAGATTCTCTTTGCCTAGCAGAATCTGCCCTAAAACAGGTATTTTAGAAACTGTACTTCCTAAGTCGGTTTTTAAATTTAGATCTAGGTTTATGGTGTTGTTTTTTATGCTGGCTTCACCTAAGCCTATTATCTCTAACTCTTTTGATATCAAGTGTATGTCACTCATCTTATATATATCATCTTTATATTTAAAATTAATATATGCTTCCTTTGCTGATACACCTTTTTTATTGTAGCCTGGAAGTGAAAATGTAACTAAAGATGGTATTGTATTCACAAATGCGAGAATATTATTTAAGATTTTATACTGAAGAATCGTTGTTTTCTTTACATAAATCATACCGCTGTACTCTTTAGTAGAACCATTCAGGTAAAACTCTAAGCTACCCCCTTTAAACTTAGAAAGAGCAAAGAGTTTCTCCATAAACTCATCATTGAAATTTTTTCCATAAAGATAAAAATTGTTACCAGTGAGTTTGAATTCAGCACTACCTCTCTTATGTATAAGTTTTGTGGTTAAAATATTATCACTATATTTAAGCTTTATAGAGTCGGTAATAACATGTCTATTTTCACTCAAATATATGTAGCAGTTATTAGCATCCAGATAGAAATCAGTTCTATTCTTAGTCTCTTTAGCAGTTTTTATATCATCAAAAAAGCCCAAGATTTCGTGCAGGTTTATACCAGTGTCTTTCGCCTTTATTTCTACATCATCTCCTATATCAACATTGACTAAATCATTTACATTCAGATTTATATTATCAGTTTCGCTATCTATCTCTCCATCGATTGCATAGCTGCTTATGGGCTTGTTTTTTGTTGCTAAGAACTTATATTTATAGTCCGTATTTGCAAAAAATTTAATATTTTTTTCACTACTTTTTTTATAAAGCGTAAAGTATCCATTTGTCACATTATACTTTTTTAAAATTTTTGAGTGTTTTGCTATTTTATCTATAGAGTTTAGGTTGAGTTTCCACTCTTTATCTGTAAGAGTAAAGTCACAATTATACTCTTTGGAGGCTATTAAGGTTCTATTATTTTTATTTTTGATATTAAAGTGCATATTGGTGCTATTTTTAAATAGTTCCCCAAGTTCGCTCTCTCTAAGTTCTAAAGTTTGTAAATCGAGTACTCCGGCAGAGTTTTCAAAACTGTACTCTGCACTAATCTCTGATTTTATATTATCACCTACATTTAAAAGTAAATCTTTTATTTTAATTGCCTTTTGTGCAATATCTACAGATATATTATCAAGTTTAAATTTTCTCTTATTGATATCAAACTTAAGAAAATTATTTGAAGACAGAGTAAGTTTTTTGTCATAAGTAAGAGTTAGTGGGGCTACAGGCTGATCTAATTTTAAATCACCATAATTGAGCTTTAACAAGTTGATGTTTAAATTAGCTTTCATAGACTTTAAAAATATATCTCCTCTTACCAAGGCTGATGCTAGTTTCGGTACCTCTACTGAAGTTACCGGAATTTGTGCAGTTAATTTGTTTATGTCAAAAGGTATATGCATAGTATCAACACTTATAGTCTGCTCTTTAAACTTCCATTTTGATTTATCTACTGTAAGATAGTCCTGTTTTGGTGATATTATATATGCTGCATTCAGCGGAGATTTTTTCTGCAGTAGTTTTAGATTATTATCTTTTAGCAAGACTTTATTGACTCTAAATGTAAGTTTTCCTTTTGAATCGCTGGCATTATAATCCAAATCTACGTATGAAGTGGCAATATCTTTGTATTTAGCAAGCATATTATCCACTTTAACAATAGAGTTGTTTATGAAGATATCTGCATTGAAGATATCTATATCCACTCCCTGATAGTTTATTCTAGCCTTTTTGGTGCGTATATCACCGAGTGCATCCACCTTGCCGGATAATAAATTTATTATTAGTTTAAGATTTGTATCTAGCTCACCCTGTTTTTGAATAAATGGCAATTTAATCTTATATCTATTGAGCAGATTTAGTAAATCTTGGTTTGCTTGACCTTTAAAAAGTAGTAAAAGGGTTAAAAGCTCCTCTTTTTTAGTAAAATCAATTTTTAGCCAACTTTTGTCTAGGAAGAAATCATATGTGTAAGCGTCATGCGGTCTTATATATAGTATGCCATTTTTGAATTCTAAGTCAGTACTGCTAGTCTGAATAGAGGCTAGTTTTTTATCATAGGTATAGTTTAAGTCATTTGCTACAGCCTCTGCACGTAGATTCAGGTAGGCATCATCAATATTTTCATACTCAACCCAGCCATAAAGAGTATTAAGAGAAAGAGTTGACATCTTTATAGCATCATATACCCAATATTTAACTCGTGGATCCATGTTGAACAAATCTACAACTCTTCTTGTCTCTTTTATACTCTCTTTTGAAACTATTTTATAAGAGAGCTTGTTTGCGTCACTATATGCGTATAAATTAAGTTTTATGCCACTGCCGACATATAGATTTAAAGACGCAATCATATCTAGTTTGTTTTTTGTATTTAATATTAGATTACCGTCAATTTTCAGCTCTTTGTTTGCAATTCTAAACTCTTCTATCTCTAAGTTAAGGAGGTTTTTTTCGGATGATATGGAACTTTTTAGGATGAAATCTTGAGAATATAAATCTAAAAATCCACTCTCACCATCTATATAGTTAAAGGAACCCTTTATACCGTTAATATATATCTTTTCAATAGTTACTTGTTTGAACCAACTGCCGAAGGTAAGAGTTTTTTTTAATCTTTCAAGGCTTTTATTGTAGTCAGTTTTAGAGCTTTTTTTAATTTTTTCTTTTTCAATATTTAGCTCTTGAGCGACTATACTTATTTTTTCATCCCATTTAATGTATAATTTCTTAACTTTAAAATTTTGGAATGATATAGTATCTATATATACTCCATTTTGTAAAAGTACAAATATTGTAAAGAGCATTAAAAAGATGAACGAGAGAATACTAATCACTATAAAGTGGATTTTTGAAATGGTACTAATAATTATTTTATCGTTCATGTACTACCTAAATAAGCCTATCAGTTCCCCCAAAGTAATCTACATTCCCAAAGGTTCTATTAATAATATTATAACACAAATGTATGATAAAAATTACAATGTAAGCAAACTTGATTCACTCCTGTTAAGAGTTATCGGCTCGCCTCAAAGCGGATGGATAAATATAGGAACGACAAGAAGCACTAGAGGAAGTTTTTTGTATAGACTTACGACTGCAAAGGCAGCACTGCAAAATATCACACTTATTCCTGGTGAAACAACATATATATTTTTAAATCAACTAGCAGATGAATTCAAATTAGATAGAGACTTGTTACAAAGAGAGTATAATCTACACTCTAAACATACAGAGGGAGCATTTGTTCCAAATACATATAGTCTGCCAATTGGAATAACAGAAAAAATGTTAATTAAGATTTTACTTAACGAATCATTATCTCAAATGAAAAAACTCTCAAAAAAAATATTTGGAACATACAATGAGAAAAAATGGTTTCATTTTGTAACACTTGCTTCAGTCATTCAGAAGGAATCTGCTAATATAGAGGAGATGCCGATAGTCAGTTCTGTTATACATAACAGAATTAAAAAAAATATGAAACTACAGATGGACGGAACACTTAACTACGGAAAATACTCACATGTAAAAGTTACTGCTAAAAGGATTAGAGAAGATAACTCTATCTACAACACATACCGATACAGCGGGCTTATAAGCTCTCCGGTCTGTAATGTAAGTTTTGATGCAATAAGAGCAGCAATCTTCCCTGCAAAAACGAACTATCTATATTTTGTGAAATCAAAATATGGAACTCACGATTTTGCACGTAACTATTCTACACATTTAACCAATATAAAGCGTGCTACTAAATGAAACATAAATAAAATAAAGCCAAATAGTTAGGGATTGTAACTACAATATTATTTATCTTAGTGGTAATATATCCATGAAAGTTTTTATGAGCATTTTAATGTTGCACTAAAAACAAAATATTAACTTAAGGACATAACATGTCAAAGATTATCTGGTCAGTTATTGACGAAGCTCCAGCTCTAGCGACTTATTCGCTTTTACCTATTGTTAACGCATTTACTCAAGCAGCAGGCGTTGAAGTTGTTACAAGTGATATTTCACTTGCAGCTCGTGTTATTTCCACTTTCCCTGAGGCACTAACTGATGCACAGAAGATTCCCGATAACCTCGCGGAACTTGGCAAAGTTGTTCAACAACCGGATGGAAATGTAATTAAACTTCCGAACATATCTGCTTCAATACCACAGCTTCAAGATTGTATTAAAGAACTTCAGATTCAAGGTTACGATCTTCCTAATTATCCTGAAGATGCTGCTACAGATGCAGATAAAGCTATCCAAGCTAAATACTCTACATGTCTTGGTTCAGCAGTTAACCCTGTTTTACGTGAGGGTAATTCAGATCGTCGTGCAGCAGCAGCTGTTAAGAAATTCGCTCAGAAAAACCCACATAAACTTAGAGCATTCTCTGAAAACTCTAAAGCATATGTTGCACACATGGATGGTGGAGATTTTTACTCAAATGAGCAATCTGTTATCAAAGAGGGTAACGGCAAAGTTACAATCGAGCAAAACGGTAAGGTTTTAAGAGAGATTGAAGCACAAGACAAAGAGGTTTTAGACGCAACATTTATGTCTGCTAAAGCACTAGATGCTTTCTTTCAAAAGACTCTTGACGATGCAAAGGCAAACGGTGTTTTATGGTCACTGCATCTTAAAGCAACTATGATGAAAGTTTCTGATCCAATTATGTTTGGTCATGCAGTTAAAATATTCTTCAAAGATGTATTTGCTAAATATGCAGATGAGTTTGCAAAAATCGGTGTTAATGCTAATTTAGGTCTAGGTGACTTATACAAGAAATTAGAAAATTCTGATAAAAAAGCTGAAATCGAAGCGGCTATCATGGCTACTTACGATGTTCAACCTCCAATGGCTATGGTTGATTCTGACAAAGGTATCACAAACCTACACGCGTCAAACGACATCATTATTGATGCTTCTATGCCGGTTGTTGTGCGTGACGGTGGTAAGATGTGGAATAGAGACGGTAACCCTCAAGAGTGTGTATCTGTAATCCCGGATGCCTCTTACGCAGTATTTCATAAAGCTATGGTTGATGATTGTGTTGCAAATGGTCAATATGATGTTACGACTATGGGTAATGTTGCTAATGTCGGTCTTATGGCACAAAAAGCTGAAGAGTACGGTTCTCACCCGACTACAATTGAGTTAGAAGAGGCTGGTGTAGTTGAAGTTAAAGATGCTAGCGGTAATGTTCTTATGTCTCACAACTGTGAAGTTGGTGATATCTGGAGAATGTCTCGTGCTAAAGATATTCCTATCCAAGACTGGGTACGTCTTGCAGTAGAACGTGGTCGTCTTACTGGCTCTCCTGTAGTATTCTGGTTAGATAAAAACCGTGCTCACGATGCTAATATGATTAAAAAAGTTGAGGCTTATCTTCCAAACTATGATACATCAGGTTTAGAAATTCTTACTATGGATGTTGCTTCTGCAACTAAATTCTCTAATGCTCGTGTTCGTGAAGGTAAAGATACAATAGCAGCAACTGGTAACGTTCTGCGTGACCACTTAACAGATATGTACCCTATTTTAGAGCTTGGAACATCTGCTAAAATGCTATCTATTGTTCCTCTAATCGCTGGTGGTGGTCTGTTTGAGACAGGTGCCGGTGGATCTGCTCCTAAGCATGTTGATCAATTCTTAGAAGAGGGTCATCTTCGTTGGGATTCACTTGGTGAGTTCTTGGCACTTGCAGAGTCTTTACGTTTCATTGCTCAAAAGAACTCTGACGTAAAACTTGCTGCTGTGACAGCTGCACTTGATATTGCTAATGATGGCTACCTTGATAATAATAAGGCTCCTTCACGTAAATGTGGAGAACCTGACAACAAAGCTAGCCACTTCTATTTAGCACAGTACTGGGCTAATGCACTTGCAGGATCTGATAATGCAGAACTTGCTGCAAAATTTGCTCCTGTCGCTAAAGAGCTTACGGAAAAGGAAGATACTATTATCTCTGAGCTTTTAGCAGCTGAAGGCAAGCCACAAGACATCGGTGGCTACTTCCACCCTGATAGTGTAAAAGCGACGACAGCAATGCGTCCTTCTGCTACATTGAATTCAATTATAGATTCAATATAGTCAAATAAAAAGGGAACTTCCCTTTTTATTTTTGCTTTTTTTGTGTAACTTACGGTTATACAAAAAAGGCAAAGAGTCTTTAAAGTGGTATTTTAAATATATTTAATCAAATTGTGTTAGCACATGCTGTTTAAGTCTATTGGAGTAAAATACCGTAATATTTTATTTCAAGGAGTATATATGAGTCAAGGAAAAAGAGTAGGGATAATAGGTGCTGGAAACGTTGGTGCGACAGTAGCTTACTCTCTGGCAATGCTTGGATCATGTCATGAAATAATCCTCCGTGATAACAAGATTGATGTGGCTCGAGGTAAAGCACTTGACATGAGTCAAGCTGCCTCAGCAGTAAGAAGTCATACAATAGTCAGCGTTGCTGAAACAATGGAAGATTTAACAAATTGTGATGTTGTTGTTATTACAGCAGGTAGTCCAAGACTTCCGGGAATGAGTCGTGATGACCTGCTGATGATAAATGCAAACATAACAAAAGAGGTTGTAGTCGGTGTTGCAAAGTATTCTCCAAATGCCATTATAATTATGGTCTCAAATCCTCTAGATGCTATGACCTATGTTGCACTAAAAGAGAGTGGTTTTGATAGAAGTCGTGTTATTGGAATGGCTGGGATACTTGACAGCTCAAGAATGGCAGCGTTTATTCAAGAGAAGCTAGGGTATGGCGGTGGTCAAATTCGTGCTTCTGTTATGGGTGGTCACGGTGATGATATGGTTCCCCTACCGAGATACTCTACAGTTGCCGGTGTGCCGTTGACGGATGTATTGAGTGAAGATGAAATTGAAGAGATTGTAGTTCGTACACGTCACGGCGGTGCAGAGATAGTTGGACATCTTAAAACAGGTTCAGCCTACTATGCTCCAGCAAAATCTACCTCTATTATGGTAGAGGCTATCTTAAAAGACACAAAACAGATTCATCCTTGTGCCGTCTACTTAGATGGAGAGTACGGCTACTCAAATGTTGTATCTGGAGTACCTGTAATGCTGGGTGCTAATGGAGCTGAAAAGATTATTGAGGTTACTCTGAATGATTCAGAAAAAGATATGTTTAAAAAGTCTTGCGACTCTGTTGATTATCTAATTAATACACTAAATAAAAATAATTTTTTTGAAGGAGAATAGTTTGAATACTCGTACAGAAAAGGATACAATGGGTGAGATTCAGGTGCCAAAGGATGCTTATTGGGCAGCGCAGACTCAGCGCTCAATAGAAAATTTTGCAATTGGTGAAGAGAGTATGCCTTATGAGATTACAAGGGCTTTTTCTTATCTTAAAAAAGCCGTAGCACTTGTAAATAATGACCTTGGCAAACTTGATAGTGAAAAAGCAAATGCAATTGCTCAAGCTGCTGATGATATGTTAAGCGGTAAGCTTGATGGAAATTATCCGCTTGTCGTTTGGCAAACAGGTTCTGGAACACAATCAAACATGAACAACAATGAGGTACTTGCTAATCGTGCAACAGAGATTCTTGGCGGTGACTTCAGAGTTGAGAAGATGGTGCACCCTAATGATGATGTAAACAAGTCTCAAAGTTCAAATGACACATACCCAACAGCCCTGCATGTAGCCGCTGTTATTGCAGTTGAAGAGAGTGTTCTTCCAGCAATAGCTAAACTTAAGGCTACACTCTCAGATAAATCAGCTAAATTTGAATCTATTGTAAAGATAGGTCGTACACACCTTCAAGATGCTACACCAATAACTCTTGGTCAAGAGATTAGCGGTTGGGTTGAGATGTTAAGTAAATGTGAAAAGATGGCTAAAGACTCACTAGAGGCTGTTCGTGAACTGGCTCTTGGCGGTACAGCGGTTGGAACTGGGTTAAATGCTCATCCTGAATTAGGTGAGAGAGTCGCTAAAAAACTCTCAGAACTTACAGGACATGATTTTATAACGGCTCCAAACAAGTTTCACGCTTTAACCTCTCATGATGCTCTTGTTTTTGCACACGGTGCACTAAAAGCATTAGCTGCCGATATGATGAAAATCGCAAATGATGTAAGATGGCTGGCATCAGGTCCTCGTTGCGGTATTGGTGAGTTAGAGATACCTGCCAATGAACCTGGTTCATCAATTATGCCTGGTAAAGTCAACCCTACACAAGCAGAAGCTGTGACTATGGTTACCTGCCAAATATTTGGAAACGATGTTGCAATCTCTATGGGTGCATCTCAAGGTAATTTTGAACTTAATGTTTTTAAACCGGTTATTGCATATAACTTTTTGCAATCATGTCGTCTTCTAAGTGATTCAATTGTTTCATTTAATGACCATTGTGCTGTAGGAATTGAGCCTGTTTCAGATAAGATAGATCACTTTTTACACAACTCTCTGATGCTCGTTACAGCGCTTAATCCATACATTGGATATGATAATGCTGCTAAAATTGCCAAAACTGCTCATGCTAATAATTCAACACTTAAGGCTACAGCCATAGAGTTAGGATTATTAACTGCCCAAGAGTTTGAGAAATACGTTGTACCTGAGGATATGATTGCGCCAAAAGCCTAAAAGGCTTTCTTTCATAGAGGCGCAACCCAACTTAAATTAAGGAGAATAGATGAATATACATGAATATCAAGCAAAACAAATTTTTGCTAAATACAATATACCTACACCAAAGGGTATAATGGCTGAGAGCGTAAAAGCTGCCGTTGAAGCTGCTGAAGTTTTAGGCGGTCCTGTTTGGGTTGTTAAGGCTCAAATTCACGCAGGTGGTCGTGGCCTAGGCGGTGGTGTTAAACTTGCTAAGAGTCTTAATGAAGTTGAATCTTTAGCTAATGAAATCCTAGGGATGACTTTGGTTACTCATCAAACTACGCAAGAGGGTAAATTAGTTCAAAAACTTTACATAGAAGATGGTGCTGACATTCAAGATGAACTATATCTTTCTGTTGTTCTTGATAGAAAATCAGAAATGCCTTTAATAATGGCATCTACTGAGGGTGGAATGGATATTGAGACAGTTGCAGAAAACACACCTGAGAAAATTATCACAATTGCTGTTGATCCAGCTATTGGTTTTCAAGGATTCCATGGTAGAGAGCTCGCATTTGGTTTAGGTATCACTGACAAGATTGAACAAAAAAATATTATCAAATTTGCAGAAAAACTTTTCAGACTCTATATGGACAATGATGCAGAGATGATTGAGATAAATCCTCTTGTTAAGACAGGGAAGGGCGTGTTTCTTGCACTTGACGGCAAGATGGGATTTGATAATTCTGCTCTTGGACGTCAACCGGAAATCGCTGCAATGAGAGATTTAACTGAAGAAGATGCTGATGAAGTTGAAGCTGCTAAATATGGTCTCTCTTATGTTGCTCTTGATGGTGAAATCGGTTGTATGGTAAATGGTGCCGGTCTTGCTATGGGTACTATGGATACAATAAACCATATGGGTGGAACACCTGCTAACTTCCTTGATGTTGGAGGAAGCGCAAATGCAGAGACTGTTGCAAAAGGTTTTGAGATTATTCTTAAAAATCCTAAGGTTAAAGCAATATTCGTAAATATCTTTGGCGGTATTGTACGCTGTGATCGTATTGCTAACGGTATTATCGAAGCTACTAAGATTACAGATGTAAATGTTCCTGTTATTGTAAGACTTGATGGAACTAATGCACCAGAGGCTGCTGAAATTCTTAAAAATGCAAATATTAAAAACTTAATTGTTGGCAATGATTTAGGTGATGGCGCTGCTAAAGCCGTTGCTGCTGCGAAAGGAAACTAATGTCAATTTTAGTAAATAAAGATACAAAAGTAATCGTTCAAGGTTTCACTGGAAAAGAGGGTACTTTCCATGCTGAACAGTGTTTAGCATACGGTACAAAGATCGTTGGCGGTGTTACACCAAACAAGGGTGGACAAGAGCATCTAGGTAAGCCGGTATTTAACACAGTGTCAGATGCTGTTAAAGCTACTGGTGCTACTGTTTCTATGATTTTTGTTCCACCTGCATTTGTTGGTGACGCTGTAATGGAAGCTGCTGAATCCGGAATTGAACTTGCAGTAATTATTACTGAAGGTGCTCCGGTTAAAGATATGCAAGCTGCTAAAGCTCACGCTACTAAACATGGTATGAAAACAATCGGACCAAACTGTCCCGGTATCATTACCGCTGAGGAGTGTAAAATTGGAATTATGCCTGGTATGATTTTCAAAAAAGGTAATGTTGGTCTTATCTCAAAGTCCGGTACATTAACTTATGAAGGTGCAAACCAAGTTTGTAATGAAGGTTTTGGAATAACAACAGCAGTTGGTATTGGCGGTGATCCAATTATCGGTCTTTCATATAAGCAAATTTTACCAATGTTCGAAGCTGATCCGGAGACTGAGTGTATTGTTATGATTGGTGAAATTGGTGGTGATCTTGAGATTCAGGCTGCCCAACTAATCAAAAAAGAGATAACTAAACCGGTTGTTGCTTTTATAGCAGGTCAAACTGCACCAAAGGGTAAAACAATGGGTCACGCAGGTGCTATTGTTTCTGGCAGTGCAGGTACTGCGGCTGAAAAAATGCAAGCCCTAGAAGCTGCTGGTGTAACTGTTGTTGTTTCTCCAGCTGAAATCGGCAAGGCAGTAGCAAAGGTATTAGCTAAGTAAAACTTTAAACTTTGTGTGAGCCTCTTAAAGTAACATCTGTTATGTCAACGAAGCGTTATCAGCACACTTTTAGAGTAATATTATAAAAACTTAGATACTCTTTGTTTACAAAGAACAATATACAAGATTAAATTGTATTTTAATGAATAGGAGAATAAATGGGAACTTTTAAAACTGAAAACCCAGGTAATCAACCTGTATGGGTTAATACTAACAACTGTAAAGCATGTGATATTTGTGTGTCAGTATGTCCGTCGGGCGTTCTTGGTATGAAATATGAATCTACATCTACACTTGGTGCTATGATTTCAATTGATCATCCAGAGTCATGTATCGGTTGTAATGAGTGTGAGCTAACATGCCCTGATTTTGCTATATATGTAGCAGATAAAACAGAGTATAAAGAAGCAGGTTTTAGCTTTGCTAAACTTACTGACGAATCTAAAGAGAGACAAGCAGCTATTATTGCTAATAACTATATGTCACTAAACCAAGGAGCTAAATAATGGCAACTAGAGAAGTAATTTCTACAGGTAATCAATTAGCAGCAATAGCAGCCGTAGATGCTGGCTGTAAGTTTTTTGGTGGGTACCCGATTACACCATCATCTGAAGTAATGCATGAGATTTCTGATCTTCTACCAAAAATTGGTGGCACTGCGATTCAAATGGAAGATGAAATAGCAGGTATATGTGCTACAATCGGTGCAGCAATGGCTGGTGATAGAGCACTAACTGCTACTTCTGGTCCAGGCGTATCTTTAAAAGCAGAAAACCTAGGTCTAGCTCAAATGGCAGAAGTACCTTTAGTGCTAGTTAACGTTATGCGTGGTGGTCCATCAACAGGTCTTCCAACTCGTGTTTCTCAAGGTGATATCCTTCAGTCTAAAAATCCGTCACATGGTGATTATAAATCAATCACATTATGTGCAGGTTCATTAGCTGAGTGTTATACTGAAACAGTAAGAGCATTTAACTTAGCTGATAGATTTATGCAACCTGTCATCGTTTTACTTGATGAGACTATTGGTCACATGCACGGTAAAGCTGATCTTCCAACTATTGAAGAGGTTCAAGCTGGAATAGTTCCACGTAAAAAATTCGAGGGGCCTGCTGAAGAGTATTTCCCATATGAGTGTGGTCCAACTGAGCCTGCGGTTCTCAACCCTATGTTTGAAGGATACAGATACCACTTTACTGGACTTCACCATGACAAAAACGGTTTCCCGACTGAAGAGATTGAAACATGTCGTAAGCTTATCCAGCGTTTAGAAGACAAAGTAGCAATGCATGAAGATGAAGTTGAGTCTTATGAAGAGTTTATGATGGACGATGCTGAGATTATGATTGTAGCTTACGGTTCAGTTTCTCTAGCTGCTAAAGAGTCTATTAGACACTTAAGAAAAGATGGTATTAAGGCTGGTTTATTCAGACCAATTACTATCTGGCCTTCTCCAGCTGAGAAAATCAAAGAGTACACTGATAAGATTGAAAAAGTATTGGTTGTTGAACTTAACATTGGTCAATTCCATAGTGAAGTTCAACGTGCTGCTTCAAGACTTGATATTGAAGGTCTCTTTAAAGTTAATGGTAGACCTATATCTCCTTATGAGATTGTAAATAAAGTAAAGGAATTATAAGATGGCATTTAATTATGATAAATATTTAAGACTTGAAAAGATGCCAACACTATGGTGTTGGGGTTGTGGTGACGGTGTTATTCTTAAAGCATTCGTTAGAGCAATTGAAAAAATGGGCATAAATCAAAATGATGTATGTGTTGTTTCTGGTATTGGTTGTTCTGGACGTTTTTCTTCATATGTAGATTTTAACACTATTCACACTACTCACGGGCGTACAGTTGCTTACGCTACGGGTGTTAAGCTTGCTCGTCCTGACAAACTTGTTATATGTGTAGCCGGTGATGGTGATGCACTTGCTATTGGTGGTAACCATACTATTCACGGTTGTAGAAGAAATATTGATATGACTATGATTATTATTAATAACTTTATTTACGGTTTAACTAATTCACAAACTTCACCAACTACTCCAAAGGGTATGTGGACAGTTTCTCAAAAGGCTGGTAATATTGATCCTACTTTTGATACTTGTGACCTAGCAATCGCTTCGGGAGCTTCATTTGTTGCTAGAGAGTCTATGCTAGACCCTAAAAAGTTAGAAAAAGCATTAATTAAAGCAATGGAGCATAAAGGTTTCTCTATGATGGAAGTGCTTTCTAACTGTCACATTAATCTTGGTAGAAAAAACAAAATGGTTTCTGCAATGGAAAACCTTGAGTGGATTGACAGTATTACCGTTCCTAAAAAGAAATATGACGCTATGACGCCGGAAGAGCAATTAAACTTATTACCAACAGGTATAATAAAACAAGATACAGAAGCTGATGAGTACTGCGATATGTATGCAGAAATCCAAAAAGCACAACAAGGTCTGAGAAAACCAATTTCTCAAGATGACTTTGCTAAGAAAATATAAGGAGACACTATGAGTAAAACATTGATGAGATTTACAGGTGTTGGCGGACAAGGTGTTCTTCTTGCAGGTGAGATTTTTGCAGCAGCAAAGATTAAAACTGGCGGTCATGGGCTTAAAACTGCAACGTATACATCACAGGTTCGCGGTGGACCAACTGTTGTTGATATTCAACTAGATGATCAAGAGATCTACTATCCATATGCAAATGATGGTGAAATTGGTTTTATGCTTTCTGTTGCTAACGTAAGTTACAACTTATTTAAAGGTGGAGTACAGCCTGGTGGAATAATTGTTGTTGATCCAAATCTTGTACATCCTACTGATGAAGATAGAAAAACATGGAAGATATATGAGATTCCAATTATTACCATTGCAAAAGAAGAGGTGGGTAATGTAATTACTCAATCTGTTGTTGCTCTTGCAATCGCTAACACTATGATGGATGCAATTGATAAGAGTGCTCTAATAGAGACAATGTTGTCAAAAGTACCAGCTAAAGTTCATGATGTAAACAAAAAAGCTTACGAACTTGGCGAAAAATATGCTAAAGAAGCTATGGCTTAGTTAGTTTTATAAGAGGGCAACCTATAATGGGTTGTCTTTTTTTTGAAGCTACTTTTAATATTAATTAGTATTAATATCATATTAAAAAATATCAACTTCTAATACTCTCCCAAAAGAACTCTACATGTTTCTCAAACTGAGTTGACATACTATTTGTAGAGCTATTATCAAACCTCATAAGCGTTATCTGGAGTCTAATATAGAATAGGGTAGATAGAAACTCATATGCTACCATCATCGGATCAGAAGAGCGTATAAGAGAGTTCTGCATCATTATAAAGAATGCCTCAGAGAGCATTTTAATATTCTGTGTATGGAATTCATCCATAAACTGCTCTCTGAGCTCTCTGTTTTGAAAAAGCTCTATCATAAGCAGTCTAAACATATTTTCGTTGTTTTTATCAAATGTAAGTAACTTATACTGCATAGCAAACTTCTGCAAAAAAGCTTTTCCTTTTAGAGCCGACTCCTTAATATCACCATCATCGATAGAGAAGGGCGAAGTAAATATCTCTTTTGCGACACTTAGAAATATCTCCTCTTTATTTTTAAAGTGATTATATAATGCACTCTCTCTTATGCCGACTTCAGAAGCTATTTTTCGTACACTTGTTCCCTTGTATCCATACTCAGAAAATAGATTAGCTGAGGCTTTTAGTATTTTTTGTTTTGTATTTGTTTTTTTTGTAACCATCGTATTATTGGGCATTTCAAGACCTTTGTTAATGATATGAACACTTGTTAACTTAAATGCTATTATATATGAACAAACGTTAATCTATTCTTAGTTTCAAAGAACAGTTGTTCATATACATTACAACTTTAAAGAACACTTGTTCATTCAAGTAAAAAAAGAGATTTAAAGGAAAGGTTTAGTACCATTTCACAGGTACAACAGATAGCAACTTGATTAATATCAAGAGGAAAGTCCGAGCTGCTATAAGACAGTGTTCCATTTAACGAATGGCCGTAGTAATACGAGGGAAAGTGCAACAGAAAGTTAAACTTCCGCCTTTGGTTTACCAAAAGCGGTAAAGGTGAAAGGGTGGAGTAAGAGCCCACCAGTCTCTTTAGCAATATTGAGAGCTTGTAAACCCAACATGGCAGCAAGAAACAGTTGGTCAGCGTCTTAAGGGCTAAATTTAGCTTATGCTACTGTTTCGCTAGAGGCACTATGTAAATAGTGGCGTAGATTAATGCTATCAAAACAAAACTCGGCTTATGTTGTGCCTTATGTGGTTTAAACGCCTTAATTTAGGGCTTCGAGGTCTTCATCTTTATTAAGTGTAACCGTATTGTCACAGAATAAAGAGAAGTTAGCTCCTAAATCAATGTTTTTAGACTCAATTACACTTGCGTAATGAGTCAGGGTCACTTTAGGGCTAGAATGACCTAACAACCCAGCTAATTCACTCACACTCACTATATTATCTTTTAACATCAATGTAGCAAATGTGTGTCTTGTACTAGATAGCTTATGTTTCTCAACACCAGCATCTTTTAATACAGCATCCCATAAATGTCTAAGCTTTGCTGCATCATCGTACCAACCAAATATAAACATGTTATCTTTTGGCTGTATTTTCTTTACTTCATCAAGCACGAAGCTTGGATAAGGCACTTTTCTTTGGGCATTACAGGTTTTTCCATTGCCTACTTTGCCTTTTGAACGTGTCCTGGTTATATTGATATAACCATTTTCTTTAAAATCACCCAATTGTAAACCTAAAATCTCACTTGGACGCATACCAGTATTGAAAGCAATGAATAAATATGCCCTCATTAATCCTCTAGAAGCCATTAGAAGCTTATTAACGTCTTCTTTATGGTAAAACTGTATTTCAGCCTTTCCATCGGTCTTAAGCTTAATTCCCTCTGCTGGATTAGTGCTTATAGCACCATCATCAACAGCTAGTTCAAATATTTCTTTTATGCAGCTCTTGTAAGTGCCTTTTGAAATACTCTTCATATTAAGTGATATTAGATATTTCTTAATATCAAGTCTAGTGATAGTATCAATATTGCGACCCCTGAAATGCTCTATCACCCTATCATAATAAGGTCTTCGCATCCAGTAGCTTTTATTGCTATCTTTTTGTGTTAGAAATATACCGCCATAATACTCAAAGGTCTTAGGCTTCTTTTTGTATATATCACCTGTTGCTATCTTAACATCAAGGGCTGGTATGATTTTGTCTTTTACTACTTTTATGTTTTCAGGAGTGTTTTTCAACTTAGTGGACTTTTGTATCCGCTGACCCTCGACATAATAGTTAAGCCAAATCGTAGAACCTCTTAAATAATAAGTTGTCATTTTTTTGCTACCTTTTTTACGAGTAACAGTCTTACTATGCATTGACATTATAACATCCTTGTATTTACACTAAAAAATTCTCTAAATCAAAATCTTCTTCAATAGCTTCATCTGTATTGTTTACCGGCACTAAAGACAGGTTAAATTCATCCATATCTATATAAATCCTTTTATACCCATCTTTTTTATAAGCCGTTAGATCATTGTTTTTTATCATCCTTCGTATATAAGAATCATCAACACCAGTATCAAGTGCTGCTTTTTGAATTGTTACAAATGAACTCATGGTGTTTCCTTTCTTATCTAAATAAATATTTTTTACGATATAGTGTTATAGAATATTAATCAAAAGGAACATTATGAATAAAATTTCTATAACATCATTAAAACAAATTGCCGCAGCAGGTGGAGGAATGATTATTGATTCATCTATATCTGTAACATCGCTAAAACAAATTGCCGCAGCTGTTAATACGGGTGGAGGGACAGTTACAATCAATGCAGCACATAAAATCTCTGTAACATCATTAAAGCAAATTGCCGCAGCAGGTGGTGGAAAAGTAGTTTTTGATTTTACAAACGAAAGTTTTACAGAACAATAATCTTTGTTTACGCTGACTTCTCAGCTCCATTAATATAGAAGTTACTTTCAACCAACACTTTTGCCAATATAGGTACCACGCTATTACCACACATTCTTACTTGTGCTGTTTTAGGTAGCGGTTTTCCGTTGTACTCGATGTTTATTTTGTAGTCTTTAGGAAAGCCTTGTGCTGTGTATAGCTCTCTTGGTGTAAACATTCTCATACAGATATCAACTACCTGGTATTTAACATTATGCACCTCAATAAGTGCCAACCTATCTTTAGTCGTAATAGTGTGTGCTGGATCTGAAACCTTTTGACCTTCACCGACACCGTAGTATTTCATCATGTATGCATTTACCACTTGCTGTTGTGAACCAGTCTGAGTAATAGTAGACAGTGGTTTTCTTGGGTCGTGTCCTACAGCTCCTAGATTATGTTGTGCAATAAATGCTGCAACTAATGCAAAATGACCGCCTTTTACATTTGCACATATAGTGCGTAAAGGTTCATCTAGTTTCATGTTACGCTGTGATGATCCGTTTGCGTGTTCAGTTACAAATGGAGCTATTAAAGCATGACGACTTCCACCAGCTGTGATAGTTCCTACAGGTGCATCCAGTGCATTACCTCTTGGATTTTGTTCAGTTGAACTTCCATAGTAAGTAGAGACATATGGCATGACAACAGCATGTTTACCACCGCCGGCTGTAATAGTATGTACAGGTTCATCCATACCAGTTCCAGTAGCCGTGCCGTAATATTTATCTACATAAGGAAAACTATCTTTAACTACATATGGATCATCATTGTCTATCACAAATTTTTTCATCCCTTTAGCTATACGCTGCATAGTCTTCGGAGCAAGTGGTCTTTTAACACCGACTTTCTTACCTTCCTCTTTTGTTAAAAAGATAGAGTGAGCCGGTATGGACCAGTCAATACAATCAGCAGCAGTTTTCCAAGCTAAACGCTCAGGATGCTTTTTAGGATCACCGTGTGTAGGTTCGGGAAATACTATAGGCTCACCGTCACAACGAGCTATGAGAAACAGACGTTTACGGATTGTAGGAGCACCAAAGTCTGAGGCTCTTAACTCTTTCCATTCAACCTGGTATCCTAAATCTTTGAATGCTTGAACAAATAGTTCGAAAGTCTCACCTTTTTGAGAGAGGATAGGGCGATTATTTTCACATATCGGACCCCAGTCCTGAAACTCCTCTACATTTTCAAGCATGATGATTCTAGGTCTAACAGCTTTCGCCCACTTTACACCAACCCATGCTAGACTGCGAATGTCACAACTAACAGGCTTTGCACCTTTAGCTTTAGAAAAATGCTTACAATCGGGAGACATCCACATTAAACCAACCGGAATAAGACCGCACACATCAACAGGATCTACTTCAAATATATCTTCTATATAATGTTTTGTGTATGGATGGTTTGCTTCATGTAAAGCTATAGCTTGAGGATCATGATTTACTGCTATATCAGGTGGAACACCTAATGCCATCTCTATACCAGTAGAAGCACCACCGCCTCCAGCAAATAAATCTACTATAAGTTCACCGTTTACCATGTTAATCCTTTTATTTTAAATTTTGCAAAAGCAATATTCCTCTTCGATATGTTGATCTGGGAATTCAAAAGTAAGTTGTTGCTCTTTTTTCTTGAACATTTGCTCCATCTCAAAAGCACTACCGTGAATACTAAACTGAGTATTTAATGCACCCATACTTTTAGCTTTATTTTCATACTCAACTATTTTTTCCCACTTCTCTGGATGATGCTTATAGACATTGTAGAAATCTTCAACTCTTTGTTTTGGGCAGAAGTAGCATCCGGTACGATTGAAATGTTTATAGAGAGGGTTGTCGATAGATCTTTCCTTTAAGAAATCTCTAACATCATCCTCAGTCATTTTGAAATCAATTAGAGGATAGATTTGGTTATCTGCATCAACGTTAGATCGTTGCAGTTCTGTGTATGTATAGCCAATATATAGTTTGTGATCTTTTATATTGTTGGCTTTTAACCATCTTTCAAATGGATACACTTTAGATTCTCTTTTCCAGTAGCATGGAACAGTAGTCAAAGGTAGTCCTCTAATCATTCCAACTTTTTCACCTTTGGTTATTTTTGTAAAAGCCCAGTTGTCAAGTGAAGTTTCTGGCTTGATTATAGTTATTGTTCTGCCAAATCTTCTTTTAATGTATGCCTGAAATTTTTCTATATATTCATACATCTCTTCAAACTCGGCGAGAGTGTCACAAAACACAATATGGTCAAGTGGTAAACCGACCTCACAGATCATAACCACCATGCAAGAGCTATCATAACCACCGCTCCATTTTGCTATATGAACCATGTTAATCCTTTTAAATTATTTCGCTGGTCTATATACCCAGTCACCTTTACGCTTTTTCACTAGAACCCATTTTGAATGTTTGATATATCTAGCCATGCTATGCAACGTCATCTATTTCAGAACAGACTACAGCTGCGTTTGCAGATGCATCACCGTTTAGAAACTGCATTTGAATATCTATAGCTTCTGTGAGCATATCCCTTGAGGCTCTATCGAGACTACTCATATCTGTATTGCTATTGAACTGAGTTAGTTCATCCATATTCATTTTAGATATCTTAATGACTGTATCAGTTAGTCTTTTTCTTTTCATAATAGTCCTTTGAATATCATCATTACAATACACCACTATCAACACGAGACACATTTCCAGCTTCATCAGCTACATAGAAATCATCTTGTACTTTTCCCTCTTTGGTCCATATGGCGTGTAGTGCATCATTTTTAGTTATGCAGCCTTTAGCTACAACCTGACCGTTTAAGTCAACAGAGAATAGTCCGTTTTCTTCATTAAGTATGTAATCAGTTTTTTCCATCCTCAATCCTCTCAAATTCAGACAGCACATCAAAAGTAATTACATAAGCAAAATCTCTTTTTATATAATCTTTGTAGTGGTCATACGCCTCTATTTTGTCTTTAAATCCCAATACTTTAAATCCCATTTCTTTAAAATGCAGAGCTTTACTTAAAGCTATATCTTTTGAATGGTCTATCACCCGTACATTAACTTTTTCACACGATAGTACCTCAATAACAAAGCCTTGATCTAAAGTTTTATACCCAAGCGAAACAGGACTATTTCTAATCGTTACCGCTTTTTGGTCATTCTTTATCTTTGGAATAAAGCGATCATCAAAACATATAGTGTCTTTTGTATCTGGCAGTATTGGTTTTGCGTTATCGTTCATCTCACACTCCACTATCTCTAAGCAGTATTTTAAACTCTCGCTTTGCTTCTCTTAGTGCTAAGATATGCAATCTGTTATTTTTTTTAACTTCTTTTACATCCGGTGTTTTTATTGTTTGATTCATATTAATAAAACCTTTTTACAATGTTTAATAGTTCTTCAGCTACATCTTTAACACCGTCGAAAGTATTATCATCATAAACAATCTCATTATCTACAATTCTAAAAAAATCAATACTTTCGTCTTTATTGTAATCATAAAAACTAAACTCTTGTATATGACTATAGAATATTGTTGTGTATCCATACTTTTTTTTATATTTTTTTTGAAAAGCTTGATAATTTTCGTCTTGTTCAATTTCATGACTTAATATATTTTCAGCATTTTTAATTGCTAACTCATAATATTTGATAGCTTTTCGTGTATTTGTAATTACCATGATTTACCCTTTTTTAGTTTCATTTTCTTTTATGATCTTCTTGATCTCATGTTCTGTATAGAACTTTCCCTCTATCAGAATCTCATCAACTTGACTTACAGCCTTTTTCTTGAAAAATGCGGTCATTGTTATACTCTGTATATAAAACCGTTACCGCCCATTTTGCGGATAACAGTCAACATTATTTGCAACCAAGCAATATCTCTTGACACATGCTCAAACGGCTTACCGTCTAACTTGCCTTTTAGTGATGAAAACATTGGCGGTTCTTCGTATTTCATATTTTGTCCTTTGGTAGATACATATCTGTGATCATACGATCATCACTTCTTTTGAAACTATCACTTGAAGTGAACGAACTTTTGATAAAATCTGTTATGTATGGAGCTATAAAAGCCGATACAATTCCACTGCATGCGATCCATGTCAAAATTATTTCTACATTTTCAAACATCTTTTTAACCTCTAATAAGTGTGTAGTTGTATATAGTTTTAGTGGTTTTTATGTGCCTTTCTACAAAAGCCCTACATTCATCTGCACTCACAGGCTTTATAAAAGCTTTCCAAACCACTTTGTCTTTTCTAATCCATAGATTGAAAGTAAATTCTTTTTTTAGCATTGTTGCTCCTTTATAAATATATAAATCAGAGTAAACGATTTACTCTCATATATATGCTTGTATGCCTCAGTCCTAAGACTGAAAAGCATTAACATCATCTATATCAGCTAAGATAGAGTTTGTAAGTTCACGGATAGACTCTTCATAAAGCTGGTCTATGTTGTAGCAGATAAGTTCAGCTGTTAGTGATCCATCATCGCTACTTAAAAATAGCTCTGTATCAAACTTAGTGGTCATATCACGATCGTTTTTAAAGATAGGAAACTCAAAAGTTATAACACGAGGCAGTTCCATCTCTGACTTACCAGTAGATATCTCAACATCTAAATGAAACTTTTGCTGAGTGTTACGCTGCACACTATCAATGGTCTTGATGGCTTGTAGATGTTCAGCCATCTCGATGATATCCATGTCATCAGCTTGTTTACCGTCAAAGGCAACTATATAAGGCTCCATACGTTTTAAAAATCTAACGAACTGCTTTTGAGATAGTTCGCATTGATGTTTTTCAAACTCTCTATAATCATCTGTCTCCATAAGATGCATGTAGCTTTTACTATCACCATGGTCAGCGTTATCTTTTGTTGTATAGTTAAATATTGCTGTAATACCGCTGTTGTTGTAAAAAAGCTTAGTTGCATCTGTTTTGTACTCATTTACAAATGCTATGAAGTCAAGTTTATTAATAATACCTTGATTGAGCACATGTCTATCAATAGGCATTTTAAAATTGATTGGCTTATCTTCTTCAACAATTTTATAATCATTGTGAACGGCTTTACGACCATTATCTAACTCTTCTTTAACGGGTCTAAATGAGTTTGCAAATTTCTCTATAAGTTCTTTCATTATTTAACTCCTGGTAATGTTTGTTGATCTGGTCTATTTCTAGACGGTAAGAATGTTTGCTGATTTACAAAGAAACCAGTTTTGATTTGTGTCTCTGGCACTTTTGAAGATACTGTACCAACCATAGCTATTTGGTCATCTGCTATTTGAGATATTTCAAGCTTGATGCTCAAAGTAGATTTTTTACCGTGAAGCATAGTTGCTTTTACACATTTTTTTAGATTGCGTGATGTTTCTTCGGCTATCTCACCGTTTCCGACACTTCTAAACGCATCTATAAACGCTTGTATTTCTGAAGCTAAAACTTCTTCATGCATAGTGTTTCCTTTATATAAGTATTTAATCAGAGCAGTCTGCAGCTTACTCTCATATAGATACTTATGTATTTAGTTTTGATCATCCACGGTAAAACCTTTGTGATATAATTTGTTTGACTAAAAATAAACTAATACAAAGGCTTTATAATGGATAATGTGGAGATTAATTATATTTCTCATAATGGAACTGGATTACCAAAAAAAGACATTATTGGATACATTCCTCAAATAGGTTCAATCATAGTAAATGACGAGTTAAAGGATAGAAGTTGTACCGGTAGGTTTGTTGTTGTAGATGTTATACATACTAAAATAAACAACGATTTTAACTGTTTGATAGAATGTATAGAAATCTCAGATGAAGATGATTTAAGGTCAAGACTTAAAGAATCAGGTCACTTATAAATCTCTGCTTCTAAATCTTCTTGAAGCTGAGTTAAATCATCTTTTATATTTTTTAACTTATCAGAATATGGTTTTATTTCATCTTCATTAAAACGAGCTTTTCCCATTGGAGACAAAGCATAAAACAATACTTTTCTTGCTTCATGTAGTTTGTCAATGGTGTCTACTACACCTTTTATTTTGTCATAGTTTTGCATGATATACCTTTATTTTAAACTCTTTGTGAAGTGCATTTACTTATAAAAGAAGTGTCGTCTAGTCTTTCACACTATTAAATTTCAATGCACTACATCAAAAGTTTTAAAACCAAAGCACCGCCTCTATGCTTGGTGGGTTGAAGTTAGTCGATAGATTGTCCAGCGTTCTATCATGGTAAGTTAAAAAACACATCAAAACAAAATCTCTATTTTCAAGAGGTTTTTTTGATTCAATAAAGGTATTGTACATAATTTATTTACATTATGTCAAGCTTTTTGTCTTAAATTGTAAATAAATTATGTACATATTGATATTGTTTGGAAAATTTAGAAAAAGGTATAATTCATAAAAGGTTGTAAATTATGGTAAAAAAAATAATAATGCTTAGTCTATTTGCTTTAACTGTTAATGCCGAATCTTTAAAAGATATGGTTTTTGATGATGTAGTGGCAAGTGAAGTTGTAAGCATCTATGATGGTGATACATTTAGGGTTAATATAAATACTTATCCTGATGTAGTAGGGCGTAGAATGGCTATTAGAATTAATGGTATAGATACACCTGAAATGAAAGGTAAGTGTTTTAAAGAGAAGCAATTAGCGAAGGAAGCTAGAAAACTAACTGTGTCAATGCTTAAAACTGCTAAGAGAATAGAACTGCGAAATATCAAAAGAGGTAAGTACTTTAGACTACTAGCTGATGTTTATGTAGATGATGTTTCTATTGGTGATGAACTGCTAAAAATGGGTTTAGCTGTAAAATATGATGGTGACACTAAAGAAGAGTGGTGTGAGTAAAAAAAACTAGCACTTTAAAAGTGGCTAGTTTTCTATAAAACCAAGTGTTAATACTTCATATTTTTATTTTGTTTTAATGCTATGAATAGAAAAAGCAACATTGTTCCATAGACTATTTATAGAAATTAATATTTTATTTTGAGTTTTATCTGTTGCAACACTAAAGTTGTTTGCACTCACCTTACCAATAGTGTTAAATAACCTTGTTCTTACATGAACTACTTCATCTGGATTTAGATTACTATTTGGTTCAACACAAAACTCAAGGTTAGATAATCCCTTTGTACTTACTACTGTGTCAACACATACAATTTGCTGTTCAGCAAAAGCAACACCATTTAAAAGCATTAAAGCTATTAATATTTTTTTCATTTTAATTCCTTATCTTATTTTTGATTATTCGTAAGCTTTTGGGCGAGTGATATAGTTCATTATACCAAGAGGTATTCCAAACAGCATCCACATAAAGATCAGCATACCAGTTCCCATAGCTTTTGCAGCTCCAAGCTCTGTACTATTATCAGTAGCACCAGCTGACCATACTGCAATAATCCATACAACCATAAAGGCGTTGAATAGAATGAATAAACCTTTGAAAACCATTCCAGTTACACCTCTTTTAGGTTTATTTAGCACATAGTTACAATTTGGACACTTATATGCAGAATCACTAACTTCTTTTTTACACTCTGGACATTCAACTAGAGCCATATCTGTTTCCTTTGGATTTAATAATTTTTATTATATTTAATTAAATATTGATATATCCTTAATCAGCTGATGGTATTTTGTGGTTTCATAAAAAAGAGTTCATATAGATCTATATTTAATAGTTTACAGATGATAGCGATGTTAAATGTTTTAGGGGCACTATTCCCTTGTCTCCATTTTTTGATTGCCTCTTCACCAACAATGACACCAACTTTACTTAAAGCAATTTGAAATTTTTTGTTATTTTTGTATTGCTTCTTTATTTCTTGATTTAACAATGTGTAATTAAAGTTTTCCATCGGATTTAATCACTTAGCTCTGTAATAGTTAAAGAGCCTAGGTCTTTTACTTGCTTAAAAAGTTTTCCGATTATTTCAAGTTCTATGTGATCTTTTATAGTGTTTTTAGTTTCATATGCTTGATTGTCTGAAATAATATCTATACCTTTTTTACCCAAAAACTCTAGTCTTTTTATTTGTACCAGACCATCTCTGTTAATCAAATATATACCGTTTACTTTTTCAAACTGTCTACAAGTCTCACCATTACTAACCATGTCAATAATAAGCCAGTCATTATCTGATACAGTAGGGTACATACTATCTCCGGCAACTTGAATGATATGTAAAAAGTCAGCATTAGAGCCATTTAAAAATTTGTTAGATATTGGTATCTTCGTAGCTTCTAATGTGTCAGGCAAAAACCCTTCAGCACCAGCACCAGCTTTTATATTGTATGACAGAAGCATTGAAAAGTTTTGATTATTTATAGGGTTGTTTATCAAGTCAGTGTACTTATCTGGGTTATTTGCTATTTCTGTTCTAACTATTTCTTCAATATTATTAATATTTGTAATCTCATCATTATTAAATAATATTTGTGTGCTGATTCCAAAAAATTGAGCTATTTTACTAGCATGTTTAGCTGGGATATAGCCCTGAGCTTTGAAATTACTAGAACTTTGTCTTGTATAACCTACAAAGTCATAAAAGTCACCTTTTCTTTTCCCTGAGTTTTCTAGTAGTGTTTCAACTTTTTCAAAATTAATGTGTTCATTCATAAATCAAACCTTTGTAAATAAATATTGTACATCAAAAGCAAAATAAAAACATTTACAAAATGTACATTTATATTGACATATGTAAATAAATTATGTACAATATGCACATGAAAGATATTAACTATGTAATTAACATCCTAGAAAAACATAATATTTCAAATGCAGAATATGCTAAAAATATATGTACAACTAGGCAAAATGTGCAAAATTGGCTCAATGGAAACGGTATTCCAAAAGCATTTTTGTCACCAACTGTTAAATATTTAACAAAAATTACAAACAGAAAAGTAACTTTTGATGAGTTGTTCACTTTTAATGTACAAAATAATACAGAAGATAGTGAAATTAGCTCAAGTGCAAAAACTTAAAGTTTTATACCTATATTAAGGAGTTGAAATGATAGATGATATTTTCGGTGGTAATGAAACAGCAAAAGAGGAGGTATATAGAATAGCTCAAAAGGTCATAAAAAACTATATGGACCGAACTAATAAAAAGATTGACTATGTGGCTCAGGAACTTGGAACTACTCAAGGTTATCTTAGAAAGCAGCTGGACCCGAACCAACCTGAAAAGCCTTTGAGTGCTGATAGAATAATAGATATAACTCGTTTAACATCTGATACCAGAATAATTGAGAAGATAGCTCACGAAGTAGGGATGTTGGCTATACCGGCACAGCAGGTAACCGTCTCCATAAAAGATATACACCATCTTGTTGATATTGCAAACATTGAAGGTTCTGATGTGTTTAGAGAAGCCAAGTTAGATCTAGCAGACAATAATATTGATGAAGATGAAAAGAGACAAATACTAAAAGAGATAAAAGAGGCACAAACGGCTCTCGCAGTACTTGAAAACAGTGTAAAAAATCTAAAAATTGTAGAAGATAAACAATGAAATTTATAATATTTTTACTCATAAAAGTAGTTGTTAGCTGTAACTTAATATCTCAAAGCAAAAAATGGGATTTTGTAGTAAGCTTAAGACAAAAAGCAAAGGCTTACTAATGCAAGACAGCCTTTATAATATAGCATTTGAGAGAAGTATACTTAATTCTATTATCTTTGAACCTAAGTTATTTGAAGAGCTACAACCACTTTTGCATACAGATGATTTTTATCTACCGGCCCATCAAGATATATTTAACTCTATGACAACACTTACTCAGAAAAATCTTCCTATAGATGAAGAGTTTATGAAAAAAGAGCTCTTGATGATTAAAAAATTTGATGATTGTGTAATGATTGAGGTTATGAGTGCAAACCCTATATATGACACAAAATCTTACTGTGAAGAAGTGAAAGAGTTATCAAACAAAAGAAAACTCCTAAATATTACTACAGCTATAAAAAGAGGTGTAATAGAAGAGAATTTAACTGTTGATGAAGTTTTGTCTAATATTTTAAATGAAATAAAACTTATAGAAGATAATGATAGCAGTGATATAGAAGTACAAGATTTAGATGATGCGATAATAGATCTGGACAGTATGCCTATAAAACCAAAATATGAAACTGGTATAAATGTGATAGATACTCGTTTTGGTGGCGGCTTGGAACTTGCACAGCTCATAATGACCGGTGGGGAAAAAGGAAGTGGTAAAACAGCTTTTACACTTCAGTGGCTTTATAATGTATCTCAAGGGTTTAAAGGTGCATACCTTAGTTTTGAGATGCCTAAGTATAAGTTGGCTATGAGAGCAAAAAGAGCTAACCTAAATATTAATCAAAGAAAAAATATAAAAATTATTGACAAGGGCAGGGATATATCCCAGATAGAAAAAACTATAAAAAAACTAGCTAGATCTGGCACTAAGTTTTTTACAATTGACTCATTAATGAAAATCACAAATAAATATCTTAAAGAAAAACGTAATGAACAGATAAGTGATATTACAGCAAGGTTATCAAGGCTATGTATAGAGCTTGACATAATTATAATACTAATAGTTCAAGTAAGCAAGGAAGATCTTAAAAGTGGTTTTATGGCCGTTAAGGGTAGTGGGGATGCAGACCATGATGCGGATATCATGTTCTTTATTCAAAAGGATAAAAATATTGAAAAAAAGCGTAATTTTATTTGTGAGAAGAATAGACAAAACGGTAATGAATTTAAAGAAGAGATGTATATAAACCCTAAGACCGTTATGCTCCAAGAACATGCACCTTCTCTTTATGAAATTGCTTACACATCAAGTGCATCCAATGAACCTAAAAAAATAGAAATGCCTGAGCTTAAATGATGCAGCAGTATTATATAAATTTACCAGCAAATTATGTAAATAAACTAAAACAAAGTCGTAAAAGAGAGAAAGCTAGGGCTTTTATGGAATACTTTAGTGATATGCATGATGATGAAGTGAACAGCATTAGTTTCTATGCTGAATCATGGGGTAAAAATAGAGGATCAGTTCAAAGATGGATAGTAGAGTTTAAAGATGAAATATCTAAGTTTTTTACATTCTGGGAGCTTAAAAACAAGCAACACTATAGCTCTGTAAAAAAACAAATGCAACACCAATGCAACACCAATGAAATAAAAAAGACCCCTGAAAGTACTACAAGTACGGAGTTTGAAAAAACCAATGCAACACCAATGCAACACCAATGCAACCAAGACTTTAATATTAATACAACAACAAAGACGCAAAACTCAAATCATGCAAATGATGGAGAGTTTAATATTATTTATAGTGAACTTAGATTCATAGCTAAAAGATGGTTGGGTGGTAAGGATAATGCTTACAAAAGTTACGAAAGAGTAAAAGGCTATTTAAATATCAAGATAGTTGCAAAAGCGTATAAGGCTTATGTATCTGATTTAAAAGATAGTGAAAATATAGTTGGACTCAGCACATTCATAGATAATGAACTTTATTTGGTCTATTTACCTCAAAATATAAAAGTTAAAAGTGGTGAAGATGAAATAACAGGTATATATGCTAATGAGGTTTTAACTACAAGTGAAAAAGCTTTTAAATTTTCTGTATCTAAATACTTAGAAAAATTAAGATCTAATGAGATTACATTTGTGGATGTAGCATAATGACTTCCTCTTCACGATATGGATCAAGAGTACAAAAAAACCATTTAAAGAATGGGGATATTTCTTACTATATTGTTTATAAATCAAAACAAAAGACTATATGTCAAAAGGTAGGACAAAAGAGTGAAGGGATAACTGAAGCTAAGTGTATAGAGCTTAGAAACAAGAAGCTAAGTGAACTTAGAAACGGTAAAGACTTAACACAAAAGAGTTCTAAACAACTAAGTTTTGATGAACTGGCAACTGCTTTTTTTAGATCTATGTCTTCAACAAATAAAAGTAATCATCAATCATCACTGGCATATAAGAAACATATTAAATATCGTTTTGGTGATGTAGTTATAGCAAACTTAAATGATAAATATATCACTGATTTACAATCTGCATTATTAGAGGTTGGGTTAGCTGATAGTAGCAGCAATACAATTGTAAAGTTGGTCAAAAGAATTATAAATTTTGGCATCAAGAGTGGCATGATCGCATATAGTCCTTTTAAAAATATAAGGCTGCATAAGATCAACAATACACGTCTAAGATACTTAAGTATCTCTGAAATTAAGAGGCTTATAGAATCAACTAAAGATGATGGTATGCTAAAACTATATGTGAAGATCGCATTAACTACTGGTGCAAGGTTGCAAAGTGTTTTAGATATTCAAGTGAAAGATATTGATATAGATCAGAAAATTGTTACTCTTTATGACTACAAGCGACACATGAACTACACAGGCTATTTGGAAGAGGAAGTTTTTAATATGTTGATAGTGCATATTAAAAACTTTAGACCGAATGACTTTGTAGTTTCATATGATGGTGAAGCAATAAAGAAAGCAAAGATATATAAACTTTTAAAGCCAATATTTGATGAATTTAATGAGGGATTAGACAAGAAAGATGCACAGAATAGAGTAGTACCACACACGCTTAGACACACATTCGCTAGTCACTTAGCAATCAATAATACAACCATTCAAAAGATACAAGAACTAATGAACCATGCAGATATACAACAGACAATGAAGTATGCAAAGCTCATGCCTAATAGTGGCCGTATTCATGTAGAAAAATTATATAAGGTGGCATAAGATGGCAAGAATAGAGAATAATATTGAAGAGATTATCAAAGGTATGACTTACTTTGAAAAGAAACAGCTGCCATACATGCAGATGCTTACAGCAAATAATATAGCGTTTGATGCTTTAGATTCAGTTAAAGCAGAGATCAGAGGTAAGTTAAATATAAAAAAACAAGCTGTACCTAGTTCATTTCGTATTAAGAAAGCGACTAAGGCTAGACCATATGCAGAACTATTTGTTGATGAATTTAGCTGGCAATATAGAGCTCTAATCCATCACTTCAAAGGCGGAAACCGTGAGCGTAAAGGTTTGGAAAAAGCAATGATACATCAAGGCTTTATGTATAAACATGAAATACTTACACCACCACCGGGGGTTACAATCAGACCACAAGTATATGTTCAGATTATGTCACAGATAAAGCTTAATTTTAAAGCTGGATACAACGCAAATGAAACTAAACAAAGTCGCAAGCGTAAAGGAGCAAATAAAACTAATGCTAGATTTTTTGTCATCACTGGTAAATCAAAGTCTCCACTTGCTCCGGGGATATATGCGAGGATGCCTGGACATGATAAACCAGTGTGTCTATTACGCATTGCTGAAAAGCCAGAGTATAAGAAACAGTTTGATCTAAATGATGTATTAGTAAAGGTAATTACAAGACGAGGTAACGATCATTTTTCTAAAGCATATAACCTTGCAATGTGGACTTCTAAATGATTAATTTATCTGTTTTTCCTACCGTTATAAATAGGTTAGAAATTTTGTTGTCAGTTAAAATAATAAAATCTATTGTAAAGTATTTAATCAAGGGAATAAACTTACCATTACATACATGGTTAAAGAAAAATAACTATAGGGAATATATAATAAAAATAAAATATGAGAGCAAAGCCCTAAAAAAGGTACTTCTGAGACATTTAACTCTTAAGGGTAGTGTGAACCTCATTATTCAGTTAGTTTGTAGATTTTTCAACTTGGTTAACTTTTTGATGATAAATATATCTTCAACAAGTAGCTTAAAGTTCGTGTATATAGTAATTATTAGGAAGATTAACCAAGTTTGTGTATTTGTGTATTATGGATATTTTTCAGCTATATATAAGTTTCAGAGGTAAAGAATGAGTGAAAATACCATCAAAAAGAGTGAACTTTCAAGAATTGTAGGAACTTCATCACCATACATAACAAAGCTTGAAAAAAAAGGTATCTTTGATCACTGTTATAAAGGGGATGAATTATTAAGATTTGAAACAATTGAAGCATATGTAAATAATTATGATTTTAAAAGAGATTCTCAAAGAGAAGCTAATGATAAAAATAAAGATTTAAACAAATTATATATTACTAAGAAAGACTTAGCTTTAGCATTTTCTTTAAAATCTGCTACTGAAATAACAAGACTAGATAAAATTGATGTATTTAAAGAATGTTATGAAGGCAAAAAATTAAAAAGAGTTCTAGCTTTAAAAGCTTATGTTGATTTTATAAATAAAAAAGATGATATTTCAAATAGTACAAATGATAGTCTTCCAGAAGTAATATCAAAAGATTTGGAAGAATTTAAGCCACAAAGTATTAGTGATATTAGAAAATTTTACAAAGGTTTAATATCCTTAACAAAGAGCCCATTACAAAAAGCTAGTATCTCAAAAGATGAAGATGTAAAAATAGAAAAGTTTTTGAAAAATCAAGAACTGGAAAAAAGACTGGTTGATACTTCAATAGTTGAAAAAGAAGCTTTTGAAATAGCTCGTAAAGTTAGAGACGGTTTTTTATCTCTTCCTGATAGATTATCATCTGAACTTATTGGAAAAGATAAACCAGAGATTACACAGATACTTATAAAAGAGATTAATTATGTGCTAGAGGATTTAGCTAATGATTAATGACGGTTTGTATATTCGTTCTTTTAGGGAAGGTTTAAAGCCTGACCCATTATTTACTATATCTCAATGGGCAGATGATAGAAGAAAGCTGCCAAAAGAATCTAGTGCAGAACCTGGTCAATGGAGAACAAGTAGGTTCCCGTTTGTAAGGGAGATTATGGATGAATTAAGTCCACAAAATCCGAGACAACAAATTAAAGTTAAAAAAGGTACACAAATCGGCGGTACTGAGATTGGTAATAATTTTTTGCTTTGTTATATGGATATTTATCCTTGTAGTATGTTGCTTGTAATGCCTACTGAAAGCTTAATGAAGAAACACAGAAAGATAAAGCTCATACCAAGTTTACAGCTTATGCCAAATTTATCTTCTAAGATTATTAGAGGCAAAACTAAGGATGATTTAGGTGATGCCGATGGTATGAAGTTTCCTGGCGGAAATTTAGTTTTTGGTTGGTCAAACTCTACAGCTCAAGGTAGATCACTTAGTTTTAAAGTTGTTGATTTAGATGACATTGACGGTTTTCCACATGATCTAAACGGTGAGGGTAGTGCGGTATCTGTTTTTAAAAAAAGAACGGATGCTTTTCCAAATAGAAAAATATATATAAACTCGACACCAACAGTTAAAGGTAGAAGTAATATTGAAACTGAATATGAAGAGAGTGATCAGAGGGAATATGAAGTTGTATGTCTTGAGTGTAAAGGGCTTTTTTATTTTCAAAAAGATACTTTCATATTTGATTATGACCCTGAAACATATACACTTATAGGTGATGTGAAAGCGTGTTGCCCTCATTGTGGAAGCTTAATAGAAGAGCATCATAAAAAATGGATGATGGATGAGAAAAATGGTGCCAAATGGACACCACAAAACCCCGGACATATTCATGCCGGATTTAATATTCCCTCTTATTTATCACCAATGCTTACATGGAATGAAATTTTTAGAGAATTTTTAGAAGCAAAAAAGAAAATGAAACAGGGTGATACTACTCTAATGAAAACATGGACTAATACTCGTGATGCAAATGTATGGGAAGAAAACTTTGAGAAAGTAGATGAACATAGATTTGATGACAGATGTGAGGTTTACAATGCAACGGTACCAGATGGAGTTTTAATTCTTACAGCTGGTGTAGATACCCAAGATGACAGACTAGAGTGTGAGATAGTAGGGTGGGGTAAGTTTGGTGAGTCTTGGAGTATAGGCTACTTTGTTTTAGATGGTGACCCAAAATATCCAAAAGTATGGGAAAAACTAGATAAGTTACTGATAGAACAGACATATAGACATGAGAGTGGTATAGATCTAAAAGTTATGGCCACATGTATAGATACCGGAGGACACAGAACAAAATATGTTTATGCTTACTGTAAAAAAAGATACGACTTGGATATTTTTGCTATTAAGGGTGATAAGGGTGTTGCTACCCCAGTTGTAAAGGGAACTCCAAGCAGAAATAACAAAGGTAAAATTCCTCTTTTTAGTGTTGGTGTAAATGCTGCCAAAGATGTTGTGCATACTCATCTCATGACAGAGGAAGTAGGACCAGGCTTTATGCACTATCCTAAAAGAGAGCCAACTGATACAGAGTTTGTCTATGATCAAAGATACTTTAAACAGATAACTGCTGAAAAGAGAGATGATACAGGTCGTTGGGTGAAGTTTAGAACTAGAAATGAGGCTCTTGATGTTAGAGCTTACTCAATAGCTGCACTTGAAATACTTGAGATGATATATTATCCGGTTGATGGTATTGACTGGGATGTACTAGAAAATGAACTACTTGAAAAAATAGAGGAGGAGCTAAATAGTACTGAGTTAGATGAAGAAGAGAGTGAAGATACGAACAACTACAATGATTGGAGGGATGAATATTGATGGGTAATCCAAAAATTCACAAAACCTCTTATTGGGATAAAAGAGACAATTTAACAAATAAGCCATCATTATCATATAGAACTATCGAAGTTGTGCAGCATATCATGGCTAAAGAAGAAGTAGCCCTTGGTGTAGCTATTGAAAAGTTAATGCTTGAAGAAGGGTTATACAATAAAGCTCTCATTGAATTAGGTGATAATTATCCGGATATTAAAGTATAATACTTACAATAATTTTTATGTACAGGATAACGTATGAAAGATGAAGTAGATGTGGTATCAGATATTAAAGATACTCAGTTGAAAGAAGATGACAGTTCTAAAAGTATTATAGTCACCGAACTGTTACAAAAGCATAACCAGTTGATAGAACTAAATAATAATATATTAACAGAAACTAAACAGTATGAAAAAAGAAATTTTATTGTAAACTTTTCTTTTAAAGCAATGTTGACATTGGTGTCTATAGGGGTCCTATATATATTATTTAAAATATCTGTTTATATTGAAGTAAATAATAATAAAGAGACAAATATTACTTATCAAGCTCCGAAACAAGACGTGCCTGTTGTAAATGTTAATCCATCGAAAATTCAAGTACAAAAAGATATTACTGATAAAATTGCTTTTAGTAGTACAGATTACAGAAACTGGACATATCAAAATACATCTAATAATACTATTTTTTGTAAGACAGCGAACTATGTAGATTATGATGTAGTTTTTGCACCTTATAGAAGAATAAAATTGATGGGTAAAATTCATTCCTGTAAAGACGCTCATCTATTAGAGGTTGAGAATGAAAAAAACTTACCAACATTCAAGTAAAATAACCTCAAGTATTTCTTTAGGGTAAAAAAGTTACCCTAAAATAAAAAACTCAAATCTGACACAATACCGAAATAAATCAAATTTTGGAGTGTCTCTTGCCTCAAACTCTCGGTGAAGAATTAGCAGAAGTCAAAACTAGAATCAAAGAAACTCAAGTAGCTCAACGCTACCAAAAAGGTGAGAACAGTGTTGATAGAGCTATTCTTTTTAGACTTTATGCTGAAAGAGATACGCTAGTAGAAAAAATCAACATGTTTGGCTCGAACTACATCGAGGGCCAAAACACAGAGCCTATGGGTGACACTTCTTTAGTGAGTTTTTCATAATGAGCATCTTTACAAATACACTTTTTAGAACTGTAAACGCACTGAGCTTTGGAACAGTTGGCAGAGAACTAAAAAGAGCATATTATGAAGGTGCAAAGACTTCAAGGCTAAATCGTGATTTTAACTTAACCAATAATCATTTTGAAATGTTGGCTGGAAGTGATAGAGAACTTTTAAAAGCTCGTGCTAGATGGTTGTCTGCAAACAACCCTATTGTAAAGTCAATAGATAAGTCTATTGTAAAAAATGTTGTCGGTACTGGTATCAGGCTTCAATCAAAAGTAAAAGATAAAGAGTTTAAGGGTGCAAAGAGATTTAATGAAGACATTGAAAGACTATGGGAAGAGTTCATTAAAAAAGAGAACTTTGATTTAGCTGGCTTAAGTGGATTATATGATTTTCAAAAACTCTCCCTTAAACACAAACTCATGGATGGTGAAATCCTTGTAAATAAAGTTTGGACCAAAGATAAACTTTTTCCATTGAAATTCCAACTTGTAGAATCAGACATGTTTGATAATACAAAAACATCAAACAAAAACAACAGCGTGTTTTCTGGTGTAGAAGTGAACAGTGCTGGAAGACCTACAGCATACTGGCTTAAGACAGCCATAAACTCAAATGGCTCAAAAGCATTTAAAGCTGAAAATATTATTCATTTTTATGAGAGAGATAGAGCTACTCAGTATAGAGGTATTACAGATTATGCACAGGTAATTAATAACCTAAAAGACTTCGCAGCGTATAACGATAGTGAAATAGTTAAAAACAGAATTCTTGCATCTTTCGCAACTTTTATAAAAACATCAAACACAGCCGGCTCTATGTTTAAAGATAAGTTGACAGGACAAGCTCAAGGAAGCCCAGATCCTATCAAAGAGATCACCGCAGGGATGATTAAATATCTTAGACCACAGGAAGAAGTTCAAACTATACAGTCAAATCAACTTGGTAATTCTTACCCTGATTTTGTGACAACAACAGTGAGACTTATCGCAGCTGGTAGAGATATATCTTATGAACTTGCATTTCGTGATTATTCCAAAGTCAATTTTGCATCTTCAAGAGCTGGTCTTATTCAAGACAACAAAAGATTTGATGCCGAACAGTTAAGTATAACTACTAATCTTCTTACACCTATGTTTTCAGATTTTGTTGATTCTATGGTCTTGGCTGGAAGGTTGACAGTGCCAAAAGATTATTGGACTGACAAATCTAAATATATTCAACCAGTTTGGATTATGCCAAGACGTGAGTGGGTTGACCCAGTTAAAGATATTAAGGCAATCGAAAAAGAGATAGAACTTAAAATGACTACACAAACAAAAGCAGCTGCATCAAAAGGTCAAAACTTTGAAGATATTGTTGACGAACAAATAGCAGAAGAAGTAATGATAAAAGACAAAAGAAAAGCAGCTGGCTTATCTGAAACAGAGGAGGATGAAGATGCCAAAACAGCATAAGGTTATAAAGAAGATACAAGGACATTCTTTTGATAGAAAAGCAAGTATAGAAACTAGCTTGATAGATGAAGTTAACAGAACTGTACCATTCATTTTAATCTCAGCAAATAACGAGGGTGAAAGATATGATTGGTGGAAAGACGAGATTTATCTTGAAAGACTTGATGTAAATGGAGCAAACTATGAAAGACTTAAGACATTTTTCAAAGATCACATTCGCTCAGTTGATTCCGCCTTAGGCAGAGTTGAAAATGTAAGAGTTGAAGATAGTCAACTGAAAGCAGATGTCGTTTTTGGAACTGATGAAAACAGTGAAACTATATTCAGAAAATATGTTGATGGGATACTTACAGATGTTTCTATCGGCTACAAGGTCAATACCGCAACAGTAGAGGAACGTAAAGGCGAACCTGACATTGTTACTGTAACTGACTTTGATATTCGTGAGTTAAGTGCAGTTGGTATTGGATTCGATGAAGGTGCTACTGTTGGTAGGAATAAAAATGATATTGAGGGAGATAAATCAATGAATGAAAAGTTAAGAGCTGAGTTAGATCAACTCAGAAAAGATATAGATGCTTTAGATGATACACAAAAAGCAAGATTAAAAGAGTTAAACGATCTTGAAAAAAGATCAGCTTCAGGTGGTGATGATGCAGCTGGTGTTGCGAATACACAAAGAACTGCTGATGATGCAGTATCAAATGAAAGAGCAAGAACAAATGGTATCACTTCTCTTTTAATGGGTGGTCAACTAGACCAAGAAAGAGCAGCTGCTTTTATTTCTGATGGTACAAGCCTAGACATGGTTAGAAAAGCTATTTTAGACGATAACCAAGAGCGTTCAAATGTTGCTAGCTTTAAAGGTGGTGATACCGCTGTTGATATGAGAAGAGACATAGAAGATGCAGTAGTGTCTAGATGTGGGTATTCACCAGCAAATATGTCTGAAAAAGCAAGAGAGTTTGCGGGTGCTACACTTTTAGATATGGCTCGTGCATTAACCGGCTATGATGGTTTTGATAGACAAGAGCTTGTGAATCGTGCTATGAGTACAAGTGATTTCCCTATACTCCTTGGTAATGTTGCAAACCGTGTTATGGCAGAGGCTTTCATGGAAGAAGAGGGAACCTTTCATATTTGGACACAAGGAGTAGAATTACCTGACTTTAAAACTAGAACGGAAGCTGGTCTAAAAAATCTTAATGGACGTCTTAGAAAGCTAAGAGAGGGTGGAGAGAAGAAAAAGATTGAGTTTGATGAAAATGGTGAATCATGGTTTTTAGAAAGCTATGGTGAAGAATTTACATTAACACGTCAGATGATTATTAATGATGACTTAGGCGTATTCACGGACATCGTTGCGGAATTTGGTCGTATGGCTAAACGTACATCAAATGGTATTGTTTATGATCTTTTACAAGCAAAAGGTGATTATGTAGACTACAAAATGGCTGACACTAAAGCAATATTTGATGCTGCAACTCATAAAAATGTTTCTGCGACAGGTGCTGCCCTATCAACTACAACTTTAACAGCTGCAAGAACTGCAATGAGAAGACAAAAAGATGGTGCAAAAGCTTTAAATATTTCACCTAAATACTTACTTGTAGCACCTGAAAATGAGACTACAGCACTTCAGCTATTAAACAGTGAATCTGATGTTGGCAATGCAAACAGTGGTGTGTCAAATCCACATAGAAATTCTGTTACACCGATTGTTGACAGCGAACTTGACGCTACACCTTGGTACTTAGCAGCTGGTAGGAACACTGTAAAAGTCGGATACCTGCAAGGTACAAATAAACAACCAATCGTGCAACAAAAAAGTAATGACATAGATGGTGCTGAGTTTAAATGTGTTTTTGATTTCGGTGTGGTTGTAACAAACTTCCGTGGTCTATATAAAAATCTAGGAGCATAAGATGGCAAAAGAAGCGATTGAAATTCAAGAGGGTCAAACTATTGACCATACTCTAACAAGTGATGTAAATGTAGGTGATGTAATTCCTTTGGGAACTATGGTCGGTGTTGCTGTAACTTCTGGTTTAACTGGTGAGGTTATAGCAGTTAAGCTTGAAGGTGTTTGGCAGATCACAGCAACAACGGCTGATGCTATTACAGTTGGTGCTATAGTTTATTTTGATGCTACGAACAGAGTTGTGACAATAACTGCAACTGCTAATACGTTGGCTGGTAAAGCGGTCAGTGCAAAAGCTGGTGCAACTGCTGGAAGTATTCTAGTTAAGATCAACGCATAAAAGGTCTTGTTATGAAGTTTATTAAAATGAGTGGCGAGGGGAACTATAGAGGTCAGGATTATAAACCTGACACTATTCTCTCTGTAGGTGAGAGCCTTTTTAACAGCATGATCTTAGGTGGTAAAGGTTCACCATCAATTGAAGAGGCTTATAAGGCTCAAAATGGTGGTGGGTTAAAACCTTATAGCGAAATGACACTTACAGAGTTAAAAGAGGTTGAATACACAAAACTAAATTTAGAACCGTTGAGAGACTATGCTAAGGCTTGTGGAGTTGAAGATGTTAGTGGAACTAAAAAAGAGATCAAAGTTTTACTTGAAAAAGTAGATTTTGAGGCTGGCAAGTAATGGGTCTTAATACATCACTCTCAGGAGATTTACCGAATATGTATACAGCACTAGCAGATGCATATGCTACATACAACGGTGTTGAGATTGGTGTATTTTTTGATGATGATTTCACAGTTGGTGGCATTAGTGACAAACTAATAAAAGTTCAGAGTAGTGATGTTGTAGGACTTGCTGATGGTCACGTTTTTGAAATAAACGGTGTGACCTATGAAGTCTTGAACCATAACCCTACTGAAACAGAACTTGAAACGATTGTGGCTTTAGACGAGGTTGAGTGATGTTAGAGAATGAAGTAAAACCAATTGTCAAAGGGATAATAAACAATCGTATCAAATATGACTTCAAAAGACTTGATATTAAATCAATTGAAGATTCTGATAGATCGTGCATGACATCTTTTGCAGTGATTTGTAAAGATCAGCAGATAACAACTGAGATCATATCTGATCTAATGTCGCATCATGTGAAAAACAACAGTGGCTTAAGGTTTGTAAGCTTAGTAAGAGAGATAGAAAATTTGGACTGGGAAGTGATTGTCCTAGAAGCCGAAATTAAATACTTATAAAGGGGTCAAAATGGCTGATGAAAAAAGAGTGAAGATCAAAGCATTAGTAGTGCTAAGAGGTGAAGACAACAAAAAAGTTGAAATAGGTGGAACGACTGAGGTGCTAGAGAGTACATCAAAAATTCTAATTAAAAACAAACAAGCAGAGCTTGTAACCGACAAATAAGGGGTTAGATCATGGCAATTGAAAGATACATCGGTGGTGGAAAACTGCTTTTTAGTAAATATAATGGTGCAACTTATGATGCTGAAGTAGAGATTGGTGAGATACAAAGTGCAAACCTGAAAATCTCACAAACTTATGCAGATGCTATGAGTAAAGATACTGGGATTGCAAAGAAAGTTGACAAGGTGGCTACAGCTACAGATGCAACTATCTCTTTTACAACTCAAAACGTAGATAAGGTAAACATGGCTATGGCAATGTTTGGTACTGAGACTACAGAGAATTTTGCAATCGGTGCTACTTTGCCTGATGGAACTGTAGCAGCAATCGCAACAGATATTCCAGTTGTTAACGGTGGTACATTGTCAAAGATCGAGGGTAAGATCAAAATCATTGGTGAGAACATATCTGGTACTGAAGATCCAGTTTTAGTTGTTCATCATGCTGTTATTACTCCAAGCGGTGATATTAGAGATTACTTTACTGATAAACATGCAACTATTGGTTTTGATGGCGAGATTCTAGAGGTAGCTGAGGGTTACTTCAAAGAATACTTCATGCCAAAAGCGTAGGTGAAATGTAATGATACGAACTAAATTCCCAATTACTATAGAGATAGATGACAAACCTTTTTCTATAGTTGTTGCAGAAAAAATGTCACAAGCACAACAGAGTGAACTTGATGAAGTAACGGATAAATATAAAAGTGACTATGAAAAAAAAGACACATTGCAAGCTTCTTTGTCTGAAGCAATAGAAGAGTTTGAGATCAATAAACACATCTTAGCGGATGGTAAAGTTATTGATAGGGTTATAGTGATGTTTGAGCAAAAAGCTTTAAATAAAACTATCTTCAATCTTAAAAAAGAGATAACTGAACTTGACAGAAATATTGTTGGATTAAACAAAGCAATTGCAGAGTTATTTGAAAAACGCTACGACCTAAGTGTAAGCGGTACTGATGCAGCAATTCTTAAAAAAGAGATCAGTGATTTAGGCATAGGTTTTCAGGCTATTTTTAATGAATTAGGGATTCTGATAAAAGAGGCTAAAGAAAAAAAGTAAATAACATTATCACTCACCTAAAAAGCAACGGTAAGGATAATGGAATTTTTAAAGCTCAGTTGAATTGTGACTGGGAGATTGTTATAGCAAATTTAGTTAATTTAAGTTCAAAGGTTAGTATGGCTGGCATGCAAGCCGACTACATGATTGTTAAAGACTTTTGCGAGAAATATGAACTTGATTCAATAGATACTTATTCTATCGTTAAAAGGATTGTTTCAGAAGTTTATGCAAAGAGTTAAGTAGTAGCTGTTCTGTTCTGTTTATACACATAGTATAGGCGAACAGCTATAAGTATCAGCCAAAGTGGTTGAGCAGTTACAAAAGTGATGATTACACTCATAAAAGCGATTATGAATGTAAGAGTTAGATTAGTTAAAAAATTCATAGTAAGGACATTATAACATAATGGAAAAAGATTTAAAAATAAAAATCTCCGTTGATAAAAAGACCGGTGCTATAAATGTTGTAAACGGTGAATTTAAAGACCTGGATAAATCTGTAGGTAAAACTGATAAAAGTACCAAGAAGTTTCAAGATAGACTTGCAAATATGGCACACGCTGGTGCTGCTATATATGGTTTAAAACAAGCTTTTGATGTAGCAAGAGCTGCACTAGGTGAGTTAATAGGAACAGCAGCTAAATTTGAGACACAACAATCTATTTTAAAAACTTTAGAGGGTGATTCTGTCGCTGCTCAAAAGTCTTTCGAATGGATTGCAGAATTTACATCCCAAACACCTTACCAGATGGAAAAAGTAGGCGAAGCATTTTTAAAAGCTAAAGCATACGGTATTGACCCGACAACTGGAAGCTTAGAGACTTTAGGCGATACCGCTGCTGGAATGGGTAAGAGTTTAGAACAAGCAGTTGAAGCTATGGCTGATGCCATGACTGGTGAGAATGAAAGACTAAAAGAGTTTGGTGTAAAAGCTAAAGTGCTTGGTGATGAAGTGGCTTACAATTGGACTACTTCAAGTGGTCAAGCAAAACACATTGTAGTTGCAAACAATTCCGAAGTTATACAATCAACACTAAATGCTCTATTTAATTCTAAGTACAAAGGTGCTATGCAAGATCAGATGGATACATGGAACGGTATTACATCAAATGTAACTGACACATATACATTAATGCTAAATGATATTGCTAATAAAAGTGGTATATTTGATGGTTTAAAGCATACACTAAAAGACTTGGGTACTGAGTTTAAAGGTATCACAGACAACAAAGAGGATATGGAAGCTCTTTATTCTGTAGCCAGAAGCGGTTTAATTATGACGGCTAAAGGTTTTGAAGGTCTTTCAAATGTTGTAATCGGTGGAATGTACGTTTTTGAAACTATAAGTATGATTATTGAGCAGATAGCCAACAATGCTAAATATGCTTTTTATGGTGTTCAAGAAGCATGGTACGAGATGATCTATGAGATCAATGCTTCAGCAAATGGTGTATTACCTGATTTTATGAAAGATAAGTTAGGCATTAGTGATGAATCTGTAAAACAAAGTCGTATTGAGTTAAACAAAGTTCGTCAGACAATGGCAGACATAGAAGTAGATGCAGCCAAAAGAAAAGTTGAACATTATGAGTATGTTGATGGCTTAAATATTGTTAAGGAGACTATTTCTAGTACAGTTGATAATCTAGAAAAATACACTTTATCTTTAGACACAAATACAGAGGCTAAAAATAAAAATAAAAAAGCTGATTTTGGAGAAGATGGAAGCTATGATGCTGGAAACGATAAGCAAAATAAAGATTTTTCAACAGCCTTAAATTCTTGGGAAACGTACTATGAAACTGTAGGAGAATATGAAACTGCTTGGTTAATCAAGCAAGGTGTATTAGCACAAGAATATCAGGATTTAACCAAAGAGCAGTTTGAAAAAGTTGCAGCAATAGCTAAGACTAAATATTTTGATGAGTTAGATACAAGCCGGGCTAAAGCACTAAAAGCTCACAACGTAGAAGTCGAAGGCACACAATTAGCATATTATAAAGCTATCGGTGATGTGTCAAATGCTTTTTATATTGAAGAGGGTTTGAAGCTTCAGAAATTAGCCGAAACGGGCATGTTAACAAATGAAGAGATGTTGCAAGTATGGGAAGCTGATTTAAATAAGTTCAATGCTAAGACTTTCAAAGACCAAAATAAGTTTTGGTTTGATCTGTTTGACGATATAGAGAAGTCTATGGATAACCAGATATTCGACGCTATGACTGATAAGTGGACTTCATTCGGAGATTGGCTTAAAGATTTTTGGAGTTCTATAACTACATCTATCGCTAGAGGTGTTTCAAGTCAATTATCGCAATCACTAATTGGCGGTGTAAAAGACATGCTAGGTTTTGGTGCAACTCCATCTACAAGTGGGTCGGCAACATCTACTATAATATCAACATTAGGTAAGCTAACAGGTGGCATATTTACTACGGGAGGTGTTACTACTGCTGCCTCAGCTAGTGATGCAGCTGGTACAGCTTTAGGAGCTAAAGACTTAGTATCAGCAGCAAGTAATCTAAAGACAGCTACTACTTTATTTACAGAGGGTTTAACGAGTGTTATATACGGTCCATCTGCTCTATTAGGTAGTTTAGCAGGGTCAGCTTCTGCTGCAGGTTTTACAGGTACAGCTAGTGTATTAGCTGGCGGTGCTAATGTATTAGGTGGTGGAGGTGTTAGCGGTCTTACGGGTGGTTCTTTAGCTGGCGGTATTGCTACTGCTGGTTTAGCTGGCGGTATAGGGGGTGCTGCATTAGGTGGTTTAGGTGATATGCTACTTGGTGCAGATACACAAGCTACAACAGGCGGTGCAATCGGTGGTGCTACAGGTGCAATAATCGGGTCTATTTTTCCGGGTATCGGTACTTTATTAGGAGGTATAGTCGGTTCGGCTCTAGGTGCTATTGTCGGTGGTATATTCGGTAAGACTAAAACTACGGCTGCGGGATTATTTTCTGCTGAGTCATTAACTGCGGACAGCTTAGATGAATTAGTGTTGTTTGTAGATAAAGAAAAAAAATCATGGTTTAGCTCTAAATCATGGACGGAATTTACAGAACTCGATGAAGCAACTAAAAAACAGATAAGTAGTATATTTAGTAGTTATGATTTCTTATTGTCACAATTAGGCGAGTTTGATGACATTGTGGTATCTGCTGGCAAGTACCCTAATGAAACGTTACAAGACGCTATCGCTCAAAGTGCATTAATGGCATATACAGGAGCTCCAACAGTTGAAACACTAAGGAAACAAGTAGAGGGCGAAACTGATGTAATCGCAATAGCTGATATTTTATACACGGGATTATTCGGAAGAACATCAGGGTTCGAGGTAGGCGATAAGAATTATAACTATTTTGTAGGCAAACTCAGAAGCTTAAATATGACACAAGTTATAGAAGACCTTATCGTAAGAGGTTCACACGAAGCTATCTCAGGAGATGTATTACAAGGTATTGAGACTTTTGAGGTTTGGGAGCAGTACGCAAAAGATGTAGATATGGCGGTAGGTGAAGCCATTACAAACGCTTTTCAAACTGTGGTTGGAGTACAGAGAGAGTTTGAACTTTTTGCATTACAAAGAGATGGGCTTGATTTAGAGGCTTTATCTAAACAAGCTGAGTTCGTAAGCAATGATTTTAATAGCCTTGCTGAAATAATGGGGCAAACAGGGCTAACGGTTGAAAATTTCCTTGATAGATATAATGAGGCTATGAGAGAAAGTTTTACACCCGAAGCGATTGAACAATGGAATACATTAAGTGATACTTTAATGAGTGCTACTAATGCACAAGACGCTTATAATGACGCTTTAGCTCAAAGTATAGCTGAGACAGAAACATTAGCTCAACAGATGGCTATAGATGAGATAACAAGTTTAGCAGATGCTTATACTACATTTTCACAAGGAGTAGTTGAGGCACAAAGAGGACTTAATACATTAAATGGTTCTTTTATGACTTTTGCTGAGGCTGGAGACGACCCTGCTAAGATTATGAAGGCGTATCAAGCTCAGTTAGATGGTGAAACGAAATTACATAATGAGAGATTAGCTTTTTTAAATAACGAGCTTGTAGTAGCTGAGAAATTAACCGACTATTCTAAAACTTTAATTGATACTGCTGAGTCATTAATGGTTTCGGCTATGAGTGGTGAGGATCAACTATCTTTTACAGAAGACAAGTTAAACAGGCTTATAGCCGATGCTACTATGAAATTATCAGTAGGTCAAGATATAGGTACTGAGGTTTCAGGTATTACAGCTTTAACTGATGAGTTTTCTAAACAAGCATTAGAGTATTCAGGTAGTAGTCGTGAGGCTGGTTTCGCAATAGCTGTTATGGCTAATAAGATAGAGGCTTTAGGTGGTCAATCAGGTACAGCATCAACTTTAGGTGATATTGAAGAAGCTATTATATTAGAAACTGTAGCGTTTGAAGTAAAAACAGACGAGTTAAAAGACTTAACAGAAACTAAGTTACAAGAGATAATAGATGCTTACTCTATAGGTCAAGATGCTCTATTAGATGTTATGAATGAGTCTATTAACGATTATGAGGCTTTTTGGGGTGCAGATAGCGAGATAGTAAAGGCTATTAAAGATATTCAGTTATCTGCTTTATCACAAGAGGGGTCACAAGTATCAACAGCTTATCAAAGCGTATTAGGCATAGAAGCTGACACAGCAGGTGCTAATTATTGGGCTGGCGAGTTAGCCAGCGGTGCTTTATCTTCATCAAACTTAGGTATAGCGGTAGGTGTTGCTGGCGTAGAGAATGGCGATATTTCAAGGGCTGATTATATAACCTCTCTATATGAGCAAGGGTTGGGTCGCACTCCATCTGCCAAGGAAGTGGACTATTGGGCTAATCAGAGTAACACAGCTACAGAAGACTTAGCTAGTAACTTTGAAGAAGTAGCTCCTGAATTTACACCTTTTGCAAACGGTGGAGTGGTGGACCAGCCAACGGTGGCACTATTTGGTGAAGCAGGAACAGAGGCATTTGTTCCTCTGCCAGATGGAAAAACAATTCCAGTAACTTTAAATAATCCTATGAAAGCAGTTGTAGCAGAGTTAAAGGCACTAAGAAAAGATACAGCTCAACAGACAGAATTGATTGCTCAACAAGCAAATGAGATAAAAGCACTCAGAAAAGAGAATGAAGATCAATCAATATTACTATCTGAAATCGAGGAAAAAATAGCATGATTATTTCCACTAGAAACAAAGCTGTTATATTAGATACAAATATTGCAGTAATTGAAGCTGGAATTGCTGTTCACAGTACCGCTAATGCTTATTCAACATATGCTGTAGTCCAAATCAATGGAGTTACCCATAGAAAATATAAAGCTGTTCAGGATGTGCCAATAGGTGTAGACCCACTTGTAGATGTTGACCCAACAACTGGAAGAGGAACATATTGGTGGGATGATGGAGCGACTAACTACGGAAGGGCTTTTGATGAATTAGGCTCATCTAAGTGTGAAAATGCAGATTTTATATATTACAAGTTTTCAACATCTGATATTGATGTGTTAATGCTTGGCGGTTTAAGAGCTGCAACGGTTCGTGTGAAAATAGTAAACCTAGATACAACCCTTCCAGTAATTGACCAAACATACGACACGCTAGAAAGAGAGGTATTTGATTGGTTTGACTGGTCTTATGAAACACCGGAATATCATTCTAATTTCTACAAACTTTTACCCTTAGTGTTTAATGCAACACTAGAAATATGGATAGACAATCCAACTAATACGGCATCGGTCGGTCACATTGCTTATGGTCGCTCAAAAAGTTACGGTTTATCTTTAATAGATCCAAAACCAGTTATTTCAAGAAGGGGTATCACATCAAAAAAACGTAATTCTGATGGCAACATTGTAACTAGAAGAAAAGCAAGATACAGAAGAATGAAAATAACCTGTTTAATAGATTCTGAACATACAGATTTAATAGAAGACAGACTTGAAACAATCGTTGATACACCTTGTATATTTGTAGGTGATGAGCGTGAAGGTGGCTATAAATCTTTATTGATTTACGGTGAAATGAAAGATCACGATATGCCAATCTCAGTAACAAAAACAACATATCAATTAGAAGTAGAAGGATATATATAATGGCAATTTCAGTAACAATACCGCAGGCAGATAACTTTGATTTACTTCAAATACCAGTCGAAGGTTCTGCAACATTTAGATCAGACGCATCCTATGTGTGGGGAAGAATACCAACAGTTTTAACATCAATGAATAATTCAATATCTGCGATGAATACAGTAGCTGGTGAGGTTGATACTTTAGCAAGTCAGGTTCAAACAGCAAGTGATAATGCAGCTCTTAGCGCAAGTATAACACTTGCCGGTGCAAACTATCAAGGTGATTGGTCTACAACACCAACTTCGCCAGTTGTTTACCCTTATCCTTTAGGGGTGAGCGTATCCAACAATGGCAGAAGGTGGGCTTCAAAAGTCAATAACAATAGTGAAGAACCAGTTGCAGAAAGTGCAAATTGGGCTTTATTTCCTGAAGCTGGTCAAACCCTAGCACAATCACAAGCAACAGCATTGTGCTTTTAATTTAAAACAAGGAAAATAAGATGGCAAAAACAGATACAGCACCATTCGCACAAACGACAAAGACAGGTACAGCAGTAGCAACACTAGCAGGAACAATAGCAGATGATGCACCGACTAATACACTTCTTATTGCAACAGCAGGGCTGGAGGGTGCATTACTAACTAGCTTAAAAGCAGTTCCAAGAGCTACAGTCACAGCTTCGGCTTTGTACTTATTTGTAAGTAAGGATAACGGTCTTACTAAAAGATTGGTTGATAGTGCATTGATGGCAGCTCATACGGTAGCAGCGACAACAGCTATTCCGGTAACAGACTTTGCAAACATTAGTGATGCAACACCGATCAGACTAGAAGCAGGGGATAAACTATATGTATCCTCTAGCGTAGCTTTAATCGGTGGTATCGTCTTTACTGCTCAATATACGGACTTCTAAGATGAATCAGTTAAGTAGATTAAACCCTGCTGTCGGCGGTGGTCTTGGTGGCTTGCCGACTAGGAGTGCAACTGCAACATCTTCAGCAGTTGCAATCGGTTCTTATGTAGCACCTTATGTGATACCGTATTCTAATTCATCATTCGATACATTTATGCTAAAAGGCAACTTTATATATAGAACTGATGATGTAGGGGGTAGTAATTACTCTGAGGGAACAATAGCATCAAAGATAAACAAAGCTACATTAGAAGCAGAAAGAATATTTAAAATCTATAGTGGAAATAACTTTCAAGATACTGCAATAGCTGTATCAGATAATGAACAATATATTTGTATAGCAGGATCTAAGAGTTCATCAGCTACAGGTGCAGTAGCACCTTCAATAGCTGTTTATGATACGCTAAACAAAGTATTTTTAAAAGCTGGTTTTTATACTATTGATACTTTAAGTTCTACATATTTAGATAGTGTCTCTGTCTTTGATGATGGCTCAGTAACTTGTAGTTTTAACTATCAGGGTAATGTCTATGGTAACCTTGTACATATACCAGATTTAAATCTAACTGTACCTACAACATCAAAAAAACCAGACAGCACTAGAAGAATTGAAGATATGAAGACATATAACTCTGAATTGTATTTTAGTGCTGGTAATACAATCTACAAGACAGATAAAACAGTAGCTAATGCAGATAAATTACAGTTTCAAGTGGCTGGGGGTGGTTTAGATATAAGATTTAATATTACTCAAAACGGAACAATCTTACTTGCTCAAACAGGCTATACAAGTGTTGCAACAGAGGAGCAAGTATTTTTCTGTAAGGTCAATTCTACATTTAATGGTGGTATATCTAAGTATTATCATAAAGTCGGTGCAGATTATGGAAGTATGAGCTTTTTAGAAGTAAGTGATAACTATGTAGTTTGTGTAGCTGTGGATACTATTAATAGTAATCAAACATTGATAATTTTAGACAACAACCTAAATTTAATAAAAGCAATAAGAACAACAGGTTCATTTTATGAACTAGAGGTTGATAATGAAAACATATATCTGCTTTTGGCTACAGTAACAATGGCTGCATCAATGTTTGTTGTTCCTATTGCAGATTTAACGGCAGATTGGTTAAACATAAATACGGGGTATGCTGCTTACTCTGATGATGGAGGAAGCATGACTAATTACACAGCCACTTATTCAGCAACAACCGCTGCTGTTCTTGGCGGTGATGCTCCAATTGATTATTCGTCTGCTAAACCATCAGCAGTAGCACTTTTAAATAAAGGAGTACAGCTATGATGATAAAAGTAAATTTAACAACATTAGCAACTACAAGAGAGGCTTTACCAAAAGCACTTGTTGGATTAAAACAAGAATCTCTTAATGATTTAAGCTGGACTGACGAAGCACTTGGTTTTAGAGGTTTCGGTTATTGGGCTGAGAGCGATGAGACACCGCCTTTAGCTGATACACATAAGTATGACGGTGGCGAGACTTTTAGAGTTGATGAAGTGAGCAAGATTGTATATGTGACTAGAACTTCTATAGCTAAGACACAAGCGGAACTAGATGCAGAGTTTAAAGCTACTGTACCGCCTACTATTACAAGAGTACAAGCAATGAAAGCAATGAAAGCTACTGTTTCGGGTACTGGCACTTTATGGGATGATTTTAATGCAGTTCTAGCCTCAAATGTAGATGCAAAGGATGAATGGGATTTAGCAACTGAGCTAACAAGAGGTCACCTGTTTGTGGCTCAACTAGCACCAGCGTTAAGTCTTACAGAACTACAGATAGACGAGTTATTTATAGCTGGTGCTGGTTTATAAGAGATAGGAGCAAAAATGTATTTATTTCAAGTTTCAATCGAAGAACTTAAAGAACATCTGATTGTTTCTGATGGATTCTGGGATAGATGGGAAGATGAACGAAAAAGCTGTAACGGTTGTGGAACTGGCTGGAATAAATACTTTGTGCCTAATACGGTGTATGGCTTAAATATTAGAATTGTGTGTTGCATACATGATGATGATTATAAGCGTGGCGGTACTGAGGAAGATAGAAAAATGTATGACGAAAGAATACATGACAACATAGAGATCGTCATTGATCTATTTGATAAGTGGTATTACCCGACAAAAGCAGCCAAGTTGAGAGCCGACACATACAGAGCAGTTGTAAATGTTGCCGGTGCCGGTGCATTTAACTATAACGAGGAAGTATTATGATGGATTATAGCGGTTATGTTAGTTTAGCACTAGCAATCATAGGGTTTATTGGTGCAATATTCGTAATGCGATATATGGTTAGCGAACTAAAGAAGAATCAAGACATGATCTTTAAAAGACTTGATAAACACGGTGATGATATTGTAGCACTAAACACTAGAAGTGAACTCGCAGTTACAGCAAAAGATGTTGATGAGAAGTTTGTATCTAAGGAACTATTTAGACAGTTTGAAAAACATATGGATACACGCTTTGATGCATTGGAACAAGGGCAGGGAAAGATATTAAATTATATAAAAGGAGATGAGATATGAAAATACTACTAATGATACTACTTGTTATCGTGATCTTAATAAGCGGTTGTGCCAAAACAGACAAAGCCTACGGTGTTGCAAAAACAGCTTATGGAGTAGGTAAAGCAGTAGCACCGCTTGTTCCAATGGATGCAAAAACCAGAGCTACTCTAAAGGCTGTAGATGTCGGAGCGACTTTGTACGATAAAGGTCGTGAAGTTGTAAGAGAAGATCAAGATAAAAAAAAAGTTGCTCATTAAGTGTTGAGTTAATAAATAGGTACTTTTTAAAATATGAATGTAGGTGGTAGAAAATGAAAGTTTCAACACAAGCGGTAGATAGCATAATTGATGGCGAGGGTTACACTAAGTTTGCACACGTTGACCCTATAGTCAGGAAAGCTTTGCAAAGAACAGATTTAGAGTTTTTAACTAAATTAGAGATGATGATGCCTGAGTTAAAACTAACTATTGGTAATGGAACTCTTCTTGAGATCACAAAGAAAGAAGCAAAGATTCTAATACTAATGAGGTTAACACCTATCGCTGAAGATATCGAGCGAAGAAAACCGTTTGTAAATCATTTGGCTCAAGAGGCTCAGGATGTAATTTTAGAGATGGCATACATGATGGGAGTAGAGGGTTTAATGAACTTCAAAAAGACCTGGAAGTATCTATCTGAATATGAATACAAAAAAGCTAGTGTCGAGATGCTAGATAGCAAATGGTACAGAGATCTACATGAACTTGATATGCTAGACGGTAAAGATAGTGAGAATAGGGCTGAAAAATTATCTAGGAGGTTGGCAGCACTTGAAGTATAGTATAATTTGGCTTATTCGATTTGTTTCATTTTATACTTACTTACACCTCTTATCTTTTCATATCTTCTGGTTATGTGAAGCATGAAGTTACTTAGGCTTTGGTGTGTATCGTCAAGTCTTGGTGATATGTGTCTTATGATGTTTACTTCATGGACTGCTTTGTTTGCTTGGTATAAGAACTCTAAGAAATCGTTATGCATAGATGGATCGTTCATAAAGATATCATCAAGTTTTCTCCTAGTCTCAGATGAGTTTTCTGCTATGAGTTTGTTTTGAGCCATGATGATTTGTTTCAAGTTCTTAATTTCATCATTTTCGGCATTTGGATTTACTATGTAGTCCTCAGCCCAGTCACGAAACTTTTTAGCATTTTCACTTTTTATGAAGAAACCTAAACGTACTACACCTTTTTTGGTCCAGTGAATTACTTTTTGTTTTCCGCCTTTGGTTTGAACCTGAAGCCGAAGCCAGTGTTTACCTTCTATGAGTTCGTCGGAATGTTCTGTTTTGTGTCTTGACATAGTAACTTGATTTACACCATACCCAAGTGCAACTTCTTTATTTGAAAGTAAAAACTCGTGTTGTGAATGTTCCACCAGGTGAAGCGGTTTGTCGTTGAATGTGATTTGCATAGTATTCCCTCAAAATTGATTTTCTTTATTCGAGAGATACTAAAAGTTAGTGGGTGTGTGGACCTTTTTCGTTTTTGGTTGTAAAGTGAACATAAAGTGCAGCTACTGCACTAAACGCCAACAGTACAAGTGATGCTACGGTTAAGCTACTCATCTTTAGCTCCTTTATTTATTATGTATAAACCTATACCAGCCATAGCAACAGCTGATAATATTGGTAAAATTTCAACACTTCCACCTTTAACAAAAGGTGTGATAACAACTATGGCAATAACAATCTTAGTTACATCTAAGATGAGTTTACCAAGTTCCTTTAGAGTTTCTTTTTTCATTACACAAGTATAACACACTTTTAACTTTTAATAATCTCTCAATTTAAAGAACAAATACGATAATCCGTATTAATGAGAGCATTATATAAGATATTTCTGATTATGTCAAGTAAAAAAATAGGATTATTCATAATTTTATGTTTATTTTGTTCAGAAAATCATATTTAAGGGTGTTCAAAATATGAATACCCTTATAACTCACTTGCTATTTTATGGGCTTCTTTGAAGATGGTTAGCTTTTTTTTCAGTTCTATATTTTCAATCATAAGATTTAAAGCAAGTTCCGTCATTTTTGGAATATTGCCTTTTGCCCAGTCTGAAACTGATGCAGGACTTACTTCCAACCTCTCCGCCAACTCCTTCTGAGTTATCCCCAGCTCTTGGCATGTTAGTTTAACTATGTTTTTATTTTCTTCCATTATTTTTTCCTATTAAAGTGAGATATTATAACTAAATTGCTATTTAAATATAGTAGGGCGGTGAGATTTTGAATTAATTAATATTTTGGTAAAATATGAAAATTATTCAGTGTATTTAGTGCAAAAAAGTGTAACCGATTTGTCACAGCAAACGTAACAATACATAGTAAAACTGTTACAGTTGCTCCCTAAAAGCCCTTGCAATCGGCTTTTAGTAGACTCGGCTTACGTTGTGCCTAACTTTGTTTATAACTCTATTTATAGGGATTGTGAGCCTTTTTCATTTTTCATTGTGTCGCTATTGTGTCGCTTACAATTATCAAATTGTGTCGCTATTGTGTCGCTTACAATTATCAAATAGTGAAAAATTAGCTCCTAAATCAATTACTCAAACGAAATACATTTTCAAGAGAATTTACATTATGTTAATCAATTTACTTTTGATGCTAATTTATTGCTATAATGCATTAAAAGGAGTACAATTGAATTGTAAATATTTAGATGAGCTTTCTTATCCTGTAGTTTTGATAGATAATTCAAATAAATTAGTTTGGGCAAATAAAAAATTTTATTTACTTCACAAAACTTTATTCTCTATAAATGATGAAGTTTTGATAAATAGAATTTTAATTGATAATATAATTCCATCAATAACTTCTCAATACACAATAAAGGATGCAGCTTCTACATACAAGATTAATAAATCGCAAGTAACTATAGAATCAAAAAAACAATATCTATTAAGTTTTTTTGATATATCTAAATATATAAATTTAGTAAAAAAAACATCTAAAAAACAGCTTTTATTTGAAACATTAAGTGAACATCTTCCAGAAGGTATTGTTCTACACAATAAAGATTTAATAGAATACACTAATCCAACCTTTGAAATATTATGTGGTTTTAACAATAGAGAGTTGAAAAGTAAAAATATTCTTGATTTAATAGTCAAAGAAGATCAATCACATATTTTAAGTTTGCTAAAAAGTATAGAATTGAATGAGATAAAAAAATTTGATATTAAAACAAGAATATTAAATAAAAAAAATAAAGAAGTGTGGGTTAAAATAAAATCAAGAAAAGTTATTAATGAAGATCAGTCATATTTTTTAAGCATCATTACTGATATAAGCAAAGAAAAAAATATCGAAGAAAAACTTGTAAAGATAGCTAACTTTGATGCTCTTACCGGACTATATAACCGTAGAAAATTTGATGAGATATTAAAGCTTGAAACAAATAGAGTAAAAAGATACAAACGTGATTTAAGTGCACTTTTTTTTGATATTGATCACTTTAAAAAAGTGAACGACACTTATGGGCATGATATTGGTGATGATGTATTAATGTCAGTAGCAAAACTTGTTTTAACACATATTAGAGAAACTGATTATTTTGCACGATGGGGAGGAGAAGAGTTTATAATAATTTTACCTGAAACAAATATTGATAAAGCAAAAATAATGGCTGAAAATATAAGAAAAGAGATTGAATCACACATATTTAATAAAGCTGGGCATTTAACTGTCAGTATAGGCGTATCAAACTTAATACAAAAAGAGAGAGTCTCAACTTTTTTAAAACGTTTGGATACAGCTTTATATAAAGCTAAAAATTCTGGTAGAAATTGTACAATTGTATTATAAAGGTTTAATATAATAAAAAATCATTTATATTACTAAATAAAAGATATAATATATGGAGTAAATAAATAATGCAAATCAATCAAGTAATTGGAAGAAAAGAGCTTGTCTCCATTATTGATTTAGATCTTTATGATTTAGATGCAAAAGTAGATACTGGTGCCGATTCAAATGCTTTGCATTGTGATGATATATACATAGATGGTGATAAATTTGTACATTTTACACTGCTTGATGAAGTGCATCCGTCTTACCACGGAAAAAGAATGAAAATGCCACTTTATAGAGTTAAAAAAATTAAAAGTTCAAATGGTCAGGTACAAAATCGTCCATCTATACAAGTTACTGTAAAAATATTTAATAAGCAGTATAAGTCAATTGTCTCATTGACTGATAGATCAGATATGAAATATCCTATGTTGATAGGTAGAAAATTTATAAGTGGTAAATTTTTAGTAGATGTTTCACAAGAGTACCTCACAAAAAATAAATAGGAGTTAAAATGTTAGTTTATATATTATCCAGAAACACAAACTTATACTCTACAAAAAGATTAGTTGAAGCCGGTGAACAAAGAGGTTGGAACATAAGAGTCATTGATTATTTAAAATGTACTATCGAAATATCAAAAGGTCACCTTGACGTCAACTATTTAGGAGAAAAGCTCCCTGCCCCAGATGCTATCATTCCAAGAATTGGTGCTAGTAGAACATTCTATGGTACTGCTATGGTTAGGCACTTTGAAGTTATGGATACATTTAGTGTTGCCGGAAACTTAGCTATTGCAAGAAGCAGAGATAAACTTAGAAGTCTGCAGGTACTCTCAAAACATGATGTAGATATGCCAAAAACCATTTTTGCCTCAAATAAATCCAGTGCAAAAGATGTTATTGCGTTAAGCGGTGGTGCACCACTTGTACTTAAAATCCTAGAAGGTACTCAAGGAGTCGGTGTAGTTTTGGTTGACACTGAAAAAGCGGCCAAATCTGTGCTTGATGCATTTTATGGAATGGATGTGAACTTATTGGTTCAAGAATTTATTGAAGAAGCTGGCGGAGCCGATATAAGAGCTTTAGTTGTCGGTGGTGAAGTTGTCGGTGCAATGAAACGCCAGGGTGCAGAGGGTGATTTTAGATCAAACTTGCATCAAGGAGGAAGTGCTACTGCCCACAAGTTAACAAGAAAAGAGAAATCAACTGCCCTAGCCGCTGCAAAAGCTATGGGTCTTGGTGTATGTGGAGTTGATATGATTCCCTCAGCCCGCGGTCCGCTTGTAATGGAGGTAAACTCTTCACCAGGATTAGAGGGAATTGAGAAATCAACAGGTATAGACATTGCTGGAAAAATCATGGATTATATAGAAAAAAATGTAACTCCAAAATCAGATACCGTTACAAAGAAAAGAAAAATTAAAAGAGACAGTATTGGAGCGTAAAATGCCGGCCGAGAAATTTATTTTAGGTGGTGTAGAAGTTAAAAGAGGAACAAACACCACCATAAATATAGAATTGCCAAAATTATACAACACCCCTACACAACTGCCTGTTAAAGTCATTCGTGGTAAAAAACAAGGTCCAGTAGTGTTTATAAGTGCTGCTATCCATGGTGATGAACTTAACGGTATAGAAATCATTAGGAGATTAAGAAAGCTAAACATACTAAAAAGACTACAGGGTACTCTGATTTTAGTTCCTGTAGTAAACGTATACGGAATGATGAACCTATCAAGATACTTACCAGATAGGAGAGATTTAAATAGGAGTTTCCCAGGGAATTCTAAAGGTTCTCTAGCTGCTAGAATAGCTAAAATATTTTTTGATGAGATTGTAAAAAAGTGTACTCTTGGTATAGACCTGCATACTGCATCTATACATAAATCAAATCTACCTCAAGTCAGGACTAATATAGAAAATGAGTACACATTTAGACTTGCTAAAGCATTTGAAGCTCCAGTGATACTTCATTCAGAGCTTAGAGATGGTTCTCTTCGCTCAGAAGCTCAAGAAGAAGGAGTCCCTATTCTACTATATGAAGCAGGTGAAGCACTAAGGTTTGATGAAACGAGTATACGTATCGGTGTTAAAGGTATAGTTAACGTTCTTAGGGAAAATGGTATGCTTCCTAAAGTGCCAAGTAAAAAGAGGCTTAAAGTACCTATTGTAACAAAAGAGAGTAAATGGATTAGATCATCAGTCAGTGGTATGCTAAGGACCATAAAAGCATTAGGCGACACGGTAAAGGAAAATGAAATAATTGCTTATATAGATGAACCCTTAGGTGATGACAGCTATGAAGTATGTTCACAGTTCAACGGAATCATAATCGGTAAATCTGAAATACCTTTGATTCAAGAGGGTGATGCAATTTTTCATATAGCAAAATTCAATAATCTTAATCTAGCTGATAACAAAATGGAGTACTTTGGCGAAAATGCTATTGAGCAAAGTGAGTTTCATGAACTGAACAATGAGGAAATAATTGAGTAAAAATAATATTGAGAATGGTGAGGACATGATAGAGTTTTATGATATTTTAAAACAACTTATCCGTATTCCAAGTGTTGTTGGAGCTGAACACTCTTTTTTTATGTTCACAAAAAGGGAGCTTGAAGAGATTGGTGTAAGCGTTGAGTATTATGACGGTGTGCTGGTAGCAAAAGGAGATATGCCGGAGAGTGGTTATATATCTGCTCATGTATATACCTACTTTCTGATATCATACGATAAACAAAACAACATCTATAAAGTTTATTAAAAATATTAGTTATACTATAATACGGAGTTTGCATGAAATATCTGTTTTTACTTTTTTTTGCTTTTAGTCTATATGGGCAAAATATTCTAGGTAGAGTTGATCAATTTGACTTGCCTGAACTTTCCTTATATGATATCAAAGCTAAAATAGACACTGGTGCAAAAACTTCTTCTGTAGACTGTTTTGAAATTATACCCTTGAAAAATAATTATGTAAAATTCAGAGTAATAGATAGCAACGAGAGCAAGAGTTATAAATATATTACGAAGCCTGTATCAAGAGTATCAAATGTTAAAAGTTCCAACGGTAAGTCTCAAAGAAGGTATTTTATTTATACGACTATTGTCATTTACGATATGACTTATAAACTTGAACTCTCATTAAGTTCTAGAAAAAACATGAAATACCCGCTTTTAATTGGCAGAGAGCTTTTAAAACAAGGGTTTATTGTGGATGTATCCAAAGAAAATCTATCTTATAAATCAAAAAAATCTTATTAAATCAGGAGATATTATATGAAGAATGTTATTTTAATATTTATTTTTTCTCTTACTGTTTTACATGCGGAAAGCAAGGAATCAAGCAGAGTAAACGATAATGTTTGGAATAGTAAAAACATCTGGATAAAGACCTATTCAAATAACAGAAACTACAATACCACAATAAACAATATAGTAAAGATAGAACAAAAAATAAAAAATGCCGCAAACAATCAATTACTTTTAGAGAAACTAAACTCAAAACTGGCTATTCAAAAATCTAAACTTCTCTTGTATGAAAGAAAAAAAAATTTTGACACTCTTTTATCAGCATTTAAATATGAAGTTCCTGAAATTACAATACGTGATTATATATTTAAAGATTCAATTGATAATTTAAATAAAACAATAAATAGATATATAGTTTTAAAAAATAAATTTTATATGGCATCCTCTTTACTGAAAAACTCATACAAAAATAAAAAACAATCTGTATCAGATTTTGATGTAAAATATTTTGAAGAGTATGCCGAAAATATTGATAAAACACACTTAAATTTACTTGAAGCAAGGGATGAATTAAAAACAAAATATAGTCAATATAGACAAGATAAACTTCAAAAGCATCTTACAACAGTTATGATTGTCATTATATTATATTTCCTGTATAAAATTATTTCATCTCTGTTGCTTTACATTGAAAGAAAAATACACAAAGGCCAAAACCAAAGTAATTATAAAAAGATTTTGTCTATATTGTTATTCATAATAATGTTTATTTTTTTAGTTATTAGATATTTGGATGACTTTATGTATATAATTACTTTTTTAAGTGTTCTTGCAGCAGCTCTAACTATAGCACTTAGAGAAATTATATTAAATTTAGTTGCGTCAGCATATATATTTTTTAGTAACATGATTAGAGTTGGAGATAGAATAATGATTCAATTTGAAACTAAGCATACAATAGGTGATATTGTAGATATTTCTTTAATGAAGATTAGACTCAATGAGATTGAAGATTATACAAATGTAAAAGAAGTCAAAAATGTAGGAAGAACAACATATATACCAAACAGTTATGTATTTACAAAAGTTTTTTATAACTACTCACGTAAAAAAGATGGTTTGATAAGTGATTTAATAGAATTTGAATTCGCTGCAGATAATGATTTTGAAAACATTGAAAAAGTAACCAACGATATACTATCTGGCCTAAAACTAAAACACACAATAACCTTCACTTTAAATAATTTAAAGACCGGTGTAATAGGCCTTATATCCTATCAAACAAATTATAAAAAAGCTTCAAAGATTCGCGGAGATGTTTCAATTAAGCTACTTCAAGCATATAATTTTGATAAAAACATTAAACTAAAAAGTTCCAAAACTTCTGAAAAATCCACTAAAGAAGATACAGAGTAATGAACTAAATCTTTTGATGAGTATTTTCTTTAAAAAAGCAGTATAATTACGAACTAATATTTATGCTGTTTAATAAAGACATCAAACAGTCGCCTTTTATGTAAAACATAATTATTTTATCGAGGACACAATGAATATTTCTTATGTAGTGTTTGCAATAGAACGATGAATATGACGACTGGAAAGATGATGAGTATAGTTCAATAGAGAAGTTTCCACATAAACATCAATATAAAGATTAGAGGGAATTAAAATGACAAATAAAGAATTAATAAGTGCATATTATCAAATGTGGAACGAGAAAAACTTTGATAAAGCAGATGCCATACTTGATGAGGATATAAGGTTTCGCGGATCGCTAGATATTACGGCTAATGGGATAGATGGTTTTAAAGAGTATGCACAAATGATTACCAGTGCTTTTCCAAATCTATATCATGCGGCAGAGATATCAGTGTATGAAAATGATTTAGTAGCTGTATATGTAACATATACCGGTACACATGAAGGCAAACTATTTGATTATGCTCCAACTGGAAAACGAATATGTTATTCTGGTGCTTCTTTTTTTCAACTTAGAGATGGAAAAATAAAGAGCATAAATATACTGGGTGATTTAAACTCTCTACATAAACAATTAAGTGAATAAATTATTATTATACTATCTTTATGATATAGTTATATGTATATCAAATAGAGGTAGCAAAGTGTTTGATAAATGCACTGGCAAACCTGATACAAGGGCATAAATGAAATTACTTTTTTTATTATTTTTAATTAGCACAACCATATTCTCAGCAGAAATAGATGTTAAATTATTTGAAAATACGAATAAAGAGAGTTATTATAATGAGATTAAAAAGAGTATTGAGACAGATGCGAACAAAAAACTTCGAAGCAAAGATATTATCAATAATGAGTTGACACACTTATCCAGACTGAAAGACGCCACATCACAAAAAGTTCAAATTGATAAATATGATTTAAAAATATTTACACACACAACTATAAGTATAGACGATTTTTACAGTGCGCTTGATGCTGCGGCAGTGATTCAGTACAGGCAGGAACAAAACAGTAAGATGATTGGTGATATACAGTCTAAACTACTGTTCCTAAAACAGTCTATTGAACGCATTACCGAAAATGAAAAGCCAAAACTACTATCATATCAACTGCAGTTTGCTTACTACAAAATACAACAAAAAAATATAGAAGAAAAAACACTTCTTCTTAAAGCACATAAAAAAGAGTTGATGAACTCTTTAATAAATGTACTTGCATCATTAAAGTGTGATAAAAAAGAGGCTTTTGATAAAAAACTAACTTCTTTAGATAAAAATATTAAAGATGCATTAAAAGAGAAAATATCACAGCAACTCCAAAGAGAAAAAGCAATCATAGAAGACAATAGCAAACTAGAAGCAATCATTAAAAAAATTGAGACCTCCAATCTCAGATATCAAGAAATTATTAGTAAAAAAATAACCCTGCAGATGCAACAATCAATCTGTATGCTTAAAGCAAAGAACAATAAAGATTTTTATAAATCTATTGGTGATATTGAAGCACTTATTTCTAATATACTGACCGGAAAAGATAAAATGGTATACCTAGGACAGGTTGATATTATTAAGGAGATCTCAAAAGTTAGATTTGGTACGGCAAAACTATTTTTTGGAGCTACACTACAGGAGAGCAAAGGTGCCCTCTTGTCATTTAAAGAATTTTTTACATCTACTCTATTTGTTTTTAATGAACGTCCCATAAGCTTATCAAGCCTATTTAAAGCGATACTCTTAATCACTTTAGGATTTATCTTTGGAGTGCTTTATAAACGTTGGATAGCTCGTATGTCAAGACGATGGACAGAACTTAGCATGATGTCTGTTCGCTTGGCTTCCAATATTGGCTATTACCTTATCGTGTTTATCTTTTTAGTTATAGCTATAAGCAGCCTTGGGATTGACATGAGCTCAATATCACTTATTGCAGGAGCACTTTCTATTGGTATAGGTTTTGGTCTTCAGACGGTTGTGTCAAATCTGATAGCAGGTATTATCTTGATGTTTGAGCGTACCATTAGGATTGGAGACACTATTGAGATAAGTGATATTCTTCATGGTACTGTGACAGATATGCGTATACGTTCCACCACCATTAAGACATTTGATAATATTGATATAGTGGTTCCTAACTCATCATTTATTCAAAATAATGTAATAAACTGGACACTTGAAGATAGAGTTAGACGATTACATATCCCCTTTTCTGTTGCATATGACACTGAAGTTGAAGATGTAAAAAGAGCGATACTTGGAGCATTGGAGCAAAGTAATCTTTTTTATATTCGTAACAATGAGGAGAGAAAACCAGATATTAGAATGACTCAAATGAACAGCAGCAGTGTAGATTTTGAGTTAATTGTATGGGTGGAATGGAATGTAAAGCTAAAAAACATCTCTTTCAAGTCTGATTTTTTAATCTTAATATATAATGCTTTAAGGGCAAATAGTATTAAAATTCCCTTTCCACAGCTTGATGTTTACATGAAACATGTGCTAAATGAAAAAGAAAAAAATGAGTGACTTATGGATAATATAGAAAAACTTATTGATTCTCTTCATTTAGAAGATTTACGGAATGAACTGCACCCTTCAATATTTGACGAAAATGAGGAATACGATATGCTTATTGTTCGTATACCAGTTATTTCAGATAAATTGAGTGCCGTATCAATAGGCTTGATAATTACGGAACAGAATAGCTATCTTTATGATAAAAATCAACATAAGTTTCAAGAACTGACTGGTCACTTTGAAGGTCCGCATAGCTTACTTGATAAGATTACTGACAAAATGTTAAAGTCATTTGTTAAATATCAAGATATGGTTGCAGATATGGAAGAGCGACTCTATGAAGATAACATTAAAGAGAACTTTATGAATATTTGGCTTGAACTTAAACTGGAGATTTTACGTATTGAACGTATTTTATTAAGAGCAGAAAATACAATAGATAATTTTATTGAATATTATAAAGATATTCCTGAATTTCCTATAAATAACTATGGCGACTTACATGAACATTTAGAACGAACAAGACGTTCTGCAGCGTTGCAACTCTCTAAACTTGATTACTTATATAGTTTTTACAATACCAAATCTAATGACAAAATGAACAGGATGATTTATGTATTGACAATAATTTCAGCAATTTTTCTTCCACTAAACTTAGTTGTCGGATTTTTTGGCATGAATACAAGCGGACTGCCATTCGCAAGTGGTGCTAAAGGAACATACTATGCTGTATCTCTAATGGCTTCATTGATGATTATGGCATCAGCCACAGTATATATCTGGCAAAAAAAAAGGTAAAAGCAAAGTTCTATATTTATTAAAACTTTTTCCAGAAAGCTGGAGTCAATATCAGCAAAAAGGTGTAAAACTCAAGTCTCCCCAATATCATGCCAACAGAGAGCACAAAAGCATCTAAATCATCAAAAAAAGCGTAATTATGTGTTGGTCCTACATTGCCGAACCCCGGTCCAATATTACCGACACATGCTATAGCTGCCGAGATTGATGTCAGACCGTCATGTCCTGTTCCATAAAGATAGAGAGTTATTACAATATTGGTAAGTATATATAGAGTTATAAAACCGAAAGTCGCCGAGACAAGAGAACCAGAGCTAGGTGTTCGATTTATAAAAATGTTAACGACAGCATTCGGATGCAGAATCTTTTTTATTTCAACGGCTACTACCTTGGCAATTACGACATAACGTATCACCTTAACTCCACCTGCAGTAGAACCTCCATTACCACCGATTAGTAAAGCTATAAAAGAGACCGCAATTGCAGCCTGCCCCCAAATTTCGTAATCAAGAGATGCAAATCCTGTGGTTGTAAGAAGTGATGCAATAGTAAAAAATGCATGTACTACTGCATAACTTAGTGATACACCATCCTCCTCATATACAATAAATGTCAGTATGCATGAAAGAGTAAAAAATATAATCAAATACCACAGCGTCTCTTCAGAGCTATAACCTCTAAGATCACCATAAAAAAGCTTTAAGTGTGCTAAAAAATTGATTCCTGAGAGCATCATAAAAAATGTAGTTATCCACAATATTGCTGGATTTCCAAAAGCCTCAAGAGAACTGTTTTTTGTTGAGAATCCACCGGTTGAGATGGTACTAAAGGCATGGTTTACCGCATCAAAAACTCCCATGCCCTCTCCCCATAAAAGCAACATATCTGCAATAGTCAACAACAGATATATTCCCCATAACCTTATAGCTGTGTCTTTTATTCTTGGGGTTGCTTTTTCCAATCTTATACCTGAGGCTTCAGCCTTGAATAGTGCTAATGAGCCACTTGGGTTAATCAGTGAAAAAAGCCCTACACCCAATACCAGAATACCCATTCCACCAAGCCAGTGCATCATACTTCTAAGCATAAGTATCATTTTTGGCAAAGATTCTATATCTGTATATATTGTAGCCCCGGTTGTAGTAAAACCGCTTACAGATTCAAAAATTCCCTGCATAAATGTAATATCACTGTATAGCCACAGCGGAAAAGCACCCGCTATTGATACAAGAAGCCAAATTAAGTTTACAGATAAAATACCATCTTTTAGAGTCAGGTTTAATTGATGAGTACGCAAAAAAAAGTATATACAGATGTTTAAAATAAAAAAAAGTATATCAAAGAGTGCGAAAAGTTTATATGACTCATTATAATAGATACCTATCATAATTGGTGCCAGAAAAAAAATGCTAATTGACAACCCTATAATTGAAAGAAGTTTAAAAATATTTCTTATAGATCGTTGATCCACTTTTGAACCTTCTCTTCTTTATCTCGGACGCAAAATGAAATAACTATACTGCTCTCGTCAGGTATAATCGCTTTATTAAAGAGAGTTAATCCCTCGGATGAGATGATATATGAGATGATATCTCTTTTTATCAGTGGTTTTATTAATCTGCTCTCTTTTTTGAAGTCACGAATGAAGCAGATTGCTGATCCTCCACAAAAAAGTTTTTCATTTACGGCAGAACTAGATCCTATTATCTCCATAATTGAGTAATAAGCATTAGTTTTTGGTCCTCTAACTACAATAATATCAAGAGAGTGCATCAGGTTATAATATTCAATATCATTGTTTATTGCTACCACTTTCTCTATGCCATGCTCTTTGGCCTCTATACATTTAATAATATTCTCTTCATCATTTGCAGTCGAAGCAATAAGCATATCCGCATTTTTCAGTCCTTCTCCCTCATAAAGCCTAGCATCGCCATATTGACTGTTAATAACGGTTACATTACCATGCAGAACCTTTGCTGCTTTTTTGCATTTTTCTATATCTTTTTCAATTATTTTTATTGACACGTTTTTATCTACAAGTGATTTAGCAATCTCTACTCCAAGCATGTCGGCGCCAAAAATTATAATTCTTTTTATAGTTTTTGGCATATAGTGGTTAAACCGCTTACATAAATTTTCTATGGCATGATGCTCTCCAAACAGATAGACCATATCGTCATGCTCAATAGAATCACTATTTTTAGGAATATGAAAACTTTTTTTTCGTTCAATACCTACTACGACAATATTTGTTGAATTTATTTGCTCAACGATGATATCAGGAATGTCATGATGAAAATTAGCCCTAACAGAGATAAGTTTCATTGAGGTTTCGGCAAAGTTTTTGACATTATTTGCTTTTGGGTAATCTAAAAGTGCCTTGACTGAAGTAGCTGTTAAGTTGAATGGGAAAACAGCCTCAGTAATTCCAATTTTAGCTGCTATAGAACTTCCGGCAAAAAATTGATTGCGCAGCCTGATGATTTTTCGTTTTACTTTAATCTTTTCATCTACAATGATAGATGCAATAAGGTTAATCTCATCTACATCTGCAACTGCGATAAAAAGATCTATATCTTTTCCAAAAAAATACTCATAACTGTCGGGATCTTGAATATTGCCTACAATTGGCAATATGTCAATATTTTCCTGGAGTCTGTTTAAAGCCTCCTTGTTTTTATCCATTATTGCGACGTTATGTCTGATACTCAAAGCTTTAGCTAATCTGAATCCTACTCGTCCTGCACCAGCAATAATAATATGCATGATATTAATTGGTCCCCTTCTTATTTAGATAAGACACTTAAATAATTTAGGTAAATATTGTACATCGGAATGTATAAAGAAAAGATAAAAACTTGTTATTTAGCCTGATGTTAAACGTCAATAGAGTTAAGCAGTATTAATGCAAACATTAAAAATTTTAAACTTAAACTTACACTATCTATATATTGACATGTATATATCTTTACTGCTATATTACACTTTAGAATTATATGTAGAGAAAAGGATGAAAAACATCACTTTACACTTCATAAACTTATATGGGAGAATTATCAGTTCATAATGCTTAAAACATCCATTACAGTAATATTATTGATTCTTATTATTTTAACAAACCTGTCATCAAGTGAATACAGCTTTAGAAAATATCAACATGTAAAGAATTTTTATTCAGATATTAGTTCCGATGCAATTAAAGTTGGGGTTAAGTATAATATTCCTCCAGCTGCAATTATGGCAATTGCCGGTTTAGAATCCGGATATGGAACTGGATATGTTGCACAGATTACCGGGAATATACTCAGTTTAGGAGCTTTTAAGGGCGATAAAGAGTTACCAAGACTTTATCTACCCTACTCTAAATCAAGCAAAAGAGTCATCTTTGACGCAAAAGAGATTAAAAAGTACTCTAAAGAGACCCTGTTGTGGAAAAAAAGACCTAAAAGTTACAAAAGAGATTACAGACCTTCTACTTTTGCAGGGAGTACAAAAAACTTAGAACTTCTAAAATATGATAAAAAATTAAGAGTCAAAGCCTGTCGAAACTGTCTAAATGATTTCGCAACAAGGTGGATTATACCAAACTCCAAGGTTAAAGTCTTTAGGGATGCTAGAGCTTGGCTAAATGCTCAGGTTTTAAAAAAAGGAATTACCACTCTCTTTGATATAAAGACTAACAAAAAATTTATTGAAATGATTGGCGGACATCCACACTCTTTTAACTACAGAAAAACTTGGCCAAAAAAAGCCAACTTAATTATGAATAGAGTAGGACTAGTAACTCTTGCCAATGATATGTATATTAAAAAAATCAGCTTTAAAAATGCATGGAGAGAAGATGAATAAAAAAGAGCAACTTATAAATGATATTCAAAACCTCTTAAACACATATGAGGGTATTCACAACACATCTATAAACCCGGCTCTTTTAGAATTTATGGATGAAGAGACTCTTATTAATATTATAGACTCTCTACTCGATCAAAAAGAGCATGCCAAAGAGTCAGATACTGAGTGGCTGGAGAAGTTTAAAAAATATGAAAAATAGAGATAACATTTAAGTAAAATGTTAAATATTATTCTTTTTTTTACTTTAATGGTAAAAATCATTCATATATTTTAACGATTATTCAGCCATTAAGACATCCTATTTCGTGCTATTCTGTTGGGTCTAGCTATATTTTATACTAAATCCGTTTGATTTGTTACTCAATAATCTGCTATAATTTCATAATATTAAAAAAAGGATGTTATTATGTCTAATGTAGATTTAGTTCAATTAACACAACAAACAAAAAAATTATCAGCTATGGTTGTAGAAGACGAGAAAGTGGCAAATGAACTTTTAAGTTCAACTTTTAAAAACTTCTTCTCTGACGTTAAGTCATGTTTCAATGGTGCCGAGGCATTAAGTGCTTATGAAAAACTAACACCGGATGTTGTTTTTGTTGACATTATTATGGCTGAGATGGACGGTATTGAGCTCTCTCGTAAAATTCGTGAGATTAACCCTAATCAAATAATTATTGTTATTTCTGCGAGTAATGATATAGAAAAGATATCTGAATCTATTGAAGTTGGTGTAAATAGTTTTATACAAAAACCAATTGACACTAAAAAGATTATAGAACTTTTAACAAGTGTTGTTTCTATGATCAATAAAAAGAAAAAGATAGAGACAAAAACATTCTCTATCTCTCTTCCGTTAGATCTTTATGAGATAGTCAATGAAAATGCAAAAGCCGAAAGTATCTCTAAAAATGCTGTAATTATTAGAGCACTTCGTAGTTTTTACGAATAATACCACTTTTTTCACTGAGTTTTGATATTTTTATAGTTTATTAAGAAATAAATCTATATAATTTCGGCTCAGTAATTAATACTGTTAAGTGGCCCCGTCGTCTAGCGGTTAGGATCCATGGTTTTCATCCATGTTACAGGAGTTCAATTCTCCTCGGGGTCACCACTTTTTACTTAATAATTCCCAACTTAAATAACCTTTTCATACCACTTTTTCATCCATCTATCAATCGGGTTAATCAATCTATACATAACAGGAACCACAAGCAGGGTTAAAACCATAGAGCTTACTAAACCGCCTATAATTGATATTGCCATAGGTGCCTTTGTCTCACTCCCAAGTCCGCTACCCGTTGCCAAGGGAAGCATTGCAAATATCATAGCTATAGTTGTCATTAAAATTGGTCTTAATCTTTTCTCTCCAGCTTCGATCAATGCTTCATCTGCACTCTTTCCTCTGCTCATTGCACTATTTGCAAAATCAACAAGCAGTACCGCATTTTTTCCGACCATTCCCATTAACAACATAAATCCAATCATTACAAATAGACTAAACTGTAACTTTGACAAGTACAGAGCCAACATAACACCTATAATACTAAGAGGCAGAGCTACCATTATAATTATTGGCTGAATTAATGACTCATATAAAATGGCTAAAATAATATACATTAAAATTACAGATAAACCAATCGCTGAGCCAAAAGCTTTGGCGGTTTTCACCATCTCTTCTGCAAAACCTGTAAATCTGTAGATTACACTCTTTGGCAAAAGCTTGTCTATTCCTGCTTTTGTGTAAGCGACTGCTCCGCCTAAATCAAGCCCAAACAGGTCGGCATATACTGTCACCTGTCTCTGTCTGTCAAAGTGGTTGATTGTCCCAAGCACACTGCTTTTAGTAAACTCAACCAAACCATCTAAGTAAACTAGGTCTCCATTCTTTGCTCTTAGTTGAAGTTTTTTAATATCCTCAATGCTCACTCTGTTTAAATCATCAAACCTCAGTGTTATATTATACTGCTTACCATTCTCTTCAAAGTATGAAATCTCTAAATCACTTGAAAACGCAATAGATATCGCCTCTGCAATTTGTGAAGCCGTAATTCCTAACCTGTTCGCATTCTCTCGTAATATATTTATATCTATCTGAGGTTTTGGATCATCTAAGTTTGTGTCAATATCGACAAATCCCTTTTTCTCAGCCAAATAGTGAGTTAGATTTTTCTTGGCACTCATCAAATCATCAAAAGAGTCAGATTTTAAAACAATTTGATATGGGACTGAGACCCCCGTACCTTTAATATTCGGTATAGCAGATGCGGTTATAAACATATCTTTTTTATAAGCTTCTAATTTATGTCTGAAATTTTGAATAATCTGCTCTTGGTTTAGCTCTCTGTCTATTTTTGCAAGAAGTTTTACATAGATGAGTGATTTGTGCTTCTCCTGAGATGAGTTGTAACCGACACTTAAAGTCGTATATTCAACATTTTGGTTTTTTCTCACCAAACTCTCTATTACCTTTGATTGCAGTATCATCTCCTCTAGCGATATTCCCGAAGCTGCTTTAATTTTTATCTCAAACTCTGCCTTATCCTCTTTTGGTATAAAATCCATACCTATCTTAGGGAATAGGCTCAGTGAAGCGAAGAATATAATAAAGACAAAAATCAAGGTTATCACTTTAAACCTCAGCACAAACTTTAAAATTGACTCATAAAGATGCTCTAAAAATTTAAATATCCCTTCTGTAAGATTATAAAACCGACTCTCACCTTTATGCAGAGTTCTTGCACTCAAACTTGGGATAAAACTAAGAGCAATGGAGTAGGAGATAATGATAGCAAAACCGACGGTCATTGCAAAACTTTCAAAAAACTTACCGACAATCCCGCTCATAAATGAAACAGGAATAAATACAGCTAAAAGCATCGCAGAAATAGCAAGGATAGTAAATGCCATCTCCTTTGTTCCCTCTACTGCGGCATCAAACTTTTCCATCCCCTCTTCCATCTTTTTATATATATTCTCTATAACGACTATTGCATCATCAATTATAATACCAATAGCCAGAGTAAGTCCTATGAGGGTCATCTTATTCAGATCAAAGCCCATATAGTTCATCAATGCGAAGGTACCCATAATTGAAGTGGGAATAGAGAGGGCTGATACTAATGTAATGGTAAAATTTCTTAGAAATACAAACACAATAATTGCTGCCAATAGTGCGCCATACATCAGATCAAACTCAACATCCTCTAAAGAGTGAATAATAAATGGTGAGGTGTCATTTAAAATTTGAATACCATACCTCTCACCTGCTAAGTTTTGGAGCTCTGGAATAACTTTTTTTACCCGTTTGATGATGTCAATAGTATTCGTACCCGATATCTTTTGAACCTCAAGCATTACTCCTTCAGTCCCGTTGAATGAAGCGTAGCTTTTGGAATCACTTAAGGAGTCTTCAACTCTTGCTATATCCTTAAGTCTTATACTCTCTTTAATCTTTATATTTTTAAGCTCCTCTACACTAAGTGTGTCTGCCTTGGTCTCTAGGGTAAATTCCTTGGTTTTTGAAATAAGTTTACCGCCCCCAATCTTTGCATTTTCTCTTGCAATAATTGAGTTTAGCTCTCTTATGGTTATGCCGTATTTATTTAAGGCATTGGCACTTGGAAATATTTTTATCTCTCTGTCTTTGTATCCTACTATATTAATAGAGCCGACATCATTTAACTTTTGAAGCCTTGGTTTTACCTTCTCATCTGCAAATAACATAAGATTTTCTATGCTCTCGTTTTTGAGTGTCAAAAATATGTTGATAACAGAAGCTCCTCCGATATCAAGTTTACTTACAAGCGGGGATTTCGCATTTTTGGGAAGCACAACGGCTGAGACCTTGTCTCTAACATCATTAGTCGCTTCATCAATATTTCTCTCTAAAAAAAACTTGGCAATAACAATACTTACACCCTCACTGCTAGTAGAGGTTATACTGTCAACCCCACCTATGCTCGAGATTGCCTCCTCTATTTTGTCCGTTACTTCCGACTCCATCGTACTTGACTCTGCCCCAGGATAAATAGTTTTTATAGTTACTATGGGGAAATCTACGTCTGGGTAGAGAGCTGAGGGCATTGATTTAAAACTCATATACCCGAATACGACCAAGGTTACTACATACATTAAGGTTGTTATTGGTCTGTTTATAGCTAATTTATACATATCTTTTACTCTTTATCAGGTACATGTATATACCCCTCACCGAATAGTCCAACCACAAACTCTTGAGCTTTAACTTCTGCTTTTAGTTTTCTAGTTTCATTATCGGCACGTGGATATATTTTTGTTATCACTCCCTCATGCTCTTTTTCATCACCGTCTATTTTGTACTTAAACTTTTGACCTGCCTTAACTTTTTTCCAATATTTTTGGTCGAACTCCAAAATTAGTTTTCTATCTTTGGAACTTTGAATCTTAAAAATAGTTCTAAGCATCATTCCGCTTACCACATCGCCAACTTCAACATTTTTATAAAAAATCACTCCATCGTATGGTGCATAAAGGAGTGTCTTATCATACAAGGCTTCTTTATAATCAAGGTTTGCCTCTGCTTTAACAAGAGCGACCTTTGCACTTTCATAATGTTGTGCAAATCTATCAAAATGCGCCTCATCAACAAGATGCTTAATTATAACTTCTCTATCATAATCTTTTTTTGCAAACTTTAAAGTGACTTCAGCACTTTGCAAAGCAGCCTTTGCTATATCTAAAGATGCTTTTATATCCTCATTATGAAGCTCTGCAAGCTTGTCACCTTTTTTTACCGTACTTGATATATCAACATCAATTTTTTTTACTATTCCACTAGCGTCAAAAGCTAAATTTGCACTCTTTACGGCTTCACAATGAAAATTTGCATAAACCTCTTCTGCATTAGCTATTAAAACCAAACTTATTAACCCAATAACTATTTTTTTCATTTTATAAACTCCTCCAAATTTTTCCCGCTGTAGTAATAGTACATCGCATAGGCTACTTCAAGTTCATTAAGTGATCTCTTATACAAGGCATCTGCATCTGTTTTTGCTGTTAGGGCATTAAGGTATATTACATAATCAACAACTCCAGCACTATATTTTTTATTGATTGTCTCATACGCACTCTTTGCAGCTCTCAATGCACTCTCTGCACTTTTTATCTTTATCTTGCTTGTATCAACTCTTGAGAGGGCAAGTTCATGCTCCATCTTTTGCTCTTTTATTTTATATCTCACTTCACTACTCAGGGCTTGCGCATTAATAACTACTGATTGTTTGGCATTTTTTAAGGTTGCAAAATCAAAAACTCTTAAATTTGCACTTAGCAATATTTGGTTCTGGTTTTTTAAGCCTTCCGGGTGTAGCGCATCAGTTCTGCCATATCCATATAGGCTATATCTGTCCTCAATTTTTATTTGTGGGTAGTAAGCACTATCTATTGATTCAGCACCACTTAGCAAAGCTTTTTCTTTTGCCATTAAAGAGATTATCTCATCGCTATATTTAATCTCTTTTTTAATAATCTCTTTAAAAGCAGACTCTTGCAAAGTATCAATTTTCATACCTACTTTTAACTCTAATGACTTATGTTTGCTTAATATTTGAAGCTTCAAAGCCTCTAAATCGTATATATTTGTATCATATGCCGCCTGTAGTCTGTCTACATCATCAATGGTAGCAAGTCTCGCTTCATAATACTTCTTAATACGAGTCAGTTGCTCTTGCAGGGATTTACCGGCATCCTCTTTTGCCAAGAGAGAAGCCTTTAGACTTTTAATGGCATAAAAATCTTTGCTTATCTCTAAACTCAAAGCTCTTTTCATCTCCTTTGTGTCATACTTGCTTGCTCTATATTCGTTTTTTGACTGCTCTAGTAGAGATGATCTTCTGCCGCCGTCGTAAATATCAAAACTGACTTTTGCATATCCGCTATATATATCACCAGCTTGTCTAAGGGTTTTGGAATTTGAGCTCTCATAATATCCACCTGCATCTATTACCGGAAGGTATGCACTTTTTTTTGAATCAACATCTTTAGCATGTGATTTTTGATTTAAACTGCTAGAGATGAGTAAATCATTATTTTTCTTTGCGTACTCAATTAACGATTTTAAATTTTGCGCATATATCAAAGCTGGAAGAATTAATAAAATCAATCTTTTCATCTCTTCACCTCAATAAACTCGAATAGTGTATCAATAAACTTGTCTATCTCTTTTTTAACATCTTCTATACTGTCTGTTACAACACAGGAGATAAAAATACCCTCTCCTACAACAAATAGACCTCTTGCCAAATCCTTTGAGTTTAAAGCAAGTTCGCCTCTATCTATTCCCTCTTGAATTATATTTTCAAACCAGGAAAAATAATCATTTGAGCATTTACTTTGAAACTCAATCATCTCTTGATCAGGATTTGTTAAAGATATGGAGATAAACTCCTTATAGAGTTGTCTGAGCTCCACATCATCTGCATTATAAAATATAGTGAAAAACTCTTTGATTTTATCTTTTGTAGTATTTAAACTCTCTATTCTTTGGCTCTTTTCTATGTTGTGGTCGTGAAGTAAAATATTTACAATTTCAAATACAATATCCTCTTTGTTTTTAAAATATTCATATATAGTGCCCTTGCCTATCCCTGCTGTTTTTGCCACCTCGGAAATAGTCAAATCCTTAATTCCGTTTTGAAAAAACAGCTCCTTACATGAGATTGCTATATCTTTTCTCTTTTGCACCTTATTTACAATTATTGCCATTTTAAAACTCTCCATATAATGACTGGTGGTCAGTCATTAATGAAAATTGTATAACTTTTACTCTTAAAATTTATTAAAAAACATCAATTAAATACAATGGAGGTAAGTGACTATCTGCTGTGGAATGAAAGAGCATAAAACTTCTTATTAGCTAAGGTTTGTTAAAATTGTAAAAATAATTTTTAGGATTTTTAATGTTAAGATTTGCACCTAGTCCGACTGGTGATATGCACATAGGCAACCTTAGAGTTGCTATATTTAACTATATTGTTTCAAAACAGAGAGATGAAGAGTTAATTGTTAGAATAGAAGATACCGATAAAGAACGAAATATAGAGGGTAAAGATCAAGAGATACTGGATATCTTAGCTCTTTTTGGCGTTGAATATTCACAGGTTATCTACCAGAGTCAAAATGCTCGTTTTCACACTGCTATGGCACTGCAGCTTATTCATGAGATACAGGCCTTTAACTGTTTTTGTTCTCCTGAGTGGCTTGAAAAGAAGAGAGAAGAGGCAAAAAACAACAAAGAAGCATATAGGTATGATGATGCTTGCGCAAACCTGCCTGCAGAACTTGTTATAGACAACCTGAATCCATTTACAGTAAGAATAAAAAAACCAAAAGATACTATTGTTATTAAAGACTATATCAAGGGCACAATTAGTTTTGACCCTAAAGATGTTGATAGTTTTATTATTCTAAGGCAAGATAAAACACCCACCTATAATTTCGCATGTGCAGTCGATGACATGTTAAGTGATATCTCTTTAGTTATTCGCGGTGAAGATCACATGAGTAATACCCCAAAACAGGATTCAATTAGAACATCTCTTGGTTATGAAAAGAAAATAGAGTATGCTCATCTTCCAATTATATTAAACAGTGATGGCAAAAAGATGAGTAAAAGAGATGATGCCTCAAGTGTTAAATGGCTCCTTGAAGAGGGTTTTTTACCTGCAGCAATTACAAACTACCTAATATTAATAGGAAATAAACCGCCAAAAGAGATTTTTAGCATCTCAGAAGCTATAGAGTGGTTTGATTTAGAAAAAATATCTAAATCCCCTACCCGTTTTGATATTGATATGTTAAGACATATCAACAGAGAGCACCTAAAAAACCTTGATGCTAAAGAGCTATCTAGGTATGTTGGTTTTGCTGATGCTGAAATAGGTGAACTTGCACGTGTTTATCTTGAAGAAGCCTCTACGACAAAAGAGTTAAGAAGTAAAATAGAGCCTATTTTTGCACCTAAGGAGATTCCAGAGGAGTTTGCTGAGTCTGCTAAAATAATGCTTCAAACTATAAAAAATGCGCCATATTTTGAAGAGTATAATGATTTTAAAAACTATATAATGAAAGAATCAGGACTTAAAGGAAAAAATTTCTTTAAACCCATAAGATTCCTTTTGACAGGGGCTGGACATGGACCGGATGTTGCTGATATATATAAATATCTTAAAAACTATATAGGGGAGATTGTTAAATGAGTATGATTATTGAGATTCTTCAGGGACTTGGCTCATTAGCTATTGGACTTATTAATGTATATATTTGGATTATTATTATTGGGGCTCTTTTGAGTTTTGTAAATCCTGATCCTTATAACCCTATTGTTCAGTTCCTATACAGAATTACTAACCCTGCATACAATCTAGTTAGAAAGTTTATTAAAACAAATTTTAATGGTTTAGACTTAGCCCCTTTAATTATTATAGTAGCCCTACAAATTATTATTGTGCTACTAAGATCAATTCTGCACGCTCTGTAAGTTATGATTAGATTTGTTTTAATATTTTTGCTTATCTTAACATCTGGATATGCAAAAATAGAGCTTGAAGAGATTAATTCAAAACCCTCCAGTCGTGCTAAAGATTTTATGATTTGGCAGTATTTAAAGCAGAATATAACTCCTAATCAAGCCGATGAAGCATATGCTCAAGTACGTAATAAAAAGAACAGAAAAATTCTCTATCGATATGTTAAAAAAACTAAAAACAAACATATAAAATATAAAATATCATGTAAAAATCGATCAAATCTATTAAAAATAAAAAAGACAGAGTGCTTAGAACTCGCCTTTTCTCCATATAAAGCAGCAAAACTTACAAATAAGAAAAGAGAGAAGTTAATTAAAAAACTAAAGTCGCAATCGAAAATAAATATTCTTAAAATATTAAATGAAAAACATGAACAAAATGCATATAGAAAATATGATGCCGGTACAATATTGACTCTTTTTGACAGCACAGGGTATAAATATAGAAAAAAATATCTAAATATATATCTGGATAAAGAACTTGTAGACTCTATCGCATCATCTTGGAGAGTATCACGATTTATTAAAAGAGTTGTAAATGATGATAAGTTTGATAAACTTCAGCTATCTCTGCTTAACATGGATGGTCAAAAACTAAACTCTAAAAGTAATTTTTTTTTAGCACTTAATCATCTAAGACATCTTGACAAATATAGTGCGATAAAATATTTCAAACTCTCCCGTTTAAAAGCTAAATTCAGGATAAATGTTGATAAGAATAATTTTTGGCTATATAAAACTACACAAGACAAAAGTTATCTAAAAATACTTTTAAAAAGTACAGATATTAATATATATACTCTTTATGCACGAGAAAAGATGAATGTTAATTTTAATAATTACTTCAGCAAGCTGGATACAAATAAAAAAATCTCAAAAAAAAAGTTTATTGAATCCATTTGATTGGAATGAAATATCAAAGAAAATAAAATCAACAAAAAAGAGCGATCTCTTTAATTTAGCGCAACTGTACAAGCAAAAGAACATGTTGCCTGCACAAGCTTTTATCATTCAAAAGGCATACGGGTACAAAATACATGGGTATATTATGCCTTATGACGAATATTTAAGAGGTTTAGATATTGATGATAAAGCTTTAGTTTACGCGCTCATGAGACAAGAGAGCCTTATGGTTCCATCTGCTCTTTCACACTCATACGCACTTGGACTTATGCAGATAATGCCTTTTGTCACAGATGCAATTAGTAAGGAGATAAAGAATCCAATCAAAAGCTACGATGAGATGTTTCTTCCTAAAAACAATATTAGATACTCCAGAAAACACCTCAGGTGGATGAAAAAATCACTCTACCACCCTCTATTTATTGCATATGCATATAACGGCGGTATTGGCTTCTTTAAAAAATTTCTTCTTAAAGACAAGTTTAGCAGAGGTGAATACGAACCATTTTTGAGCATGGAGATGATGGCAAATAATGAGAGTAGAGAGTATGGTAAAAAAGTATTAGCCAACTATGTAATGTATAAAAAAGTTATGGGAGAAGAGATCTCTATTGTTCATCTTTTTGATATTTTAACACAGCCGAAGATGACAGACCGTTTTCGAGAACAAGGTTGATCTCATCAACCTTCTCAAATGAAACAAGGTAGTATCTGTTCCAGCTACTCTTGGTCTCAACAAGATGAGAAAACCTATTGTTTTGCGGAAGCTTTTGTAGTTTAATTGGTAGTTTAGAGTTTAATTTTAACTTTAAATCTGTTTGAGTCGGCCTTTGCGGGTCATACATCTCTTTTGTATCTTTAGTAAAAAGATAGACAAAAAAATACTCATCCCCCTTAAATGATTCAGGATATATCTCGTTTAGATATATTGCAGAGAACACACCACTTACCTCTCCATCTTTAGATATTATTTTACTGCTTTTTAGACTAGATATACTAAGTTCCTGATCTTTATCCATCTTAAACTCAGAAAAAGCATTTTTAGTAGAACAAGCAGTAAAAAGTGTTAAAAAAGTTAAAATTATAAAAAAAGTTTTCATCTATATTCCTGTAAATAATGTTGGAATTATATCTTATTAAACAACTATTTTGTATAATCTCCTAAATTTTAGATAAAGATATAAATTGAGAAAAAGATTAGCAGTTGCATTTACAGGTCCTTCTAATAGTGGAAAGACTACTCTTATATTAAAAGTAGCCAGGAAACTAATACATGAGTTTTCAAAAGAGGTCGCTATAATTAAGCATGATCCAAAAGATAAGGCTCGTTTCGATGTTGAAGGAAAAGATAGTTATAAGTTTAGCGATACAGGAGCAGAAGTTATTGTAACCTCCCCCAATCGTACAACTTACTTCTCGCAAAGACATAAAGAACTTGATGAGATGGTTAGGTTATTTGACAAATTTGACATTCTTCTAGTAGAGGGGCTTAAAAATTTACCACTACCGCGAATAAGTGTGTTTAGAGACTCTTTAGATTCCGACTACTTTGAGTATATGGATGCGTTAGCAATAGATGAAAGTATCAATACGGATGATTATCAATTGCCAGAGAGTGTTGATATTTTAGACATAAACAACTGTGAAGATGTAATATCTTGGATACTTAAAAATGCGAAGGAAGTTTAGATAGATGACAGATATATTTGATGCAATACAAAGAACTGCTATACGAATAAAAGATGCCATAGATGTAAAAGATATAGGCTATTCACAACAAGAAAACAGCTCTGGTGAAACACAGCTTCAACTTGATATTAAGTGTGATATGATTATTGAGGAGGAGTTCTCGAATGTGACTTCTATTCACACAATAGCCAGTGAAGAGAAAGAGAAGGAGATGTTATTGCACGAAGAGGGTAAGTATTTTATCGCTTATGACCCTCTTGACGGATCATCTTTAGTTGATGTTAACCTTAGTGTAGGCTCTATTTTTGGTATATATGAGAATGATTTTGGTGCAAAAAACATGGTTGCTTCATGCTATGTTGTTTTTGGTCCTCGTGTTGAAATGGTTTTTGCTCACAACAAAACAAAACTTCATCTACTTCAAGGCGGAGAGTTTGAATTTGTTAAAGAGATACGCCTGGATGAAAAGGGAAAACTCAATGCGCCCGGTGGGACTCAACAAAACTGGAAACCGTATCATAAAGAGTTAGTTGATAGCTTCTTTGCCGAAGGCTATCGCCTAAGATACTCCGGTGGTATGGTTCCTGACTTACACCAAATACTTTTAAAGGGCGGCGGGCTTTTCAGCTATCCGGGTACCTCTGACAAACCTGATGGAAAACTTCGTAAACTTTTTGAGGTATTTCCTTTTGCCTTTATATATAAAATAGCCGGTGGTGAGGCAATAGATGGTCAAAACGATTTAATGACTCTCTCTCATACACATATACATGACACTTCCCCATGTTTCTTTGGGTCAAAATATGAGATATCAAGAGTAAAAGAAGTTTATGCAGACAACAGATAGTCATACTTTGGATAAGTTTGAACTTCATCTTAATGAGATGACAAGCAGGGTTCAAAACTGCCAAGAAGAGAAAAACTTAAGTAGCTGTAGCAGTTGTGAACTTTACTTAGGTTGTGAGTTAAGAACTGACTATGTTAAATCAGTTTATAACAGTATGTCTAAGGGCGATACTGGTGGATTTGAATTTTAAAAGGACGAAAATTGAGTAAATATATAACAACACCCATATATTATGTTAACGGAGAGGCTCATATAGGGCATGCATATACTACCTTTATAGCTGATACATTAGCTAGATATGAAAAACTAAAAGGTGAAGATACATTCCTTTTAACCGGCACAGACGAGCATGGACAAAAGATAGAGGAGTCGGCACAAAAACATGGTAAACCGATTCAAGAGTTTGCAGATGAGATAAGTGCAAGTTTCAAAAATCTATGGGATGAGTTTGAGATAGACTATGACAAGTTTATTCGCACAACTGATGAAGAGCATAAAAAAGGTGTTCAAAAAGCCTTTGAGGTCATGTATGCAAAGGGTGATATCTATAAAGACTTCTACGAGGGTCACTACTGTGTAAGCTGCGAGACATTTTTTCCCGAAACGCAACTTGTTGACGGCGAGTTCTGTCCTGATTGCGGTAGAAGTACAAATATTGTTAAAGAGGAGAGTTACTTTTTTAAACTATCAAAATATGAAGATGCGCTCTTAAAGCACTATGCTGAGAATCCTGACTTTATTATACCACGTTCTCGTGCAAATGAAGTTATTAATTTTGTAAAAGGAGGTCTTCGTGATCTTTCGGTTACAAGAACATCTTTTACATGGGGCGTAAAGATGCCTGACTCAATTAATGATGATAAACATGTTATGTATGTATGGCTCGATGCACTAATGAACTATATAACAGCTCTTGGGTATGGAAAAGATGATGCAAAGATGAATTTTTGGCCGGCGAACACTCACTTTGTTGGTAAAGATATTCTTCGTTTTCACGCTATCTACTGGCCAGCATTTTTAATGAGTCTTGATCTACCTCTGCCACAGCATATTGGAGCACATGGCTGGTGGACAAGAGATGGTGAAAAAATGTCTAAATCCAAAGGCAATGTTGTCTCTCCAAAAGAGGTGTCTGACGCTTACGGTGTAGAGAACCTGAGATACTTCATGCTTAGAGAAGTTCCTTTTGGTCAAGACGGCGACTTCTCCCAAAGAGCATTTATAGATAGAATAAACTCGGAACTTAGCAATGATTTAGGTAACCTTTTAAACCGCATTATAGGAATGAGTGGTAAATACTCTGATTTTGAGATAGATAGTGTAGATGTTCTTAAATATCACAAAAAAGAGCTTGATTCAATGGATGAAGCTTTAGACTCACTTGATGCTTTTATGGAGAATATGCAGATGCATAGATATCTAGAAGAGCTTTGGAAACTATTCTCTATAGGCAATAAGGCCATAGAAGAGTATGCTCCATGGGTTAAGGTAAAAGAAGATAAAAAAGATGAGGCATTGGCTACAGTTGCTTTAGTCGCAAATATCTTGGCAAAAGCATCGATAATGCTTCACCCTGTTATGCCTAAGACTACAAATATTATAGCTGACACACTCAACTTTACCATTGACAATGCAAGCTATAAAGAGCTGATTTTAGATAAAAAACTATTAAAATTATTTAATATTAAGAAGGTTCCTCCTCTTTTTCCTCGTGTTGAAGAGCCTTTAATGCCTGAAGCTCCTGCTGCTCAACCAAACCCTGTAAAAGAGAGCTGCGAGAAGGGGGAAGATAGTTCAACCCAAGAAGACAATCTTATAGAGATTGGACAGTTTTTTGAAACATCCCTAAAGGTCGGCATTGTTATATCTGCAGAGGAAGTACCTAAGAGTAAAAAACTTTTGAAACTTCAAGTTGATTTAGGAGAAGAGAAACCTAGACAAGTAGTTGCAGGGATTAAAGAGTTTTATAGTGCAGAGTCACTGATAAATACACAAGTCTGTGTTGTTGCGAACCTAAAACCTGCAAAACTTATGGGAATGATATCAGAGGGAATGCTTCTTGCTGCCAAAGATGAAGATGGACTATGTTTAATTAGACCGGAAAAACCTAAGAAAGTAGGCACACCTATTGGATGAGACTTGAAAACTTTTTAGCACTTACCCAGGCTACTCTAATTAATGAGCCATGCATAAATAGTTTCGAAAACATTGTATTTGAAGCTTCTAGAGTAAAAAGAGGGGATCTTTTTTTTGCTTATGCTTATGAAGATATAGATCTGGCAATTGCTAATGGTGCGTATGGAATTATCTTTGATGAACCTACTAAAGTACGAGATAATGAAATAGCCTGGATAAATGTTAATGATCTTGACAGTGCTCTAAAAAGACTGCTCCGCTTTAAAATGATAGAAAAAGAGGTTGTAGCTTATGAGTGCAATGAAATTGTTCTCAAACTCTCTTTGCAAGTTATTACTCAAACAAACTTTCTCTCATTAACGGGGAGTTTAAAATCTGTTTTCAGATCACTTTGGGAGATAGATAATAGGACAATTGTGCTATTTTGCCCTGAACTTAGCGATAGAACTATTTTTGCAAGTGTAAAAAAAATACCAAATACTTCATTTGAACCAATAGAGATAATGGAGCAGACACTATTTGAAACATCATTTATCTACAATAATGTCTTTTATGAAAGACAACTCATATCCCCTCTCTTCATTCCATATCTAGAAGAGCTTCTACATCTATATAAGACTTTAAGAGTAGACTACAGACTTAAAAAATTCACACCTATAGAACATTTCGAAGCAGTATTTACAAATACAAAGCTTGAAATTAAAAACTTTGGTACAAGTGACAGAGTGCTTATCTTTGAGCCAAATATAAGTTTAATTGACTCTCAGATTGTATTTTTACAACATCATGCCTCCTGGGCGAATATGATTTTTATCATACCGCCTAATGTCAAGGCTGAAGAGAGTAAAAATATTTTTGTCTATCAGGATGAAAAAGAGATTATTAATATATTAAAAACAAATAGTTTCAACTTTGCACTTATTGTTGGTATTGACAAATCTATCTTAAATAATCCACTATCTAATCAAACACAACTCACCTTAGATTTTCACTGAGTAGTTAATCATCTTCTATGTCTTCTTGGAGTTTTCAAGAATTTCATCTCCTTAAGTCTCATCACAGCTGTATTTACACTACCCGCATACTTTACCTCTTTATGATTCACCATAACTCCCAAAACAGGTCTGTAATCCTCATAAAGTGTTAAAAAATCCATATTACGTGAGCCCATCTTAAGTCGTCCTATTACCTTACTGACTAAAAAGCTTTTTTTTGAAACAAAATACTCTGCCGTAATAGTAGCTCTTTTAAATGAAAGTAAATAATATTTTTTCTTTATAAAAAGTCTTATATCCTTTAAGTTATCTCTTAGCACAAGAGGGTTAAACAGTCTCATCAGCTGTAGCTTCATAGCATCTAACATTGGACCTTGTGCTTGAATTTTTCTTGTTCCAAAATCTTTTGTACCGTAATCTTTAATCAATACTCTGGTCTCTGTTTTATCTGGATATATCAGCTCAGTTCTAAGGAAATACGGCATATCTACCCTGCGATTATCTACTCCCTTTCCACCATTTGTCTTTGTCTCAATATCCCAAACCTGCATATAAGAGTTAAGTTGTCTTATATTTTTTTCTCCGCCATATGCTTTTATCATATCTGAAATAAGCTGTTCTTTTGTGGGTTCGCCGGCATTAAGAGCAGACACAATAAAAGTTATTGTTAAAAATATCTTTAACACTCTTTTCATATATAATTCTCCAATCATCTTCTTAAATATATAATATGTTTTTAGGTACAATACAAAACTTAAAACTCTTAAGGTGTTACTCAAATATGAATCGTAGAGACTTTATAACAACCGCTACAACAGCATCTGCCACATTTGCTTTGAGTGGATGCAACGATAGCAATCGTAAGGCAATTGATTACTCAAAACATCACCAAAAAAAATATGATACTACAAAAAGAGTAAACATAAACAAAAACAAGAAAACTATTATAAAACTCGCTACAAGTTGGCCGGCACACTTTCCTATTATGGGTATTGGTGTAGAGAGATTCTCTCAAAGATTAAAAGATGTCAGTGGCGGTTCTTTGGAAGTAAAACTATACCCAAAAAATGTTTTAGTCCCTGCCCTCGCAGTCTTTGATGCCTGTTCTAGCGGTCAAATAGATGCTTTTCACTCCGGTCCATACTACTGGAAGGGTAAAAATTCCGCTTTTTCACTATACAGTGGTCTGCCTTTTGGCTTTACAGCAGAGGAGATTAACTCATGGATGCTTTTTGGTGGAGGACTTAATCTCTGGCGAGAGCAGTATGCAAAGTACAACCTACATCCTTTTATGGGTGGAAATACTAATATACAGATGGGTGGATGGTTTGCAAAGCCCATTAATTCGCTTGCTGATATGCAGGGGTTAAAGATGAGAATACCCGGTCTTGGTGGAGAAGTATTTGCAAAAATGGGTGTTAACCCAATACTGCTGCCTGCCGGGGAGATATACACTTCACTTGAACGAGGTGTAATTGATGCGACTGAATGGGTTGGCCCCGCACTTGATATAAAGATGGGCTTTTACAAAGTTGCCCCCTACTACTACTCTGGATGGCATGAACCGGGCTCTATACTTGAGCTTACTTTTAATCAACAGTTTTGGAACAAGTTGGCTTTTGAGCATAAATCGATGATTGAGCTTGCCTCAAGCGAACTGAACTCAAATATGGCATATGAATTTCATTCACAAAACATATATGCACTTCAAAAATTAAAAGAGTTAAATGTTACCCTGCTTCAATTTCCTAGTGATGTTATAGATGCCGGAAAAAAAGCTTTAAAAGATGTTGTCTCTGAATTAAGTGAGAAAAACAGTGATTTTAAGAGAGTTCATGACTCTATAAAGAAACATCTAAACCTCTCAAAAGAGTGGAGTGATGTGAGTTTAAGATACTTTTTAAATGAGAGATAAATAATAAACCTGTATAATCGCGTTTTAATTTAATTTAAAGAGAGATATTTGAAAAACTTTATACTAGTCACTATATTATTACAAAACCTGCTTTTTGCCTCTTTTAGCGCTACCATCTTAGATAAGAACACATCGATACCTATTAAGAATGCTACCATAAGCGACTCAAACTTTAGTGTTGTAAGTGACAAGAATGGATATTTTACAATCAATAGCCCTGAAAATATACTGCATGTCAAAGCTTGTGGATACAGACCTTTTAAAATAAAGAGTGATAACAACAGCACCCTTATCAAACTTGAACCACTAGTAGTAAAGGCTCTTTATCTTAGTTTTTGGAGAGCAAGCAATAACTCTAAAAATCTAAAACATCTATTAAAAATAATAGAAAAAACAGAGGTTAACACTATTGTTGTTGATGTTAAGAATGAGTATGGTTCAACATCCTACAAAACTTCTTTTAATCAAGCGAATAGTTACGGAGCTCATAAAGATAGAACAAATAGAAATATACAAAAGTTTATGGACTTAATGAAATCAAAAAATATATATACAATAGCTCGTATAGTCACCTTTAAAGATGAACTTCAAGCCGTAAACAACCCAGATTATGCCATTAAAAAAGCTGATGGAACTATCTGGAGAAACCATGACAATATGGCTTGGGTTGACCCATTTGATAAAAGAGCTCATAAATATACAATCTCTGTAGCAGAGGAAGCCGCAAAGGTTGGTTTTGACGAGATTAATTTTGATTATATAAGATTTCCTGCTAAAGCTGGACTTATCTTATCAAAAAAAAATACACAGGAGAATCGTTTAAAAGCTATTGATGATTTTTTAGATTTAGCACAAAAAAGATTAAGGAAATACGGTGTATTCATCTCCGTCGATACATATGGAAACATATGCTGGAGTAAGGATGACAACAATATAGGACAGACCGTAACATCTTTGGCTGCCCATGCTGACTACTTAGCACCTATGTTATATCCATCAGGTTTTGCCAGCGGCTCATTTTATTTTAAATATCCGGCTCAACACCCTCATGCCGTTATATACAGAAGTATCAAAAATATAGAAAATATAATAGATACAAAGAGAGTTAGACCTTGGTTACAGCACTTTAAGGACTACACATCTTTAAAAAAAGAGTATAAAAAATTTGAAGTTCAAGAGCAGATAAGAGCGACCAAAGACACTGACACTAATGGATGGATGATGTGGTCCCCCTCAAGCAGATATTTTTTAAACTACTTTATTGAAGAAGATTAACAGTTTTTAGTTTCTTCTTTAACTCTTTAGAATTTGAAATATAGACGTCTACGAGATCGTGAAACTTTTGTGAGTGGTTCATATGGGTTAAGTGTGCTAATTCATGTACTATTATATAGTCTATCAGCTCCTTATTTATCTTAATTAACTCTGTGTTTAGAGTTATTGTTCCTTTTGAGCTGCAGCTGCCCCATCTACTTCTCATTTTTCTAAATCTTATCTCACTATAACTAAGTCCCATTATTTTTGAATACTTCTCTAGCCTTGTGGTTAAATAATTTTTTGCATATGTTTTATAAAACTTCTCATAAGAGTTCAATATATTAACTCTATTGGATACTTTTATCTTCTGTAAATAAGTTCTTAGCTCTTTAGCTTCATCTATATCTATACTGTGCACTTCACCAAAGAGTAGAATCTCATCTTCAATATTAACTACTATCGGTGGGTTTTTTTCTGCTGTTAATAGCTTTTTTCTTATCCAGAACTCTTTTTTTGAAAGTAAATCTTGAATATATCTATCTGAGACTTTTGGTGTTTTTAGAGTTATCTCACCACTTCCATCAACGCTAATATAGCTATTCTTAAGTCTCGGATTACATATATGTTTAATTTGTAAATTTTTAAAATTTATCTTATTTGTAGCTGATTGGATCTTTTACTCCGGCTATTTTAAATCCATTTAGTCTTAAGCGACAACTATCACAAACTCCACAAGCTTCATCCTCACTCTTATAGCAACTCCAAGTAAGAGAGAGTGGAACTTCCAGTTCAACTGCTTTTGCTACAATCTGAGATTTTTTAAGATCCACTAAAGGCATATGAATCTCTATTTTTGTCTCATCCTTTGTACCAAGATTTATACTCTGCTGCATACTCTTAATATAGGACTCTCTACAATCAGGGTATCCACTGCTGTCCTCCTCTACCACACCTATACAGATGGCCTCTGCACCCTCTTTTTCTGCAATAGCTGCGGCTATACTTAAGAATATTCCGTTCCTAAAAGGAACATACGTTACAGGAACACCCTCTTCCAAACCACCGGTTGGAACCTCTATATTTCTGTCTGTTAAGGCAGAGGCACCGATTTGCGCAAAAAAATCCAAATCAAGTACATACCTATTCAATACATCTAGCTCATCACAAATTTTATGAAAAGAGTCCAGCTCTTTGGTCTGGGTTCTTTGCTCATAGTTAAAATGCAGGGCAATAATATCATAACCGCTGTTTTTCATCATATATGCACTAAGTGTTGAGTCCATACCGCCACTCATTATGCAGAGTGCTTTTTTATTTATTAAAATCATAAAAAGATTCTAACATAAAATTTTAATCTTTATTGAAAGTTATAAGCAATATAATGTCTTATATGAATAATTAAAGGAGATGCTATGGATGTTTCATCAGCAGGAAGCGGTTCGGCTTCTGTTCAAGTAGATGTAATGAAAAAAGCCACTCAAGTACAAGAGCAGCAAATTTTAAAAGTTCTAGAAAGTGCTAATAAACAATCTCAAGAGATGACAGCACAAAAAACTGGTGTTGGTGGTCATTTAAATATAACCGGCTAAAAAACCAGCTTATGTGAATATAGATGCAAAATGTATCTATTTCATAATAGAACTACCTTCTATTTGGTATAATCATACATATGATTGAACTAGATAACAGAACCTCATTAATAATAGACACCACGGTGTTAGATGCTATCGCAAATTTTCTTACAAGTAAAGATATAGAGCTGATTATTACAAACAGTGACGAGATGAGAGAGATAAACTCTCTTCATCGTAATATCGATAGGAGTACGGACGTTTTAAGTTTTCCATATGAGGAGATGCCTATGGGTCCGCTAGGGAGTATAGTTATATCCTCATCTCACGTAAAAAAGAGAGCTAAAGAGCTAAAACATAGTGAAAATGATGAGTTCGCATTACTTTTTATACATGGCTTACTGCATCTATTAGGCTTTGACCATGAGGTTGATAGTGGTGAGATGAGGGAGAAAGAGGCAGAGCTGATAAAAAAATTCAATCTGCCGCTTAGTCTAATAATAAGAACAGAGGGAAGATAGTGGATTTTGTAATTTTTACAGTAGCAATGTCAGCGCTTATCTATGGTGCTGATTTTATTATCAAAGAGTCTGAAAGAATCGCTCTTCATTTTAATATTTCTCATTTTGTAATAGGTGCTACACTAATAGCATTTGGCACCTCCTTACCAGAGATGGCGGCATCTATGATGGCTGCAGCAGATGGAAAAAGTGAAATGGCAGTTGCCAATGTTGTCGGTAGCGTAATATTTAACATAACAATGGTTTTAGGTATTGTATTTTTAATATCTAAAAAGATGAGCCCTAAGAGAAATCTATTTGCACAGGACAGCGCTTGGGTTGTTATACCTGTTGTTCTATTTTTCATAATGATACAGGATTCAACAATAAGCAGAGTTGATGGACTGATATACCTTCTGGTAATGATATCCTATCTGATTTTTCTATTTTCCGACTCAAAAGAGGATTTAGCAGGCGAAATAGATGAGAGTCTGGCTACAGAAAAATTCAACTGGATCAAAACTGTCATACTATTGATTATAGGCTTTGTTTTAACAATAGGTGGAGCAAACTTTGTTGTAGATAGTGGAACAAATATAGCAAGAATCTTTGGTGTCAGTGAGTGGATTATCGGTATATTTTTAATATCTCTAGGTACATCTCTTCCTGAGCTAGTCGTCTCTCTTGTAGCTGTCAAAAAAGGGAATGCAGAGATGAGCATAGGTAATATAATTGGCTCTAACGTTGCTAATTTTTCTATGGTACTTGGCGCATCATCGTTAGTAAATCCATTAACTATAGACCTGGTCTCTACAGAGTTTGATCTTATAATTATGTTGGCAGCTTCAATAACTCTTGTTTTTATCTTAGCTAACAAACTTTACAATAAAGCCGGAGCAATATTTTTACTAATGTTACTGGCTCTATTTATTCAAAACGCAGTTGCTTAGCAAGAAGTTTCTTTAGAAAACTATTTTCTTGAAAAGCTAAGTTTCTTTAGAAAACTATTTTCTTGAAAAGCTAAGTTTCTTTAGAAAAGTTCTGATTATTTTTCCTTCAATAAATTAATCTTATTTTGCCAAATTATTTTTTGAAGAGGGTGAAGCGTAGTCTGTTCAAGCCATTTCTCAAACTCCTTGACATAATGTGCTTTAATTATGTTGTGCAGATTTTTTACTTGCGCAATAAGTTCTTCTAAATATAGCTTTAACTCTTCAATACTAAGAGTACCAATAGGCATTAACCTCCGTTTTACTCCAGCAACTAATATCTCATTAATTTTCTCATCTGCAATATATAAAAATGTCGAAGCGGAGTTACTATTTGCATATGTCTCATTCCATATACGCCCATTTATCATCTGATCGTAAGCCAAATCAAAAAACATAGGGTATTTTTGTAAAACTTCTACCAATTCATCAAAATTATCATCTATCATTGCTCGAAAAAGCATACGTGAACGATTTCTTATCTTATGGCGCAGCTCTTCATTATATATTACATCAGAGTTGAGTAAATTTAATCTTTGTAATGCACCCAGACGTGAATGATTAAATGCCATTATTGCAACAGCTGTATCTCTATCACTAACCTGTTGCGGATGTGAACCTGATGGTCTATAAAATGCCCATTCAAGTCTTGCTTCATCATCTTTATGATTTAGATAAAGTTCATCTCCTCTTGCTTCGTAGTCTGGTTCATCTTGAAGAGCCTCTATCTCCTCTTTATAACTTAATTCATTCATTATAAGCTTTACAAATCAAAATAGAAAACATCACCAAAAGCCTCCAGTTTTTTCATGTTTTTTCTCTCACTCACTAAAAAAAGTGTATTTATCTCCGGTGCACTCTCAATTTTAAACAGTCCGTCACTAAGAACCATTAGAGTTGATTCCATATCTGAGACTCTATTTATATACTCTAAAACAGGTTCAAATATAGTCCCTCCATTACCCTTACCAAATACAATATCAGGCTTAATCTCCTGGGCATCATACCTTACAACCCTACTCTCATCTACACTATCATCAAATGGGACTACGGTTATTTGAAAATCTGTACTCATGCGCATTACAGAATCTATAATACCAAGAAACTTTGAGAATGTCTCATTATTTATACTCATAGATCTGTCAAGTGCTATAAAAAGATTGAGACGGTTCCTCTCATGTTTATATCCGGGAAGAAAGAGGTTTTGATGTATAAATCTACGGTTTGGTTGTGAAAAATTTACCTCTTTATCAAAAAAACTCTCTGTCATATATGTGTGTAGAAGTGTCTCTAAATCAACTTTAGGACGAATTACTTCATTAATCATCTCTAAAAAAGATGCTGGAGTGTTGGACTGCTTTGAAGCAGCACCTATTGCCTGTACTATTAATGAATCTATCTCTTCAATAGCAGATTCACTCTCACCACTGTTTTCTATAAGATCTAATTTTTCCTCTTGAGGATTTCGCTCATCAAGTGAACCATTATCACTTTTATTTTCTTCATAGATAATATTATAGACTTCCTCCACACTTTTGTCGCGAAATTTTTCTAAGATTACTTCATTCTCAGGAGCTGTACCTACCCGTTCAAAGTCACTTAGCAACAGGTTTATGACAATATCACTGCTTCTGTTCCATGTACCATGTTCACGACCTGCCATTCTAAAAGGGTGTTTTAAAAGAACATGTAAAAGCGTGTGGGCATACATATATTTCAGCTCATCTTCATCTATATGCTCGCTAAGTGTTCTATCAACAAATATAGCTCTGCCGTTTGTCTCAAAAGCTTCATGTCTATTTGTGCGAAACTCCATAGCCAGCGAGAGGGCTAATACACTTAAAAATGGGTGATCAAAAAGAAACTGGATGCGAATTTTCTCTAATTTGGTGAGAAAATCAGATGATATATTCGCCATATTTTTGTAACCATGTATCAAATGCACTATATGTAGCTAATGATTCATCTTTCACAATTACATCCTTAATCAACATAACCCCAAACTCTGTCGGCAGAGTCTCACTAAATACAAAGAGATGCTCTTTATGAGTCTCACTTCCGTTAAAATACTCAACTAAGGCAGAGACAAGCGCATAAAGAAGTGCCGGCTGATTCTTAATCTCAGGATAGTTGCCATCATAAATAGAGGCTACATCAGGAAGCTCTTCATATACCTTTACATATGATGTAAACTCTACTCCTGAAGAGTAGCCGACAGTACCATATATTATGGAAGATATACTTTTTATATTACCTTTAGCTTTTAGTATATTAGACAACATATGATAACTTCTAGGTGTTGCAAATGCTGGATTAGCATCATCCTCTAAAACTGGCTCAGTAGAGAGTAAATCTGGACGAAAGCCAAGAAAACCGATAATAAACGGGTGCAATCCTTCTTTAATAGCAAAGAGTTTAAAGTCCTCAAAACGAGCCTGAACATGCAGATGAACCATACGATTGACAAGCGGTGAAGGAAGACGAAACACAACACCTCTATCACTTACTCGGTTACCCGCACAAATGATTCTCCATCCCTTAGGAAGTTCATATTCACCCATTTTTCTATTTAATACAAGCTGATATATCGCAGCCTGAACTGATGGCGGTGCAGAGTTCAATTCATCTAAAAACAAAATTCCTTGTGAATTTATATCTTTTGGAAAAAATACAGGCGGCATCCATACTGTTTGATTCTCTTTTATAGATGGAACTCCTCTTAAGTCAACTGGATCCATCTGAGATAGACGAATATCTACAAGTTCCAAGCCCTTCTTTTGCGCGACATCAGCTACAATATATGACTTTCCAATGCCAGGACTTCCATGTATAAAGAGCGGGGTGTCCGTGTCTAGAAGTGTATCTATATGATTATATAACTCAGTTGTTGAAATTGAAGGTGTTATCATGCACTTATTTCACTTGTCATAGATTTAATAAAGCTCATCTGATTCTTAAACAGGCTCAATTATAATAAAAGATAAGATGCAATTTTTATTCTATTAGCTTTGTCCATACATTAGTTTTAAATAATCATAGATATCACTAAGAAAGAAACGACGATTATCTCTCTCTTGAAAATGACCTATCCAAGCAGAATCACCATTTCTTACCTCTTTACAAGGATGTACAAACTCCTTGTATGGAAGCTTTACTTTTAATGGACCACAATCATTAATAGCATCTACCACTGCATCATATAATCTATCAAGCGATTCTATATCATCTGTTAAATATAGGTTTGAATCTTTTTGAAAAAAACGGTATATGTTTAAAATATTCTCTGCCTCTTCACTCTTTATTTTCTTCATCTTATAATTCATAATAATCCTTTATATATATGGGTTTATTTCAAATATGCATAAAATGTTCAAGCATCTCTTAATGAATATACTTTAGCTTTAAAAGCCTATTATATATCTTGGAAACTATTTTTCCTGCAGCAGCACCACCATGACCTCCATGTTCAACCATAACCAAAACAACATATTGTGGGTTTTTGTATGGTCCATATGTAGTGAACCAAGCATGAGAACGGGTGTAATACTCCATTTCATGTTCCAACTCTCTATCTTTTATATCTTGTAATATACCTACAACTTGGGCAGTTCCGGTTTTACCGGCAATCTTAACACGTGAGCTTAGATAGTGTGTTGCAGTTCCACGCGGATGATTACAAACTTCATACATTGCCTTTTGTATTAAAGGAAGTTTTTTTAATTCATCTTCATTAAACACACTCTGAAGTTCTGGTTCGACAGGTGTATCCCCTATCTTTTTTGCAAAAAATGGACGAGGAAGTTTTGCAGTAGCCATTAGTGCGGTAAATTGAGCCATCTGCATCGGTGTAACTAAGAAATCACCCTGTCCTATTGATGTATTGACAGTTTCACCTATATACCATGGCTGATTATATTTTTTTCTCTTCCACTCACGAGACGGGACTGTACCGATAAACTCATTTGGCAGATCAACCCCTGTTTTTCTTCCAAGACCATACCTGATCAAGCCTTCGCTCATTTTTTTTATACCGACTTGAATGCTGCCTTTGTAAAAATAGTCATCACAACTCTCTCTAATGGCTTTTTTTAGTCCGGTTTTTCTATGTCCTCTCTTCTTCCAACATCTAAAGACCCTTTTTCCAAGTGGCATTGAAGCTGTACAGTTAACACTCCAGTATGGTCCGATTTTTGAACTGCTATATATAAGACCAAGTCCTGTTTTTATTGTTGATCCCGGTGGATAAAGCCCATGCGTCAATTTATTTGTAAATGGTTTCTCAAGGCTATTTGAGAGTTTATTCCACTTCTCATAGGTTATACCGGAGACAAATGTATTTAAGTTATACTCAGGAAAGCTACTTGCTGATAAAATAGAGCCATCTACACCCATAACAATAGCGACACCGGATTTGTCTTTAAAAAGAGAGGAGATATATTTTTGAAACTCTATATCTATATTTAGTGTTAATCTTCTATCTTCTATTGCCTCCTCATTGGACAACTCTTCTATCTCTTGGTTGTTAGCATTAACTTTAATCTCTCTCTTGCCGGCGACTCCCTGAAGGTAGGTATTATAATATTTTTCAATTCCTGTTTTACCCGTGTAACCTATTAGCTCCTTTAATTTATCGTTTTTTATATCTCTCTTATTCGCACGAGAAACATAACCGATAACATGTGCTCCGATCTCTTTATATGGATAGTGTCTTTTTGGAGAAGGGACAATGTGAATGTTCTCTCTTAAGTTCAGTATTGAGTATACCGGCATAATATCTTTGTATGAAACAAACTGAACAACATCAATAAAGTTATGGTTATAATAAGAGTCACGTTTTTTATAATCTTTTATCATTTTTTTTCTATCTAACTTTGGAAGCAGGGTCATTAACGTATCTATCTCTTTGTAAAATTTTTTGATATTTTTCTTTAATGCAAGATGTGGAGCCAACTGTATCTTAAAACCAAGTTCATTAATAGCGATCGGCTTATTGTTAACATCGACTATCTCCCCTCTTACAGGTGCAATCTGCTCTACTTTAACAGTATTGTTATACGAAAGCTTCTCATAATAACTATTTGACTCTACGGATAGAAAAAAGACTCTAACAAGCAAGGCTAACCATGTTGCAATAAAAATAAAGAGTATAAATTTAATTTTCACAGTATACTCACAATAAAAAATTCAATTACAATATAGTAAATTATATAGTAATTCATACTCGGCATTGGAAGTAGAAATATATTTGACATAATAGAGTGAAAAACAAAAAAACCAAGATAGACTAAAAGAACTGTTGTTATATTAACACATGAGTTACAACTAAAATTTTGAGTTATTTTTGGAATAACGTATTTATAAATTACAACGAAATAGATAATTGTACTAAATAGGACATAGCCATTCTCTGCCTCAAATAGAAGTAGACAAAATAACACTAAAAGAAGAAAAAATGTATCTTCACGTTTAAGTGCCCTGGAGAAGAGTATAAATAGCACTGCAAACAGAGGTGGAATAACTTGATATATACCGGTTAAGGCGGTATATATAAAAAAGACACCAACATATATAAATGGTGTTACAGAGTTTTTATGAGAGATACTTCGTTGCATACTGGAAAGTGTTTACATTTGATACAGTCGGCCCAGATTTTATGTTCAGGGAGTGACTCTTTGGGAATTTCAACAAATCCAAGTTTTTCAAAAAATGATTGTTTATAGGTAAGAGATAAAACTTTTTGAAGGCCGAGTGACTGAGCCTCTTTCATAGCTTCGTTTATTAAACTCTCTCCTATGCCCTTAGCTCTTTTATCCTCTCTTACAACTAAGGATCTAATCTCAGCTAATGAGGATGTATGGATATGAAGAGCGCAAAAACCGACGAGCTCACTACCCTCTTTCGCAAGTATATAAGACCTTATATTTGTCGCTATCTCATCAGATGTTCTAACAAGTATCAAGCCAGATTCAACCTCTGTAGCAACAAGTTTTTGCATCTCTTGTATATCTGAGAGTCTTGCCTTTAGTAATTCAATTTTCATCATAAGATTCTTTTAGGATATTATCAATTATTGAAACTACTTTATGCAGTCCCTTTTTCTTAGAGCTTGAGACCATTATAGCATCAGGAAATTCCCTTCTAAGCGCATTTTGCTCTTTTTGATTCAACTTGTCAATCTTCGTAAAAATCTGCAGTATATGTTGAGTCTCATTAGAGTGTTCAAGTAAAAAATCACTAACAGATTTGTCAATATCTAAAAAAGGGTGTCTACAATCTACAAGATGAATAAAAAGCTTTATCTGAGCTCTTTTGGAGATATAATCAGTTAAATTTTTTTCCCAGTCACTCTTTATAGATTTTGAAACTTTTGCATATCCAAAACCGGGTAAGTCTACAAACTTGGCAAAACTTTTTTCAGAGTTTTCTCTATCTATAAAGGTAACATCAAAGTAGTTGATAAGTCTAGTTTTTCCCGGAGTAGACGATACTTTAGCTAATCCTTTATGATTTGTAAGTGCATTTAAAAGTGAACTTTTCCCAACGTTTGAGCGAGCCATAAAAACGACTTCATTCTGTTCCAGTGTATCTGGAGCTGCTGCTATATTTGGTGCAGATGTTACAAATTTTGCATCAACAACCTCAATCATTCTTACTCTTCTTTTTCTCTTCTGGAATATCGAAAATCATAATTACAGGCTCTTTTTCAGCACCTTTTGCGTAAGCTTTTCCTTCAATTGTTTTTAAAAAGACCTCTTCTCCAATAATCTCTTTTTTCTCATCAATTTGCTTTAAATGAACGTTTTTAAAGAAGTGATACTCTTTTTTATTTGGGATATATATAACTCTGTCAGCCTTACCCTTGTATATGGAACCCTTAAGTGTCTCTATCTTAAACGAAGCCTTACCCTCAGCAACAAATTTGGTTGGTTTTTGATTACTATCTGTATATATAGTCACCTTTGAGGCATTTAACTCATCATTTCCTCTAATTATGTTTACATCACCCTCAAAGACAGATATACCTGTTTTTTGATCTGCATTAAATAATTTTGCTTTTATCTGCAACTCTTGAGCAAAAGTAGTTGATATTAAAAAAATTGTTAAAAGTAGTGTTTGTTTCATTTGTTATCCTCTTTGATTTGATATTTTGCTATAACATTTTTTGATTTTACTCTATCTAAAAAATTATTATACTCTAGTTCATTTCCAACAACAATATTGGCACCTCTAAAAAGTTTATAATCTCCATCTGCATGTGCTATACTGGTTTTTTTATTGTAAACCGCTTTTTGTGTCTCAAATGTCAAGCCATCTTCTCGGACATATATAATATCTCCGTCTAAGTGAACTATATCATCTTTATAAATGCCGCTATTAGATTTCATATTTGCAAGATAATCTTTTGAGTTATCCGTATAGTCCATCTGTTCTACAGTGTATCTGTCAGCATATTTTGTTGCCCTGTCTCCATTCATCAAAGTAATCAAGCCCTTATTGTTTAGTTCATACATAGTAAAAGAGGATATATTAAACAGAGGAACATCTATGAACGACTGCTGATGTACATCCAATGGTTTAAAAAGAAAAAGTATCATCAACAAACATGAAGATATTAAAATAAAAAAGTAGTTTATATTCATCTTATGCCCAAACAGCTAAAAACTCATCTTTTAAATCACTCTCTTCAACGATAATGTCTATCATCTCTCTAACTGCCCCGCTACCGCCATTAGTTGACAAAACAGTGTTTACAAGCTCTTTTACATCTTTTACACCATCTCTTGGCGTAAAGCTTCTTCCGACTAGATTTAACATCTTAAAATCATTAAAATCGTCGCCAATAGCTCCAACTTCATAAAATTTAAGCCCTAAAGAGCTAACTAACTCTTTTAAGACTCTCTCTTTATCTTTAACACCCTGAAAAATGTGTTGAATTCCAAGCTCAACTGCTCTTGTCTCAACTATTTTAGAGCTTCTACCTGTAATTATGGCAACCTGATAGCCCATCTTAATCCAAGTAGTAATTCCTAGTCCGTCTTTGACATTAAAAACCTTACTCTCTATTCCATCAGCTGAATAGATAAGTCCACCATCGGTTAAGCAGCCATCAACATCTACTACAATCAACTTAATCATAGTACATCTTTTGTGCTTGGAATTCCAACTCTTTCGTTTTTTTGCATTGCACGACGGATAGCTACAGCAAGTGATTTAAAGGCAGCTTCAATTATATGATGCTTGTTTTTACCTCTGAGCGCTACAATATGCGCACTAATTTTTGCATTTAAAATAAGGGCCTTAAAAAACTCTTCAACAAGCTCAGTATCGAACAAGCCAACTTTTCCGCTAATATCAACTTCATAGACTAGATATGGACGATTACTTAAATCTAAATCACAACTTACACAAGCTTCATCCATCACTATGTTAGCACTACCAAAACGCTCCATATTCTCAACAGGGTAAATTGCTTGAGCTAAAAGAGAGCCCAAGACTATACCAACATCTTCTACGCTGTGGTGATCATCTATATGGGTATCACCTTTGCACTTTATGTCTAAGTCAATTAAAGAGTGTTTTGAGAAGCTCTCGAGCATATGATCTAAAAAACCAACTCCACTATCTATGTTACTTTTACCGGTTCCATCTATTGACAGAGAAATTGTTATATCTGTCTCTTTTGTTTTTCTTGTTTTTGTAATCATTTAGAACCTCTTTAAATTAATCTTCTCTCACAATAAATGAGTTTTTAAAATTTCCAAGTGACTTATAGTCTCTAGCCTCTTTCTCACTTCTAAAACCCTTTAACCAGACTTTAAACATTCTGCCATTTTCCGTTTGCATATCTTTTATAATTGTTTTATAACCATCTGTATGGTTATATTTTTTTTGAGTTGAAAGAGCACCCTCAAACTTACTAAAGGATGCAATCTGAATTGCAAACCCCTCAACAGGTTGATTTTGAGGAGACTCATGCAACTCTCTTCTTGTAGGAATTTTTCTTTTGTTTTTTGAATAAAATCCTAATACCTCAATAGTTACCGGCGCAGTTCCTGCTCCGACCATATTAATCTTACGAGCAGCGGAGTTAGAAAGATCTATAATTCTCGTAGCAATGAAAGGACCTCTATCATTGATTCTAACAACAGTGCTTAGTCCATTTTTACGGTTAGTAACTTTTACAATAGTATTCATAGGCAGTGTTTTATGTGCCGCAGTCATATCATACATGTTGTAAGTCTCACCATTAGAAGTGAGTTTACCGTGAAAGTCTGGACCATACCAACTTGCGTTACCTCTAAATTGGTCACCGACATGTACAACAGTCGGATAATATTTTATACCTCTAATGACATAAGGTCTCATTGTAGGATGTCTATAATCTTTTCTGTTAATATACTTACTATGTACTCTTTTGTCCGATGAGTAACTCTCTGTTTTGCCAAAATTGACATATGATCTCTTGCCTATTGAACTACAACCTGTCATAAGAATAAGTATAGAGGCAATAAAAAAGACAGACAATCTACTCATAAAGCTTTAACCTTTCACCGGCTCTGATTAAACTGCCTTTTATTTTATTCTGAAGTTTTAAATTTTTAATACTAATCTTATGTGCTTTAGAGATAGACTCTAGAGTATCACCTCTTTTTACCATGTAATAAAACTTACTACTTATCTTCTTGACCTTACTCTTGTTATTAATAGGAATAATAAGTTTCTGTTTTAACCTCAGTCGAGTGTGCTTAAGCTTATTAAAGTCCATAATTATTCTATATGGCACACCATATTTTTTTCCTATAGCAGAGAGATTGTCACCCCTTTTTACAGTGTGTACCCTATATATATTTTGAATTTTTTCTTTAAAATACCTCTGTTTAAAATCTGAGAGTTTAATATATGGAATATATAGGTCGTAGCCCCTTGCGTAAGGAGGTGCAAAATCATACTTTAGATGTCTATTTAACTTTTTCAACTCATTAATCGGTATTCCAACCAATCTAGAAACTCTTCTTAAAGACTCGCCTCTTGGAACCCTAATGGTAGATATTGAGTATGCATTTCCTCTGTTTAAAAGATGTTCATATTCGCTGTTTAGTAAAAACTGTTCGTCATTACCCATCATAGCAAGTGCTACAATTTTTCTAATATATAGCCTGCTCTCTCTGGGTATATATCTCTTTTTAGCATTAAGTAAAACAGACAAGTCATCACTTTTAGCTCTTCTGATTGCCTTATTTAATCTACCGCCGCCACAATTATAGGCTATCGCAGCCAAATACCATTTACCAAATCTTTTGTGAAGATTGGTAAGATATTTTGCTGCAGCTTCTGTAGATTTTATAAGATCTCTTCTCTCATCAACATACTCATCTATTCTAAGTCCGTAAAGTTTGCCTGTAGCAGGCATAAACTGCCAAAGACCGGAGGCTCTTTTTTTGGAATATGCCCTATTTGAGAAGTTTGATTCAGCCATTGCAAGAAAAAGAAACTCAGCAGGAATACCATGTTTAGCCAATATGCTTTTAACAGCTGGAATAAACAGGTAAGCTTCATCCATCGCTTTAAAAAAATGCTTGTCTCTATAGATGGTTTTATTGCTGTTTTTCATCTTATTCATTAGCGGGTCATAAAGAAAGGATGCTTCTATATCGAAGGATTCCAGTATATCTACCTCTTTGGTATAGTTTGAAGTGAAAGTCAGATTTGCACTCAGTAGCAGCGGCAGTAAAGTTAGTAAAAAATATCTCAATATAATAGCTCTTATTTTTAAATTTAAAGGTAGATTCTACCTAAATCAACATTAAAAATAGTTAAGAGGCTTTCATATTAAGAAATATCAAAGAGCTGGAGGGCATTTTGAGTAGTTATTTTTTCAATGTTTTCAAGTGGTGTTTTTAAAAGTTCAGACATTTTTTGAGCTACAAAAGTTGTATAAAGCGGTTCATTTCTCTCTCCTCTGTGAGGAGTCGGAGTCAAATATGGTCCATCTGTTTCTATAAGAAGTTTTTCACTTGGTATTTTAGGTAGTACATTTAGAAGTTTTTTTGCATTTTTGAATGTCAAAACACCCCCAACTCCAAAGTAAAAACCTTCATCTGCCAAACTCAAAAGCTCTTCATCTGCATTATAACAGTGCAAAACACCTCCAAGCTCTTTAGCGTTGTGCCTCAATAGTATCTCTTTAGAGTCTCTAGAGGCATCTCTAATATGAACAATAAGCGGTTTTTTGTACTTTTTAGCCAACTCTATTTGAGATATAAAAACCTCTTTTTGTTTAATCTTCTCCTGCTCTTTCTCTTCATCACTGCCATCTAGCCTGTAATAATCAAGTCCGCACTCGCCAATTGCTACACACTTTTTATGTTTAACATAGATGTCTACATACTCTTTAAGAGAGTCAATAGTATCAAAGCTATCCACATCATAAGGGTGAATGCCTACTGCAAAGAAAACATCTTCATAAGTTTCTGATATCTCTACGGCTCGCTCTATTGTCTTAGCGTCAGCCCCGGGAATAATAAAACGCTCTACACCACCCTCTCTTGCACGACTTAGAACTTCATCCAAATCATCTGTGTATCTATCATCGTCTAAATGTATGTGTGTATCAATAATCATCTGTTTTCTCTCTTATCTCTTAGTTTGTAACAGCTCTTTTGCGAACTTCTTAGCTTCGTCCGTTATATTGTCTCCACTGATTATTCTAGCTATTTCATCAACTCTATTCTCAAATTCTAGTTCGCTGACATGTGATTCATTACCATTTTTATGCACCAAGAAGTGTTGATCTCCCATAGAAGTAAGCTGCGGCTGATGTGAAATAACAAATATCTGAAAATGTTTTGAAAGCTGTTTTAAGACTCTCGCAACACTCATTGACTCCTCACCGCTTAGATTTGCATCTATCTCATCTAACATCAAGATACCGCCGTTTTTACTCATAAACTCAGATTTTAACGCCAAGATAGCAAGTCTGAGTCTATTAAACTCACCGGTACTTACTTTTTGAAGCTCCGTAGAGTTTAGTTTTAGAACAAGCTCATCTTTTCCAGAGACTCCATACTCTATTTCGTTTATCTCTACTTGAGCATCTCGCAGATAGAGTTCTCTAAGGTATCTGTTTAGATCATCTGTAAATAGTTTAAGCTCGGCATGTCTAAGTTCGCTAAGTCTGCTTGCTAAATCTTTTACTTGCTTGTCAAGAGCAGCTTCTCTAAGCTCTAAGTCACCCTTTGTTATCTCTATATTCTCATATTTTTGCAACTCTAAAATTTTCTGCTCTTTATATGCAAGAGCCTCTTCTATACTTCCATATCTTCTTTTTATATCACTAAGCTCCTCAATGCGGTTTAAAACCTCCTCAACATCAACTTCATCAAGTGCGCTCAACCTCTCATGAGCCCCTTCCATAACTACTCTAAGCTCATTCATACTCTCACCAAAGAATGAACTATCAATATCTAGAGAGTCTAGCGCAGTAAAAACATTATGTTCATAATCAAAAATTGCATTTGCCAGAGATATGTTTTCAAGAACCTTCTCTTTTCTTGAGAGCTCTTTTTTTATCTCTAAAAGTTCAACATCTTCAGATAACTTTGGGTTTATATCTTCTATTTTTTTAATCTCAAAAGTTGCAAACTCTTTTAGCTCAACTATTTTTCTCTGTTCATCTTCAATACTCAACAACTCTTTTTTTACTTTTTTATGTTCTAAAAATGCTTGGGTATACTCGCCTCTAAGGTCATAAACTTTATGTTTTTTATTCTCAAGCCTGCTCTCTAAGATAGAGAGCAGGTTTTCATTCTCAAAATCACTAAAATCTTTGAGGGAGAGATGTCTTAAGTAGTTTGAAGTCAAAGTATTCATAGACTTTTTTGAGACACTTTGGTTATTTATAAAGTATCTTGATTTCTCTTTTTTTATATGCTTGAAAACATTTATATCATCACTTTCAATACCCACATCTTCGGTATAGAGCTCCCAAGTCACCGTAGATTCACATAGAGAAGCTTCACATACCGCACTGCCGAGTGAGGCCAGAATTGAGTTCATTAAAATAGATTTTCCGCTGCCGCTTGGTCCGGTGAAGACGACCAGTCCGCATCTTAGGTCTAGTTCTATCTCTTTGAAACTAAGATAATCTTTTAGAAAAAATCTCTCTATCATTTATGAAACCTTATAAATTATTTTCAAATTATACTTTGTTATTATTAAAATCTAAACTCTACTATTTTATCTATTTTTGTCATGAGAAAACTCTTCTATTGCATTTTGTCATATTAAATGAAATATATTTAAAAGATTATGCCTGGTACATGGTCGATCCAAGAGAGAGTTGTGAATAGAGTAAAAAAATATTGAACCTTGAAGATAGAGCTTAATCACCCCATCTTAGCTTCTCTTTGAGAACATCAAAATAGTTATACTCCTCTTTATGCATCAACTTAACCGTTTTAGTAGCTAATCTTATATGAACACTCTCGCCAAGTCCAAGTTCATGCATATCCTGTCCATCAATAATGATAAGGGCTCTCTCTTCCGATGTTCTCATCTCTATAGCAAATTTTCCCGGAAGTACAACAGGTCTTTGTGTTAAAGAGTGTGGACAGATTGGAGTTAAGGCAAATACATTACTCATAGGAAAGAGTACCGGACCACCGGCAGAGAGATTGTATGCCGTAGAGCCTGTAGGAGTTGAGACAATGACTCCATCACCATAGTAGGTGTTAAAGGACTTAGAATCAATTAAAGTCTCAATATGTATCATGTTTGTTACTCTTGTACGAGTCAATACGATATCATTAAAGGCATACATCTTTACCTCTTTAGAGTTTTTAATAACGGTTGCTTCAAGTATCGCCCTCTCATCAACTCTATACTCATGTTTAACTATTTTCTGAACAAAAGAGTCAAGTTCATCTAATGATAAATCTGCTAAAAAGCCGAGGTTTCCGGCGTGAATACCTAGTATTGGAATATCAAAGTCAAATGATCTTCTAACAGTAGATATAAAAGTACCATCTCCGCCAAAGCTGACTAAAAAATCTGATTCTATGCATATCTGATCGAAATTCTCTCCGACCATGCCAACCATTTTAGCACTATCGCTCTCTAACAACACTTCTATACCGTAATTTTTAAAGATCTCCTCTAATTTAATATAACTATCTTTTAATTCAGGAGTTGATGGTCTTAAAACTACACCGACCCTCTTAACTGTTTTAGTGTTCAAAATGACTCTTTATAAAATATTTCATTGATTATACACTCTTCTGGTTAAAAAGTCAGCATACTGCATTTTGCCATACTCAATAACTATAACAATATGATAGAATCTCAAAACAACTAAATTAAAAGAGAACTAATGGCATTTTTAAAAGTAGACGAGAGTGATTTTCGGCAAGTAATAGCAGAAGAGTTTAAAAAAAAGAGTATAGTAATCTTAAAATTTACCTCTTAGGTGCAAGTAAAATATTACGAGCATCCATGTATCCCATCTTAAACAACTCATCTAGGTGCTTAAAAGAGAAGAGTGAATAATCCTTTAACTTAGCCGAACTTATATAAGTATCACATAAGTTTTCAGATACCGTATTCGTTTGATAAGCCCCAATAAATAGAGTCCTCTTGATGTTTGAGTAGAGAGTATTATTCACCTCTTGAGGATATATAGGGTGCAGGTCTACTCCTACAATTTTGTATGGATATTGCTTAAGCGACTCTACCGGCATGTGATCTATAACTCCGCCGTCAACTAATTTTCTACCATTAAATTTAACCGGAGCAAAAATTGGGACAAGAGCAGATGATGCCAAGCATATTTGTGCAGTATTTCCACTGTCTAAGTCAATATTTTCACCACTTTGTATATCAACTGCAGTTACGTGAAGTGGTATATTTAAGTCTGTAATCTCTTTAGTGGGAATTAACTTTTGTATAATATTTAATCTATGATCTATTTTTAACAAAGAGCCTTTAAATAGATTTATAGAAAAAACATCCTTGAACTCTTTTGATTTAAAAATCTCCAACTGCTCCTTTGGAGATACTCCTGAAGCATAGCTTGCTCCTATAATAGAGCCGATAGAAGTAGCAGAGATTGCTTTTACTTTTATGCCCTGCTCATCTAAGAACTGCAAGACTCCAAGATGGTAAGCTCCTCTTGCCGCTCCACCAGACAAGGCTAAAGATATTTCACTCATTTTTCTACCCAATGCAAAACCTCAAATCTACCGTCTAGATGTTCAACTACTGCTGTACAAGACTCTACCCAATCACCGCAGTTCAGGTACTCAATACTCTCTATATTTTTCATTTGAGCTTTATGTATATGTCCGCAAATAACACCGTCATAATTTTTCCTTTTCGCATAATCAGCCAAAACATCCTCAAAATCGGTTATAAAACTTACAGAACTTTTTATATTATCCTTAACATATTTAGAGAGTGACCAATACTTTTTAATTCCCAGCCTCTTTCTAATTATATTTAAAAAATGGTTTACATGTAAAACAAAATCGTAACCGTAATCACCTAGTATTGCTAGCCATTTTTTAGTCATGGTTATACTGTCAAAAAAATCTCCATGAGTGATAAGATATTTTTTACCATTAACAGCACTATAGTCCATCTCGTTGAGTATCTCTAAGTTGTCACCCATAAGAAGCGGTGCGAATGGTCTTAAAAATTCATCATGATTACCAATAATGAAATAGACCTTAGTCTCTTTTCTAGCCTTTCTAAGTATCTTTTGAATAACATCAGAGTGAGACTGCTCCCATTTGAATTTTCTTTTTATTGCCCAACCATCAATAATATCGCCTACAAATATAAGGTTTTGAGATTCATTCTCTTTAAAAAAATCTAAAAGTCTATCAGCTTGTGAAAAACGTGTACCTAAGTGAACATCAGATATAAATATTGTTTTGTAATTCATGTCAAAAATTCTACAGCTTGTTTATTACAGATATGTTACAAGTTAATAACAAATAAATATATAAGTAGTTTTTGGTTATAATCGCGAAAATTATTTATAGGACTCTATTTTTATGAGAAGTCATTATTGTACAGATTTAAATGAAACAAATGTAGGACAGGATGTTGTTCTAACCGGTTGGGCAAATAATTACCGCGATCACGGTGGTATTGTATTTATCGATTTAAGAGACAAAACAGGTCTCATTCAACTTACTTGTGACCCGGAAGATGGTCCAGAGGCACACAAAGTTGCTGATAGTGTTCGTGATGAGTATGTTCTTATTGCAAAAGGTACTGTTCGTCTTCGCGGTGAAGGTCTGACTAACCCAAGACTAAAAACAGGTGCAATTGAAATTATTGTTAACGAGCTTATCATTGAAAACAAATCCTCTCCGGTTCCTTTTGTAATCGGTGACAAGAGTGTCGGTGAAGAGACTACACTTAAGTACCGTTACTTAGAACTTCGTGACCCTGACTTATATGAAGTGTTTCGTCTTCGTTCTAAAGCGGCAATCGCAGCTAGAAATATCCTTGATGAAAACGGTTTTTTAGAGGTTGAGACTCCTATTTTAACTAAATCTACTCCAGAGGGAGCAAGAGATTATCTTGTGCCATCTCGTGTGCATGACGGTGAATTCTACGCACTTCCTCAATCACCGCAACTTTTCAAACAACTTTTAATGGTTGGCGGCTTTGACAGATATTTCCAGATAGCAAAATGTTTCCGTGATGAAGATCTGCGTGCTGACCGTCAACCTGAGTTCACTCAGATAGATGTTGAGATGAGTTTTTGTAACCAAGAAGACGTAATCAAAGTAGCAGAAGATTTACTTACTGCTATGTTTAAAGCGTGTGGTGTTGAAGTTCAAGCTCCATTTAACCGTATCACACACAACGATGCTATGGAGCTTTACGGTTCCGACAAACCAGATATGAGATATGCTCTTCCTATGGTTGACGTTATCGATATCTTTGAGCGTTGTGATAATGAAATCTTTACTAACATCGCTAAGAAACCTCATACTAACCGTATTAAAGCTCTTAAAATTCCTGGTGCAGACTTAGTATTCTCTAAACGCGAGATGAAAGGTTTCGAAGACTATGTACGTAAGTTTGGTGCACACGGTCTTGGTTACTTCCAGATGAAAGAGGATGGTCTTAAAGGTCCACTTATCAAATTCTTCACAGATGAAGATATTGCGCTTCTAGTTGAGAGACTTGATATGCAAGTTGGAGATGTAGTATTCTTCGGTGCTGGCGATAAGAAAACTGTATGGGACTACATGGGTAGACTAAGAAACTACATCGCTGAGCATGAGAAGATGAACCTTGTGGATGAAAATGCATTCGAATTTGTATGGGTTGTAGATTTTCCTATGTTTGAAGTTGAAGATGGAAGAGTAAAAGCACTTCACCATCCGTTTACTATGCCTAAAGACACAGACAAAGATGATGTTGAAGAGATAGAGTCTATCGCTTACGATATCGTTTTAAACGGTACTGAACTTGGCGGCGGCTCTATCCGTATTCACAAAGAAGATGTTCAAAATGAAGTCTTTAAACTTCTTGGAATTGAAGAAGAGGAAGCACAGGAAAAATTTGGTTTCCTGCTTGATGCTCTTAAATTTGGTGCACCTCCACATGGCGGTTTTGCCTTAGGCTTTGACAGACTAATGATGCTTATTAGCAAAAAAGCAAGCATTCGTGACGTTATAGCCTTTCCTAAAACGCAAAAAGCCTCTTGTATCCTTACAAAAGCTCCAAGCCAAGTTGACAACACTCAACTTAGAGACTTACATATTAGATTGCGTGAGCAATCTAAATAGTCACGCAAAAGGAACAAAGTCCCTCTTGCTCCGCTGGAGCCGCTGAGGCTACTAAAGCATACTTTTGAAAAAGTATGGATAAAACTACATTAAAGTATTTATAATGAAAAAACTATTTCTAATTATCGGAGCACCCGGCTCCGGTAAGACTACAGATGCCGAGTTAATAGCCGAGCAAAACAGTGAGATAACGCACTACTCTACCGGTGAGATGTTAAGAGCTGAGGTTGCAACTAAAAGTGAGCTCGGACTAGAAATAGACCAGTACATATCTAAAGGTCTTATTGTTCCTATAGCCGTAGCTATCAAAACAATAACTAACGCTATAAAAAATGCTCCTACTGATATTATCATCATTGACGGTTACCCTAGAAGTATGGAGCAGTTAAACGCTCTTGATGAGTATCTAAATGTAGACTCATCACTAGAGCTTACAAGCGTTATAGAAGTACATGTAAGCGAAGAGACTGCAAGAGATAGAGTTCTTGGTCGCGCTCGCGGTGCTGATGATAACAACGAAGTATTTGATAACCGTATGAAAATATACACTGAGCCTCTCGCACGCATACAAGCTTTTTACAAGGCTAAAAACCTTTTACATGTAATAAGTGGAGAGGGAACTATCGAAGAGATAGTTGCCGAAATGGGTAGTTTTTTAGTCTCTAAAATATAGAGTCTATGCAATTCACTATAGCCGTATAATACGGCCTTAGTGCACTTAATATATAATCTACTACTTATAGTAGATATCATCACCTTCAGAATAATTGTATAAACCTTCTTCATCACCGTAATCATAACCATAATCATTACTGTATGAATCTTCAGACTCTTCATTTTCATAATCGTCCAACTCTGCGTCTTCCCTGTCGTCAATATAAACTAACATGATACATCCTTTTATCACATATAATCCCTAAAAATAGGGGTTTAAAAGCGTACATAAAAGGATTTATACACTTTTTTGTACACTTTGAAGCAATTTTATACACTTTTAATTTTAAAAAACTGTATAAACACATCCTTGTATTCTCTATACAATACATCAGCCAAAAATGGTAAATACTTTAATAGTTATCTATTTATACCCTTAAAATGAGTTTTCAATAGTTTTAATACACTCCTTTTCTAAAATAGATTTTTCTTTATATGGAATATTTTCACATTCAACATTTTTATCCAAAAAAATTGTTGAGACTTCTTTACAAAACTTTTGTTTATCAACCAAACTTTTTGTTTCTAATTTTGGGTAAAAATCTAAAGCATATAATGTACTATTTAAATAGACAGTGGAAGATATTAATACAATTGATAATGTTTTATTCCAACTATAATGATTTGCTAAATAGCTATGTGTGGGGTTAAACATAAATTTATAAATTGCCCAAAAATATATTAAAAAACCAATTATGAGGGTAAACAAATTTTTGTTATTCATATTATTAAAAGAACCCTCGAATATATTGATATTATGAATATATAACTGATCGATTGCAATTAACAAACTGATGGCTATAATAATGTTACCAACAACAAAGAATTTAATTACTTGTAGAAAAAAACTAAATAATGTTTTGTAACCCTTCGTAAATTTCATGCTTATTAAATACATTAAAATAGAATATATAATTGCCAATGGTATTGTGTTATATATAAAATGTAAAACTGAACTCATGATATTTAAGCTACTAGATATATTGAATTTTAAATCTAATAACAATCCTGCAAAAAAACCAGACGCTCCAATTGACATAAAAAAAGCACCAACAATATAAAACTTATCATTTATATTATTTTCAATAGGGAGTGTTAGAAATTTCGTGTCAGTCTGATAAAATACTATCAAGGACTGACAATGAACGAAGAAGTAGATTTTGATTTTGATGAGATCTTAGAAGAATTTAGAAGTGGTAAAAAGCTTACTGGTAAAGGTGGACTTCTTGCTCCCCTTATTAAACAACTTACAGAAGCTGCACTCGAAGCAGAAGTAGAGTCTCATATTGCTAATGATGTTCTAGGTGGAACCAAGAACAGAAAAAATGGTGTTAATAAAAAAACTATCA
>Ga0316207_10000100_pt1 | contig 187954 bp, 175 predicted proteins | sample 6weekpyrite_MG_FD_204943 | JGI IMG/M metagenome (GOLD analysis project Ga0316207, IMG submission 204943) | Microbial mat bacterial communities from mineral coupon in-situ incubated in ocean water Damariscotta River, Maine, United States -... | ecosystem: Environmental > Aquatic > Marine >... | reverse complement strand
CTGCCCTCACCCCTTCGGGGCCATGGCACTAAAAAACAGCACCATGTTAAAAATCGCTCCGGGCGATTTTTTCGAAACTGCTTCTCACCATGGCCTGCCTTTCCACATATCCATAAAAAAGGCCCCCTGAAAAACAGGGGTTATATAAGAAATTACTTTTTTTGAATTCTGGTAGGGGATTATTCGGGCTTTCCCTGCCCTCACCCCTTCGGGGCCATGGCACTAAAAAACAGCACCATGTTAAAAATCGCTCCGGGCGATTTTTTCGAAACTGCTTCTCACCATGGCCTGCCTTTCCACATATCCATAAAAAAGGCCCCCCTGAAAAACAGGGGGGCCTTTTTTATGGATATGGCGGAGAGGCAGGGATTCGAACCCTGGGTCGGGATAAACCGACGCCGGTTTTCAAGACCGGTGCATTCGACCACTCTGCCACCTCTCCAGGTTCGGCGCCCAAATAGTATGGGTGTACGTCGAGGAGCGGTATAATACAGAAAAAACTTCAGCAAAACCAGACCCTTGGTGTATATTTTTGGAACTATTATTTACTTTACCTTGTCATAAGCACAGTGGTAACCTTACACCTAACTTAACAACTTTAAATTACGGAAAGTTAATGAATAATCCAAATATCTCTATAGGTCGCTCTCAGGAGTCTGTACTTGCAACAAACAAGGTATTGAAAAATACCTACATGTTGCTTTCTATTACACTGATTTTTAGTGCAATTACCGCCTTCATTGGTATGCAAATGCAAATCGGACAGGGCGTTGCGCTAATTTCTACTATTGTTGCTATCGGGCTGCTCTGGTTTGTTTTGCCTCGCACCGCTAATTCATCTGCGGGTATACCGGTAATGTTTGCCTTCACTGGCCTGATTGGCCTGGGCATGGCTCCTATGCTTAATATATACCTTGCGGTTAATCCTTCCGTTGTCTCTACAGCGCTGGGTGGCACAGGTGTTATTTTTCTGGGGCTTTCTGGCTATGCACTAACAACTCGTAAAGATTTCAGCTTTATGGGCGGCTTCCTGATGGTGGGTATGATCGTCGTACTGGTGGCTGCACTGGCCAATATCTTCCTGCAAATGCCGGTTATGAGCCTGGTTGTTAGCGGCGCTATTGTGATGTTGATGAGCGGCTTGATCCTGTATGAAACATCTTCAATCATCCATGGCGGCGAAACCAACTATATAATGGCCACTGCCAGCCTGTTCCTGTCAATCATCAACCTGTTTCAGGCTCTGTTGCACCTGCTGAGTGCATTTGGTGGTGATGATTAATTTCATCTAATTTATTTTTGCTACACCTCCACGCCCCGGTCTTCCGGGGCGTGTTGTTTACCCCTCACTAATATTTACAGAGAACTGATATGGATTGGTTAAAAATAGGCAGCGCATTGTTGCTGGTCGCAATGATTGTGTTTATGTGGCCTCGCATGAAACACGCCGTCGCAAACACCCCGAAGGGCTCAATGAACGACTGGATGGGCTTTATCGTTCCTCTGGCTGCGGTTATTGGCTTTATTATTCTTTTAATTAATATAGTTTAAAACTATATAACCTTCCGCTAATGGGTTTATCTTCTGTTTAATAGTCATTAAACTACCCCAAACTACGACTATTTGAGATTTTTATGCAAGAAGAACATCCTTTTGCACCCTTTATTCGCATTCTCGGTAAGGGCAAAAACGGCTCACGGGGCCTCACGGGTGAGGAAGCTTTTGAGGCCATGACAATGGTGCTGGAAGATAAAGTCACCGCTGAACAGCTGGGGGCTTTTCTAATGCTCTTGCGGGTAAAAGAAGAGACTCCGGAAGAAGTTGCTGGGTTTGTAAAAGCGATACGAGAATTTCTTAAACAGAACAAACAGGCGTTCGCAGATCTCGACTGGTCATCCTATGCGGGCAAGCGCCGGCACTCCCCCTGGTATGTTTTAAGTGCGCTATTGCTCGCCGAAAACGGTATAAAAGTGTGCATGCACGGTGCCGAAGGCCATACTCCAGGCCGCATGTATACCTCTGAAGTACTAAAACCCCTTGGCATCGAAACCAGTACCACCCTCGATCATGCAAAACGACAAATCGAAAAGAATAACTTTTGCTATATGCCAATCAGCACGATTAGCAGCCGCTTAAAAGACATTATTGAATTACGCCCATTACTGGGTTTACGCTCACCGATTCACACGGTTGGTCGTATGATTAATCCACTACAGGCCCCCCGCTCCATTCAGGCTATTTTCCACCCGGGTTACCAGTCGGTGCATCAACACGCGGCCAATATCATGGGCGAAGAACACATTGCTGTCTTCAAAGGTGAAGCCGGTGAAGTTGAACGTAATCCGGACACGGACTGCACCGTTTCTTATGCCATTGATGGCAACACCTGGGACGAGCAATGGCCTGCTATTTTTGAACGTCGACATGTTAAAGAAGCTACCCTTGATGAAAATCGGCTTGGGCCTTTCTGGCGCGGCGAGCAAACCGACGAATATGCACAGGCGGCTATTATCGGCACTACCGCTATTGCCCTGCGCTTATTAGATAAAGCCGACACCCCGGATGCGGCGCTTGAATTAGCCACTAGCATGTGGGAAAAACGCAATAAAACCCGACACTAAACTTTTTCATTAAACAGTTAATTCGCTTTAATCACTGGAGAATATTTTATGACAATTGAACGCGCATTGTTTGCTATGGGCGGCATCATGGTTATGCTGACATCATTACTTGCTTTATTCCATCACCCCAACTGGACCTGGGTGACACTTTTTGTCGGCTTTAACTGCTTTCAAAGTGCATTCACCGGATTTTGTCCACCTGCAATTTTAATGCGGAAATTTGGACTTAAATCAGCTGCTGAATGTGCCGTAAAAGATAACAGCTAAATCTCTACACATGCCCCCTATATCGCTCACATGAACTCACAGATACTCACCCTGCTTATTGCTTTAGTCGCCGGTATTGCAGGGGGTTATCTGGGTAGCACTCTAAATCATAGCAGCGAGAATATGGGTAGTGCGTCTTCTGATTCAGCATTATCCGATGCAAATAAAAAACGTTTTACAAAAGCAAATAATAATTCCGATTCTACAAATCCGTTTGCGAAACAAATCGCATCTACTGACACAGAGTATCAACTTGAATCTCTATTATTAAAAATTGAAGGTATGCAGATTCAAATTGAAGCACTGCAAGACAATCTCAAAACAGCACAACAGCCTTCCGACAAAAAACGCTCCACCAGGAATAATGCCAGAGCGACTCCAAATCGAAAAAACCTGATCGCCGCAGGCATTAGCCCGGACGAAGCTGATGACCTGCTACGCCGTATTGGCCAGCAAGATTTTAGACGTCTCGAATTACAAAATTTAATTCAACGCTCAGATTCCACTCAACGCAGGCAATACAGCAAAGAATTACGCGAATTAAATCAAAATAAAATATCATTGCGCAGTGAAATGGGGGATGAAAATTATGACCAGTATTTATACGCCAGCAACCAAAATAACCGGGTAAAGATAAGATCGGTAATGGCCGGCTCTCCAGCTGAATCATCAGGTTTAAAGCCTGAGGATATTATTTTATCTTACGATGATAAAAAAATTCTTAGCTGGCCTGATATACGCGCCGCGACAATTGAAGGTGAAATTGGCAGTTATATCAGTGTAGAAATTTTACGCGACGGTGAAACTTTAAACTTGACGGTACCCCGGGGAACGCTGGGGGTTGAGCTGGATGCTACACAGATTGAACCTTAAAAATAGCGTTTTAAAAGCAATCACCTGTTTTTTGTCCTTAAACAATCACTCCAACACTGGTAAAAATCCCGTGCCCTTTTGTGCATAATCATCCGCCAGCCAGTAACCCACAACGGCCACCAGATCATTTCCAACAAATAACAATGGCACACGATCCCGCTGCCATGTTGGTACAGAAGCTTCCTGAAATAACGACTTCAAATCATGGCTGGCATTTCTACCCGCGGGCTTGATCTTTTCACCACCCTGTCTATAGCGCACTGAAATGACTTTATCATTAACCCGCTCGTTTAAAACAAACGGAATGTTTTTATCATCTGTTTTAACTTTTTTAAAACCTAAATTTTTATCAATAGATGACAGAAACACAACTGTTTTAACATCACAGTTAGACACCTGTGATGCATCATGTTTAATTTTTTTCAACCAGTAAAGCCTGTCTCTAAAACGACGCACTTCACAAGCCGCCCAACTTACCCGTAACGCAGAGTCGTGGGACGTCGTTTTAATTTGCTGAACAATTTGTTCCAGAACAGCTCTTGATGGAAGTGGACTTTTAATTGTTTTTAACCAGTAACGTAGTACATTCCTTAACCTTGCATCGGGCATTTTATTTAATGAATTTATGTCTAACACCGTCTGCTCAAACAACACCGACACTAAATCCTGCTCGGCCAGCTCATCAAGTAGCTGTGAATTTTCCGCCTGCTGCTGTGCAAACACACGCAGGGTTTTATTGAGTGCTGGCCAGCGTTCAATTATTTTGGGAATAACAGAATGGCGTAAATAATTACGATCAAAATTCACATGTTGATTCGTCGGGTCTTCAACCCAGCTTAATTGATGGGCTTGTGCATAGTCTAAAATATTTTTTTGAGAAATAGATAACAGGGGGCGCGCATGCCAGCCCTCACCAAATTTTGCAATGCAGGGCATACCGGCTAAACCCGCTGCACCGGCTCCGCGTAGTAGTTGCAGAAAAACCGTTTCGGCCTGGTCATCCTGATGTTGTGCCGTTAGCAAACAACGGTCGCTTTGAATTAATGATTTTAATGCCGCATAACGCGCAGCTCGTGCGGCCGCTTCCGGACTTTCACCCTGCGTGGCACGCGCGTCAACCCTGATAACCTGAAAAGGAATTTTTAAAATCTCACATTGTTGCCGACAATGCTCGGCCCAGTCTGCGGATTGTGCCTGCAAACCGTGATCAATATAAACCGCGCTAATTTTTAATTGGGTGAGGTGTAACAGATGCAATAAAACCTGCGAGTCCACCCCACCACTGTAGGCCAGACACCAGGTTTTAATTTTGTATTGCTGTGCGTATGTTGATAATTGCTGAATCAGAAAATCCGCATTAAGCTCCGACTTTTTTTTACGATTCGAGCTTTTACTGGAGCTATTATTCTGCGAACTGGCCATAACTCATCAGACGCTGATATCGTGCATCAAGCAATTTATCGGTTCCCATCTGATTGAGGTTTTCCAGGCTTTCTTTCAGAGCCTGACGAATATTACGCGCGGTGGTGTCAACATCTCTATAGGCACTACCCAACGGCTCATCAATAATCTGGTCAATTAAATCCAGTTCTTTTAAACGACTGGAGGTAATACCCAGTGCTTCCGCAGCATCCTGGGCCCGTTCGGCACTTTTCCAGAGAATTGAGGCACAGCCTTCCGGGGAAATCACTGAGTAGGTGCTATATTCAAGCATCATAACCCGGTCACCCACACCAATGGCCAGTGCTCCACCGGACCCCCCCTCACCAATCACCGTGCAGATAATAGGAGTTTTTAGGGCCGCCATTTCAAACAGGTTGCGGGCAATGGCTTCCGACTGGCCACGCTCTTCCGCACCGATACCCGGATAGGCCCCGGGCGTATCAATAAATGTAATCACCGGAATATTAAAGCGTTCCGCCAGTTTCATCAGGCGCAGGGCCTTACGATAGCCTTCCGGACGGGGCATGCCAAAGTTACGGCGAATTTTTTCCTTGGTGTCGCGACCTTTTTGTTGACCAATCACCATCACCGGCTTACCTTCCAGCCTTGCCAGGCCACCGACTAAAGCTTTATCATCCGCATAGGCGCGATCGCCGTGTAGCTCTTCAAAATCAGTGAATATACGATCAATATAATCGAGGGCGTGTGGCCGTTGCGGATGACGGGCCAGTTGGGAGGTCTGCCAGGATGTCAACTTACTAAAAATAGATTCGGTGAGGCTTGTGCACTTTGCCTGCAGGCGGGTAATTTCTTCGCCAATATTAATTTCAGAATCATCGCCCACGTAGCGAAGCTCTTCTATTTTGGCTTCTAATTCGGCGATGGGTTGTTCAAATTCCAGAAAATTTGGATTCATGCTTAATTCTTATAAAATAATGCGCCGGTAAAGGCATGACAATGGGAAAATACAGGAGGCAATGATAACCCGCAATGCCCATTGAACCAAGTTCGATTCTAACATTTTCTCGACTTTTTGCTGTAAATGGCAACAAATTCACAGCGAGTTACTTACTATTTTCCGAAAGCAGCTTAATGCCAATTTGCAGGTAACTCCCCATATATTCCACAAAACAAACATTTCCAGCCACTCACGCCTTCTGTCAGAGCATTTTAAATATCTTGTGCTAATCTTTTTGTTAGAGATTTATTATTTACTGGAAAAACCCTTCACTATGGATGTCTCCCCTATCAAAGCCGGCAATATAATCATTGCAGACGATGACCCGTCAATCCTACTCCTATTAAGACATATCTTATCCAGTGACAACTATGATGTAACCGAGGCCCGTTCGGGCATGGAGGCCATTGAGCTATGCCGGGAATTTAACTACGATCTGGCCATTTTTGATCTCGTGATGCCCGATGTTGACGGCATAAGCGCCTGCCGGGAAATTACGTTTCAAACCTCTAATCCTCCGCCGGTATTAATCATCACCTCCCTTGATGACGATGCCTCAATAAACAATGCTTTTGATGCAGGGGCAATCGACTATATTACCAAACCAATTAACTGGTCGGTATTCAAGCAGCGGGTTAAGCGCATTGTTGAGAGCGAGAAAAACCGACAGAAAGTTAAACGCCTGGAATTTCATGACTCTCTCACTGGCTTACCCAATCGTACCCTGCTACTCGACCGGCTAGAATCGGCAACACTCCGCGCTCAACGCAATAACTCTATGCTGGCGCTATTAATGGTTGATATAGACAACCTTAAACTAATCAATGAAACCCTCGGACATAATAATGGTGATAAAGTCATTTCATCGGTTGCCACTCGCTTGCAAAAGAAAATACGTAACACTGACACATTATCCCGAAGCGGCGGTGATGAATTTAATTTAATTATAGAAAACATCCAACAACTCGAAGATGTGGGCATCATGGCGGAGAAGTTTTCCCGTACCATTGAACACACGATGACCATTATGGATCAGGATATTCATATAAAGGCCAGTATTGGCATCAGTATTTACCCCCAGGATGGTGGCGATATTGGTAGCCTGTTAAGCAATGCAGATTCCGCCCTTTATCGCGCCAAGGAAAAGGGCGGTAATATTTATGAATTTTACTCCCCCGAGCTGGGTAAAAAAGCGCGTCGTCGGCTGCAACTCGAAAACAATTTACGCCACGCACTGGAAAATGACGAACTGATTGTCTTCTACCAGCCTAAAGTTGATTTAATCACGGGCGAGGCCAGTGGCATGGAAGCGCTGGTGCGCTGGAATCATCCGCAACAGGGCATCATTCCACCGGATGAATTCATTCCCATTGCTGAGGAAACTGGCTTAATTATTCCATTAGGCCAACAGGTTATCGAGAAATCCTGCAAGCAATTCAAGTACTGGCAGAACAAGAATATTCCGGTAACCAATATTTCAATTAACGTTTCTGCACGGCAGTTCAAAGAGCAGGACCTGGTGACTTTGCTACAAAACACATTAGACACAAATCACTTAGATGCAACCCATATCGAACTTGAACTTACCGAAAGCACCTTGCTAAAAAATGAAAACCAGGCGGAATCCATATTAAATCAGTTACATAATATGGGCGTAAAAATTTCTATAGATGATTTTGGTACGGGCTATGCCTCACTCGCATATTTAAAGCGCTTACCCATTGATATTATTAAAATTGATAAATCCTTTACCGATGGCATATTACACGACCCGGACGATATCGCGATAGTAAACGCGATTTATGGATTAGCCAAAGGCTTTGAAATTAAACTGGTTGCAGAAGGTATTGAAACTGAAGGTCAATTAAAAAAAATCGCCGAACTGGGTGTCGATTACGGACAGGGATACTTCTGGAGCCCACCCCTTCCTGCTGAGCAATATGCGCAATTGCTTGAAAAATTAAATCGTTAAATACAACCACTGCATTAAAAAAATAATGCTGACGCTGCAACGTTGTAATGACAACGATTCACATATAGAGAAACTTACGAAAACTTCGCAATAAGAAAATCGTTAAACACCCTGACTTTTGCCGGCAGGTATTGTCTGGATGGGTACAGCAACCAGACCGCCGCTTTATAATCCGTGGCGGTGACCTGATAATCATTAAATAATTTAACCAACTGACCCTGTTCTATTTCAGTTTTCACTAACCAGTCAGGCAATAGCGAAATACCCATGCCCGCTAACGTACACTGTTTAGTTGCTGCAGACTGGGTCATTAAATGCCGCCCCTTAATACTCACTTCCTGTATTTTTTGATTGCGTTTAAAAAACCAGCTGGAATTATGCCCTCCACGCGGAAATATTAAACAATCGTGTTCACTTAACTGTTCTGGCATTTGCGGCTCGCCATTATTTTCAAGATATTGCGCACTGGCCACAATAAAAAATTCCATCGTTGAAAGTTGTCGGGCAATATAGGATGAATCCTGCAATGAGCCGAGTCGTACGGCCACATCAATACGCTCTTCTACTAAATCGGTGTATCGATCATGCAATAAAAGCTCAAGTGAAAGCTCGGGATACAGCTGGTTAAATTCAATAATGTGTGGCATCAGCAAACTTTCAGCATAACCGACAGGGGCGGTGATTCTTAAAGTCCCCTGGGGTCTGTCTTCAGCATCACTCACACGCTGAGCTGCCATTTCTAACTCCTCAAGTACTGAAGTAATCCGCTCAAAATACAACTGACCGGCCTCCGTGGGCACAACCTGGCGTGTGGTTCGTTGAAACAGACGTGCTCCCACCTGCGCCTCAAGTGCACTGATACTGCGTGATACGGAAGATGCGGCAACCCCCCTGGTTTTCGCGACCGCACTGAAGCTGCGCTGGCGCATCACGTCAGCAAAGAGGTATAAGGTATCAGTATCCATTTAGTCGCACCGTTAGTATTTACTCATTAGTGCATATTACGCAAATATGTATTGCGTATAAAGGCATTTATTGCGCATAACCCACTAATTATAATCTTCACTCCCTTAACAAACATCCACAATTACGGAGCTTTAATATGAATACTGCTCAAGCTTACAAAACCAGTCTTAACGATCTTGTTGATCAGCTAAAAGACAAGTTTCCCGCCGATAAATTTGCCGTCTTTAATAATGATGCGGATCAGTTAGGACGCACTCATACCTCACCACTGGCCATTCATTGCGGCGACCGGGCCGTTGATTTTTCATTACCCAATGCCAATGGCAAAACAGTCAATCTGCAGGACTTATTAAAACAGGGTCCGGTGGTGCTTAATTTTTATCGCGGCGTCTGGTGCCCTTACTGTAATTTACACCTGAAACTTTTGCAGGATTTTCTTCCGCAAATAAAACAGGCCGGTGCAAACCTGGTTGCCATTTCACCCATGAATCCGGACAGTGCACAGGCTAGCATTGACACTAACCAGCTGGAGTACGAAGTGTTAAGTGATGCGGGCAATGAAGTAGCCCGTCATTACACTCGGGTCTTTAAAAATGCCGAAGAACCGATCCAGACAATGGCAGACTTAGGTTATGACTTTTATCGTTTTTATGATGATAAAAGTGCCGAGTTACCGGTATCTGCCACCTTTATTATTAGTTCCGAAGGAGTCGTTACCTTTGCTGAATCGGAAGGCGGGGATTACCGTCAACGTACAGAACCAGCAGACATCATTAACGCTTTAAATAATATTTAACAAAATTATTCAAGCATAGAAAACAACCAGAAACCGTCTGATTAAGCCTGCGAAAACTTGATCAGCGTTTTCTAATTACTCGGGACACAAATCATGATTAAAAATATCTGTATTTTAGGCACAGGTGCTATGGGCTCAAGAGTGGCTACCAACCTTATGAGTGAAGGTTTCAATATTTCGATTTATAATCGCACTAAAAACAATGCGACTGAACTTTTAAAACGCGGCGCCCATTACTACCCAACTCCAGCGCAGGCTGTTACAGATGCAGATTTAGTTATCAGCATGTTGACTGATGATAACGCTGCAAAATCTGTCTGGCTGGATTCACTAAATGGTGCACTATTAGCCATGAAAAAAAATGCCATTGCAATAGAGTCCAGCACCCTGTCCATCAACTGTATCAGTCAGTTAAACTCAGCCTTTACGAAACGCAACATCTCATTTTTAGATGCGCCGGTTTTAGGATCAAGGCCACAGGCTGAATCGGCCAGCCTTATTTTTCTTGTGGGTGGAAGTGAAAAAGTTTTATCAAAAGTATCCCCGGTGTTAACAAAATTATCCTCTGCCATTCACTACATAGGAAAAAGCGGTAGCGGAACAACCATGAAGCTTGCAGTTAACGCTTATTTTGGTGCGCAGGTCACCGCCTTAAGTGAGGTTATTGGTATGTTACAAAAAGCCGGTATTAATAAACAACGGAGCGTAAAACTATTTAATCAACTTCCGACGACCAGTCCTGCATTACAGAGCATTGGTCAATTGATCGCCAATCAAAATTTCTCGCCTTTTTTTCCAATTGAATTAGTTGAAAAAGATTTTTCTTATATGCTTAAATTTGCTGAACAGATCAACGCTAAAGTCCCAACCATTATCGCATCGCACTTAAGATACAAACGGGCTATTGATAATGGCTTTGCTAAAGATAATATTGCGGGGGTGGCACAGATGTATATTTGATAGCACTGTCCCATTAAGTTAAAAAACATCATCATTTCTGCGATAGCAAGTTTGACGATGTTTTTTATTTGCACGAACTAAATCATTACATTCACACACTCACGCAACACCATCGTAGCGAATGTGCCCGCGGGTAATTCGAAATCCAGCTCCAGAACCTCACCTTCAATATTCCAGGATAAATTTTCCGTCACTAATCTCATTGAACGCCTCTCCTGTTTTAACCTTGCGGATTCCAGGCCCTCAGTTAAATTTTTAAAATCAGCAGCAATGCTCTGCTCCAGCTCCAGCACCTCGCCTATTGCCATACTTTCACCTTCGCCCCACAAACAGGCGCTCAAATTTATTTCTTTATTCTGTAACCGTTGTATTTGTGCTTCATTGTTTTCACTGACAAAGCAGGCGGATTTAGCATTTAACATATACACTTCCCCCGACAGGGGTGTTAACCAGTTTTGTTGTTCAATGCGTGTGGATAATATTTTGTTAAAAATCCATGAACGTGCAGCGGACAGATACAAACCCCGCTGCAGTTTTTTTACTTTTTTTAATTCACGGTTAAACATTTTTTCCGCTTTCGACAGGTTACCCATATCACGTCCAAAGCGTTGTTCACCAAAATAATTGGGCACCCCATTTAGTTTTAATTTATGTAAAGTTTCTTCCAGTGATTGAATATCACCCTTTAACTCTGTGATGCGAATTTGAAATCGATTACCGGATAATGCACCCCGTTTTAGCTTTCTATTATGGCGCGACATTTTTAATATTTTAAATTCATCTTCCGGTAATATAGAAAAATCCGGATCATCCATCCCCGGCAAGTGCAAACTAAACCATTGAGTCGTTATGGCATGGCGATCTTTCATGCCCGCATAACTCACTGCCATAGATTTTACCCCCGCATGCTTCGCCAGTTGTTGAGCCACCCAATCTGTATTGCAACCATTTTTTTCAATCATCAACCACAGGTGCTCACCTTCGCCGGAAGTTTGAACCGGCATGATTTCATCCACACGAAAATCTGAGTTTTGTGCTTTTAATATTCCACGAGTTTCCGGTTTGCCATAGGCATAGGCCAGATCATTAAAACGGTATTGCATATTTTTTCTTTTTTAGTGAGGTTAATGAGGGGGTTATTCAACAACAAATATACGACGTGCCAGTAACTTTGTTGTCTCATTATACTTGTCATGTGACCATCCACAGTCAACGGTAAATTGCTCCCAGTTTCTAACCGACAGCAAGGTCCAGAGAATATCCGTCGCCTGCTCAATGCTATGCTCCGGCGCGAGTTGACCATCCCGGTGCAGGGCCTCAATCGCCGCTCCACAGCCTTCACGAAAAGCTTGCATGCGGTCATCCCAGGCCATCGCAGCATCTTCATCAGTATCCTGCATTGAAAGCAGGGCTCTGGCCACACCATAAACTTCCGGAATATAGTCACTCCAGGCATCGATATAGGCCTCCATTCTGGCAATACCGCTTGTAGCGCTTCGGCTCAGGGCGAGTCGCGAATCCACATCTTTGACTTCATCGATATAACGGGTGGTGGCAATGAGCAACTCGGAACGCTTACTAAAATGCAGATAGAGTGCCTGGCGACTGATACCCGCCTGCCTGGCGATATCTGACATACGCACCCCCTGCCCCTGCCCCGCTTCCAGTAATTTCCAGGCCGCGTCGAGTATGCGATTTCGGGTTTCATTATTTTTACTTGACATGATGTAAAGTATAGACTTAAACTAATTGAACATCAATTGACACGGTGTCAAGTAAATAATCAAATGACTTACAACTCTGGAGATGATCATGAAACTTACAATATTCGGCGCCACCGGAACCATCGGAACCCATCTTGTTAAAAAAGCCCTGCAACATGGCCACCAGGTCACCGCCTTTGCACGTCATCCACAGGTCCTGTTAGATGACCCCCTGTTAAATAACCAGCCGAATCTAAGCTTACTCGCCGGTGATGTGCTCAATCCCACTGCCGTCAGCGATGCGATTAAAGACAGTGATGCGGTGTTGATCACCCTCGGCTCTAAAAAACTCAGCGGTGATGTTCGCTCAGCCGGCACCCGTAATATTGTACAGGCGATGGAACAACATCAAGTCAAGCGCCTGATATGCCAGAGCACACTTGGTGCAGGTGATAGCTGGACGAATCTTAATTTATTCTGGAAGACCCTGATGTTCGGCTTTTTTCTACGTCAGGTCTTTAAAGACCATGAATTGCAGGAAAGGACTGTGCAGCACAGCAACCTCGACTGGACCATTGTTCGTCCCGCGTCATTCACGGATGAAGGCCCTACAGATCGCTATAAGTCCGGCTTTTCAGCGACTGAGAAAAATCTGACACTGAAAATCTCACGCCAGGATGTGGCGCATTTTATGTTGTTACAACTGACGGATAACACCTATCTTAAACAGACACCAGGCCTGTCATATTGAGTGAATTAGGCTTTCAATAATAATACATATGTCCAACTAAAAACCTATTGACATTATTTGACGAAGCGTCATATTATACCGCCATGACAATTTTCACATAATAAAAAAACGGATATGACAGACGCTCCCCCCTCAAATTTGACTAATATTAATTCAGCCGCTCAAATGACACGCAAGCAACGCGAGTTATTTGAGCGGGAACAGTTAATACTGGATACGGCACAGCTCATACTGCGTGAAGAGGGTTTGCACAGTTTAACCATGGAGCGAGTCGCCGCCGAAATAGAATATTCCAAGGGCACGGTCTACAACCATTTCAGTAGCAAAGAAGAAATTATTAGCGGTATTAGCTGTCGCTGTGTCAGCAACCTGATAGAAATGTTTAACCGCGCTAAGAATTACCCGGGCAACCATCGAGAACGTATCGCCGCCATTAGCATTGCCCATAGTTTTTACGCACAACTGCATCCGGACGAATTGCAAAATTTACAAATTATAAAATCCGCCGCGGTGCGTGAAAAAATTCCCCAGGAAAAACAACTGCAATTGTTGCAGCTGGAACAAAAAATATCCAACATTGTTATAGAAATAGTCAATGATGCGGTAAGAGACGGCGACATCCCCGCCGACCAGCCCTTTGTTCCCGACAGTATTTTTCTCGGTTTATGGAGCATGGGTTATGGCTCCAATCTTTTACATTTATCCGGCATCCCCTTCGATAAACTCGGTATTCAACAACCACTGGAAATGATGCTGGTAAACAGCCACAAACTATTAGACAGCTATCAGTGGAGACCACTGAGTACAGAATTTGATATTTACGCACTTCGCAAAAAACTTTGTAACGAATTATTTTCTCAAGAGATGAAGCAACTAGAAAAACAAGCTGAGAGCACCCCAAAAAAATAAACAAAAATAAAAAACTGGAGAACACCCATGATTGTTAGATACACCGAATGGATTTTAAAGTGGCGCTACTTTGTCATATTACTGGCATTAATAATGGTCGGTATCATTGGTAGTGGCATTCCAAACCTGATGCCTTTTTCTAATGATTATCGTGTATTTTTCAGTAAAGATAATCCCCAGTTAAATGCATTTGAAAACCTGCAGGATACTTACACAAAAGATGACAATGTCCTGTTTGTCATCTCGCCTAAAAATGGCAATGTGTTTACCCCTGAAAATCTGACAGCAATAAAAGCCATCACCGAAGAAGCCTGGCAGATTCCCCACTCAATTCGTGTCGACTCGATCACCAACTTTCAGCATACCTATGCAGAAGAAGATGATTTAATCGTGGATGACCTGGTAGTCGAACCAACATCCATGGATGTAAAAGCCTTAAACTATGCGGAACAGGTTGCGTTAAAAGAACCCGCACTCGCAGCAAGATTAATTTCCATGAATGCTGAACATACCGGTGTTAATGTCACCGTACAATTACCCGGCATTAACAAAATGAAAGAAAATCCAGAGACGGTTGCCTATGCAAGAAAAATGCTGGCAGAGGCAAAGGCAAAATATCCGGATATTGATATTCGATTAGCGGGCATGGTAATGATGAACAATGCCTTTCCCGAAGCCAGTCAGGCGGATGGAAAAACCTTAATTCCCATGGCATTTGGCGTCATCGCTGTGGTGCTGTTATTACTGTTGAAAGGCTTTAGCGGTACCGCAGCCACCATTGTTCTAGTCATCCTTTCAATCATAATTGGCATGGGTGCCGGTGGACATTTCGGCATTAAACTCACACCGCCCTCCGCTTCTGCACCCATTATTATTTTAACCATTGCAATTGCCGGAGCTGTGCATTTACTGGTCACCATGTTACAGGAAATACACAAGGGCACGAGCAAACACGATGCCATTGTAGAAAGTATGCGGGTTAACTTTATGCCAATCTTTCTAACAACGGTTACAACGGCCCTGGGTTTTTTAAGTTTAAACTCCAGTGACGCTCCCCCGTTTGGCGATCTGGGTAACATGTCTACTTTCGGTGTCATTGGCGCCTTCTTTTTAACCGTTACATTTTTACCCGCCATTATGTTTATACTGCCCATTAAAGCGAAACACTTTATTGCCGGCACCGGTTTAATGAAATCGATTGGTGAATTTGTTGTCGCCAACCGTAGAAAGCTGCTCACATCACTGAGCGTTCTAGTGCTAATTTTAATTTCAATGATTCCACTCAATGATTTAAACGATGTTTTTGTTAACTACTTTGATGAAACCATTGAATTCAGGCGTGACACAGATTTCACCACAGAAAATCTCACCGGCACCTATACCATTGCCTACTCACTGGACAGTGGAGAGAAAGAAGGCGTAAGTCGCCCAGCGTTTCTTGCACAGGTAGAAAAATTTGCCGACTGGTATGAAACCCAGGATGAGGTTTTACATGTCAGCACTATTACCGATACGTTTAAGCGCTTAAATAAAAACATGCACGGTGATGATGAGGCCTTTTACAAACTACCTGACAACAGGGAACTGGCAGCACAGTATCTTTTACTCTATGAAATGTCACTCCCGTATGGACTGGATTTAAATAACCAGATTGATGTGGCAAAACAGTCGACTAAGCTGAATGTTGTTTTAAAAACCATTTCATCCAATGAGTTACTGGCACTGGAAAATCGCGCGAATGAGTGGATGAGAAACAACACCCCGGACATCATCGCCGATGGAGCCAGCCCGTCTATTATGTTTGCACATATTGGCAAGCGTAATATTATAAGTATGCTAACTGGCACCACCATTGCACTGATTTTAATTTCACTGGTACTGGTAATAGCACTAAGATCGGTAAAATACGGACTAATCAGTTTAATTCCTAACCTGTTTCCAGCAGGTGTATCTTTCGGCATCTGGGGGCTGGTCGTTGGTGAAGTTGGCCTCGCCCTTTCCATTGTAACCGCGATGACATTAGGAATCGTAGTTGATGATACGATTCATTTTATGAGTAAATATATTCGCGCAAGAAAAGAAAAAGGCCTGGACAGTGAGGCAGCAGTTCTTTATGCCTTTAATAATGTGGGGGTAGCACTGTGGGTCACCTCAGCAGTTTTAATCGCCGGTTTTATGATACTTGCACAATCGAATTTTGAATTAAACTCGGGCATGGGCTTAGTTACCAGCATCATTATTGGCGTAGCATTAGTGCTCGACTTTTTCCTACTCCCACCCCTGTTAATGGCCATTGACTCTGACAAAAAAGCTTAAGGAACCCTAATGAAATATACTAAATACACAAGCATAACCAGCAGTCTTGTTTTAATTCTTTGCACATTAAACACTGCCTTTGCCGATGATGCTGCCAGAGGATTAGAAATCGCAAAAGAAGTTGACCTGCGTGACACAGGCTTTGTTGACTCTACTGCGCAAATGAAAATGACACTAAAAAACAAACAGGGACAAACCAATATCCGCGAAGTCAAGGTTAAGACCCTGGAAGTTGATGGTGATGGAGATAAAGGGTTATCGATTTTTAACACTCCAAAAGATATTAAAGGCACCGCATCACTCACCTACTCCCACGCTTTAAAACCGGATGAGCAATGGTTATACTTGCCGGCGCTAAAACGTGTAAAGCGCATCAGTTCTAAAAATAAATCTGGCCCGTTTATGGGTAGTGAATTTGCTTATGAGGACATCTCATCTCAGGAAGTTGAAAAATATACTTATAAATATATTAAAGATGAAAAAATCAATGGCATAGATACGTTTGTCATAGAACGTTACCCAGCCTATAAGCATTCAGGTTATACCCGTCAGGTTGCCTGGATAAACAAGCAGGAATATCGACCAGAGAAAATTGATTTTTACGATCGTAAAAACGTCTTATTAAAAACCTTAACCTATTCCGGCTATCAACAATATCTAAACAAGTTCTGGCGAGCAGATGAAATGCAGATGGTTAACCATCAAACCGGCAAGTCAACAACGCTTAGTTGGAATGACTATCAGTTTAAAACTGGCTTAACCAATAAGGACTTTAATCGCAACAGTTTAAAACGCGCGAAATAGCCAGTCGTAAATACAACAATGAACCTGTATCTCAGATTACTCATTTTATTCATTAAGTCCCGCTACAAACCCCGGCTGGGTTTAATGGATAAATCGGTACTTAAGTTTTATGTGCTTCCCAATGATCTGGACATTAATATGCACATGAACAATGGCCGCTTTAACAGCATCATGGATTTGGGGCGGGTAGATATTATGTTGAGGACAGGTTTTTTAAAAATTATGCATCAACGTAAATGGTTTGGTGTTGTTGGCTCCATTCACAGTCGTTTTCGCCGACCATTAGAACTATTTCAGGCCTATGAATTACAAAGCCAGGTTATTTACTGGGATGAAAAATGGACATGGATAGAACAAAAAATGTATAGCGAGGGAAAGCTTATTAGCAGTGCTCTGGTGCAAACTATTATTCTTAAAAAAGGCCAGCATGTTTCTACCGATGAAATACACCAGTTACTTTCATTTGACAGACCTTCACCAAAAATCACCGATGAGATTGCACACCTGGAAAAATTTGAGCCCTTAAAATGAAACGCTTATCCACTTCAATAAGTTTTATGTGTTTTACCTTGATCTCGCTACAGTGCACAGCTGATTGGTCCGGTGATATCACACTGCAAAATCGCTATTTTTTAAACGATCCGCAGCCACAAAATGCTCAACAACATAATAATTACCTTTCATTATCATCTGAAATAGAATATTACACCGACCTCAATAGCGATAACAAAAGCCTCACCTTCACCCCGTTTATTCGTATTGATCAACACGATGAAGAGCGCACCCATGGAGATATTCGAGAACTGTTTTATGAGCAGGTTTTTGAAAGCTGGGAATTGCGCGTCGGTATCAGTAAAGTTTACTGGGGAGTTACCGAGTCGCAACATCTGGTTGATGTCATCAATCAAACTGATAATGTAGAAAACGTAGACCTGGAAGACAAGCTAGGTCAGCCTATGATTAAAGCCAGCATTGAGAAAGACTGGGGCATGATCGACCTTTTCGTATTACCCTACTTCCGGGAACGTACTTTCCAGGGAGTTGAAGGACGCCCCCGCTCATTTCCAGTTGTAGACACTGATCGCGCAGAATTTGAATCATCCGACGAGGAACAAAATGTAGACTACGCACTACGCTGGTTTAAATACTTTGGGGAGCTTGAACTCGGACTGGGTTATTTTAATGGTACTAGCCGCGAACCCTTATTCATTTTAGACAATTCAACCCCGGCACTCATTCCTTACTATCCGCAAATGCAACAGGCCAGCATCGATGCACAGCTAACCACAGAGGAATGGTTATGGAAATTTGAAGCCATTGCACGAGACTGGCAAAAAAATCTAAACGACACTTCCACAGAATTCATCGATGAAACGTTTTTTGCTATGACTGGTGGGTTTGAGTACACATTTGTCGGGATCTATGAATCCGATGCAGATTTGGGTGTCGTTATGGAATACTTATACGATGACAGGGGCATAGAGGCCACCGCCTTTTTTCAAAATGATGTTATGCTAGGCTTTCGTCTGGCGATGAACGATGCGGATTCAACTGAAGCGTTATTAGGTGTAATATATGATCTGGATAATCAGGAACGGCTCATCAGCCTGGAAGCCAGCAAACGCTTTTCAGAAAACTGGACCGCAACACTGGAAGCAAGGGGTTTTAACAATATACACCGTTTAAGTCGCCTTAAAGGTATTGAGCAGGATGATTTTATACAGCTTGATGTAGCTTATTACTTTTAATAAACGCCATAATATAATCGACAAAGGATCACCCATGAACAATATCCATATTCAGTATTTTAAAACTGCCTACGGTGAGTTACTGTTAGGCGAACACAACAACCACTTAGTCGTCTGCGACTGGCGTTATCGAAAAATGCGCGACACAATAGACCGGCGCTTACAATTTAATTTAAAATCGGGTTACACTGAAAAAAACACGGCTCTTCTCGACCAAACCCGCCTGCAACTTAATGAGTATTTTGAATACAAAAGAAAAAAATTTGACCTTCCATTTAAACTAATAGGAACAGAATTTCAGAAAAAAGTCTGGCATGGATTAACCAAAATTCCCTACGGACAAACCAGCCACTACCTGGAACTTGCCAGCACACTTTCAAATGCAAAAGCCGTACGGGCCGTTGCCAATGCAAACGGCGCCAATGCCCTTTCGATTTTAATTCCCTGTCATCGTGTCATTGGCCGCAATGGTAACCTTGCGGGTTATGCCGGTGGTGTGGCGACCAAGAAAAAACTACTAGACCTGGAACAGAATTTGTTTGCATGAATGACATGCTCCTAGATGGCCATGTCTTTTCTTTCCACTCAAATACTTATTACCACTTTTTTTACCTGCGAGATCAATGTCATTCTCAACATATAACTAGTTGAAACACCCACACAACAACTTTGTAAAATATTAGTTATAGTTTTGATACGAACATTCCAAGCCTGGGTGTCCGGTAATTTATATGCCATGAGGAGCGGCATATTAATCAAACGATATCGAAATACCTTCCACATATGTGCATGCACAAATAATTTGCACAAATCTAGTGCATTTTTAAAGCGCCTCTTAACTTGCTCACCTCAATATATCAGGCACAACGCGTGATTTACAAGTTGGCACAATTGCTGCTATTAACAAATTATTACATAGAATAAATATGTATAACCTATTCGATGTTATCTGATTCAAGCACCAGCGTTGGTGTTGTCGGCAGTGTGGCCTAAGAACGTCAATATTTTCATTCTCATAATTCGAGAAATGTTTTTAATAATCACGAAGGAAATCTTATGCCTAAAAATCTTATTCATCAATCAATTGCGGGGCTGTCATTCGCCGTCGCAGGTTTGTCTGCACCTCAATTAAGCCTTGCAGATAGTATTACTGACGCTTTTTCTTCCGGTAAAGCAAGTTTGAATATGCGCTATCGCTTTGAGTTTGTTGACGATGGCAATCCTGCCACATTAGATGCAAAAGCCAATACCTTACGCTCAAGGCTTGGCTATACAACTGACATATATCATGACTTCAAGGCACATGCAGATTTTGAAGTTATTAATACCAGTGGAGATTTTAATTCAGGCACCAATGGGCACACAGACTACGCAAAAGTTATTGATCCTAAAGGGGAAGAATTAAATCAGGCATGGCTGTCCTACGGCGGCATAAATAGCACCGATTTAAAACTTGGTCGTCAGCGGATTATTTTTGACAACGCCCGTTTTGTCGGTAATGTTGGATGGCGCCAGAATGAACAAACATTTGATTCGTTTTTATTAACGAATGAAAGCCTGGGAGATATGCAATTTAAATATGCATTCATATCTCAGATTAATACCATTACTGGCGGCTCTGTCGACACCTCACATAACCTGCTGAACATTGGCATAGACAAAACGGCCATCGGTAAAATTAGCGCTTATGCTTATTTACTTGATAATGATGACTCTACAGACGACACAGATACGCTGGGTTTACGTTTAAAAGGTTCGGCGGGTTCATTTTTATATACGGCTGAATATGCACAACAGACAGATGCGGGTGATAACCCGACAGATTTAAGTACCAGTTATCTATTTGGTGAAGCAGGCTTTAAAATAAACACAACTAAAATATTAGCAGGCTATGAAAGTCTTGGAAGTGACAACGGCAATGCAGGTTTCCAAACACCATTAGCGACAAAGCATGCGTTTAACGGTTGGGCTGACAAGTTTTTATCAACACCTGATGATGGCTTGAATGACGCTTACCTTAAAATCGTATCCAAATTCTCAGGCTTTAAACTGGTTGGCTTATACCATGACTTTAGTTCTGATAATGGCAGCACAGATTACGGGACTGAATTTAATCTGGTGCTAATAAAGCCATTCAACAAAACATTCAAAGGGCTGGTTAAGTATGCCGATTATCGTGCCGATTCGTTTTCAACTGATACGCAAAAAATCTGGTTTGCTTTAGAAGCCAATTTTAAGCAGTAGTTGTTATAACCGAGCTTAACGGGTGATAACTGCCCGTTAACCCCAGGCATGAGAGCTCATATGAGAATTTTTAGCAAGGTAAATGTCAATAGAAAACGTAGCTAAACACATGCTTCTATGGAACATGGTACCAGGGATGGTGCGGTCAGGGAAAGTTCAGGCGAGGACGAGTTCAAACATGCAGGATGTCATTCATGTGTTTTTAACACAACTGAAACTTATAATATTTCTAAAACCGTTTTAACAATATGCATGGCTTGTTTATGCAACAGCCATGTGTAAAAATATTTAAATGAAAATAAAGTTTCATTTGCGGAGTGTAAGTTGTTCGATATTATGCAGTACTATTGCTGTACATACGGCCTGTTTAAACCTCAGGAAGACTTTAAAATAGCTTCTGCTCTGGCACCAAGATAAACATAAATCCCCAGCCCAATTAACAAGCCTATAGCCGTCGCCATCATCGCAACGGCATGCAATAAAAAGTCTGGCTGCCCCAGAACCGATTTAAACATAAGAAGCAGTGCTTCGATTGAGACTGCAATGAGTATCGCGGCGATAAAGCGTGTAATGGTACGCCGGGTTGAGCTATGCCTGAAAATATCCTTTCGTAATAATATTTCTTCTTCTAATATTGTCTTGCCCAGATCAAACACGGCGAGTGCGAGTGTCAGAATTATAATTATTCCGAAAGAACCCAGATAAAGCTCCTTACGTGATTGCGCCGTTAATAGTTTAAAAATATCTGAGCTAGCTGAAAACAGTAAAAGGCCAACAACCAGAAATAGACCTGTAACCACGAGAGAATAAATGAGTGTAAAAAAAGGATGAAATTTTTGACGCCGATTATCCCCCATCAGGTAACTAATAACATCAACAAGATCGACATCAACAACAAGAAAACCTATAGTGTTGCTATTATGATCTAAACATCGCATTGCTGATGAGATGCACAGGTTATGGCTGTTGTTAGAAAGATAAGGCTCAGTAACAATTGCAAAATTTGTTTCTTTCGCTAATAAATAATAAGGCCGATGATGCCTGTCCGGTAGATGCGGAGTATTTTTAGTACGAGAAGATATTATCTTAACTGAAGATTTATATATATTTTCACTAGTCTGCTGGCCATTCTCATCAAGCGTATAAGCCAGATTAACAAAAGGATAATTGAGTTGTAAATTACGAATGGACTGTATGAGTTTATCATTATCAGAAAATAATACAGGATCTACAATACCTGTGACAATAGAAGCTAACAGGTTATTGATAGATGACTTGTATTCATTATATCTGTCTAGTGCACTTATATGATTCATAAAACTCCCGTAAAGACAAGTTAGGCACTGTTTTTGTGCTTTACAATTAAATACTATAGCGTTAACAGACTTACTGCATAGTTCATGCCATAGTAAATACGAATCAATAATGCTTAACCTGGAATTCACTTTAGTTTCATAATTCGATCTGAATTAATCATACTGATGCTCAATTTTTAACGAATTTTCATATAGCAAAAAATTCGGGACCCAAATATGAAAATTACATCGAAATTACATCGGAGAAAATTACATCGGACACCCATCTTAAGGAAATTACATCGGGAAATTACATCGGACACCCATCTGAAAATTACATTGGAAATTACATTGGACACCCATCTTAAACACCACAAATCAGTAAATAAAACAAACCTCACAAGTTAATATTTTTAAAATGAACGTTAATTTATCTATTAGCGACTAAAATATTGCACTTACCGAATAATATGCGCTGAAAACAATGGATTTAAATAGACCAGACGTGCAGAAACAATAGGAAGGGATTTAAAGTAAACTTGTTAGTGAGTATTAAGTGTTATTACGTAAAATACGCTTCACAACTTTGTTTTCCGATCGTGCGTTTATAACCCAAAATTTTACACGCTTTTTTAACGGCAAAGAGTGAACCGACTAATCCTTTTAAACGACTTTCAAAGTGCCGGGTTAAAAATAACCAGTTTTCAGTATCCATGTTTAATCTTTGCAACACAGGCGGTGCGTCTTTAGCAATTGAACCGCGTTTATCTGGCCTAAGCTCGCGCCCCGTCCATTCGACTAAATCGATATAATCCATGAGTTTAAAAGGTAAACCTTCAGGCCTGTTTTTACGGGGGTTGCCTACAAAGGGAAATAATTCAGCTGGTTGCTTTTGAAGGTCTTTTTTTGATTTAGCGGTTAACAATGACAACCTGCGTTTAATGCTGGTGTGATCCGATGTTTCGGGGGTGTTAGCTATAGTGGCCCGTACGGGATTTAAATCAACATAGGCCATACAGGACATCAGCGCGGCTTCATCTAACAGGGCCTGTGTTTTGAAGCGCCCTTCCCAGAATCGTCCCGTGCAGTGATCTTCTGCATTGGCCAGTCGGGCGATGCTTTCATTGAGTACGCGCATAAACCAGCTGATGTCCATTAACCGCTCGCGCCAGGTTTCTACTTTCTCTGCCAGGTGCTCCAGTTGCGCTTGTGTTAACGGTTGGCCTTTGTGATATTGCTGGGCAATAAACGTGCCTTTGAATAATTTTAACCACCGCGTTATTACTTCGCCTTGCGTCAATTTAATAGCTTCGGCTTTATTAATATGAAGCACGAGATGGTAGTGATTGGACATAATGGCGTAGGCGCAGATATCAATCGCGAATAGGTCGCCCAGTTCAAGCAGCTTATCTTCAACCCACTGTCGTCGGTGCTCGTAGCTTTGACCGGTTGTAAAATCTGTGCCGCATAAATAGGCTTTTCTAACACAGCGCGCGATGCAATGATAATAGGGTGTGGCATCGAGTGAAACTTGGGCGTAACGGGGCTTTGGCATCATCTAATCCATGATTTTTGATTGAGTTAAATAAATTACGCTTGCCGTTTTAACTTGTCAAACTTATGATGGGTGTCCGTGTTACATTATGTCAAACTTATGATGGGTGTCCGTGTTAGATATGATGGGTGTCCGTGTTACATCCGTGTTACATGATTTTATACCTTGGCATGAATTGCTGGGATAATAAACCTGGGTGGGAGCCTGGGGTATGTGCGATACTAAATTAGGCCTTAACATTACAGGGATATCAATTGAAATTACCAAGCAGAATTCCATCTAAACAGGAAATTGAATTATTTGAGTTACTACAAAATATCCAACTAGGTATTTGGGTGATTGTCATACTGTTACTTATTCTCGTGGCTATTTTTATATATGCGATAGATTTACACAAAACAAAAGCATTACAGACTGACGATTCTGATTGGTCAAAAATCGTAGAAAACTACTATGAAAATGGAAAATCTGATGAAGCCATACAAACTCTCAAAATATCTGAAATACAGCGCCCTAAAAATGCCACTATTAAATGGTGGTTTGGCAGGTGTTATTTTCAGCAGGAAGAATGGGATTTAGCAGCTGAAAAGTTTGAGGAATGCCTAAGACTTGATCCCTATTTTAAAAAGATAGTAAAAGACTATATGGCATTTATTGAACTCAATAATTTAGTTGAAGGTGTAAGTGGATATATTGAAAGTGGTGGAAAACAAAGTTAAAAACTGGTGGCGAACAAATAAAACCAGCCATATACTATTGATTTGCTCCCATTAATTAATGACTATTAATCTGTGTTAATCGATCAATGAACTCTTTTATTTTGCTCTACGATATGTTGCTCCTGTGTAAAGTATTTCTGCAAGCTTCCGAGATTGGGTAATGGACAGATACGTTTGTCTGAGGCGTTTGACGCTTTCAGTACACACTCAAGATTATCCATGGTGGCACGTCCAATATATTCACTATTATCATCTAGTTCCTCAACCGCTTTAAGATAACTGCGTGCGATAACAGGCCCCAATGGTTCAGGATTATAAAGTAATTTTTTTATCATAAAGGGATTCAGGGTTAATGGATTATAACCTTCGCGCAAATATCCCTGTTTCAGTAAAAAGGCTTCAACAGGCGTACCCGGTTGTATTCCAATAAAAAAAATAAATGGCAGCACATTGTCACGGCCAAACATATGATAGAGCGTTTTAATACTGTTAATCGTTTTTAGTAATGTCTGTGGTGTTTCCCCTGGCGCATTTAGTGGCATATACAGTTTCACTTTAAAATCGCTATTACCTGCATCCTTAAACATTTGAAAGGCCTGCATCTGTTGCTCCAGTGAATAACCAAGCGTTAAACTATTAATCATTTTCTGGCTACCCGTAAATGATAAATCCAGACTGACAAGTCCACTTTGTAGCATTTTTTTTGCGAGGTTCGGTGTCAGATAATTAAGACGAATATAACCGGTCCACTCAATGTTTAATTTACGCCTTAACACTTCATCAAGAATTAATTCGACATGATGAGTGCTACGACGTGTTGAACAGAACTGGGCGTCGGTGAACCAGATTTTGTTAACTCCATAGTTTTCATTCAATGCCTGTATCTCATCGACTATTTCTTTCGGATCACGGTATCGCTGATGATGTCCTTCTATTTTATTGTATAAACAAAAATGGCACTGGTAGGGACATCCGCGTTTTGTATGCACACCGACATAGTCATTCATATATTCATGTAGAGCTGGAAAAATTCCATCGATATATTCGAAATCAACAGCTGTCAATCGGCTTAAATTAAAATTTTCCTGGCGATGATAGAAACTCACATTACCCTGTGTATCTTTATAATAGCTCTCACCCAGGGTGGGCGTCTCGCCATCGACAATCGATAACATTGCGGGTTCGCCCTCACCTATAACAACTACGCTATTAACGGGGCATTTTTGAGCCACATATTTACCAAAGATAGAAACCGCCGTACCGCCGACAACAATCTTTGCATCCGGCAGTAACCGTCGTGTCATTTTCATAAAAGCAAAATTGCGAATCCGGCTATAAGAATAATCAAACACGATACTCAGAGCACTAAACGCGGCTTTAATGCGTCGCCATACACTCGGCGAATGATCAAAATTCATCACCACATCCAGTGCATCGTCTTCCGGATGCGGCCCAAAAGACTGCATATTTCGCCAGGAAAAAGCGACCACATCTGGTTGTAATTCCTGGATAGATTGTTTCAAGATTTGTTTACGCTGATTCGAGGGAACAAGCGCCAGATCAAGTATCGCCTGCTTAATATTCGGTCTTTGTTTATGAATGTAATCCGCTACATAAATGACGCCACCGGGGTATATTTTCCAACACGGTAAACGAATGTATAAAACAGATCTTGCCTGATCAGTCATTGTGTAAACCTTTATAGTTTAATTGTTTGATAAACACACATTCTTGATATCTTCAAGCTTAGCTTGCTACAGGTACTTAAAGGTTTTCTTGCTCTATATTAATAAAACTTATATTGACGGTGGATTTTTTAAGAAGTTGCTCTATTTTTTAACGCTGTATAAACAACCCACTTTAATGCTATCGAGTTTATAGACCCAGACCTGGAATAGCCGATGATTGGTGTGGCCCAAAAACCCGGCAGGGCCTGAGTGCTAATCAGCTGATATGAAATGATCCTTTATCAATGTAATGTTTTTATGCTCAGTATGTCTTGTAATGGCACTTAATATTTTATATCACTCAATTAGCGCCCAGACTCTATTCCAATGAAAGGTTTCTCCTGAAATAATTAATGGACTTTATCTGATGCCTCAGGTCACTTAATTAGCCTTATAACATCTCAATAACCCAACGAGCCACCGAGCCTGATGCATGGGCGCATTTCATACCTCGCGCTTTGTCAAATTGTGAGTATTGTTTTGCATCCCACATGTCGTATGTTTTACCTGTGAAGTTCTTCTGTAGATCCTCACAGGTAATTCCATCAAATTCCTGACGAAATTTTTGCACCAGTTCACGACCTTTATTGAAATTATTTATAAACCGACCCTTGTTTAATTTATCCCGGTCACGCCCTTTTTTGACGCTTAGTGCCATTAAACCGCCCGCAAGGGCGCCGCAAGTTCCCTGCCCCATCAGTCCGCCTCCGCCAGATAAACCATGACTGGCCTTAATCGTCTGGTCATCCACCAGGCCTACGGTTTCCTGAATAGCCAATAGAACACACTGTGGACAGCAGCCATAGTCAAGCTCATAACAAACAGCTGCCTCGTATACTTGTTCAGTTAATGCCGTTTTATTTGAATCATCCATAGCCAATCCCCCGATGTCATTTAAATATATATTAGTTGGCACTAATATTGAAAATATTGATCTAACACAAGTGAAATGAAGTCAAAGTAAAATATTAAGAAATATAGTCGAAAAAAATCATAGGCTGATCAGACAGAACATGCTTAATCTATAACAAGTCCCAACAAACTAGTCAGAACTAGTTTGGATACTAGTTTGGACACCCATCACGGTTTATAATCGGACACCAGCAAGGAGAACCATTATGGCTGCATATGTACCTGTAATCATCTGGTTAGTTAGCGTCATTATTTGTCACTACATCGCAAAAGCAAGACATGTTAAATCCACTTTAACGCGCAGATTTATCGTTGTTTTTTTTGGCCCCCTGGCTATTCCATTAGTTTTTTTAGTAAAGCCAGAAAATTCAGTCGACAGCCATTAGGTGGAATTTTCAAAGAACGCCAGCTAAATGTTAACGGCCAGAATTGAGTCTAGTTTTTATGAACGCCTGTTTTTCGGCGGGGGGTTACACTTTCATAAGAACACTCATTGAATGAAGCCCCATGATTTTTAGTAACCAGGGTTAATAAAAAATGCGAATATTTTTAATACTATTTACGTTGCTCTATATTAACAACGTGCTCCCAGACTCACCCGCAATACCTCACCCCTTAGTAATAACCTCTTCTTATGGTCAGCATTATTTTAAAATGATACCAGCAGAATACAGTTATAAAAATAGTGAGAGGACCATAGTAAAGGAGGCTTTCGGTGTAGCATACGCGGTCGATGATGAAGGTAATGATAAGGAACTCTGGCGAGTGAAAGGATGGTATTCTTTTCAAACATTTCTCTCTAACAATGGTGAGTTTTTAGTCCGATTGGGTAACTGGGCTGAAGGATGTGCCACCTCGGAAAAAAACTTGGGCGTTGCGTTTTATTCTAACGGCGAATTATTAAAACAATATTCAACAAAAGACTTAATTAAAAACTCTAAAAATGTAGAATGCACTATAAGTCACTATTTCTGGCGTGAAAATAAAGAAGGCAGTCTTCATCTTTCGTACAATGATCAGTTTCATTTGAAAACGATTGAGGGCACCCAATATATATTTGATATTAAGACTGGCAATATACTTGAACCCTGATATTTACATAAACCTGTAATTTAACCTTAATTAAATGAGTACAAAACCTATGAAATCGGTATCTTTAGTTCTGGGTAGTGGCGGTGCCCGTGGGTTAGCACACATTGGTATAATTCATTGGCTGGAAGAGCACGACTACCAAATTCAATCGATTTCTGGCTGCTCTATGGGAGCGCTTATCGGTGGTATATATGCTGCGGGTAAGCTGGACGAATTCGAAAACTGGGTGCGGGCAATTACTAAACTGGATATTTTCACTTTACTCGATGTTTCCTGGCGTAAAGACGGTCTGGTAAAAGGTGACAAAATCATCAATACGTTAATAGACCTTGTAGGCGACATAAAAATACAAGACCTGCCAATACGTTATACTGCGGTGGCTGTCGATGTGAATCAAGAGAAAGAAATCTGGATAAATTCGGGACGACTGTTTGATGCCATTCGCGCTTCAATTTCACTACCCATGTTTTTCACACCCCATTATTACAATGGTGCACATTTAATCGATGGCGGGGTACTCAACCCGGTTCCCATTGCTCCCACTTTCAGTGATAACACAAACATCACCCTTGCAATTAATCTTGGGGGGAAATTAATTGAAGAGCCTGCTGAATCTAGTATTAACAACCACCCGGAAAAACAAAATAATCTTGGAATAAAACAAAAAATTGATAACTACATTCAACGGCTTAAGAAAAAAATGGATCTACCACAGGACATAGACTGGGATGCTTACGACATAGCCAATCAAGCATTCGATGCCATGCAAAGCACCATTGCCAGACAAAAGCTTGCCGCCTACCCTCCAGATCTATGTATCGAGATTGCCAGAAATGCCTGCGGCACGCTCGAATTTGATCGTGCTGATGAAATGATTTCTCTCGGCTACCAAAAGGCACAGGAACATCTAACCTGATACGTTATCAAAATGACTAGAATCTCTTATGAGTCTATTCAAGAAACCTACTCAAGACACCCAATGTAAAATACACTTAAATACAAAGAGCTGGACCCCCCCCTGTTCACTTTTATAAAAGGCTTCGTTTACTACGCATTGCAAATCTGCCATCACCAAGAAGCACATGGGCGATAGACGCGATCACTAAAAACATTGGATATTCCCAGCCACCGCCTTCGCTGTTGTGCACCCAGCCATTAGGAAAATGCGTCCACGCTGCAACCAGCATAACAGGCACCAATACGGCTGAAACATAACGACCATAAAAACCGATGAAGATCATTACACCTCCAGTTAATTCAAGCAAAAATACGGGCCACGCCATGAATGCCGGTAGCCCCTGACTTTCAAGCCAGCCAGCAAACCCCGCAATGCTAAACACAAACCACTTTAACAGTGCGTGTGAAATCCACATCATCCCTAACCCCAATCTTAGAATTAGGACCCCACTCGCACCGTATGTTTCATCAATCATTGTCATCGTATTAACTCATTTAGTTGATTCAATAGGAAAATTAGCTTCCATCCAGTGTTGCTTACCTTCCACATACTCATAGGCGTTGGTATATCCCATTTGTTGAAGTGTGGTTGTTGCAATTTTAGAATTTCGACAATCGGTGCTGGCACAGTACACAACAATAAATGCATCTTTATCCGATAAAATATGCGGGGCGCGTTGCTGTATCTCATCGTGCGGGAGGTTCAATGCACCTGGCAGGTGCTCAGCATCGAAGTACGTCTGAGGGAGCGCCTCAATAATCGTCATTGCTTCTTTAGCATCGAGTTTTTCTTTAATCTGTTCACGAGTAATAATATTAGTCATTATAATCTCCTGTATTTTAATGGTTGCAAATGCAACCAAATAAAGTATAAGCCATATTAGTTGCATTTGCAACCATATTGATTTACTATTTCTAAAATGAGCCAAACACCCAGCAAACAAACAATACAGACATGGATACAGCTGCATCGGACACATCGACAACTTCTGGAAACCGTCGAGAATTCACTTAAGCATAAAGGCTTGCCCCCACTGGACTGGTATGATGTTCTACTCGAACTGCATCGAGAAAAAAGCACAGGGCTGCGCCAATTTGAAATTGGTGAAAAAATATTGCTGAATAAACACAACCTTTCCCGCTTGCTTGATCGACTGGAAAAAAAACAGCTGGTTATTCGTTATGCCTGCATAGAAGATGGGCGAGGTAATCGAATTAAAATCACTGAGCAAGGTGAAAAGATGCTAAAACAAGTTTGGCCTGTGTATAGTCAAGCTATACAGGAAAGTTTTGGTATAAAATTAAAATCCAGTGATTTTGTTGAGTTATCTCGAATATTAAGCAGAATTCTTGACACCCCCCTCTAGACGAGTTGACGCCCAGCAAGTAAAAGTTATCTGTTACTAATTTGTTAAGACTCTTTATTAATTAAAGACGACAATCAATTATTCACATCAGCAAAAACTCTTTAATTTAATGGCTAACATCTCGCAGTTAATGGGTTGCACGACAATGACTACCGAATCATACTAAGCGCACAATTAAAAATAATGACTATAAAATCTGCTCTATAACAATCTAAAAACCTATGATTTAAAAGTAAGTTTATTAATATTAAAATCACAAAAGTTTACCGTAACCTGGAAAGCGTGTGTTTTATGTATTCTTCTACCCCCATGGTACGCTCAAATAAAGGATTAACTGATGAACGTAAAAAGAAACAATTATTCTACTTTAGGAGACCCGGTTGGTCCCTATGTCCATAGTGTAAGACATGGCAACACATTGTATTTATCTGTATTAACAGCCTTCGGCAGCCATGCGCAAGCAGATACTATCGAGAGTCAAACCAGCGTCATCTTTGAAAAAATTCAGGAGATTGCATCTATTGAAGGGAGTAGCCTGGAAAACCTGATTAAAATTACAGCCTTTGTAACAGACCTAAGCCGCATGGAAGCGTTACGTGATACGCTATTTGATATTTACAGCCAACACCTACCCGCTAGTTCACTGGTTCAGGTTACCAGGTTATTTTCCGACGATTTAAAAATCGAAATTGAAGCCATAATTGCGGTTGAAAATGATGACGATTAAAAATTCAAGAGTATTGATCATTGGGGGAGGCTCTGGACTAGGACTAGGAATTGCCAAAGCGTGTACGCTAAATGAGGCTCAAGTTACGATTGCAAGTCGCAGCAAAGAGAAATTAGAAAAGTCAGCAATTGAAATAGGTAGTGGGACGCAATATTATGAAGTGGATGTATCATCTGAAACATCCGTTGCTGATCTTTTTGAGCGTGTGGGTAATATTGATCACCTGATCGTTACGAGTGGTTTTGTAACCGCAAAACCGTTTGATGAGTTATCGACAGAAAACGCACGGGAAGATTTTGAAATTAATTTCTGGGGTAAATTCAACGTCAGTAAATACGGCGCAAAAGCTATAAATAAGGGCGGCTCAATTGTGTTTATTTCAGGTGCTTTTGCCAGCAAGCCAAACCCGAATGTTTTTATAACGTCCGTGGCCGTAGCAGCAGTTGAAGCCATGGCAAAAACACTGGCAATTTCACTCTCACCTATCAGGGTTAATGTTATTTCACCTTATATTGTAGACACAGGTTTAGTCGCTGCTGATCAATCGGATGAGGAGAGACATAATTTTTTAAAATCAACCGCAAAGAGCCTTCCATCAAAATGTATTGGCAGCCCACAGGACATTGCTGAAGCCGCTGTGTTTCTTATGACAAATAAATATGTTACAGGGAGCGTACTCAGCATTGATGGGGGATTCACTATTATTTAGTGCAAAATAAAACCCGTAAAACTGAATATGACAATACTTTATAATAGACAGTTATTTTTTTATTAATGCATCGTAAAAATCTTACTAACTTCAATTAATTGTGATGCACTAAATATGAACATAATTGAATCACTTGCACTTTTCACAATTATGGTAGCCCTCGCAGCTATACCTGGTACAAGTGTTGCCTTAGTCGTGGCTCGTTCCATTTCATCAGGTATAGCAAATGGGTTTGCTGTTGTTGCAGGTATTGTTTTAGGTGATATCACTTTTATTTTACTGGCCATATATGGGCTTTCTGTTGTTGTAGAAACCATGAGCGGATGGTTCACAGTATTAAAATATCTGGGTGGAATTTATTTAATATGGTTGGGAATTTCGTTGTATACATCAAAAGACACCACTATAGATACACTTAATACAGCAGTAGAAAAAAGCAGTATTTTGACTAGCTTATGTGCTGGGCTAGTATTAACGCTGAGTGATGTTAAAGCTATTATTTTTTATGCCAGCCTGTTTCCAATATTCGTAAATATCTCATCACTCAATATAACTAACATATTATCCATTATAGCTATAACAATATTGAGTGTTGGAGGCGTAAAAGCCTTATACGCAATATTTGCAAATAATATCGCTACTTTTGTACGTCAACTCAAGCTGGAAATCATCACCAAAAAAATGGCCGCCGGTGTTATCGCAGGAGCTGGGGGGTATCTACTTTTTAAAGCCTGACATTGCATAGCTTTATTGTCGTTTGCTAAAATTGGACACTCGGCTTAAAACACAACTTAAAGGATTTAAGGTGAATATCTTTATCTCACACAAGCGTATCATTCCTAACACGTAGAAACACATCCAGTGAAAAACTAAATCAAAACGTAACAACTTACACCCGATAAAAGACACACATTATTATTGACATTCCAGATTCTCAAGTTCATTATATATTCTCGAACTTTGTAAATATTACTTAGCTTCAAATTTACAAATTGCTTTATCGACTTTTGGATTATTATCAGCAACTTAGCATAAGCAGCAGGCTAATGATTATAAGTATTGCTATATCTAGAACTTCAACTGATACAGCTTTTTTAAACTTGCATGTATCAATGTGTAAGATTCAAATTCTCTATATAGCTTAAAAATATTCACTGATTTTAATCACGGACACCGTTTTCATCAGGTAAAAACATTTGATAGAGGTCACACTTTCTATTCAAATTCAATTCCTGCTGATATTAACGTTATCTATAGAATTTTTTAAAAAATGACAACCTTATATTGCTAGAGGGATTTTCATATGGCTATACAAACTAATTATTAAAACGTTTTTTATATTTTAATGGTACAAAATATTAGAAAACAGTATTTCTTACTTTCAGTAACCGTTTTCAGATAAAACTTACCTGGTAAAACTAGACTGCAGTGTTCTTAATAAACATTATTAGATCACTGTCGGCGCTTTTATTCGCGGTTATTATTTATTACTGTTTACTATTCGCTGCACTCGATCAAAAATCAGTTTAATTGTTAACGGGCTCATCTTGTACCTTTAAACAATCAAGATAGACCATCGACTTAAATTAAATAGGGTGAAAACAAATGAACACTAATCATAAGAAAACAGACGCAGTCAGTAAGAAAAAAAATCCTGATACAATTAAGGGCAGACCCAAACCAGAAAATGCTGAAGATGAAACAACGGCTCGTCTCATTAAGATTTCACTTGACTGTAGTGCCGAGCAAATGGAAGCACAAAAAAAAGCCCAGACTGAATATATCAGGGCTTCGGATAAATATACAAAAACACTCAATTCAATCACACCGGACAACAAAGACGCGTTAGCTATTGTTGTTGCGCAACAGGAGTATGCAGACTCTCTAACGGCTGCCTATAATAATAGCGAACAGGCTCATAACCTGGCCAACGCCTATGAGCATTACTTCAAAACATTGTATAACCTAAAAACAAAAAAGTATGATGCGGATGATGACTCATCTTACTGTTACTACGAATCTGAGCCCCTCTGTGCAGAGGATGTCGCCAAGCAAGCCGATGAGATACAGGCGGCTACCGAGTCATTTAACCAGCTTCTGGAAGATTTTCAAAATCACTTAACATCCGCCTCCAGAGATGCCTTTGATCGTTATCTTCTTGCACTACTTGATCACTCAAATAGAGACGATTCACTTGAAAAACTTGTCACCGCACAACGTAAATATTCTGATTTAAGTATGAAAATCACTCAGAACATGGTCAGTGAGATCAATGCCGCCTATGCAAATGCCGTAGACAAAACACTGGACGTTCAAAAAAAACTGCAACGTCAGGTAGCCTCAAATGCTCGATAGCATCACTTCAGGTAGTAGCAACTTTCTAGAAAGTGATCTGGAAAATGTCTATGCCAATGTTGTAGCACAACTGCGTAAACTCTCAGATAACGAGCGAGTTTCTACGCCAATCGGGCAAAGTGATCTAGAAGGTCTACTCAGTAAAGTTGATACACCAGGCACATCACTCACTGCAGATGAATATTTTGATGAATTCATAAAATATTACATTGAGCACTCCATAAATATGTCATCTCCGCGCTGCCTTGGACACATGACTAATTCAGTACCTCAATACCAGCGCGTTATCTCTGAAGTTATTTTCAGTCTTAACCAGAATCTTGTAAAAACCGAGGGTTCTCGTGTTGCCAGTATTGTAGAGCGACAGGTGCTTGGCATGTTGCATCGTAAAGTTTATGGTTTTGATAGCCGTTTTTATGAAGCCCATCTTCATAATACAACGTCAGTACTGGGTGTTGTTTGTTCAGGTGCAACACTGGCCAATATCACTGCCCTGTGGTGCGCCAGAAATGCTTGTTATGCTCCACTCGATGATTTCACCGGCATTGAATATGAAGGCATGGCTCGTGCACTGGACGTTTATGGTCACAAACGTTGCGTCGTACTTTGCTCTGAGCTGGTGCACTATTCCATTGATAAATCAGCTGACGTACTTGGCCTGGGTACAGCGAATATCATTAAAGTGCCTGTTGATCGCAACTACCGTATAAACATGGCTGAGCTAAATAAACGGCTGATGGAATGCAAAGCCCGAAACTGGCATGTGCTTGCCATTGTCGGTGTTGCCGGAACAACTGACTGTGGCAGCCTCGACCCCATTAAAGAACTTGTCAAAATTTCCAAAAATGAAAACATCCATCTTCATGTTGATGCGGCCTGGGGAACCCCTTTGCTGTTTTCAGCACTTCGCTATGAACTTCTTAACGCAATAGAGCAGGCCAACTCAATTACACTTGATGGCCATAAGCAACTCAACCTACCCATTGGAACCGGGATGTTAATGTTGCGCGATCCCCACGCCGCATCGACGCTTGCCAAACAGGCTAACTATATATTGCGTAGTGACTCAGGCGATCTTGGCACGCACTCACTCGAAGGTTCTCGCCCCGCGACTGCCCTTTTCCTGCATGCCGCTTTACACCTTCATGGCACTGAAGAATATTCACGCTTAATCACCAACAACATTCAACGCAGCTGCCGAATGAGTGAGATGATCAGTGAGTCACCGCATTTTAAGCTGGTAATGCAGCCGCAAACGAATATTGTTGTCTACCTGTATATTCCTGAAGAACTACGCAGGTTGAGGGCTTGGGGCAAAACCGATATCAGCCTGCTCAATTATACCAATAAGAATATTCAGCATGAGCAACAGGTTCGTGGCGTGAGTTTTGTTTCACGGACCCAGTTAATCGTGCCGGACCTCTCTGAAGAAATTCCCGTTGTTGTGCTGCGAGCGGTGCTAGGTAATCCTGAAACGACTGACGCAGATCTTAAGGCCGTTCTAGATGAACAGGTTTACATCGCAACCCAACTTAACCCACTTCAGGGCGATCGATGCCCACAGGTTTCATAAAATGTCTGAAGAAACGTTCCTGTTACCCCTCTCCTATGCGCAGCGGCGAATGTGGTTTCTTGATCAGCTTATTTCAAGTAGTTCTACCTATAATATTCACCAGGCGATACCGCTTAATTTCCTGTTAAGTCAGCAGGCACTGGAAAAAAGCCTTAAGGAAATTGTGCTCCGACATGAGACCCTGCGCACCACCTTCATCTCCATCAATGGAGAACCTCAACAAAAGGTTGTTGAAACAGTCGAAGGCGCCGTCCTGAATATTATTAATGTTGAAGGAACCGTCGGCAGCGCCGAACAGAACACCGAAGTGCTTCGTCTGGCAAAAGAAGAAGCCACAAAACCTTTTGACCTTGAGCAAGGTCCGCTGGCACGTTTCACCCTTTTGTGTCTGGGTCCATCCAGTCAGGTTTTATTAATAACACTGCACCATATTGTGTCTGATGGCTGGTCTATGCAGGTGTTATCCCGTGAACTGAATGCCCTGTATACGGCGTACACGCTGGGACGTCCCTCACCCCTGGCAGAACTTCCCATTCAGTATGCAGATTTTGCGCTCTGGCAACAGGACTGGTTACAGGGGGAAACATTAGACCGACAACTCGATTACTGGAAAACGCAACTCAACAACCTCACCTTACTTGCATTACCAACAGATCACCAACGGCCACCGATGCCCAGTTACCGTGGTAATCAATATGCCTTAAATTTACCCCGCGCCTTAACCCAGGAACTGGAAAGCCTGGCTCACCAGCAAAATGTAACCCTGTTTATGCTATTGCTCACCGCCTTCAAAACTTTGCTTTCACGTTATGCCAATCAGGACGATATTGTGGTGGGCGTGCCCACCGCGGGACGTAACCGGACTGAGCTTGAAGGGCTCATTGGTTTTTTTGTGAATGTACTGGTGATGCGCACTGACCTGTCAGGTGACCCCTCATTTATTGTTGCCCTTCAGCGAGTACGCGATGTTGTATTGGGTGCCTTTGCCCATGAAGACCTGCCATTTGAAATGATCGTTGAACATTTACAACCGGAGCGAGATTCAAGTCGCAATCCTCTTTTTCAGGTTTCGTTTCAGCTTTTAAATTTACAGAGCATGCAAACACCGGACAATCTAAATAACAATCCGTTACAGGTTGAAAGAGGCACATCCAGTTTTGACATGGCCGTCAATCTCTGGCTTACAAATAACGGCATTCAGGGCCACATAGAATACAGTACAGATATTTTTGATGAGGGAACTATTGCACATATCGCGAGCAATTATGAGGTACTGTTACGTGGAATATTGAGCGCCCCCCAAAAATCATTATCTACGCTACCTTTATTAACACCTAAAGAAAGACAGCAGGTTTTACTGGACTGGAATACCAATCAGTGCACCTACCCCAACACCACCACCGTGAATGCACTATTCGAAGAACAGGCTGCACAAAGCCCAGAGGCTATTGCCCTGATTTATGACAATGAGCAATTAACTTACCAGGATTTAAACACCCGTGCCGAGGTGTTAGCGGAACACCTGCTAAGCGCTGGTGTAAAGCCGGGGTCAATCGTGGCAATTTATGCACGCCGCTCTGTGCAAATGATTGTGAGCCTGCTTGCAACCTTAAAAGTGGGAGCTGTCTATGCGGCACTCGACCCAGAGTATCCCGTGGAAAGGTTATTATTCATATTAAATGATTTAAAACCTGCACACATTTTGGGTGATAACTTACCCGATGAACTCACCGCCGCATTTGAACCCTCAGAATTCACGCTCCAGCAAAACCCAAACAGCGCTGAAAATCCCGCCTATGTAATGTACACATCCGGCTCAACGGGAACACCGAAGGGGGTCATAATCCCTCATCGCGCTATCATTCGTCTTGTACGAGATACCAACTATATCGAATTTTCAGCCGATGATGTTTTTCTGCAATTTGCTGCCCCATCTTTTGATGCCTCAACCTTTGAAATCTGGGGGCCCTTACTCAATGGCGGCACACTGGTGCTATTGAAACCGCAGAAAATATCCATACTCGAATTATGCAAGGCGATTGCAGATCATAAAGTAAGCACATTGTGGTTGACATCAGGTCTGTTTGACCAGGTAGTGGAGACCGGACTCGATTACCTTCATGATCTTCGTTACCTGTTGACGGGGGGAGATGTGGTTACTTTAAACAATGCACTTAAAGTACTGGAGACGTTGCCCCACTGTAAACTCATTAATGGTTACGGTCCTACGGAAGGCACCACTTTTACCACCTGTTACCCGATAACTGACGGGGCAGCAATGGATTGCAGTGTCCCCATTGGTCGCCCGGTTGCGAATACCACGGTTTATTTACTTGATAAACATGGAGCGCCCGTTCCCGTGGGTGTCACGGGTGAGCTTTTTATCGGTGGAGACGGACTGGCACTTGGGTATTTAGAACAGCCGGAATTAACCCACGAGCGTTTTATGCCTGACCCCTTTTCCTCACTGGATGGTGCAAGACTTTACCGCACGGGAGACATTGCCCGTTATCGTCTTGATGGAAATATTGAGTTTCTTGGTCGCATCGATGATCAGGTTAAAATTAATGGTTATCGTATTGAACCCGGTGAAATTATTTCGGTACTTCACAAACACCCCGATGTGCGTGAAGCCGTTATTGTCACCCGTAGTGATAGACCCGATGACAAACGCCTCAGTGTTTATATGGTAGCAGTTACCGATCGTGTTTTAAGCAAAGTCGACATTCGTGCCTATTTACAGAAACACCTGCCGGCTTTCATGATTCCGACCTCATTCGTGGTGCTTGATCACTTTCCCCTGACACCCAATGGAAAAATAGACAGAGCCGCCTTACCCGATCCTCAACAACATCGTACAGAATTTAAACATGAGTTTAAGGCGCCCGAAACACAAACCGAACTGACCCTGGCACAAATATGGAAAGAGCTTTTAACTATAAAAGAACCTGGCATACATGATGACTTTTTTAATGAATGTGGTGGACACTCACTGCTGGCCACTCAACTATTGTCACGCATACTCACTGAACTGGGTGTCGTTTTAACGTTGCAACAATTTTTCGAACGCCCAACTATCTCTGGCCTGACTGAACTGATACTTGAGAATCAACTTCAACTCATCGATAAAGCCGACCTTGCCAATATTCTGGACGAACTGGAGGGCTCAACCTGATGAGCAAACGCATAGACAACTTAACACCACAACAACGCGATGCCTTACTGCAACGTCTGCTGCAAAAAAAACAGGTGGATAGTCACCAGATTCCCCAACGCCCAGCTGGTGCTTCACTACCATTGTCTCATGCACAGGAACGCCTGTGGTTTCTTGACCAGCTCACGCCGGGGAATATTTTTTATAATATACCCACCGTCGTTCCCCTGGCTTTTGAAATTAATATTTCACTGCTTGAACGTGTCATCAATGAAATCGTACGTCGTCACGAATCCCTGCGGACCACCTTCGTGATTGAAGATGGCAAACCAGTACAGTGTATCGCAGACGAGTTAAGCATCGACTTACCGGTAACAGATTTAACGCAATACCCTGAGAACATTCGCAGACAGGAAGCTGAGAGACTGATCAATGAAGACTTTCAGATTCCGTTTGACATCACCAGCGGCCCCCTTATTCGAACCAGTTTAATAACGCTGGGGCCCCAGTCTAATTTTCTTGCTCTTACCATGCATCATATTATTTCTGATGGCTGGTCTATGGGGGTTTTCTTTCGAGAACTCGGCGCTCTTTATAATGCTTTTTCTATCGGCAAACCTTCGCCACTCGCAGCCTTACGCATTCAATATGCGGACTTCGCCATCTGGCAGCGCAGCTGGCTCGATGGCGAGGTGCTTGACCGTCAACTCGATTACTGGAAAGAGCGCCTTAAGGGTACACCGCCACTACAGTTATCAACCGATAGAGAACGACCACCCGTACAATCTTTTGAAGGTGATCATCACCCTGTTAATCTCTCGTCATCCCTCACCCGTCGTTTAGTTGAGTTAAGTGAAAAAGAAGACGTCACCCTCTTTATGACTCTGCTCGCCGTTTTCTATACCCTGCTTTATCGTTATACCCGTCAGGAAGATATCGCGATCGGTTCCTATATTGCTAACCGCAATCATAACGACATTGAAAATCTAATCGGTTTTTTTATTAACACACTGGTATTACGCACTGACCTCAGTGGCACACCAACTTTTCGAGAACTGCTTGCACGCACTAAAAAAACAGCAACCGATGCATTTGACCATCAGGATTTACCGTTCCCTCGGCTGGTCGAAGAAATTCAACCGGATAGAGACCTCAGCCGCAATCCCATTTTTCAGGTAGTGCTTCAACTCATTAATACACCGGATGCATCCATAACCGAAGACGGGCAGAATGACTGGACACCCAAAACGGACTGGCGTACAGCAATATTTGACCTGATATTTAATTTCTATCGCAAAGGCGACAAACTGCTTGGTGATATTGAATACAGTACAGATCTATTTGATGCTTCCAGCATTAAAAAAATGGCTCAGCATTTTATTAATTTGGCTAATGCGATTACCGAGAATCCGGATCAACGACTCACAGATTTTCAGATGATTGATAACGCGGAACGTCACCAGCTTGTAAACACCTTAAACCAGACCGAACACTCTTTGGATGACGTACCAGACATTAATGAGATGTTTCATAATGTCGTCAGGAGTACACCAGATGCTATTGCGATTATTGACAGGGATAAAAAGTTTAGCTACCTGCAACTTGCCGCAAGAGTGACGGAGCTAACGTGTGCACTAAAAGCAAAAGGCGTTGGCCGCGAATCTCTGGTAGCGGTATGCCTTGAACGCTCTTTTGATACGGTTGCGACAATACTGGCTATCTTTGCAAATGCCAGCGCTTACCTGCCATTAGACCCTGGCTACCCACAACAGCGCCTTAGTTTCATGCTCAAAGATTCTAATGCCAGCCTCCTGTTAACCCAGCACAAATTATGGCAAGCCGATGGCACAATACCCACCCTGTGGATAGATGATATTCAACACACCCGCACTGCATCAACGACATTAAATGATGCACCTGAACCCTGTCAGTTAAACCAGCTTGCTTATGTTATATACACATCCGGGTCAACAGGAAAACCCAAAGGGGTCTGTGTCGAGCACGCTCAAATCATCAACCGTTTAGACTGGATGTGGCAGAATTACCCATTTGAAAAAAATGAAGTAGCCTGTCACAAAACCTCACTGAGTTTTGTAGATTCTATCTGGGAGATTCTGGGCGCATTATTAAAAGGCCATCCGACGGTTATTATTCCAGAGGCCGACGTACGTGATCCGCTTGAACTGGTTAACCTGTTAGCCAGACACAATGTCACTCGCCTCTGGTTAGTTCCCTCGCTTTTGCGAGTGATGTTGGAAAGCTGCCCGGATATACAATATAAACTGCCCCGTCTTCGTTTCTGGGTGAGTAGCGGTGAATCACTTTCTGCAGAACTGTTTCAAAACTTTCAACGACAAATGCCGGATGCCACTTTATACAACCTCTATGGCACCTCTGAAGTATGGGATGCTTGCTGGTATGAACCACAACGCGATGTGGAATTAAACCATCGGGTGCCTATCGGTAAACCCATCCAGAACGTAAAGGTTCTGGTGTTAGATGATAGTGGTCAACCGGTACCCATGGGTGTGCCTGGCGAGTTACATATTGAAGGCCTGGGCCTGGCAAGAAACTACCTTAACCTGCCTGAGTTAACCGCTGAAAAATTTATTCCTTCAACACTCAAAGAAATACCTAACAGTCGCTTCTATAAAACCGGTGATCTTGTACGATGGTGCTCTGATGGAAATCTTGAGTTTATAGGGCGTGTGGATAATCAGGTTAAAATCCGCGGCATTCGTGTTGAGCTTGAAGAAATTGAAAAAGCACTCATCTCTCATCCTGGCGTAGATTCCGCGGCGGTGGTGGTACGAGACGAAGCAAGTTCTAAAGCGCGACTTATCGCCTTTGTCGTACAAAATCCTGAGTACTCAGGCGAAACAAACGACCAGAATGATAATTGGGATAAGGAAAAAATATCCCAATGGCGAAGCGTCTGGGATGAGACCTACAGCAAAGGTGACAGGGCGAGTCAGGAAACCTTCAACGCAAGTGGTTTTATCAGCAGTTATAATGGGCAAGCCATTCCGGATGAAGAGGTTGCAGAGTGGGTTGACCAGGCGGTCAATAAAATACTAAGCCACAAACCTGAACGCATTCTTGAAATTGGTTGTGGAACCGGGCTTTTACTCTGGAAACTTGCACGCTCGGTCAATGAATATGTAGCCAGTGATTTCTCTCCAACCGCTATAAGCAACCTGGCATCTCAGATACAGTCGAGGGGTTGCGAGTATCATCATGTACAGGTTTTGGAACAGGCCGCAGACGAATCTATTTCATTGAATGAGAAGCCCTTCGATACCATCGTACTACACTCGGTTGCACAGTATTTTCCTGGCGTAGATTACTTACTGCAGGTTATAGAAAATGCCCTTAATCAACTCGCACCGAATGGTGTTTTATATATCGGCGATGTCCGCGACCTGAACCTGCTTCCCGCTTTTTATATTTCCATACTCAGACATTCGACAACTGAAAAGCTAACGTTTAAAGAACTCAAAGCTAAAGTTCATCAACGTCTAGCTGAAGAACAGGAACTGGCACTTGACCCCGCCTTTTTCTTAAACCTTAAAGATCATTTCCCAACTATTTCGCGGGTTAAAATAGAACCCAAACGCGGTAAAATTCACAATGAGTTTAGCTGTTTTCGTTACGATGTGTTTATTTATACTGAAACACAAGCACCTGAAGAAACCATTGTTCACTGGTTAGACTGGCATGAAGGATTTCAGCCCAGGCATTTACTTGAAGAATTAAATAAAACCGATTTACCCGTAGGTGTGCGAGGCGTACCTGATAGCCGTACAAATTTCCCACTAGCCGCTGCTCAATTCCTGGAACAGGATATCAATGACGATGACGATGACGAAGGCCAGCCTGAAGGTGTTGAAGATTTACAGGCCTGGACTTTCGACCTGGCAGGTATAGACCCTGAAACCTGGTACACTGACTGTGATAGCACAAACAACAGTATTGAGCTCAGGTGGTCTGGCCCAGGTACAACTGGACGTTACGATGTAGTGCTTGGTCTTAATGGCCTGAATGTTAATGAAGATTCCCAGGTAATCCGCAAACCTAGTACCAATAAGCCCTGGCACTTTTATGCAAACAATCCTTTGCAGGGCGTATTTACACAAAAAATGGCGCCTCATCTCAATGCCTACCTGCAAACTATTTTGCCAGAGCAATTAATTCCAGCCTCTTACACATTGTTAGACAAACTACCGCTGACCCCAAGTCGTAAACTTGATCGCAATAGTTTGCCCGTATCGGGCTCAGAACGGCGCGCTAAAAGTAAGGCGTTTGTTCGCCCCGCAAACAAATTACAACAGACCCTGGCCGATCTCTATGCCGATGTGCTTGGCATTAGTACGGTGGGTATTCATGATGACTTTTTCAAAGATCTCGGCGGCCATTCTCTACTCGCGGCGCAGTTAGCCGCTCGTATCCACAGCGAATTTAATGTAGAGATTCCCCTGCGCACTTTCTTCGATTCATCAACCATTGCTGAACTTGAAAATGTCATTGAATCGAGGGGTATAGTTGAAGAAATTAAAACCTCATCACCCGCACTGATGCGTCGCTCAAGAGAAAGTTTTCGTGAACACAAGCCTGATAATTAACGCATACTATTCTAAATCCATACAATAGATTCGCTAGATTGAGAATAATAATTGAATAAAGAAGAGACCGCTGGATATTTAAGACTAAATTTCCTGCGGTAGCATTGATTTAATAATAAAGTGATTTTTAACGTTCACTATATTATTAGCACTCGCTTTTTTCTAAGAGGGTCGCTTCTCTTTTTTATGAGCCATTAAAGAACTTACTTCTTCCTGAATTATTATCTTCCGGAACTATTTCTTTTTGGGCATATAAATATCAGTACAGGTTCCCTCCGCCACTTCCGTCGCGAAGTTTAAAGTTTCAGATAATGTTGGATGCGGATGAATCGTCATTGCCACATCATCCATTTCAGCCCCCATCTCAATTGCCAGTGCCGCTTCAGCAATTAACTCACCGGCATTTTTTCCTAAAATACCAGCACCTAACATACGATGTGTTTTTGCATCATAAAGCACCTTGGTGACACCATTGGTTGCACCAACGGATAATGCTCGGCCACTGGCTGCCCAGGGAAATGCACCTTTAATATATTCAATACCTTCGGCTTTTAATTCCTCTTCTGTCTGGCCACACCAGGCGACTTCCGGCGCTGTGTATGCAACCGATGGAATAGTGCGCACATCGAAGAAACGTTTTTGACCGTCGATGACTTCCGCAGCAATTTTTGCTTCGTGGGTCGCTTTATGTGCAAGCATTGGCTGGCCAACAACATCACCTATCGCAAAAATGTTATTTACATTAGTGCGCATCTGATTATCGACTGGAATGAAACCCTGCTCATTGACAATAACACCGGCTTTGTCTGCATCGATTAATTTACCATTGGGTGAACGACCGATAGCCACCAGCACATTATCGAAGGTATCTTCCTCCGGTGCTTTCGCGCCTTCGAACTTACAGGTAATACCTTTCTTACCCGGTATTAATTCGGTAACTTTGGTGTTGGTAAAAATATTTTCATATTTTTTCTTCAATGATTTTTCAAATGGGCGAATTAAATCACGATCAGCCCCGGGAATTAAACCCGGGCTTAATTCAACTACGGTGACTTTTGCACCCAACGCAGAATAAACCGTGGCCATTTCCAGGCCAATAATTCCACCACCGACAACCAGTAAACGTTTTGGAATAGTGTGTAGTTCCAACGCATCGGTAGAGTCCCATACCCTCTCATCTTCCCACGGAATAAAAGGTAATTTAGTGACCGAAGAACCCGCAGCAATAATACAGTTTTCAAAACCAACCACTTGCTTAGTACCATCCGCCGCTTCTACTTCAATAGTATTTGAAGAGGTAAATTTACCAAAGCCATGCACGGTTGTTACCTTGCGTTGCTTCGCCATGGATTTTAAGCCGCCGGTTAATTTACGGATAACACCATCTTTATAGGCGCGCAGTTTTTCATTATCCACTTTAGGTTTAGTAAATTTTACGCCCACATCTTCCGTTGAAAACTCAGCCGCTTCACTCACCACTTCCGCAACATGTAATAAAGCTTTAGAGGGAATACAACCAACATTTAAACATACGCCACCGAGCACCGGTTCTTTTTCAATGAGCACAACCTGTTTACCTAAATCTGCTGCACGAAATGCGGCGGTGTAGCCACCGGGACCAGAACCTAACACCACGACCTCTGCCTGCACATCAACATCGCCGGCAAAACTTTTTGCAGCGGGGGCTGTTAGCGGTGCGTCTTCTGGTTTAGTTTCTTCTTTAACAAGCACATCTTCAGTAGTAGGCGTTTCTGGTGTGACTTCTGAAGCAGTATCCATCATTAAGATTAAACTGCCCTGAGCGATGCTATCTCCCACGGTCGCTTTAATGGAAGTAACCGTACCGGCTGCAGGGGATGGTATTTCCATTGAGGCTTTATCCGATTCAACTGTAATCAGTGAATCTTCCTCGGCAATGGTATCGCCCACCGCCACTAAAACTTCAATAATTTCTACCGAATCGAAATCGCCGATGTCGGGAACTTTAACTTCTATTGTGCTCATATCTAAAGCCTTGTTGTTTTCATCATATCCGAATGCCTGTATCGGAGATCCAGTGATCTTAAACTCGGCAAAGTCACTGGATTCCCGACACAGGCATTCGGGAATGACAAATCATTATTTTTTATTTTGTTAAATTTCAATCTAACTACACGATCAACTTAAAGCAGCAAGCGTCGCGCATCCGCCAGCAAGTGACTCACATAAGTAATAAACCGTGCACCATCCGCACCATCAATAACCCGATGATCGTACGACAAACATAATGGACACATTAGCTTAGGTTCAAAATCTGAACCGTTCCACACGGGTTTCATTTCAGCTTTTGAAACACCTAAAATTGCCACTTCCGGTGCATTTACAATGGGTGTAAATTTAGTGCCACCGATGCCGCCTAAACTGGAGATAGATATACTGCCACCCTGCATATCAGCTGGCTTTAATTTTTTATCACGGGCTTTACCGGAAATTTCACGTAGCTCAAGAGATATTTCAACCAGTGACTTTTTATCCACATCACGCACCACCGGCACGACTAAACCATCCGGTGTATCAACGGCGATACCGATATTTATATATTTTTTAAGAATTAAATTTTCACCGCTGGGTTCTAACGAAGAATTAAATCGCGGGTATTTTTTAAGACCCGCCGCCACTGCTTTCATAATGAAAGACAACATTGTGAATTTAACACCTTCTTTTTCGTAATCTTTATTTGACTGTTTACGAAAGGCTTCCAGTGAGGTGATATCCGCCTCATCAAATTGGGTAACGTGGGGAATGTTTACCCAGTTACGATGTAAAAACTTGCCGGTCAGTTTATTAATTTTGCTTAATTTCTGAACTTCTATTTCACCAAACTTACTGAAATCTATTTCAGGCATAGGCTCTACACCTAATGCTGCCCCACCGTTAACTGAGCCACCGCCAGTTGTCATCACCTGTTTTACAAATGCCTGCACATCATCTTTAACGATGCGCGCACTTCTGCCGCTACCTGCAACTTTACCCAGATCTACTCCCAGTTCACGGGCAAACTTTCGTACGGCGGGAGAGGCGTGGGCACTTTTAAAACTCACCGGATCTATATTGGCGGTCGGTGATGGTTTAGCAGCAACCTGAACTGGCGACTTTTGCTCTGGTTGTTTTTCAGGTTTCTTTTCCGGTGAAACAGCGACATTTGACGGCGCTTTTTGTGGCGCGTCTTGCGGCGCTTCTTCTACAGGGGCAGCCACTTCAGCGCCAGCCTCCAGTACAAGCACAACCCCACCTTCGGCAATCTGATCCCCCACATTAACTTTAATGTCTTTAACGGTTCCCGCATGGCTGCTGGGAATTTCCATTGAGGCTTTATCGGATTCAACCGTAATTAAAGAATCTTCTGCAGCGATCTGATCACCTACGGAAACTAACACTTCAATAATTTCGACTTCATCAAAATCACCGATGTTCGGTACTTTTACTTCGACCATTTCACTCATGGTTTACTCCAGTTATTGCACTGTTAATTTTGTCATGCAGATATTTCATCCGAAACCCAGTGACACGGCACTGCCTAAAGTCACTGGATTCCTGCCTTCGCAGGAATGACGAAGTTATTTAAAGTTTTAAATAACCTGCATTTGCGAACATTCGCGTTTATTTGCGTTCATTCGCGTTTTCTTTTTCTTCTACGCTTTTATAAAATTTAAGCAGTAGCAGGATTCGGCTTCTCGGGATTGATTCCGTACTTCTCAATCGCTTCCTGTACTTTACCCGCCGGGAACTGGCCATCATTTGCCAGTGCCATTAACGCCGCAACTGCTACATATTTTGCATTCACTTCAAAGTGTTTACGCAACTGTGCACGGGTGTCCGAGCGACCGAAACCGTCGGTGCCCAACACATCATACTGTCCGGGAACCCACTTACGAATCTGTTCCCCATAGGTTCTGACATAATCGGTGGCTGCAACCACCGGCCCACGCTTGTCTTTCATGCATTTTTCAACATAGCTTATGCGCTTGTCTTCTAATGGGTGCAACATGTTCCAGCGATCCACCGCTTCACCTTCACGCTTTAATTCATTAAAACTGGTGACGCTCCAGATATCCGCATCGATTGACCAGTCTTTATCCAGCAATTCTGCTGCCGCAATGACTTCACGTAAAATGGTACCGGAGCCCATGAGCTGTACTTTCTTGCGACGCTTACCGCCACCCTGTAAAAGATACATACCTTTGATGATGCCCTCTTCCACACCTTTTGGCATAGCCGGTTGCACATAATTTTCATTCATTACAGCAATGTAGTAAAAAACATTTTCCTGTTCTTTATACATGCGACGCATACCGTCCTGAATAATGACCGCTAATTCATAAGCAAAGGTCGGGTCATAGGATACACAGTTAGGAATGGTGCCCGACACTAAAAAGCTGTGACCATCCTGATGCTGCAAACCTTCACCCGCCAGCGTTGTTCTGCCCGCGGTGCCACCTAACATGAAACCCCGGGCCTGCATATCACCCGCCATCCAGGCCAGATCACCAATACGCTGGAAACCAAACATGGAATAGTAGATATAAAAAGGCACCATATTCACATGGTGTGTGCTGTAAGAAGTTGCCGCGGCTATCCACGATGACATGGCACCGGCTTCATTAATGCCTTCTTCTAAAATCTGCCCGGTTTTGTCTTCCTTATAGAACATCACCTGCTCTTTATCCTGCGGGGTATATAACTGCCCCACGGATGAGTAAATACCCAGCTGGCGGAACATGCCTTCCATACCAAAGGTGCGGGCTTCGTCCGGTACAATGGGCACCACATACTTACCCATTTTTTTATCTCGGGTAATAAGTGTCAGTAACCGTACAAAGGCCATGGTGGTCGACATTTCACGATCGCCGGAGCCTTTGGTGATGGGCTCAAATACGGAAAGTGGGGGGACTTCCAGAGGCGCGGCCATATGTTGACGCGCCGGCATTGGGCCACCGAGCTTTTCACGCTGGGCTTTCATGTATTTTACTTCAGCTGAATCCGCATCAGGTCGGTAGTATTCGGCCTTTGCCGCCTGCTCGTCAGTGATGGGAATATTGAAACGATTTTTATAGGCAATCATTTCTTCTTCGTCTAATTTCTTTTGTGAGTGGGTGCGCATCTGCCCTTCACCCGCCGAGCCCATACCGTAGCCTTTAACCGAGTGGGCTAAAATAACCGTTGGCTCACCGTCGTGCTTAGCCGCTTCTGTATAGGCCGCAAACACTTTATGGGGATCGTGCCCGCCACGGTTCAGGCGCCAGATATCATCATCTGACATATCCGCCACCATGGCTTTTAATTCGGGATATTTACCAAAGAAGTGCTCACGCACATAGGCACCATCTTTGGATTTGTAATTCATGAAATCACCATCAACGGCTTCCAGCATACGCTTTTGCAGCAGACCATCGTGATCTTTAGCAAGCAATGGGTCCCAGTAACCACCCCATAACACTTTAATCACTTTCCAGCCAGCACCACGGAATACCGCTTCCAGCTCCTGGATTATTTTGCCATTACCCCGCACCGGGCCATCCAGACGTTGCAGGTTACAGTTAATAACAAACGTTAAATTATCCAGTTTTTCACGGGAGGCCAGTGAGATTGCACCTAATGATTCCGGCTCATCGGTTTCACCATCCCCCATAAAGCACCATACCTGACGGTCATGGGTATCTGCGAGGCTGCGATCCTGCAGGTACTTCATAAAGCGTGCCTGATAAATGGCACTGATTGGACCAAGCCCCATCGATACGGTCGGGAACTGCCAGAAGTCCGGCATTAACCAGGGGTGTGGATAGGAAGACAGGCCATTGCCATCCACTTCCTGGCGAAAGTTATCTAACTGTTCATTTTCCAGGCGCCCCTCAAGATAAGCCCGAGAGTACATTCCAGGAGCAGAATGGCCCTGGAAAAACACCAGGTCACCACCATGCTGTGGAGTGGGAGCACGCCAGAAATGATTGAAACCAACGTCATATAATGTAGCTGCGGATGCGAAGCTGGCAATATGTCCACCCAGTTCAGATGACTTCCTGTTCGCCTTCACCACCATTGCTGCGGCATTCCAGCGAATCAGCGCACGGATTCGACGCTCTAGAGTCAAGTCACCGGGCAGGTTTGGCTGCAGGTGGGTCGGGATGGTATTTACATAGGCGGTTGTGGCTTTATGGGGCAAATTAGCACCTGAGCGGCGCAACTTGTCGATCATTTGATCTAATAGAAAATGTGCGCGGTCCGCGCCATCAGATTTTAAAACCCCTTCTATCGCATCAAGCCACTCGTGGGTTTCCAGTTGATCGATATCCTCAGAAATATTGGGATGATCATTGTTCGGTGTCGGCATGCTTCTCTCCAGCTATCACAGCCTCTGTGTTATAGAGGCTATAGGACAGTGATTAATAAACTATGGGAGACACTTTAGTTCGAGAAAGGATAAAAGCAAGTGTTTTTTACATGTCAAAAAATATAAGTATAAATATCAATAAGTTACAGTCATGAAATAATTTTATGGCTGTGGTAATGCTCTAACACTGTATCAATAGGCCTTCTGTTTAAGCGATCGCTTACCAACAGGCTTCCTGCATAGGACGACATAACGCATGTGCAACACACTGTCATGTCTGCTTGTTATCATACTCTTCCAGTATTTTGTCACCCCAATCATAATAAGCCATTACAGAATTCCCCTTTCCTAAAATTTTCATTTCAGTGCACAGGGAAGAAATCAGCTCCATACCCCGCCCTGAATACGCATTCTTTTTCGTCAGATCGGGTGCCTTATGGTTAAAGCCTTCACCACTATCCACCATAAACAGGCTCAAGCGCCCCCCTTCGCCGCTGTCGGTTAATTCGTGTCGCAGGGTTACCTGTATATTACCTTCCTGAAATGACTCCAGCCGGCTCTGCTTTTCCTGATAAAAATCCATATATCCCTGGGGGGTGTTTTTTAATGATGAATCAAGCTTTAGAATTCCATGATCAAGTGCATTGGCAAACAGTTCAGTTAGCACCGTATGGACAGTGGTACGACCACTTTCCAGTGGCTGTAAATTATTGATAGCCTGCATAAGATAGGGCAGTACATCAAACTGACGCAGGCTTTTGATATCCATTGATAATTCGACTGACCAGTTATTCGCCTCCCGTTGTTCATTAATAAATTTACTTTCATGCTCATACTCAACTTTTTCCAGGTGGCAAAGCTCCAGTAACGTTATGTCATCGCCTTGCTCAGCGCCCTCTGAAAAACTGGAAACAGCGCTTAATATGGTGTCAAAAAGTTTTTCGCTCTGTGTATTTTCCTCCATAATGCGTAACAGCCGATCCAAACCAAACATTTCCCCACTAACACTATGCGCTTCCATAATTCCATCCGTAGCAACAAACAGGCGATCACCATATTCAAGTGTTTCCATTTCAACTTCCAGTTGGCTAGAAGATAAATCAATGATGCCAAGCGGGATATTTTTTGATTTAAATGTTCGAAATATTTTATTATTTCTGTATAGATAGACATCCGGTAAGCCCGCATTAATGATACTAATAATGCTATTGGTTCTGTCGACACTTAGAAACACGCAGGCCATAAACATCTGGGTTGGTAATAAATCCATTAATTTTGAATTTGCTTCTTTCAGTAAGTCGTTATATGAAAAGCATTTTTGCGTCATACTATGAAAAATATCTGATACAGGTATTGCACCAATGGCTGCGGATAAACCATGACCGGTAAAGTCACCGACAATAATATCGAGGCCCGATGTCTGATTTTTTTCAGTTAAGATCAAATCACCATTAAACATAGACATGGGTGACATGGAGTATTTCAAACCGGTTTTATCACCGCGCATATCATTTTTAGAAAGTTTTTCGAACAACTTACTGGTAACGTTCATTTCCTGATGCATCAGGAAATTTTTTTCACTGATCTGTTTATTTTTTTCTTCTATTTTCTGATATAGCTCAGAGATTCTCAGCATAGAATCTATTTTCGAATTAAGTAGCGCATGATTATAAGGTTTGGTTAAAAAATCATCACCGCCGGAATCAATACATCTAACCAGAGATTTTTCATCTGTCATTGCGGTGAGAAAGATAACAGGTATAAATCGATCCTGTCGATTTTTTATGATTTTGGTTGCATCGTAGCCATCCATTACCGGCATCATGACATCCATCAATATAATGTCTACATAGTTATCTTCCACTGCCTGAACGGCATCTTCACCATTAACTGCTTCAATCGTATTGAAGCCAGAATCTTTAAGCAATGCGCATAACACCAGACGATTTGTCAAATCATCATCGACAACCAGAACTTTTTTGACAGCGTCTAAATTAGATTGCACTGTTTATCCCAGGGTAAAGATCTTATCGAAACTGGCAATAGTTAGAATTTCTTTTATTTCATCTGAATAACCAGACAATTTAACCGAACTGGACTGCGAATCCGCATGTTCTTTTAATAACAAAAGCATTCCTAATGCCGAGCTATCCAGATACTCTGTACCCGCCAGATCGACAACATACTGGCCTGACTTCAATACGACATCCTTATAAGATTTTCTGAAATCATTATGTAAACTAAAATCAAATCGTCCGTTAATTTTTATAGTCGCTGTTTTATTTTCATCTGAAACATTAATTGAAATACCCATATCGTTTTCCCATTAAATTTAAAATAACTCAACTTCACCTTCATTCATATCATCCTGACTAATTGTAGTAGAATGAATTTCTTTCGCTTTAGATGTAACACTTTCTATTCCTTGATTTAATTTTGAAATAGCCTCACTAACAGCACTAACTGCCAATGAATCAGATTTGACCAAGGCCACTTTTGAATACATATCAACAAACAACTGATCAACGAGTGCAATGTGTGAATTAAGCTGATCGCATTGCTGCCTGGCGATATCCTCAAACTGTAACGAGCGTACGGCCACATTCACACCATTTTCTACATTAAGGGCAATTTCTTTGACTTCCTGTAACTTATCATTTACAAATTTATTTTTTTCCTCCATTAAAACAAGCACTTCATCTACACGAGATTTATGTTGCATGGCAACACTCATATCCTTACCGGCAATTTCACCAACAATTTCTTTTGCTTTAGCAATGTTTGACTTGGATTTTTCAACCACTGAGCGAATTTTATCATTCAATATATTTGAATTCGTTGATAAGGCCCTGACTTCATCCGCGACAACTGCAAACCCTCTTCCCGCTTCTCCAGCTCGTGCCGCTTCTATAGCCGCATTTAATGCCAGTAAATTTGTCTGGTTTGCGACTGCACTAATCTCGCCCAGTAGTTGATTAACATCATCCATTTGCGCTTCAATATCATCGACCGTGTAAACCATCGTCATACCACCACGACTTACCTCTGTTATATTATTTACAAAATACTCCAGCACTTCTTTAGTTTCTTCTATAAAACTTTTATGATCTTCATCTCCTTCACTGGAATGCAAACCATCGATTATTTCGTGCATTAAATTTTCCTGAGCAGATATCTGTGCAGATAAAGTGGTAAAACTTTCAGACAAACTCATCACTGCTTCTGAAACAACTGATTTCATCACATCAACTTTTGATGCAATCATATTCATCTCATTTGATAAATTCACATACTGTGTCTTTGTACACTCCAGAAACTCGTCTGATACCCCCCCCTGATCGGCAATGAGTCCCAATGATTTATCCTTGATAGTGCGGTTGGACGTGATCACCAGTCCATAACCACTAGTCAACCAGACAACGAGTACTAAAACGAGCTCGGACAATCCGTATATTCCATTACTAAAAAACTGTCCATATATTATTATCAAAATCGATAATACAATAGCAGGAATAATAAATTTCATATTATTTTTCTCACAGAATACAACTTTAATCAGCTAGACAATATCTCATTATTTCACTGCCAATTTTACTAAGGGAGAACTCCTTATCTACCGCGCCGATTTTCACAGCAGCACCGGGCATTCCCCAAACCACGCAACTTTCTTCATCCTGTGAAATATTATAAGCGCCCTGCTGCTTCATTTCTAACATACCCTGAGCGCCATCTGAGCCCATTCCCGTTAACATGACCCCCATTGCATTAGGGCCAACATTTTGTGCAACTGAACGGAACATAACGTCCACACTGGGTTTATGTCGACTCACTGGTGGCCCATCATTTAAGCGACATATATATTCAGCACCACTGCGTTCAACTATCAGATGCTTATCTCCTGGCGCAATATAAACATGTCCCGGTAATATTTTTTGTTTATCAGTAGGCTCACACACCGTGACTAGACTGAATTTATTTACCCGTTCTGTAAACGATTTGCTAAACGCTACCGGTATGTGTTGAGAAATAACAATTCCCGGTGCATTCGCAGGTAAACTTTCCAGCACTTCTTTTATTGCCTCCGTACCCCCGGTTGAAGCACCCAGGGCGACAATTTTGTCGGTGGTTTTAAAACGAATTTTTCCTGTACGCTTTTCGAGCACCGCATCCGCATCGAGTTTTTTATCGACCGCAGATCGACCTATCGGTTTTTTATATTCTCTAACGTTTGCCTTACCGGCAATTTCAAGCTTTTCTATTATTTCTTCTGTGTATTCTTTGAGTGCCCCCTGCACATCTAATTTCGGTTTAGCAATATAATCTATTGCCCCCACTTCCAGCGCTTCCAGTGTAATATCTGCGCCGGCCTCAGTTAATGTTGAAATCATGACTACTGGCATGGGCCGTAAACGCATTAAATTCTTAAGAAATGTCACACCATCCATTTTGGGCATTTCAACATCCAGCGTTAAAACATCCGGATTAAGCCGCTTTATTTTTTCACGCGCATCCAAGGGATCACGGGCCGACCCGATCACCTGCAGGGTTTTAGATGAGTTAATTATTTCTGTTAACACCTGCCGAACAAGCGCCGAATCATCAACAACTAAGACTGAAATTTTTTTCGACATCAGTACTCCATCAAAACAGTTCAATATCGCTTTGTACTGGCTTTTTATCTATGCTGTTGCGATATTTTTCCTCACGTTTTTTGATTGTATCATTGTGCATATTCTGTAATTTCTTCACCCTTACCTTTCCACTATCTGCAAAGAACAGAACTTTTCTCGGGTAAATATCACCCGTATCCTCAGCTATCACCGCTAGACCTTCTTCTTGAAGATATTCATGCACAAAACATATATTCTTATTACCAATATCAATTTTACTCATACTTGCCAGAACACGTCCGCCACCAAACAACTTAACCTCAAGACAGCTTCTTCTACCTCCCGCTTTTAAAATTTCATTTATAAGCATTTCCATAGCAAAATTACCATAGCGTGTAGCACTGGTTAAATGCATTTTCCCTTCATGCTCATCCTCATCCCCCATCGGTAGCATAAAGTGATTCATACCGCCTATACCCAATTTCACATCCCGAATGCAGGCGGATATACACGAGCCTAATACCGTGCTGATTAATTCTCCATGCATACTCACATAATACTCACCGGGTAATATTTTCGCGGAGAATATATTATGCCTTTTATCCCAGAACCGGCTAATATGTTCCAGCCCGGACAAGCACGGCGGCATAGATTTTTCCATCGCAACTTTTGAAACTAATTTTGAAACAACCACCTTATTTGTCCTTTCTATAAATCGTCTGCCCCATAGATTTAAATCTATCTGTTACTTTAAACAATGACTCAGAATGACCAATAAAAAGGGGGGAGTTTTCTGATAACATATCTGCATATCTATCAAAAAGCTCACGCTGGGTGTCTTTATTAAAATATATAACAACATTACGACAAAACATAAAATCAAATGGTCCTTTAAACGGCCAGTCATGTAACAAATTCAACTGTTTAAAAGTTATCAGGTCAATCAGGCTCTGATCCATTTTTACCATGCCACTGAGTTTGCCCTTACCTTTTCTTACATAATCTCGTAGATGCTTTTTATCCAGGCCAGTCACTCTATCTTCTTTGTAAATTCCTTCAGAGGCTTTTTTGACCATGTCAAAATCTAAATCGGAGGCAAGTATTTTTATATCCCAGTCGGGCTTATTCTTGAAATGATCAAGAACGGTCATAGCAATAGAATAGGGCTCTTCACCTGATGAGCATCCCGCAGACCAGATTCGAATGCGTTTATTGGTTTTGTTTTTTTCCAGCTCGGGTAAAACTGTTTTAGATAAATATTCGAAATGATGTGGCTCACGAAAAAAAGAGGTCAAATTAGTGGTAATGGCATTGGTAAATGAAACCATCTCAGATTCATCTCCAGCCTTTAGCAATTCGCAGTACTCAGCAAAATCGCTCACCCCGCACTGACGTATGCGCCGGGCAATACGACTGTAAACCATCGTGCGCTTAATATCGGTTAAAACAATACCGGTACGCTCTGCCACCAGATTTTGTATGAAACGAAAATCCGCATCGGTAAAGGGAAATTCCTTTTCTTCGAAGTTCACGCCGTTAGGGCTGCTGTGCGCACTCACTGGATTGCCTTTTGTTACTTTTAAACATAATAATATAAAGCATCAGAAATTCCTTTTTTAGTCCAAAATGAATCCATTTAAAACTCTTCCCACTCGTCATCATCATCCGCGACGGGTGTTGCTACGCGTTTCGCGCGTTTCGGTGCCTTCTTTCTTTTCGGTGCTGGTGCTGGTACTTCTTCTTCAGCACGTGGTTTTCGGCGCTTACGTTTTGGTACAACTTTTACCGGCTCTGGTTCCTCTTCACTCGATTCAAAGAAATCCATCAAATCGTTCATCTCTTTGGCTTCATCATTCATCGATTCACTGGCGGCGGTCGCTTCTTCCACCAGTGCCGCATTTTGCTGGGTCATTTCATCCATCTGGGTAATGGCTTTATTGACCTCTTCAATGCCGGCGGACTGCTCCTGAGCGGCAGCGGCAATTTCAGCGATAATGTCACTGACTTTTTTCACACCGTTAACAATTTCTTCAAGAGTTTTTCCGGATTCATCCACCAGTTTCGAACCTTCATCAACCCGCTCAACACTGTCATTAATTAAGCCTTTTATCTCTTTAGCTGCACCGGCAGAGCGTTGTGCTAAATTACGAACTTCTGCAGCCACAACTGCAAAACCTTTACCCTGTTCACCGGCTCGGGCTGCTTCCACCGCCGCATTCAGTGCGAGTAAATTTGTCTGGAATGCAATCTCATCTATGACCCCAATAATGTCGGCAATTTTCTTACTACTGGTGTTAATTTCACCCATAGCATTCACAGCTTTCTGTACTACATCACCGCCTTTTTCTGCCTGATCCCTGGCAGCAGAGGCTAGCTGATTCGCTTCCCGTGCATTATCCGCATTCTGTTTAACTGTAGAGGTCATCTGCTCCATACTTGATGCAGTTTCTTCCAGACTCGATGCCTGTTCTTCTGTTCGCTGACTTAAGTCCGCATTACCCCGGGAGATTTCATCCGATGAGGTTAGAATACTTTCCGAGCTATCCATAATCTGCTCAACCATTTCTGAAAGTACTTTATTGGTTTCATTCATGGCATCTCGCAACTGGGCAAACTCGCCGGAGTACTCACCTTCCATCTCTTCGGATAAGTCACCTTCGGATAATGCTTTAACCACGCGTTGCGCTTCCTGCAATGGTTCAACTACCGCGTCCATTAATTCATTAATACCCTCTCCCAGGCCTTTCATAAAACCGGTGTAGTTTGATGCATCAATGCGCGTATCCAACTGACCTTGCACTGCATTTTCGATTAGCATCTGTATCTGATTTTCCGCATCTTTTTGTTCAGTGATATCTCCCCACTCAACCATGTTACCCATGAGGTTTCCCTGATGATCAATAATAGCTGTGGCATTTACTGAAAAATCAAGACCTGCAACTTTAATTTCTGCTTTGGCTGGCAGATTAGCTGCATTACCTAATAACTGGCGTTGATGCGCGGGGTTTTTATGAAACTGATCAATACACTGACCAACCAGATTATTTGCATCAAACCCAGGGAATACAGCGCGTAAAGCTTCGGCACGGCCCGCCATCATATTAACCACGGAGGGGTTAGCGTAGGTAATAATTAAATCCGTATCACAAATCATTAAATTTGCCTGCGCACCATCAATGGCGGATTGTAACCTTGCAACATCCAGCTCTTTCTTTCTTACTTCAGTTACGTCGCGCCACTCAAGCGAATTACCCACATAGTTGCCCTTATTGTCCATGGTGGCACTGACATTAAGTTCAAACTTTAAATCACCGACTGAAATATCTGTTTGATAAGGAAGATTTCCCGGGTCGGCAAGTAACTGCCTCTGATGCGCCGGATTTTTGTGGAAAATATCGATACAGGTGCCAACAATAGTCGCCGCATTAAAGCCCGGGAACACCGCGGAAAACTGCATCTGGTTTTTTGCTAATAAATCTTTTGTTGCCTGATTCACATAGGTAACAATAAAATCACGGTCAACCATCATGGTCGCCTGTGCCGAGGAATCAATTGCGCCTTGCAAACGTACCACATGATTTTCTTTGGCGACTTCTTCGGTGATATCAGCCCACTCTAGCGCATTACCAATATAGTCACCATTGGAATCCATCATGGCCGTGACATTTAATTTCATAGTTAGGTGGGCTATTTGAATTTGGGTGCTATAGGGCAGATTTGCGGGACTCGCCAACATGGTTCGTTGATGCGCCGGATTTTTATGAAAAGCATCTATGTTTGCTCCGATAATACCAGCCGCATGAAAACCGGGGAAAACTGACTGTAACACCGCCTCATGTTTTGTTAATAAATCAATGGAAGCCTGATTAGCGTAGGTGACATTAAAATCACGATCTATCATCATCATGGCCTGCATTGCACCACCAATGGCGGAGCGTAATCGCGCCAGTTCGGTTACATCATCATCGTTCATTGTATTAGCTCCTCGAGTTGTAGACTGGGGGGTATTCACTGCATCAATTGTTGACGTACTGTTTGCCGGTGTATCGCTATAACCATCAAGCATGACTTTTGCAATAACATTTAAGGCTTGTGTCCAGGCTGACTCAATGGTATCCGTCCAGACATCACCGGCCATTTCTTTCATGACCTTTATCAATGATTCGGCAACAACAGGATAATGCTCTGGCAAAGCACCATAGCCCTGGTGACGCTCACCCAGACTAGTGAGTACCGGTACAAGGGCTTGCGGGTTACGTACATTTTCCACCACCAGCTTTAACGCCGCGAGTAATTTATTTTGTTGTTCTGCCGGCGTTGTATTTGCAAACATGGGTTTTACCTGAGGCGCTCGCTGAAATAATTCTTCATAAAAACGCTGCACCAGTTCTTCTCCCCGGGGGGCCAATAAATTAAAACTGGTTTCCAGTGTTGTCACATCAAGGCTTAAGGGTGACACATAATTATCAAAACTCATTATTATCCCTACTATTACTTTGTGAAATGTATCTTCTTTACAATTCTCTTAAATATTCAAATAAACAATGTTAGTTTAACTCCAGTATTTCCAGCACTCCTAGTGTCTTAGCCGACTGGGTTAACACCTCTGAAGGGTTAAGCCAGTTAATCGTCAAATTATTTTGCTTAGCATAATTAAACAATGCACATAGCAATTGCAACGCAGAACCATCGATTCGTTCAACACCAGAAGCATCAATATCTATTTCATCATTATCATTAACAAGCGTTAGCATATCGTTTTTAAGCGCCTGTGATTTACTAATATCCTGTACGCTATTTAAGATCAGAACCGGATGCGAAGAATCGTTGATAATTTCTTCAATTGGCATAATTTCCTCTAGAGTGTTTTCTTCCTGTTTAGCTTCGTCTGCTCTATCTACCTGCGAAATATCTGCCATTGGCTGCGCCTCCAGGCTAACTTCATTTGGTTGCTCCTGATAAGCAGCACACATTGTTTCAGCTGATGCAATTAAAAATTCCATCCATGCGTTACCAATCGCCTTAGTCCAGGCGCGACCAATTTTATTTTTGAAACTTGCCACCAGTAACTCAGCAACAATCGGGTAATGATCTGGCAAAGCGCCATACGCCTGATGTCGCTCACCCATTGCTAACAAGGTGGATTTCAGAGCATTTTCATCCTGTAAATTATTGACCAGCAACTTAAGTGCCGTACTGAGTTTAATTGCCTGCTCTTTGTCACTGGTATTTTCAAACAGGGGTTGAACCGCCGGATACTGCTTAAACAACTCAGCATAAAAATCAATAACCACCTCATCCAGAACTTCTGACATCAACTCATAACCTTTTAACAAGGCTGTTTCATCCAGGCTATGGCCTAATATCTCTATTATTACTTTTACAGGTTTTTTAGTTTTTTTATCCGAAGCTTCCTTCGTAGCTTTACTTTTAACCGATTTTTTTTTCGTATCTTTCACAGCTTTATGCTCAGCTTCATCATCTAGCCATGACAGAGGGTCAAAACCGATCATTGATTTTTTATCACGCGCCATTAACAGGTCCTTCCAATGCTAAAATCTTTCGCCAGATCACGATAATCATTTGATCCGTTACAATTTTTTTGATATTCATCCACGGTTAATCCAAAACTAGGGCTTTCCGCAACAGCAGTCGTCTCACGTATTGATGTTTTTAATACCTGACCTGGAAAATATGAAATCAATTTTTCTTTTACATCCTGCGCCAGGCGTCTACGTGGGTGAAAGCGGGTAACAACAAACCATTTTTTTATATCGTGTTGCAGTCGTTTTTCAAAACCTTTTAATGTACCTAATAAATGCGACAAGCCATGCAATGTTAAGTAATCACCGGAAATAGGGATTAACACTTCATCCACTGCATACAGAGCACAAATAATTAAAAAACCCGATGATGGCGGGCAGTCAATTAATATGTAATCTTCTTCAGGCAACTGATCAAGTACCTTCTTTAAACCTTTGGCAATGGATGATGAAGATTCTTTATCAATATGCTCTGCCTGCCCTAAATTATTGCCACAGGGAATCAGGTGTATATTTTTACGGGTTTCCAGAATGACATTTTCTAGTTTGTCATCATGTAATAACAAGTCTTCTATACCTAATTTTTCCTGCCAGTTCACACCCAGACTAATCGTTAAACTACCCTGCGGGTCTAAATCTATTAATGTAACTTTGTTACCTTTTTTTGCCAGCATGTATCCAAGGTTAGCGGTGGTAGTGGTTTTTCCTACCCCACCTTTCTGGTTGATGACTGCAACCTTTCTGGTCATACGTTTATATCTTGGTTAATTTTAAAGTTCATCTTCTGTCCAGGCGTCGCGTTTTGAAGATCGCGCCTACAGGTTATTCTGATATCTGGTCGATTACAGCCAGCTCCGCGGCATTCAACATGTGATCTATATCCAGCACAATAATCATTTTTTCTTCTATCGTGGCCAGACCGGTGACAAATTCGGTGTCTACAGCGGTACCAAAATCAGGTGATGCCTTTACATCATCAATGGGTACGTTATACACATCGGACACAGCATCAACCACAACTCCCATTGTTCTATCTTCTTTACCTTCATTGACTACATTTAAAACAATGACGACTGTAGTTGCATCGTAGTCTTTCTTTTCCAGATTAAAGCGCAACCGCATATCAATAATCGGTACGATACTGCCACGAATATTTATTACACCGCGAATATACTCGGGTGTGTTGGGAATATTGGTAACCGAATCCCAACCTTTTATTTCCTGCACCCTTAAAATATCTACGCCGTACTCTTCGCCTGCTAAAAAGAAAGTTAACAATTCTTTAAATTCTTTATTAGCTTCCAGCTGAGATATTTCTTCTGCAGTTTCAGTCATTAGTTTCTCCTCAAGCGGCAATGCCGCCACCTTTAATTGGAACGACGTTAACCATATCTTTTTGGTATAATTCAATGAGCCCGGCGATATCGATAATGAGTGCAACGGTGCCATCACCCAGAATGGTCGCTCCAGATAAACCTTCAATTTTTTTGAAATTCGTTTCTAAACTTTTTATGACTACCTGTTGTTGTCCGAGTAAATCGTCAACATATATAGCAATTTTTTTCCCTTCGGCTTCCACCACGACTAACAGACCATTTTCTAATTGTGTAGAGACGGGTTCAATTCCAAATATTTGATATAGCCGCACTATAGGTATGTATTCGTCACGAAGGCGATAAACTTCAGCATTTCCTGCAACCTCATTAATATTTTCCTGCTTCACCTGTAATGACTCGATAATGGAAATTACCGGCAGAATATAAGTTTCATCTCCGATACCCACTAATTGACCGTCAAGTATGGCAAGGGTTAATGGCAGACGAATCGTAAACACCGAACCTTCACCCGGCGTAGATTTCACTTCCACCGCGCCACCCAGTTCGCGGATATTTCTTCGCACCACGTCCATACCTACACCGCGGCCGGAAACATCACTCACCACATCGGCGGTGGAAAAACCTGGGCGGAATATCAGGTCATAAATCTGATCATCGCTAAGACGCTCTTCATTGCTCAATAGACCGTTCTCTTTAGCCTTGTTAATGATTTTATCTTTATTGAGCCCTGCACCATCATCCTTAATCTGTATTACGATATTTCCACCCTGATGAAATGCGCTCAGTTCAATAACGCCTGTTTCGGATTTTCCTGCTTCAATTCTTTTCTGTGGAGATTCGATACCATGATCCAGAGAGTTGCGCACGAGATGCACCAGCGGATCGCCAATTTTTTCGAGCACAGTTTTATCAAGTTCTGTTGATTCACCGGTCATAACCAGTTCAATTTTTTTATCAAAAACGGTGCATAAGTCATGCACTAGCCGAGGAAATCGCTGAAATGCAAAGCTAATTGGCATCATGCGAATACGCATAACACTTTCCTGTAACTCCCGGGTATGTCCTTCAAGTTGTGCCAGACCATCTTTTAAACGTTCAATGGTGGCAGAATTAAACTCTTCAGCTTCACCAAAACGGCTTAACATAGACTGGGTAATCACCAGCTCACCCACCATATTAATCAGCTCATCAACCTTACTAATATTAACCCGAATAGAAGATGACTCTGCTGGCTTAGTGGATCGACGTTCTGCTTTTCGTGATTCTGTTTCGGTTTTCTGAAGTTTATTATCAAGGATTTCTGGAGCGGCCTCACTTTCTTCTTCCACCAATGATTCGATTTTTAAATCACATTCATCATCAACCCAGGCAAAAACTTCCCTAATATCATTCTCACTAATTTCACCACCGATTAAATGAATGCGCCATGACTGCAGGCATTCCTCCGGGTCTAATTCACTTAGCGGGGGTAAAGCATCATTATCAATGATCACCTCCGCATTTTCCGCGAGTGAATTTAACTCACGCAGCAATCGCACTGTGTCATTACCCGTTTTCATTATGTCTATGTAGGGAGTGAAATGGACCAGCCAACCTTTTTTGGAAACCACTGTATTTTGATCATCATCCGTTTTTGCATCGGTATTTTCTTCACCAAGAATTCCTTTAATAGCCCCCGTCATTTGTGCAACACTTTCTGTGTCGATTTCTGATCCATCGCGAATTGCATTGAGCATATTTCGTAACACATCTACACTGCCCAACAAGGTTTCTACTACTGACTCATTCACCTGCCGCTCACCATTGCGCATTTGATCAAGCAAGGTTTCCATATCATGGGTGAACTCGGAGACAGCGGTAAAGCCAAAGGTGCCGCTACCACCTTTAATAGAATGTGCAGAACGAAAAATGGTATTGATATTTTCTAAATCGACATCACCCTGTTCTAGCTCTAACAGCCCGGACTCCATAATATCCAGACCTTCAAAGCTTTCCTCAAAAAAGGTTTCGTGAAACTGCTCCAAATCGATTGACATTTATCACTCCGCTGGTCTTTTTAACCTAGTACCTTTTTAACCGTATTTAATAACTGATCAGGATTAAATGGCTTAACTATCCAGCCGGTTGCACCTGCAGCTTTACCCTGAGCTTTTTTATCACCTGAAGATTCTGTGGTCAGCATTAACATGGGGGTAAATTTATAGTTTGCTTCACCCCGTAAATTTTTAATAAAAGTAATACCATCCATTACAGGCATATTCACATCAGTAATAATTAAATCGAACTGCTGTGTTTTAGCCTTGTTCAACGCTTCCTGACCATCTGCTGCTTCAGTCACCTGATAACCTGCACCTTTAAGTGTAAATGTCACCATTTGCCTCATGGATGCTGAATCATCAACTGCTAATATTGCCGCCATATTGACCCCCTAAAAATACGATAACGGAAAAATCTGTTTTATGTATTTGTATAGACAGATTCCGTGTCCTGTAGATAATGTATAGACCATGTATTTTTAATTACCAAATTTATACTCCATTAATTTCATTATTTATCTGTGGTTATTTTTGACATCAGCCCATGCTCATCATGAAACACAACTAAGGCCTTAACCTTTTAACCCGTATATGAAGTATCGACAGTTAGTAACAAGAATAAAAATTAATTAAACATTTGATTTTTCTATTAATACACAGGAGGCAAAGCTCATTTGAAGCCGTTAATGATTAGACTAAAGATTTGCTCTAATAGCGGATAATTGACTTGCAAATGCCTTATCAGGGTCTATGCTCTAAACGAGAAGATTACTATCATTGCTGGCAATGACGTAAATCATCACCAATGAATTTAGCAAGAGCATGGACTAATCTGCATATACGGATGCAAAACTAACGATCTAAAACCTTCAAAATTTCGAACCTCGCCTGTGCGTTCAGAGATAAGAATCGTTAATGTGTACACATATTTCCTGTGTATATTTATTTGCCTTCAAATTAGCCAGCATTTCAAATATTCAGAAAATTAACACTAAATAGAGTTTCGTACTAACTATGGGATACATTAAGCAGCAAATCTCTATTGTTTTAATAGTTATTCTATGTGCCATTGCTTACAGCATCTTTCCTGAAAAATGGCTGGTTTATAGCAGCTTTGCTTTTATTGTATTAACCAGTTCTATTTTTATAATGCTTTCTGCCAGTGATCAAATTACTGCCGACTCACCAATCGCTGATCCAGAGCTACTTGAACAGATGAATCAACTTAATGCTCTGTTTAACCAGATGCATCGAACTATTCAGGAAGAAATCAACCTGCTGGTGGAAGAAAACATGCAGATACAGAGTATTCTGAATAATGCCATTAGCGGTCTGGTAGCCAGTTTTCGAGGCCTGGAAGAAGAATCTACACAACAAAAAGTCATGGTATTTAACCTGGTGGACGACATTTCGAATGAGTCTGAAGATCATCACACGATAAAAGGAATTGCTGGAGATGCCGCCGACTCCTTAAAAGAAATGGTCGACAATATTACACAAATGAGCTCACAAAGCATGGCTCTGGTTAAATCACTTACATTGATAAAGGATGATTACGAAAAGGTAATAAAATTACTTGATGAAATGGATTCTATAAGTTCTCAAACCAATTTATTAGCGCTTAATGCGGCCATTGAAGCTGCACGTGCCGGTGAACAGGGTCGTGGATTCGCTGTTGTTGCTGATGAAGTCAGATCATTATCACAACGCAGTAAAAGCTTTAGTGACCAGATAAGAGAGCAGTTTGGAAACACCATTAATACCATTGAAATCGCCAATAACCAGGTTGGAAAAATGGCGTCAACAGATATGAACATGACCATGTCTAATAAAAACCATCTCGATGAGATGATGCACGAAATTGAGTCTAAAAATGAAGAGACATCAAGTCAGCTCGCAGATATTTCAAATGTCTCTCAACTACTGAATAAACACGTCGGCAATGCGGTACAGTCTTTACAGTTTGAAGATATGATTACACAGTTGACAGACCATATAGACAAAAGACTCAAACGGGTTAATACACTTGGCAGTGCAAATGAAATTATTGCCAGTACACTTGTCGATGGAAGCGATTACCGAACGGTTAGCCAACAAATGATAAGTGCATTACAAAATACACTCTCTAAAGCTGAAACTGAATTTCAACAAACCTCAAACAACCCTATACACCAGCAAAGTATGGATGATGGTGGTGATGTTGAACTGTTTTAACATAATAAATGGAGGCTATTATGAGTAACATTCTTGTTGTAGATGATGACGTTTCAATTCTGGTTTTTATAAAAGAAGCTCTTGGTGAGGATCACCAGGTCTTCACAGCTGAAACAGTTGCTGAAGCGGAAAAAATGACATCAACGCACGCAATTGATCTGTTAATTGCCGATTTAGTCATACCCGAAAAAAATGGAATCGATATGATCATGGAATTCAAACAAAACCAGCCAGACATAAAAATTCTAGCTATTTCTGGTGGTGGTGGTATTACAGGGCGTTTTGACTACCTCCCAATTGCACAACTTATCGGTGCAGAGAAAACCTTAAAAAAGCCGTTTACAATCGCCGAACTCAGAAATATTGTTAAAATAATTCTTGAAACCTGCCATTAATATCAGGCAATGTCACTTAACAAAAAAACAGAACTAGCACTACTCAAGCAGGCGCTCGATTACTCTATCACCTGTATACTAGATGAAAACTTTTCTGTTTATTATGCCAGCGAAAAATTTTGCACTCTAACTGAATATTCAAATAATGATATTATTGGAAAAAACCTTCTAAAATTAATTTATAAAACACAGATTGACACAATATACAATTTCATTGCTAACACACTTATGGACAATGAAATATGGAAAGGCGAATTCCATCTCACCAATAAGAACAACGATGTTATATATTTAGATGCAACAATAAGACCTGTTTTAAACGACAACAGCCCCAGACATTTTATTGCTTCGTTTACTGATACTTACAACCGAAGAAAGTTAATTGATCGCCTGAAGCAAAGAGCGCATCAGCAGGGACTAATTGCAATACTCGGTCAATTATCGCTTAACAATATTCCAATCAATGAACTTTTAGACCAGACCTTAGCGGTTATATGTGGATCTTTTGAAATGAACTCGGGAGTCGCATTTGAAATATCTGTTGATGGAAGAACCGCGCTCATAAGAACCGCCTATAATACACCTTCTATAAATCCTGGTTCAACTCTAATAGAAATTGAACAGAATAGTTTGTTCAGTTACGTATTACAAAAAGACAATCCTGTAGTTTGCGAGAAATTGGAAACCGAAGAAAGATTCTCAATACCAACTTTACTCCTGAAAGAAAACGCAAAGTCAGCCATGTGCGCTTTAATAGGTGACAGAAATTATCCATTTGGAATGATTACTTTTTTTTCTAATAATAACCGAAAATTTGATCTTGATGAGATTCATTTTATACAATCGGTCAGCAATATAATCGCTGAAGCCATCAATCGAAAAAACATGGAGAAAGCGCTTCGACATGAGCAACAATTATCTCGAAAATACCTTGATGTTGCTGAAGTTATATTTATTGTACTTGATCGAAAACAAAAAATTATACTTGCTAATCGGCATGCAGCATCGGTTTTAGGGTATTCTCAGGATGACCTTAACGGTATAAGCTTCTTTGATGTATTCTTATCAGAAGAAGATAAAGGCAATGCAAGAAGTGATTTTTATAAGCTACTAAATGATCAGAACACGGACAATATCAGCTTAAACATTTATGAAAATGCATCACCTGTAATCAATAAAAATCGTCAGACACGTTACATCAACTGGAAAAACTCAAAAATCTATGATGATAATAACAATGTAAGTTCAGTATTATATTCAGGTGAAGATGTTACAGATTTATTAGCCTATGAGCGGGAACAGAAACACCTTGAAAAGCAATTAAATCAGGCACAAAAAATGGAAGCGGTCGGCATGCTAGCCGGCGGAATTGCACACGATTTCAATAACATTCTTGCCAGCATTCTTGGCTTCTCAGACCTGGCCCTGGAAACTTCAAAAAACAATGAGAAACTCACTGGATATTTAAATCACATCAAAGACTCTGGATTAAAAGCCAGAGACATTATTGCTCAAATGCAAAGCATCAACCTCCAGGATGATATTGCAAATAAAGCAATTTTATTGCCTTCTTTATTAAAAGGTACGCTGCAAATGCTACGCTCTGCGTTGCCCTCATCTATTAAAATGGACCTTAATATCAATAATAATATACCTGCTGTACATATAAATGCATCAAAGTTCAACCAGATAGTAATGCACCTGCTTACCAGTACCAGAAATTCGCTCAAAGGAAAAGGTCATATATACATTGACCTTTCTGTAATTAATTTTTCACATAAAACATGCACCACCTGTAACCATGAACTCAATAATGATTTTGTTGTTTTCGGTATCCACGATGATGGTCCGAATTTCAGTGACGCGGATTTAACCACCTTATTAGATAGCATCAACACGTCTAACAGCTCATCCTTAACACTGGTTAGTAAACTGGTTCACGAAAATCATGGTCATTTACTCATTTCAAATAATATTTTGGGAAATGACTCTAATGTTAATAACTCTTCATCCGGTAAAAGCGTTCAACTATTGTTCGAAATACCGGAAGCACCGACTGTTAAAAAATCACTTGCGACCAATAAAAACCTTAACCTGGAGGCCATTAAAAACAGTCACATTATGGTCGTTGATGATGAGAATAGCGTCGCCACTTATATGGGAGAGCTCTTCAAGGGCGCTGGTTTTAAAGCCAGTGTATTTTGTGATTCACCAGAGGCACTAGAACAATTTACAAACGCACCGAATCATTATGATTTAATTGTTACCGATCAGACAATGCCAGTCTTTACCGGCGATGTATTGGCCGAAAAAATGTTACAAATCAGGCCAGATCTGCCAATTATTATCTGCTCTGGACATAATGATATTTTCAATAAGAAAACTGCCGAAGACATCAATGTGCGTGCTTTTTTAAAAAAACCCATTGATTCAGCGGAATTATTGCACGCAGTTATGAACTTACTTGTTTAATATACCAACCGTACAAATCAACATCAGGCAAAAATACTCACACCTGATTTAAGTTCCATATTATGGCGCATTATCCCATTGGCATTTTCATCGCCTGACGCTTCAGTTAAGGATGCTACCTGCAACTCAGCTCCTGGTTGATGTTGTTCATCCTGATTTTGCTCAGCCTGTTTCTGCTCAGATTGAGTTGACACATCCGCACCCGCTAAATTTAATCCCTGTTGCTCTAGCATCTCTTTTAATCTCGGTAACGCAGCATCCACAGCATCTCGCACCGGGGCGTGTTGGGTAACAAAATTAACGGTAGCCTGATCGTCATTTATCGATAATTTAATTTCCATTGGCCCAAGATGGGCCGGATTTAACCTAACCTCGGCCTGCTGAATACCCCCTCTCACCATATACGAAACCTGCTGCGTTAAATGCTGGGACCAGTTTGAATTCTGTAGACTTTCACCAATCGATAAACTCAATGTACTTACGGGTGAACTACTCAGTGGTGTTAAATTTTGCGGGGCTGTACTCAATGGCGTTAAATTATTCAGGCTAGCCGATACATCCGTTAAAAGGCCTGCGGATATTTTTTGCGTTGGCAAGCTATTCAAGGACACGGTTGTCGCAACAGGGACCTGTTGCATCCGTGACGCCTGTGAAATAATGTCAACGCCACTCATTTCACTCGGCATTTTCGTAAACTTTGCATCCGTAATATTAAATCTCTCGGACAGATTTACTGCAACATTTGTTGCTACATTAACCGATTTTGACGTTGCCGTTATTTCGGGTGTTTTTAACTGAATGCTCTGTCTCGTTAACTGCTCTGCATCCCTGTTTGTTAAATCACGCTTACTCTGTAATGAAGCTTCAACTTGTGATACAGGCGGCTGGTTTGTCGTGGCCGCGGAACCGCTCACAATCGACGCCGGTATGGCTATTTCCTGCGCTAAACCCTGTATGTCTACCTCACCTAAACTCGACTCTAAAACCGGCAATTCACTGCCTATAACTGGCAGATCGGCGGCAATGATATGTGCCGTTATCGCATCCAGTTGAGCGGGATGCTCATCCCCGGGCAAGATGGTATTAACAGCGTTCGACGCAGCTTCTCCCCCTCCTCTATGCAGCTCAGTCTCTGCGCTGTCAGTATCTTCAGGCACTTTCGTATTATTCCTGGCCTGTTTTACCTGCGACTCACTATCTAACTGATTATCTTTGTTTTTTTCTTTATTTGATTCAGATTTAAGCTGATCAACCTGATCGTTGAGCTGCTCTTTAAAGGGCTTATTATCCGCAGATTGCTCACTGGCAGACGGACCCTGACGAGCCTGATTTCCAACTTTATTCTGCCCGCTATTTGCCGCTTTTATATCTATTTTTTGAAGTAAATCCATAGGCCACCTGTCTCAGTGTTTAATCGGTTATTTATGTATTACTAAGACAAATGCAATTGGCGGGCCAGATTGGGTTTTGAATAAAAAACCTTAACGTTTTCTGCCAATACGACTGGCAAACTCATCCTGCTCTTTTTGCTCTATTCGGGCTTCAATTTGGGCTTCCTGTATCTGATATTTAACAATCACCGCATCCAGTGCCTTACTACGTGAACGGGTTTTAAGCCATTTGAGTTTTTGTTGCTCGCAGATTTGTTTTTGATGCAAAATATTCATTCGAGCCTGTTCAATGCTTTGATTTAATTTGTCTAAAAAAATCTGATAATCTTTTAGCTGGCTCGCACTCAAATTTTGTCTCACACGCCCACCACTATATTCACTGCGGTACTCTATCAACTGTTCTAACTGTAGTTGTGCATCAACAACGGTTTTTTGTGCCGCCACAAAAATTTGCACCGCCTGCTGTTGAAGTTGATCCGCATGTTTTGCTATAGGTTGAATTCTTTTGGAGCGCACGTCTGACATCTTCTCTGAAAAATTCTAATTAACACTTACCGACTTATAAACTAAACATCATTTTTTTCAGCTTTCGCCAGTAACGCTGTAAGCATCTGCTGACTCTGTTGAAATGACACCGCTTCACTCATACCCTGTTGCATAAATTGCTGTATGAGCGGCTGCATGGCAATGGCTCGATCAATTTGTGGGTTCGTACCCTGTTGATACGCGCCCACATTAATCAGGTCTTTATTTTGCTCGTACACTGAGTATAGCTGTTTTATTTGTTGACTGGACTGCTGTTGCGCATCGCTGGTGACCATGGGCATAACACGACTTACGGACGATTCAAGATCTATAGCAGGGTACTGCCCCATATCCGCGAGCTGTCGTGACAACACGATATGTCCATCTAAAATGCCCCGCGCCGCGTCGGCTATCGGATCATTAGTATCATCACCCTCGGTTAACACGGTATAAAATGCTGTAATCGATCCCTGCCCTGCCTGACCATTTCCTGCACGCTCAACCAGTTGTGGAATGCGCGCAAATACCGATGGCGGATAACCTTTGGTTGCCGGGGGTTCTGAAATAGACAATCCAATTTCACGTTGCGCCTGAGCAAAACGGGATAAGGAATCCATCAACAGTAAAACTTTTTTTCCCTGGTCACGAAAATATTCCGCCACACTGGTGGCTAACATAGCTCCGTGAATTCTCACCAACGGAGATGAATCTGCGGGGGCAGCCACAACACAGGCCCGCTTAATACCCTCCGCGCCTAAAATATCCTGCACAAACTCTTTTACTTCACGTCCCCGCTCACCAATCAGTCCCACCACCACCACATCGGCTTCCGTGTATTTGGTCATCATGCCGAGTAAAATACTCTTGCCCACCCCGGTGCCTGCAAACAGCCCCATGCGTTGTCCACGCCCAACCGTGAGTAATGAATTAATAGCTCGTACCCCAACATCCAGCGGCTGCTTGATGGGGTCACGCATTAACGGGTTGATTGATTTTCCCGCAAGGGGCATGTCAGCAGACAGATCATGGTTAATTTTAATTGGCCCCTTACCATCTAACGGCCGCCCCCTGCCATCAATCACCCGCCCCAGAAAGCCATCGGATATTTCAATGGAACTGGAATGCCCGACCGGAATCACTTTAGCATTGGGAATTAATCCGCGACTTTCACCCATCGCCATTAGATAGGTTTTATCGCCTGAAAAACCGACCACTTCTGCTTCGATACAATGATTACCCGGTGCAATAATATTACAACTGGTACCCACTGCAGCTTCACAACCCACCGCTTCCAGTGTGAGCCCCACCATACGAATCAAACGACCTTCAACCACTGGCTCCGGTGCAGTAATACGGCTTTGTTTTTTTGCCAGATCATCTATCCAACGCTGAAAATAGACGCTATTGTGCATCGTCTTTTGCCTGATTATCTTCATGGTGCAAACTGAGTTGCTCAACTAATTGCTGTACACGGGTTTCAACCGTTGCATCTATATGTGATGCCGCAGACTCAATAATGCAGCCCCCTGGGGTTACACTATTATCAGCCACACAAACCCAGCTCTGCTCATTGGTATCTATTTCAGCCTGGTTTAATAATGCAATATCATCCGCATTCAAACGCACCTGAATATCACGGGATTTAACCGGTAAATATTCCAGGGAATTATGGACTAAATTTTGAATATGCTGCGCATCAAGTTTGCTTTCTTTTTGCAGTAACTGCTCAGCTAATATGATTGCCAATTCGGTTAATTGCTGTTCAACCTCTTTATCTAATTCGTTTAAAGGTTGCTGTAAAAAGTTAAACGCTTTCTGTAACTGTTTGGCTTTAAGTGCCATTTCCTGCAAACCCTGCTTAACGCCTTCCGCACGACCTTCAATAACTGCTTCTTCATAGGCCTGCTTTTGCAGTGCTTCAATTTCTTCTACGGTTTGCGGGCGAATAGCCTCGTCCTGCATGCCGACGATATGACCTTTTAATTCAGGTGCCACGTAATGCTGGATATCACTTTCGGAAACTTTAAATCGGTTCGACATAAAATATCATTACAGTTTTAAAATACAGGATTGCACTAAACCATCTCCTCACCGCCGCTACCGCCCAGCACAATATCACCTTCTTCAGCCAGACGACGTGCGATAGCAATAATTTCCTTTTGTGCAACTTCAACATCACTTAAGCGAACCGGACCACGGGCTTCCATATCTTCACGTAACATTTCCGATGCACGCTTGGACATGTTTTTAAGAATTTTATCTTTCAGGCCCTCATCCGCACCTTTTAATGCCAGGGTTAAACTATCAGTGGAAACCTCTCTGAGTAAGGCCTGTATACCACGATCATCGACATCATTTAAATTATCAAATACAAACATGAGCTCTGAAATACCTTCCTGCATTTCCTGATCATGCTCACCGATGGTATCCATAATGGCGCTTTCAATTGAGCCTTCCATAAAATTAAGAATATTAGCGGCCGTTTTATAACCCCCCATACTGTTCTGACTTACATTCTGTTCACCGGAAAACTGTTTTTCCATAATTTTATCCAGCTCCTGCAAAGCTTTTGGCGGAATACCTTCAAGCGCCGCAACACGCATTAAAATATCTGGACGGGCCCGCTCGGGTAACATTTTTAAAACTTCTGCTGACTGGTCCGGTTCCAGATAGGATAAAACAATGGAAATAATTTGAGGATGCTCCAGTCGAATAACTTCAGCAACTGAACGTGCATCCATCCACTTTAAAGACTCTAAACCTTTATTACCGCTACCCAGCAAGATGCGGTCAATCATATTATTGGCTTTATCCTGACCTAAGGCATTAACCATCATCTCACGAATATAATCTTCCTGACCGATACCCACCGACGTCTGGTTACCGACCTCAGCGATAAACTCATCCATCACTACAGACATGGTTATCTTATTCACATTTTCCATGCTTGCCATAGCGGCACCCAGACTTTGCACTTCTTTCGGGTTTAAATGTTTTAATACTTCCGCAGCATTCTCCGACCCCATTGCCATTAGCAATACGGCGGCTCTCTGTACTCCGGTTAATGCAGCTATATTATCGTCTGACATTTAACTCACGCTTTTAAGATTCATCGCTAACCCAGTCTTTAACAACATTGGCGACTTTTTTAGGGTCCTGCTGAGCCATGGATTTAGCAAATTCAATTTTCTGATCCGAATCTGTGGGCAAAGGTATGGCACCTTCCTGATGCTCCAGTTGCGCCACCCCATCCGCACCAATTGGATTGCCCTCAGCATCAACGCCACCCCCCTCTGCGTCTTCACCACCTTCAGTGGAGGCAAGCATCGGTGTAGGCGGTACATAAGTGGTCAGGCCTTTTATAGAGGGTTTCAAAATTGTAAAAATAACAATGAGTATCAGTATAAACGGCCAGATCCATTTCAGTGCGAACTGCACCCATTTACTATCCATAATAGACGGTTCAGGTAAATCTTCAATAGTCTCAAGCGGCGTAAATGATGCGTTTATAACATTCACTAAATCGCCACGTTGCTGATCAAAACCTATGGTTTGTTGCACCAGCGTTGTCAGGCGTTTAATTTCATCTTCAGTAAGTGGAGTACGTGTGGTTTCCCCGTCTTCAATCTCCACCCGGTCATCGACTAATACGGCGACGGTTAAGCGCTGAATCGCATTATTATTCTGACGTGAGTGACGAATGGTACGATCAACTTCATAATTTCTGACACTATTCTGACTGGTATTAACGGGCTTGTTATTAGCTCCACCCTGACCGACGCCCCCCGCACCTTCAACCAGTTGTCCACCTTCTGGGGGTTGATTGGCCAGTGTCCCGGGTACCCCCCCACCCACATTATTAAATCTTTCAGAGCGGGAAGACTGCTGGCTACGCAGTGTCTGGTTGGCATTATTAAATAACTCTTCTGTGCTTTCCTGTGTGGTGAAATCAATTTTTGCATTCACCCTGGCACGCACCTTCCCCACCCCCATTATGGGCTCCAATAAATGTTCTATGCGGCGTTCAAAGTCTTCTTCAACCCGCCGAGAATAGCCATATTGGCGGGCCGTCATCGCCACATTACTGTCCAGATTACCGGACGATAAGAGATGCCCATTTTGATCCACAACTGTTACATTTTCTGCGGTCAAATTTGAAATACCAGAGGCGACCAAATGGATAATTGCGTTTACCTGTCCTTGTTCAATGGCACGCCCTCCATAAAGATTAAGTGCCACTGATGCACTGGGATTTTGCTTCTTACGAACAAACACCGAGTGCTGGGGAATCGCAAGGTGTACCCGCGCAGACTTTACATTTCGCATGGTACCAATGGTCCGCGCAAGCTCGGTTTCCATTGCATGGTGATAGCGTGCACTTTCAACAAATTGTGAAGTACCAAAACTCTGTTCCTGTTGCAACATTTCAACACCAATTGCAGTTCCTTTGGGTAAGCCCTGTGCTGCTAAATTTAAGCGCGCTTCATGAACACGCCCGGATTCAACCATTACCGAACCGGATGCTGCATTGAGTTCATAGGGAATGGCCGCCGCCTGTAAAGCCGCCACAACTTCCGCAGCATCCCCGGGTTCAAGTCCCGTGTATAAAGATGAGAGACTCGGGTTAGTACCCCAGGTATATATTCCGATACTGACCAGCACTGTCACCACAATACCTAAAATTGCACCGATAAATCGGGGCACAGGTATCATCATTGTTGTTGGAGGTGTTGCAACTTGTTCTGCCATTTTTTAAAACCTTTATAAAGTCAAAAGTCTTAGAACTTTTTTAAACTGACATATTCATTATTTCCTGATACGCCGTTAATAATTTATTTCTAACGCTGGTCATCGCCTGAAATGAAACACTGGCTTTTTCCATATTAATCATCAACTCAGCCATGGTGATATTTGAGTCGCCCTTTTCAAATGCTTTCGCCATATCACCGGACGTCATTAAGTTATCATTCACTTTATTAATTGAATTGGATAACACTTCAGAAAAATCGATATTCTGTAAACTCTTCGTTTCATTAAAAGACAGGCCTGGCTCACCAATTTTTGCCACATCCATTTGTGATTTGGCCTGAGCTTCCAGCACCCGCATCTGCGCTAATACCTGGTTTATATTCATATTACTCATAACTGTTCTCTATAAATTTAGTAAAGTGCTTAAACCGTAATGCCAGAATCACGCATTCTGGCCAGTTTATATCTCAGGGTTCGTGGACTGATACCCAGCCTTTCAGCGGCATATTTACGACTGCCATTACCGGCTTTTAATGCCTCGAGTATTAACTGCTGTTCACGATCTTTAAGCCCATTAACCAGTTCTGAATCGGCCACTACATCCGTTTTTTGTTGTTCGTCACTGGACTCATAATCTTCTATTTCAAGATGAATATCCGCCGCACAAACCTCGTTACCATCCTTAAAAATGAGCGCCCGCTGCATCACATTATCCAGTTCACGCACATTGCCCTTCCATGAGTAATTCAGTAATTTTTGTTGCGCATCAGCGCTAAGTGTTAAAATATCAGATTCTTTTCGAATATTTTTATTAAGCAATTTATTCGCAATGGGAATAATATCCGCCAGGCGCTCACGCAGGGGTGGGATTTGAATTGGAAACACGCTTAGTCGATAAAACAAATCTTCTCTGAAGTTACCATTTTTAACTTCTTCTTTTAAATTTCGATTCGTCGTCGCCAGCACCCGCACATCGAGCTTAATCGTTTTACGACTGCCCAGGCGTTCAACTTCTTTTTCCTGAAGTACACGTAATAATTTAGCCTGCAGGGCCGCATCCATTTCAGAAATTTCATCTAATAACAGGGTACCATTTTGTGCCTGTTCAAATTTACCCGGTGTTGCCTGAACCGCACCCGTAAATGCACCTTTTTCATAACCAAATAAAACGGCCTCTAACATGTTTTCCGGAATCGCGGCACAGTTTATGGCGACAAATTCCTGCTCAGCCCGCTTTGACTGATTATGTATAAATTGCGCAAAAACCTCTTTACCCACTCCACTTTCACCGCACAACAAAACCGTTGCATCACTTTGTGCTACTTTACTTGCCAACAGTTTTAATGACTGCATTTTTTCATCTTCAGCCAACAATTCCATTTCATGCTTTACAATAATTTCATGGCTTATAAACTTATCAATAACCTGTTGTAACGCATCAACTTCAAAGGGCTTGACCAGATAATCAGCGGCCCCTAAGCGCATAAAATCAACGGCTTTTTCAATACTGGCATAGGCCGTCATCACGACGACGGGCAAGTCGACATATTTATTTCTTATCTGTTTTAATAACTCTGCACCATCCATCGGCTGCATTTGCACATCACTAATCACCAGTTTAAATTTGTATTCATTCAAACGCAGTAATGCCGCCTGACCATGTTCAGCACAGACAACTGAGTAACCTGACATTTCACAGGTATCACAGATTGCTTCTCGCAACTGCTCATCGTCTTCAACAATTAAAATATCAACGCATTGTTGTTTAACTTGACTCATGTATTTCTCCAGTTCATTTCCCATTAATATATTTTTGAATTTAATTATTTAAAAATTATATTTTCGGGATTAAATTTTTCTTGCTGACCACTTGCCATAAATTGCTCACTACTCTTTATAGGCAGGCAGATATAAAAACTTGCGCCTTTGCCCACTTGTGAGCGCACCAACAAATCACCGTGATGTGCTTGAACGATAGACTGGGCCACCGCCAGTCCTAACCCGGTACCACCTTCACGCTGGGTAAAAAACGGTTCGAATATTTTTTCCTGTTCTTCTGCACTTAAACCAGGCCCATTATCACGCACCGCAATAATTAAATAATCAGACTGTTGATAGGCTTCAATTTCTATTTTACAAATTTCATTATTAGCACAATTATCATTAAATTTTTTGCATGCCTGACTGGCATTTTCGACCAGATTAATTATCACGCTCACTAACGCATCCTGGCTGCCGGTCAATTGAATATTGCCCATCTGACTCACAATTGTTAACTGTGCATTGTTCTCTTTTATGCTATTTTCAATTCGAGCATTAAACGTTACCAGTAAGTCATTTAGCTGAAATTTTTGCTCCGCAAACTCTCCACCCTTTGCATACATCAACATGTCATTAATTAATTTTTCCAGATATCGCATGCAGGTACGGATTTTATCAACCGCTTTATTTTCACGCGGTTTATCTGCTGTAAACTGATTGAGTTGTGACGCATATAAAACGGCCGATGCTAAAGGCGTGCGTAATTGATGTGCAAGTCCTGCCGCCATCTGTCCCATCGCAGCTAAACGATTTTGACGATCGGCCAGACCTTCCAGCATTCTTTGCTCGGTGATATCATCCAGTAAAATAATTTCACCGGATTTTTTTTCATCGGATGCATCCAGACTCAGTGCATTTAGTGGTTGTCTTTTTAAACTAAGTATTCGTCCAGAATTTAAATATAAATCCTGCTCGCTATGACGCAAAACCTGTTGTGCATAAACTCGCTGCCAGGGTTTGCCGATTAACTTCTGTTCCAGGAATAATTCAGCTGCCGGGTTAGCGGTATTAATCACCCCCTGTTCATCAACCAGCAACACACCTGCAGGTAATGCATTTAATAAAGATTGCAGTCGATGTGCTAATTGCTCTTTTTCCGCCAGCTGTTTTAATCGTTCATTTTGAGCTGAGGCCAGTTGTTCTGTTAATTGCGCCGCCCGGTTATCGAGCTCCTGATAAGACTGTTGCAACTGATCTGAAAGCCGACCGAACTGTTCAAACGCCGCCACTAACTGTGCCGGGTCCTGGGGTGTCATATCCTGGGAAGGACTAATAGCATTTACTGCTGTTGGTATATTCATTGTTTGCTGCATGTCGTGTTTATGTCACTTTTGTTCGACTTAGCAGTAGTGGAGCATTTAGCGTGCCAGAATTATTTATTAAGAAAATACAGTGACTTAGAAATCAAGCGGCAATAAGGAGTCAATTATCCGGCTTGCTGGCAATGAATTGCCGTGACTATTAACGATCAAGTCTCCCCCCTTAGAAAAAGGGGGATTAAGGGAAGTCAAAACACTCAGGCTTTAATATTATATTTTTTAAGCTTTTCAACCAGTGTCGTTCTACGCATCTTCAATAGTTTTGCCGCATGTGCAACCACCCCTTCGGTTTTTTCCAGAGCCTGTTTAATCAACTGCACCTCTAAATTCGCAAGATGCTCTTTCAGGTCCATACCCTCTTCGTTAAGGGTTAAATTTTGCGGCGTTATGGCAATTTCAGAAAATCCATCAGATATTTTTTTTGGCAAGTCCGAGGGTAATTTTTTCAGCAGGCTTTTTTCAATTTCATCATTTTCATCAAGGTCGACAAACATTAATGCGGGATTAAACGGTGGCTCTGATTTAAAGGTTTCTGCTTCGGGTTTAAAGGCAGATGCCGGCTGATACTTTGGCGGCAAGTGTTGCGCATCCACCACACTGTCCGGGTACAAAATAGACAATCGCTCAACCAGATTAGACAGTTCGCGCACATTGCCCGGCCAGGTGTACTGGCTCAGTAAATCAGTTGCTTCTGCCGTTAAACGCACTGTACCCCGGTTCTCAGCTTCTAACTTATCAATCTGGTCCTGCAATAAAAAAGGAACATCTTCTAAGCGTTCACGCAAAGAGGGCAACTCTATAGGAAATACATTTAATCGATAAAACAAATCTTCACGGAAAGTGCCGTCTTTGATATTGGCTTCTAGATTACGGTGAGTGGCTGCTAAAATACGCACATTCGACTGAATACTTTTATTACTACCCACCCGTTCGAAGGTACGCTCCTGTAATACCCGCAATAACTTCACCTGCATCGGCAAACTCATATCACCTATCTCATCGAGAAAGAGCGTGCCCCTCTCAGCCAACTCAAAGCGTCCCTGTCGAGCGCTAATGGCACCAGTGAAGGCGCCTTTTTCATGTCCGAAGAGTTCGCTCTCTAAAAGATCTGCGGGAATAGCGCCACAGTTAACCGGGACAAACCCCGCTTTACAGCGCTTAGACAATGCATGAATATTACGGGCAACGACTTCTTTACCCGTACCTGATTCACCTAAAATTAAAACACTGGCATCGGTTTTTGCCACCTGTTCAATCATCGTGCGTACATACTGAATGGCGGCGCTGCTGCCACCGAGTTTAGGTGTTTGACTGATGAGGTGCTTTACCGAATCACCCGCTTCCACCCGCGCATTTTCACTGGCCACTTCAAGTGCCTGTGCCACGGCTTCGTATTTAAGCGGCATTTCCAGATGAGTTGCAACGCAGGAAAACTGTGACTGATATTTTTCAAGATGGGTTTTATGCTGATTAAATAAAACTACGGATAAGTCGGCTGACTGTATTTTTTGCAGCGCCTCAAGACGTGAAGCTTCCCCCTGAAATTCACCCAGCATCACGCATTTAAATTCACTGCTATTGAGCGCACCGGTTAATGCGTCCACATCATTAACATAAAAGGTGTCGAAGCCAACGAAGCCCATTAATGTTTTAATTTCATTAAATATCTGAGTGCTATCCTCTACGAGGAGAATACTCGATTGATCCGAGGGGGTTGACATATGGGACCTGCTTTAACCAATTATAAACTGAGTTAAGCAGAGATATTAGAAAAGTCAAAAAATTGTCGCATAAAACAACAATTTCAGATACTAATGATGAATAGCGAGCATATCAGATGGAGTTACTAAACTATATCTCACCATAGGCTTTAATAGCCTGCTTTGCGTTGATCATTTTCCTTACATTATCAGAAATATCCTGTTTCTGTCCTATGCTACGCTCCACTAACAGGGCATCACTTTTCAGCATTTTTCGAATACCCGCCGCTACATTTTCAGCTTCATCAGGTTCGACCTGTGTTGAAAAAAAATCCTGTAAATGGCTAAATCTTTGTGACTCCAACTCGGTCACGGCCTGCCAGTTTTGTTCGGCCGATAACTGTTGTAACTGCTCGGTCATCTGCAAAATAGATTGCCATTGTTGCTGCCTGGCATGTTTACTGGAATCTTGCATGAGTTTAATAACCCTCTGGCCTAATTTTTATGCGGCGTCTTATTTCTGATATCCTGGGGAATCGATTCCCAGCCAGAACGTATCTCATTCATTAATGAAATCACTTCTTCAATGTTTTCCAGTTTATTATCCACATTCGCCACCAGTAACTGACGTTGCATATACTCATAAAGTGACTCGAGGTTTTTTGCAATCTCACCGCCTTTTTTCATATCCAGTGAGCTTCGCAAACCATCAATAATGGAAATAGCCTTGCTGATATTTTCGCCTTTTAATGCAACATTGTTTTGCTGCATATGCATTTTCGCGGTATTTAAACGCTGGATAGTGCCATCAATAAGCATTTGGATTAAGGTGTGCGGGTCTGCATTACCCACGGCTGCCTGTACACCCACCTGCTTATACTGATTCATTGCTGCTGAATTTTGCATGCTGTTTTTCCTGTCTGTTGGCTTGTTTTTACCCATCTGTTGCTTATAGCAGAATAACCGGTCAATTACCGGGTTAACGGCGCAACAAATAACTGTTTTTTACTACACGATCTACCTATTGTTTATTAAATGTTACACCCGGTAACGCATCGAGCTGTTGTTGTAAGAAAGTACTGGTTGCATTGATCTGGCTGATTAATACATCCAGCGTTGAAAACTGTCGTCTAAAACGATCTTCAATTTTTGCGACACGGTCGATCAGATCAATCCGTTCCTGTGTAATGCTGTTTATCTGCTCATCAATGCTGTCTGTTTTTGCGGTGAGTGTTCCATCTTCTGTCTGAAAATTGCTCAATAAGGTATTCAGTTTAGAGGCCAGGCCGCGGGAAAAAGTCACCGCGCCCCGGTTACCCGTAGCTGTTCCTGTTATTTCAAGAACCAGTCCACTCGCTTTAGATGTACCGGTTAAAAACTGTCCCGATCCGGTTGCTGTAAAACCGCCAATCGTACCTTCCACATCCGTCCCATTTTCTGAAACGCCGCTACTCACAAATCCAAGGGTGTTATTTTGCGTCGAGACACTGACACTTGAATCAGAGCCATAGGTACTGGAGGTAATTTGAAAAGCGCCTGATTCATAGGAAACTGAAACTCCCTTAGCATTACTTTGCAGGCTGCTAGCATCATTAATTCGATTTTCAATTTCCTGGGCCAGGTCATTTAAATCTGTATAACTTGCCTGGGTAATTGAAACGCTGCCGGTTGATACGCCGTCAACAATAAAAGAAAAAGAGTCGTTGTTCGAATCAATCGTTATAGGCCCGCTAACTGATGTCGCAGTAAACTGCCCCTGGGTTGCAAGCGCACTAATCGATACACCAAAGCGCCCTTCCTGTGTTGCCAGGCTACTATTACTAACCAGTACTTCACTGTCGGATGAATTTCCATTGGCATAAAATAACTGAGCCACGGAATCAAAGTCTTCACTTAACGCAGTTTTAAGTTCATTGCTATCCAGCTTAAGGGTGCCATCACGGTTTGTGGTTATACCAATTGAACTCAGACTGTTAAAGCTACCCGCATTATCAACAAAGCCCCCCAGTTCGCGGCGAATTTGCTGTAACACATTACGGGTCGTTGTATCCCCCAGTAAAACACCATTTTGTCCATCGACGCCACCATACGCGGTGAGGCTATTAAAAACAGCCGTCATCTCGTTGAAAGAACTCACAAAATTACCGATGTTTTTTTCTGCTTCACTGGCATTACTGCTGGTGATATTCAGCTGTACCGGATTTCCCAGATCAGCGTTTTTTAAATTAATTGTTACCCCGGGTATAGCTCCGTTGATGGTATTTTCTTCACGAAAAACCGTTAAGCCATTAATCGTTAACTCCGCATTAGATGCCGCCTGTGTTTGCTCCGCATTCGTCGCACTACTGTTAAATGCCAACAACGATAAACCACTGGTATCTATATCATCTGCGGGGGCACCCCCTTCATCAACGCTGATGTTTAAACTGTTTGCTACTCCCTGCTGTTCAGATGAAATTAACAAACGAAAACCGGCACCATCATCGACGATAGAAGCATTCACACCAATATCCGCATTATTAATGGCATCACGAATACCACTCACCGTGTTATTGGTATTATCAATTTCAATGGTTTCACTGGAGCGTTCAGGGTTAGCTGAAAAACTCGTATAGGTATCATCACCGGTGGCAAAATCGGTGCCTGGATCATAAACCGTTGTACCAAAATTAAATGTGAGTGAGCCACTGCCAATCACATCGGTTAAATCTTCAAATGCGATAGATGCCAGGGTTTGGGATTGCGCCAGCGTTTTTACTTCAACAGAATAACTTCCGGGTTTTGTTATACTTGAAGTTGATGCACTTAATACATCCGGATTACTCACCGACACCTTGCTACTATTAAATAATGAGGCCGAGGTTAATTTCCCAAGGGAAGATTGAAAAGTGCCCACAGCACTTTTGATAGTGCCAAATGCACTCAGCTCAGCCTGCAATGTGGCTTCTTTTAAATTTAAACGGTTTTCAGTTGGCACCCGTTCAGCTTCAACAATCTGCTCAAGAATGCTGCTGACATCCAGGCCGGAACCAATACCTGCTGCTGAAATTGTTGCCATGAAAACCTCGATAATTTATGAACCTTCAGGTGCGCCTGACGATTCATAATTATTTAAAAACAAATTGCAATTCAGGCGTGAAATTTTATTCCTCACCTGCCTCATACTTAATAGAGAGACATTGCAATTAAAAGGCCAATTATGCGGATGTTTTGAAAATCATGCCGGACACATCACCCACCTGATCTTTTATATTACGCGAAATTCGTAATACTTCTTCAGAGGGCATCTGCCGGACCACTTCTTCAGTCTCTGTATTCACCACACGAACGACTGTACGGCCACTGCTGTCATCAACACTGAACAGCAGATCACGCTGAATCTGTTGGACACTTTCATTTAACTGGGCCACCGCCTGTTGTAATTCTTCATTACTGACTTCTGCTTTTTTGGTGTCAGGCGGTAAAACTTTGCCCTCCACAGCGGCAGCCTGAGCAGCCACATTTTGCCGGTTTTCTGCCGGTACCGCATTTGCAGTTTTTACAACGGACGATGAACTCAAAACATCTTTTGAAATCTGATTTGTCACGATATCACTAGACATGTTCACACCTATTCACAGGTTTAAAAATTTTCTTTAATAACCGCCAAAACACGGCGGGGAGAAACTCCCCAACCGCTTTAGTGAAAAATGTTATGGCTGTTATCACCTCACTTACCTATTCACTTAGCCTATTCACTTAGCCGATTCACTTAGCCGATTCACTGGGCCGGCTTACTGAAGTAGACTCAATACTAATTGAGGTAGTGAGTTCGCCTGGGCCAACATCGCTACACCGGCCTGTTGCAGCACCTGAGCTCGAGTCAGGTTTGCGGTTTCAGCCGCGAAGTCCGTATCCTGAATTCGGCTACGGGCTGCACTGAAGTTTTCAACCGCGGTATCCAGACTACTAATAGTTGAAGTGAAACGATTTTGAATCGCACCCAGATCCGCCCGGATACTATCAATTTGTGCCAGGCCACCATCGGTTACCGCTATCGCGGCATTGGCACCGGCCTGAGTACTAATATCAATATTATTGACTGTTGATAGTGTGCTGGCATTTACATCATTGGCATTACCTGCAAATAAACCGCCACTCGCCGCATTCACATTGGATGTCACTGTAAATGAACTACTTGAAGCAAATTCAATATTGCCCCCTACAACGGTTGAGTCCAGATCGATCGCGGTACCATCCTGCAGGGTCACTGAAGAACCTTCACTACCCGTAACCCGAATACTTGCGGTTGTGGCAGTCGCCACATTAGCAGCAGAACTGCTGAAATTCAGGAAGTCCAGGTCATCACCATTAGCCTGTACCAGATCAATTGAAGCACCATCAACACTGACGGTTGCACTGACACCAGTCGCACCCGATTTGGTGTTAATGGCCGTTGCCAAAGAACTCAGGTCGGTTGTAGTGACATCAGCAGAAACCGTCTCACCATTTAGGGTTAAAGAAACCACACCGTCTTTATCTAAGTTACTAATCGTTGCCGTTGTACGTGCATTGGCTCGTATACCGGTTGTATCGGCCACCTTGTTAATTTGCGCAACAATATCAGCTGCGGTGCTATCGGCGTTAATATCCACATTCGCCACACCTTCACCGGTAATCGTTAATGTCTGTGCTGCTGCAAAGTTGCCACTGCTCACATCACTTAATGCTGAACCCGCGGTTAAAGTTGCATTGGTATCGGCAAGCGCATTTAAAATACTACCTGCACCAGCGGCTACATCAGATTGAATATTAATACCCGCCTCTTCCATCAACACAGTCAGGTTACCGAGCTGAACCGCAGACTCATCACCCGCACCACCAATTTCTGTTACGGTCTGGCCTGCAAAGCTAATGGTATCGGTTTCAACCACATTCGCAGTAATGGCAGAACCGGTTGTTGCACCTTCAGCCAATGGACTTGCAGCGACAGCGGTACCCGCATTTAACGCGGTAACAGAGAAACCACCACCTGCGCCACCCGTACCATCAGTATTAACCGCAGCAATCGTTAAAACACCTTCAAAATCTGCAGCGTTACCACTAACAATACCACTTCGAGTCACGATAACACCCGTGCCAGCTCCATCAAGTGTAGAAGAAACACCAATCGCAGCCAGTGTACCTGAGCCATTAATTGCAGCGTTTAACGCTGTTGCGGTAACACCCTGGTCTGCAGATAAACCGGCAGGGATAACGGCGGTAGACACCGCAACACCGGCAATAGTGAAATCTAATACGGTTTCATCAGCACCTGTATCAGAGGTAAACGAATCGATAGTGACTGAAGAGTTATCATAAACATCAAAGTTTTCGATACCGATATTGGCGCCTTTAGCACTGGTAATGGTTTGTGTTGTTGTATTGAAACTCAGATCACCATCATTACCGTTTGACACATTAATCGCATCAACGGCAGCCTGTACCGCATTATTAAAGTCTGTAGTGTAAGTCGCATTATCAACCAGTATTTCTACTGTTTCGCTTTGTGCCCCATCGCCGGTCACAATATCAAATGCCACAACATCATTATCTTGCGCTGCGGTTGGCGGTGTGGTTGCTGTAAATGAAGCAGAGTTTGCTTCTGCAGTCGCCCGCACGCCATTAATATTATTAAGAGCAGCCGCAATATCCGAAGCATCCCGATTATTACTGGCGGCATCAATATTAACGACGGTTGTGCCACCTGAACCGGTAACTGATATAACCTGGTCAGCAATTAATGTTCCAATCGCTGCGGTTGCGGTAGCTTCTGAAGCTGCTGTATTAAAGGCAGTAGTTGAAGTGCCTACTGAAAAACCTGACGTGGCCACTTCGATACCTACGTTGGCATTATCAGTTTCAACACTGTTAATACCAATCGTGTCAGCGGTTGCGCCGGAGATATTAACATTAATGGTTTGATTGGCTTCTGAACCAATCTGGAAACTCTGTGCAGTGAATGAACCATCAAGTAATTTCAGACCATTAAAAGTAGTGGTGTTAGCAATACGATCTAATTCTGAAACCAGCTGATTAACCTCAGACTGCAGGCTTAATCTATCCTGTGCGGAGTTAGTTGAGTTAGCTGACTGAATCGCTAGCTCTCGAACACGCTGTAAAATACTGGTAGATTCGCCGAGTGCACCCTCTGCGGTTTGTGAAAGTGAAATACCATCGTTGGCATTTCGTGATGCCTGGGTTAAACCCCGGATCTGAGACGTGAAACGGTTGGCAATGGCCAGACCCGCCGCGTCATCTTTCGCACTGTTAATTCGCAGACCAGATGATAGACGTTGCAATGATGTAGTCAGCTCGCTCTGAGATTTATTCAGATTACGCTGAGAGTTGATTGATGGAATATTCGTATTAATGACTTGAGGCATGGTTATCTCCTAAGCTTCAGTCGCCTTACCAGGCGACGAAAGGTCTATTTCTGGTTGCAGCGTATTTTATGTTTAATTCGTTCTCAGTGACTGTATCGGCGACTTTTGCGATAGCTTTAGGATTTATTTGGTTTTTTTAGCCGAACTTAAGAAGACAACTTAAGTCATTGATTTTACACTGGTAAAAGCTCGTATGATTGACAAAACCGGGGACAGAACGGTGTTTTTCCGCTCTGTCCCCTGTGGTAAATACCACAGTAACTGACAAGGCAGATATACAAGCTCCTTTTAGTCCGAGCAACTCACATAGTTGCATACACACCCATAATGGTATACATTTTATACCGTGAATATTTTTGAATATAACACAGAAAAGAGTCAACGAAACCTTGCCAAACACGGTATTGATTTTGATACAGCCCAAACTTTATGGAATGACCCTGATTTACTGGAAATCCCGGCAAAAACAGTGGATGAAAAACGATTTTTAGTTATTGGTATGATTGATTCTAAACACTGGTCCGCTGTTATTACTTATCGCGGTGAAAATATTCGGATTATTTCTGTGCGCAGATCAAAAGTGAAAGAGGTTTACCTTTATGAAAGCTAAAAGGTTTGATGAAAAATTTGATGAGGGTGATGATATTTCAGATTCGCTTGATTTATCAAAGGCCGTTAGAAAAAATCAGCAACAGCGTCGGGTTAATGTTGATTTTCCTACCTGGATGATTACGGCATTAGATAAAGAAGCTAAACATTTAGGCGTTACACGTCAGTCAATTATTAAAGTCTGGTTAGCTGAAAGGCTAGAAAAAATTGCTTCAAAACATTAACATTTTAATATAATCACTACGAGGACAGGGTGAAAAAAACGCAAGCTTTCCCCGCAAAAGGTGCCTCGCAACAATCAAATTAAATTAAACAAACTCAAACCCTGTATTCTCACAAAGGTTTGCTGGGCTACCTGCAGCGCAGTCGTTTGAAAGGTGATATTGCTAATTGCTTCGGCAATATCCAGGTCTTCAATTTCAGATCGTACGGTCTGCAATGAAACCGACTTGGCCTCATTGTCATCGTTCTGGCTTTCAATCGAGTTTATGCGCCCGCCAATACTGGCCTGCACATTAATAATATTATCCATTGCGCGATCGATATTATTTAAAGCATTATCGATTTGCTGGGATAAAAAAGAATTGGACGGACCACCCGCTCCGAAAAAGCCGCTGTCCCCCACAATGGCTGAGGTAATAGACGCCACCGATGCCACCGTATTGCCATTGTTATTTAATAACATTACCCCGTCATTACCGGTGTCGGTTAAATTGCTGAGGGTTAAATGACTAAACACCTCACCATTACCCCCATCGGTTCTAAACTCAATGGCATTGCTGGTGGGATTAATTTGAAAGGTCACGCTTAAGTTCGGCGTAAGGCCATTTAAAGTAAACGTACCATCACCATTATCAGTGACGCCAGCGGCCACCAGGGCGGTAGTAATATTGGTAGCGGTGGCCGCATCACTGACACCAGCAACTGCCGCAACATTCAGGGTGACACCATCAAAATCTAAATCAAAACCAATGGCATCACCGGCAGCAAAACCATTCGCCAGATACCCGCCCCCAAAACTGCCGGCAATATCGCCAACACCGGGGGTTTCAAGCTCCCTGACCAAATTGCTTAAGGTGGTAAATATATCCTGGTAACGACTGGCCTGGACGGTAAATTCATCACCGGCTACCGGCTCACCCTTCACGTCAACTTCAATACCGTCAAAGTTAATGGCAGCACCATCACTATAGGGCCGTGGCGTTGCCCCGACAACAACCCCCTGCGTATTATCAAAGACCTCGTAATTGTCTGCATCGATAAAACGAATCGTATAATCATTGCTTAAAAAAGCCGTTCTATCGACAACCGAGCCCGTGCTAATACGTCCGGTGCCCGCATTCGTTCGATTAGCATCCACCGAAAAATCTTCATTCCCCTGGCGTATTTTCTGAAAGACTTCCGCACCTGAATTCGTGGAGGTCACCTGTCGGTTAGGGCCAATCTGGATTGCCAGCTGACCTTCATCACCATTGTATGTGTAATTACCCACACCGTCGGTTGAAAATGCCTGGGTTTTAGACTGAAATCCGGAAAACACATAATCACCATTAGCATCGCGGGTATTGGCGTAATCAAATAATTCATTCAGCCTTTCTTTAATTTCACTGGCAATGGCCTGCTCACTCTGTAAATCATTAACCCCGGTGTTTGCCGCCTGTATTGCCAGCTCACGCACCCGTTGTAAAATATTGACGGATGAGCTCAGGGTCGCTTCTTCCAGATTTAATCTTTGCCTGGCGTAATTGGCATTTTCATCAAACTGGGTAATTTGGCTGAGCGCTTCATTTAAGTCTAAAACACGGGAACTACCGCTGGGATCATCGGATGGCACATTAATTTTTTTACCACTGGACAACTGACTTTGTGATTCGAGCAACTGCGCCTGTTTGTCCAGAATGCTGCGCACACCCTGTTGATGAATTAAGTTTGTTGATACTCGCATGATTAAACCGCGCTCAATAAGGAATTAAATAATTCCTGTGATGTTTGTATAACCCGTGCCGCTGCCTGATAGGCCTGCTGAAAGCGAATTAAATCCGCCGCTTCCTCATCTAAGTTAACACCGGAAACATTTTCCCGCCGCTCCATCGCCTGTTGCAAAATACTTTCTTCAACCTGCAAATTTATTTTCACCTGCTGGCTTACGACACCCACGCCTGACACCAGCGCATTGTAAGATTGCTGCAACGAAGTATTTCCATTATCCATCACCGCCTGTTTCTGAATATCCGCAAGCAATAGCATATTGCGATTATCCGTGGCCGCATTCGTATTATTTTGCACATTCACTATATCGCCGGGCAGGGGCTCACCATTTAACTGCAATTGCCAGCCATTCTGGTTAATGGTGATACCATTAAAATACACCACGTCATTCTGTAATACCGTACCGCTGGCCTGATCAACCACATCAAATGTACCCGCTGGGTTGGCCGGATCAAAAAACACATCCACTGCGCGGGTTAAGTCTCCATTCAGTGAATCGGTAATGCTGAGCTGATTTACTTCAACCTGACCGATATTGCCAACATTCACACCGGCCCTGATGGGGGCCGCCGCGGCAAATTCATCCGGGTTGCTGATTTGGGTTTGAAAATTAACCGCGCCCAGGCGGGTCGCACGAATATAAAATGAGTCCCCCACCAGGGGAATATCAACCGCGATATCCGCCGGCGTTATTTCCAGACCATCCACTACAAACGGCCCCGTGCCGGTGGCTAAAGTCACATTATCAGCCAGGCGAACCACGTTAAAATTCGCACCATCAAACCGCACTTCATAATCGGATGTGGTGAGGGCATTGGCATCACTAATGGTGTAATTAATAATACCCGCTCCGGTGTTATCTAAATTGGGTATGGCAACCGTACTCGGGCCGATAAATGTGGCGGCGCTGGTATTGCTCACCACACCGGCGGTGGCCTGGGTGCTACTTGAGCCGAGGGGAGATAATGTCATAAAGGCGTCATTCGCGCCCCCATCAACCAGGTTTGTTATGGTTAAATTATTACCCGTGGAGCTGGGGCCACCGGCACCAATAAACTTGATGTTGCTGCCAAACAGCTCGAAGGTCAGACTCACACCCGGGGTGTCCCCCCCCGCCAGCGTATAAGTGCCATCGCCATTATCGGTCACACTAGCATCCGCATTTATGCCGGTGGCGCCAAATAATAATCCATCGGCAATATCCTGGTTGGTATCCCCCGCCAGTACGGTGTAGGCAGCTGTGACGGTTTGTCCGTCAAACTGTAAATCGAAACTCACCGTATCACCCACATCAAAACCATTATTTAAATAATCGCCTCCAAACTGTGCCTGTAAACTGCCACTACTCACGCTGCTGAAAATATTAGTGCCCAGATCACCGTTTAAATCATAGCCCTGTATATTTTGCGCATTAATTGAATCGGACACTGCAATGGCGGTGCGCCCCAACTGGTTTTCTGCGGAGCGCAACAGGTTAACCCTCAGGTCAAGCAAACCACCCAGCTCGCCCCCGACAACCGAATCGGTGACAACCACGGAACCACCGTTACTCTGAATGGCAATGGCGGTTAAATCTGGTTGTGCAGCATCCTGCTGTGTTGTCATATTAAATGAAATTTCATTCGACACTAATAACTGGCCGGTGCCCACCAGTACATTGATAGTGCCGTTTGCCTGCTCGACGACATTCACCGCAATTTTTTCTGACAGTTGTTTTAACAGGGCATCACGTTGGTCAAGTAAATCCGAGGGGCGATTATTAACGTCGCTGATGCTGGAAATTCGGCTATTTAAACTGGCTATTTGCTCGGTAATGGAATTCACTTCATTGACTTTCACCCGCAGGCTACTGTCCACCTCCAGTTCAATCGCCTGTAATTCGGAACCCAACGCAACAAAACGTTGCTGAAGATTTTCCGCCGCCCCCAGCAATGCTACCCTTGGTGCACTGGCGGAGGGATCATTGGCAACATCATTCAGCGCATTAAAAAAACCATCCAGTGCCGGCATTAAACTGCCCTGCTGATCCGCCAGCAAACCTTCAACCCGCCCCGCGAAGGCCTCAAAAGTATTGAGTCGGGAGGTACTGGATGTTGAATCACGTAAACTAATGGTATTAAATTCATCGATAATGCGCTGAACGTCGGTTAACTGTACCCCCTGTCCAAAAAAGGCCGGCCCCTGACGAATCGGCTGGCGCGCATTTAACTCAACCCGCTGACGCGTGTAATCTTCATTACCCACATTGGCAATGTTTTGCGATGTTGTAGCCAGTGCGCCCTGGTAGGCAATTAAACCACTTAATGATGTGTTGAGTATGCTGGGCATAATGCCTCACTTTCCTGTATTTAACGTGGCCACACTGCTGCTGGCCTGAACAACCGTCTTCCTGAAAGCCTTCTCAGGTTAACGGCACTTTATTTAAATTCTTTAACTCGGACACCCGGCTCTGAATCGCTTCATCATTGCGTATACGGTTGATTTTGCGAGCATAATTCGGATCGGTCGCATAACCGGCGTGTTGTAGCTCACGGGCATAAGCTTCACCATCATAAGCATGCTCCAGGGCTTGCCGGTAGCGGGGGTTATCAAGGATAAACCGGGTATAATCTTCAAACGCCTGGGAGGTCGATTCATAAGCACGAAACTTCGCCTGTTCCTGCTGCACGACTCCGTGGCGATATTCACGGGTGGTAATTTCCAGTTTGTCTCCCTGCCAGCGCTGATCCGCTTTTATGCCAAACAGATTAAAGCTGTTGCTACCATCCGCATGTTTTGGAGTATGTTTTCCCCAACCGGTTTCCAGTGCGGATTGCGCTACGAGTACATCTGCACCCACCCCCAGCACGTCTGCTGCACGTAATGCGTGGGGCCAGATATCATCGATAAACGCTTTTGCTGTATTCCACAGCCCGCCTGCTGTTACAGGTTCCTCAGATACACTGGAAGACTGACTTGCCTTTTTTGGAGTTTCCAGTGCTGGTACGCTGAAGAGCGTAACATGACTTTTTATCGCATTATCAACTGGGCGCGGACGTGATAAATAATGATGGATATTTTTCTCACTTATTTCATTTTCAGGTGTGCCACCCAACTGCCTTTCTATACTGTCGGCTAAGCCAATACCTTTACCATTTGAAATATGCTTACTTAATTGTTTGTCATACATATCCTGGTACATCTTCTCGGCTTTGCTTGCAAACAATTGATTCTCTGGCACCGTATCGCGCATGCTTTTTAACATCATCTGTACAAATAAAGATTCAAACTGTTTTGCCACCTGCCTAATCGTTTCGGGGCTTTTTTCACGGGCACCTTTTTTAAGCCCGGAAAGTGCCTGAAAATCATTAACCGTAGTAAGTGAACTTTGCATGCTTAAATCACAATCAATTCAGCTGATAAAGAGCCGGATTGCTTTAAGGCTTCAAGCATCGCAACCAGATCGCCAGGGGCAGCACCCACCCGGTTAACCGCGTCCACCAGTTCCCGCAAACTGATGCCTGGGCGGAATAAAAACATGCGTAAATTCTGCTGTTCAACATCAATACGATCACGCCCGACCACTGCGGTGCTACCCCGACTAAATGCACCGGGCTGGCTGACAATCGGATCTGCGGTAACGCTCACCACCAGATTACCGTGGGCCACCGCCGCACGTTTCACCCGCACTTCATCGGTAATGACGATGGTACCGGTGCGTGAATTAATAATAATTTGTGCATGGGCTTTACCCGGGGAAACCGCAATGTTTTCCAGAAAGGAAACAAACTCAACTTTCTGAGAAACCGTAGGGGGCGTTAACACTTGAATAGACACCGCGTCCAGTGCATGGGCACTGTCCGGGCCGAGCACATTATTGATGGCCTGCACCACCCGCTTAGCGGTCGTGAAATCACTGCGGTTTAAATTAAACACGACCTTTTCCATATTCGCGAACGGATTTAACACTTCACGTTCAATAATCGCACCATTGGGAATGCGTCCAACACTGGGCACATTAACCGTTACTTTAGAACCATCACTCCCGGAAACGCCAAAACCACCCACCACTAAATTACCCTGGGCTACCGCATATATTTTTCCGTCTGCCGCTTTTAATGGTGACATTAATAAACTGCCCCCACGTAAACTTTTTGAATTACCCAGCGAAGATACGGTGATATCAATTTTCTGACCGGGTTTGGCAAATGCAGGCAGATCCGCATGGATGGCAACTGCGGCAACATTTTTCAATTGTGGCTGGGTGCCGGGCGGCACAACTATGCCGTATTGCTGCAACATATTGTTAAAACTTTGAATCGTGAAGGGTGTCTGGGTTGTCTGATCACCGGTGCCATCGAGGCCCACCACCAGGCCATAACCCACCAGATGATTGTCCCGAACCCCCGCTATGGAGGCGATATCCTTTAAACGTTCGGCCTGAGCGGTTGCGGACAGTATCGTTATACCTGTCACCAGTAGTAGTATTTTTCGCCAGTGCATTGGCTTGCTCCAGATAAAATGTTGCTTTGTAAGGTGTTGTTGCAAGTGTGGGGCCAACTTGGTTTTACTGGGGAGATTTAACTATGTTGTATTTCTGGTTTTGGGCTGTTGGTTTATTAGCAAGCTCATGGCTTCATGGGAATTAGAATTCTGTGGTTTTGGGCTGTTGGTTTATTAGCAAGCTCATGATTTCATGGGAATTAGAGCTCTGTGGTTTCGCTTGCTTAGCGACTCACTTTTTTGTATGAAAGCCATCCCTGGCTTTCACCCTTCGGGCCATGCAGAGCATGTTCAAAAATGCTCCCCGCATTTTTAGTCTACAGCAAAAAGAAAGTAAGCAAAAAAATGCCGCCCCGCTTAACCCTGGCTTTTATTTAAAAAGCGAAATAAAAGTACCTTCTTCACTCCCGATTTTTGTGGCTGCTGCGCAACTCACGAATTAAAAAGCCAATTCGCTCAGACAGCCGCAGCAGAAAGCTCCACAAAAATCACTCGCTCATCAGCCAGGGTAATGGGGGTTAAGGTCAAAAGCATAAAGCAAAAGCCATCTTACTTTATATCTTTAAATTATACTGATGGCTTTTTATGTTTGATAAAGTCACTGGGTTCCCGATAGAAGCATTCGGGAACGACGATGGCGTTGAAGTGCAAATCATGATTGATGAGATTATGTGTAATAAAACAATGGACGTGTATTAAATATTAACACCTCATATGATCAAAACTTTCTCAGATTTTTCCTTTACAGATTCGGTACATATCGGCTTTGCCCCCCCTCTAGAGCTTGCCGAAAATTGTATCCCTGTAGGGGCAAAATCACAGGGATGTGATTTTGAGTCACGATAAGCCAGGACGGCTTACCGGGACGACCCGGCAAAAGAGCAATGAGCTAACAGTTTAAAGTACAACTGGAAGCCTTCAGAACAATTTTCGGGAATTTTCATTTTAGCTTTTTAAAATGAAAACAAGCGAATGAAGGGCGGCGTTTCTTTGCCTACTTTCTTTTCGCTGTTGAAAAGAAAGTGGGTCGCCACAAAGGCGAAACCACAGAATTCTAATTCCCATGAAGCCAAGGGCTTGTTGATAAGCTAAGAATCTTAAATCAAAGAGTTCAAGCTCCCAAAAAGTTTTTTGTCTTACAGATAAACTAACAACCCAAAACCACAAAACCTAAAACGGCCACCACTTACCATTCATAAACTGCCCAAACCAGCCCTGATTATTCGCATCCGCCAGGAAGCCTTCACCACTATAAGCAATCTGTGCATCCGCCAGTTTTGAAGATACGATGGTATTATCTGATTGAACATCCAGCGGCCGCACGACCCCCGCAATGCGAATATATTCTTTACCCTGATTTAAGGTAAACCATTTTTCACCCTGTACAACCAGATTGTCATTGGGAAGAATATCCACAACGGTGACTGTTATTTCACCGTTTAAACTATTGCTTTGTGAGCTATCCGCTTCACCCGAGAATTCACGCTTTGGCTCAATACTCATTTCCAACAGATTATTCCCGTTTAATGTTGGCGACGATCCGAAAATGGTCGGGTTGGGCATATCAATCGAGTCTTCTTTTTTCGTACTGGTGCCTGCCTGTTTACTGGCGCTGGTACTTTCCTGTAATAACACGGTCAGTATGTCGCCAATTCTGTAGGGCTTGGGATCTTCAAACAATGAGATACTGCGTTGCTGAAACAATGAACCATTATCATAAACCGGCGGCTTTGGAGCTACGGGTCTGATGATCGGTTCAAAATCCGCCAGTTCCTGTGGCGTAGTAACACAAGCCGTTAATAACGGAAATATTATTAGCAGTTGTAAAAATTTTATAAGTTGTTTTATTCTCATGCCTGTCACCTGTTAATCATAAATTTAAAACTGCAATTGATTACTAAAATTTATAATTATTTTTATAAATTATTACTCACGTACTGCAACATCTGATCGGCGGTTGAAATGACTTTTGAATTCATTTCATAGGCCCGCTGGGTTTCAATCATGTTTACCAGCTCTTCAACGACATTTACATTGGATGTTTCAACCGCGCCACTTTCTAAAGTTCCTAAGCCGGTTAAACCGGGTGTACCGGTAATGGGCGAACCACTGGATGCGGTTTCTACAAATAAATTATTTCCATCGGGTTGCAAACCTGCGGGATTTACAAAATCCGCAAGTTGCACGGTGCCGATTTGTGTCGGGCTGGTGTTGTTGCCGGTTAACACACTGACCGTGCCATCCTGTCCAATGGTAATGCTTTGGGTATCTGATGGTATGGTTAACGAGGGCTGAATAAACTGCCCCTGTGATGTCACAACCTGTCCATTGGCATCAATTTGAAATGTGCCATCCCGGGTGTAGGATGTAGAGCCATCAGATTGCTGAATCTGAAAAAATCCCCGGCCTAAAATTGCCATGTCTAACGCATTTCCGGTTTGGGTTAAATTACCCTGGGTGTGTAATTTTTGGGTGGCCACAATGCGCACACCCGTACCGGTTGAAAACCCGGACGGTGCTCTTGTGTCCTGCGTGATCTGACCACCGGCCTGACGTTTATTCTGATAAATTAAATCCTGAAAAATAGCCTGGTCGCGTTTAAACCCGGTGGTGTTTACATTCGCCAGGTTATTCGATATTAAAGATAAACGGGTTTGTTGTGCGTCTAAACCTGTTTTTGAAATCCACAGTGCCGGGTTCATTTTTCTATCTCCAAACTATTTTTTATGAATGCTTTATACATTTTCATTACTAACTATTGCGCAGTAATCTTGCGGATGATTCATCCAGGGTTTTGGCTTCCTGCATTAGTTTTATATTGGTTTCAAACTGGCGGGCATTGCTGATTAATGAAATCATCTGTCCCACCACATTGACATTGCTGCCTTCCAGTACACCGGTTTCAAGTTGTACATCAATTGATGCGGGAGCCTCAGCTCCGCCATTCAAACGCAACAACCCATCCGCTGTTTTTTGTAAATTACCTAACTCTGGATTCACCAGTTTAATTCGGTCGGCAATAACTAATGCAGCGGCAGCTTGTCCAACCGGCACAATACTGATAGAGCCGTCTGTACCGATATCTATTTTTTCTGACTGGGGTAAGGCAATCGGTCCTGTATTTCCAACAACCGCAAAACCGGTGCCGGTAATCAGGCGTCCCGCGCTATCGACTTTTAAGTTTCCTGCACGGGTATAGGCCTCTACACCCTCAGCATTTTGTACCGCAATAAAGCCCGGGCCATTAATGGCGACATCCAGTTCCTGGCCTGTTGTAATAATATTTCCTGCGGACAGGTCAATATCATCCGCATCCTGCTGGTTCATGACCCGGGTATTTAAACCCGGGCCACTCACATGCCAACTGGTGAATGTATTGAGATGGGATTTAAAACCTAATGTGTTAGCATTCGCCAGATTATGCGAAATGGCGGTTTGCGCCAGCATTGCCTGACGTGCTCCATTGGTTGCGGTGAATATCATTTTATCCATAACAGTTACCGAATTATGTAATGTTGATAATGGTTTGAGTAATGGTATTAGCGGTTTCAATGGCTTTTGAATTGGCCTGGAAGTTACGCTGTGCGGTAATCAGATTAACCAGCTCTGCGGTTAAATCGATATTGGACGTTTCCAGGGCACCGGACTGAATCAAGCCCAGATTACCGGTTCCCGCTTCACCGCCAATCACCGGCCCGGACTCTACGGTTTCCACCCAGGCTGTATTACCTGTCTGGCGTAAACCCTGTGGATTATCAAATCTTGCCAATGCAATCTTACCCAATGCGGTGGTTTGACCATTCGTGAAACTGGCGCGTACCAGCCCACCATCATCCACTTCCAGTCCGGCTAATCGGCCGGTTGAAAAACCATCCTGACTTAAAAACTGCACCGAGAAATCCCCCTGGGCTTCCTGGGTAATGGTGTTGCCCTGATTGGTAAAATCGATGGTGATGTCAAGAGGGGCAGCGCCATTGGTCAGTGTAAAGGCATCAAAATTCAGTGCCCCGCCCGTGGTTGAGTTAACCAGATCAAGGGTTCCGGATGAATCAAAGTCCAGCGTGGCCGGGCCTAAATTACCACCACCGATCTGCATGGGAAATCCATCCAGCGTTGAGCGCACTTCCCAGGTATTGGTCAAGCCCGTCGTCATGACATAGTACATACTGAGAATATGGGAGTTACCCTGGGAATCAAATACGGTGGCGGAAGTTGAGTTATTATAATTTGCGGTACTTGGGGTCACCGTTGTGCCGGCGAGAATGGCCGCATTAAACTCCGCATCAATGGCTGCTGTCGGTGTATCCGGTGATATGCCGGCGGGTAAGTTTAAATTAATATTCACTGCAGTAGAAGCTTGCGGGCTACCCACGGTGTTGGGTACCTGTAAAGGAATGGTACCGGTTAAACTGGTTGTGCCGACAATGCCGGTGAGGGGATCCACTGGAAAGACCTGTAAAATCTGACCCGCACTGTTTGCCACCAGTCCATTTTGATCCACCTGAAAGGCTCCGGCGCGGGTGTAGGATAAATCACTGCTGGTCTGGTTGGGCCGCAGCACGAAAAACCCTTCGCCGGTCACCGCCATGTCCAGTGTATTTTCAGTAAAGTCTAAATTACCCTGACCAAACTGTTGTGACACCGCTGCCAGCTGCACACCAGAACCAATGGCATTGGATGTGGTGCCCAGGGGAGACGCCGCAAAAACATCGGCAAACTCTGCCCGTGAACCTTTAAAACCGGTTGTGGCAACATTTGCAATGTTATTACTGGTTACATCCAGGTCTGCTGATGCGGCGTTTAAACCACTGAGTGAAGTACTAAATGTCATGCTAAATTCCTCGCATTGTAAAAATCAGTAAAGTTACTGAATCTGGTTAACCTGATTAAAACGCACCGTACCCAGGTTGGCTAAATCAACCTGCATGGGCTGACCCGGTGCACCCAGTGTGAGACTGCGCACCTGATCTAAGACCTGTGGTGTGAGTATTTCTGTATCGCCACCAAAACTGGCTTCAACTTCAATGCGGTAACGGCCTGCCGGGGCGCGTTGCCCATTAAACGTGCTGCCGTCCCAGTTAAACTGCAACTGGCCAACCGGCTGAGCCCCAAGCTCAACCCGGCTTAGTGCTTCTCCGCTGGCGTTATAAATATTAACTGCAACATTGCTCGCGCTTGAATCCAGATCCACAGCGCCAAGCAACGCGCCCTGAGCCGGTAAATAGCCCTGATCTAAATTCACCAGTACCTGACGACCAATTAGACTCGATGCCTGTAATGCCTGTGAAGACTGTAAGTTAGAAGCTAAATCCTGAAATGAAGCAAGCAAATCGTTTATGCCATTGACCGTGCCAAACTGTGCTATCTGCCCCATAAACTCACCATTTTCCATGGGCTCAAACGGGTCCTGATTAGCCAGCTGGGTTGTCATTAATTCTAAAAACTCATTTTGACCTAGCTCGGTTCTGTCTTTTTCCGTGTCTTTTGATTCAGCGAGTGTGCGCAAACCCGGAATATTTTCAAATGCATTAATATCCATAATTTAACCCTGCCCCATCTGTAATGTTCTGAGTGTCAGCTCTTTTACTGTACTGAGTACTTCAATATTGTTCTGGTAACTTCTTGATGCAGAAATCATATCTGCCATTTCAGCAACCGAATCAATGGCCGGGCTAAACACAAAACCCTCATTATTTGCCAGTGGATGATTCGGGCGATACTGGGGAATGGCGGTGGTCTGCTCCTGTATAATTTCTCTAACTCTTACGGTGGCCACATCATCCATTGACCCCATGTCCTGCATCACTGATTCAAAAATCGGATGGCGTGCCTGATACACATCATTTTCATTCGTGGAAATGGTATCCGCATTCGCCAGATTGGAGGCAATGGTATTGAGGCGCAACATCTGTGCACTCATACCTGAACCCGCCACATCAAACACCTTAAAAACTGACATTAGTGACTCCTGTAATAGTTTTCATATCTAACATTAAACCCACAATCACTCACCTCTGAAGGCGGTTTTCAGACCCTTAATTTTTCGCGTTAAAATATTCATGGATAATTGATAGCGCATGGAATTTTCTGCAAAGGCGGCCTTTTCTTTTTGCGTATCGACGGTGTTTCCATCCGCAGCACTTTGATCAACTTCGCGGAACTGCACATCATTGGAAAAAGCCTGTTGCGATAAACGCATATGACCTTTGTGGGTCGTGCGTATATTGACCGAGTCATGACGTGCCCGTTGTAATACCTGGTCAAAATCAATATCCCGTGCCTTATAATTCGGCGTATCCGCATTGGCGATATTTTCTGATAACAGTTGAGTACGACGCTCGAATAACAGCAGCGCATCATCGTGAATTCCAAACGCATTATTAAAGTTGACTGGCATATTAATTTCCTCTTGCAAATGACATTGCAAGGCCGGTGCCAATTTTAGTTTTTCTTGTTTTTCAACAGGTTAGCTTGATTGCACTGAGGAGTGTTCGGGGGAATGTGGCAACAGTTGCCGGTGGGTGGCAATAATGCAGATGTGGGTACCCGCTTACTCTGATTTATGAAATCTGTGGGAACAACACGTGACGCATTACTCATATTTAGGCTGGCTTAAGCCGGTATACGACCCCAGTACTTGCGCGTACCATTTCAAATTTATCACAATACTGGGCGATGGACTCTGAGGCCCCGAGTAATAAGAATCCTCGGGGATTTAAGGACTGGGCCATCCGGTTTAAGATATCTGTTTTGGATTCAGCGGAGAAATAGATCAGGACATTGCGACAGAAAATGGCGTCAAATTTTCCCAACGTTGTATAACTTTGTAGCAGATTGACTTCACGAAAATTTACCCGGCTGCGAATGCTGGCATTCACCTGCCACTGATCACCCACCGGTGAAAAAAACTGCCGCTTACGCTCTTCAGATAAACCTCGGGCTAATGCCAGGGCATCATACTTTGCCTGCTTGGCTGCATTTAAAATTTCCTGTGATATATCGGTTGCGGTGATATCGACTCTGAAACCAGGGCTTTCTTTCAGGTACTCATCGGTAATCATACTAATTGAATAAGGTTCCTGCCCGCTTGAACAGGCGGCTGACCAGATCCGAATTGAATTTTTTTTCTGCTGTTTAGCATCTTCAAAAATTGTTTTACGGAGGACTTCAAAAGGATAGGTATCACGAAACCACAAGGTCTCATTCGTTGTCATCGCTTCAATCACTTTAGTGCGAAGCGCCGAACTCACTGATTTGCTTAAAGTATCAACTAATCCCTGCAACGTTGAAATATTATTCTCTTTCATTAAACGATTAAGTCGACTGGAAACCAGGTAATGTTTATTTTCACCTAAAACAATTCCACAGGCTTTTTCCAGAAATATCTGGAAATTTTTATATTCATCTGGAGAAAAACTTTCAGTCATATAATACTAAGCCCACCTCTTAAATGAGGTCTGGTATTTTTATAGCGATAAAAATAGGTTTAAAAAAAACAGATAATTAAACATCGGTTACATCTTCCATGCCTTCGGATGGATCTTTATTATTGACAATATTAATCACCGAATGTGCAAGCTCATTGGGTTTAAACTTCGGCACAAAATGATTTGCACCGACCTTTTCCACCATGCTGTTGTTAAACACCCCGCTCAAAGAGGTATGCAACATAACATATATATCCCGCATTCTTGGGTCTTTGCGAATTTTAGTTGTTAATGTGTAACCATCCATTCTGGGCATTTCAATGTCGGAAATAACCAGGGCTATTTTGTCCGTTAAAGCCGATCCGTCTTCAACCATTTTTTCAAGCGCGTCGTAACCTTCCTGACCATCATTGGCCAGGGTACATTCGATGCCGACTTTTTCCAGCACCCGCCTCACCTGGTTACGCGCGACGGATGAATCATCGACCACCATCACATGCTTGGGTTTTTCATCACTAAAGTCTGCTGCGCCGGATAAAACATCATCCGATATTTCTTCACTAAAGCCCATGATATCTGCAAACACGCGTTCCACATCAATAATTTCAATCATCTCATTTTCAACGTGAGTCACCGCCGTCAGGTAACTGGCTGAACCGCTGCCCTTGGGTGGCGGTAATATATCTTTCCAGTTCATATTGGTAATGCGATCAACTGCAGCCACCATAAAACCCTGAATATAACGATTGTATTCTGTGACTATTACAAAACTGTTTTCTCTATCTTTGATAGGCTCATTACTAATGGCCATACCTAAATCCATTACCGGTATGGTGCGATTTCGCAGGTGCGCCACCCCCACAACTTTATCATTAGCTTTGGGCATATGGGTGAGCTTAGGGCAACGTATAACTTCCTGCACTTTAAATACATTAATGCCATACATCTGCTTACCCTGCAGTCTAAACAGCAGTAATTCCAGTCGATTGGTTCCCGCGAGTTGGGTACGACTATCAACACTATCTAATACGCCTGCCATTTATGACTCCCACGAAGTAATTTTTAATACATCATTTCTTTAAAATTCAAATCTATCAATATACCGTTCTATAGAATTCAGATGCGTAGTTTTAAAATCTTCAACTATACTTAAACCATTCGGCACTGAAATCAATTCGACATCTGAGTTAGTCTATAAAGGATATTAGCCTATTTAATGTGAAGTGCTAGTAAATATAGATAAACAGATATAATAAAAGAACTAGAGAAGCGAATGCCAAGTCCATTTATTCTGACCAAACGTATACTGCCAATCCTGCAAGCCGCTTTATGTGCTGACATTAAACAACTCGACAAGTTAAAAAAGGCTAACCCGGGTTCTGCCTCAGCCATTGAAAGTATCATTTCAATTCTGCTTGAAAACAATCAGAGAATTGCTCATGTCGCCGCCGCGGGTGTTGACTCTCTTTCAGAAACCTATGAAATTTTAACTAAAAATTTACACTTACAAAATGAAGTTATTAATATTAATGATGCCATTGCCAGTGTTGCCACAGCCACCGAAGAAATGGCCGCAACGGCGTCTGAAATATCACAGTCTTCCACCGCGACGGCACAGCGGGCAACTGAAAGTTATAGTAAAACTGAGTCCGGTAATCTGGCAATTTCCTCAATGATGGGGGACATGGACCAGCTGGAAACAGCCATGTCCTCTATGTTTGGTGAAGTTCAGAAATTTGCCGGCTTTACCGAAGAAATTAACCATCTCACCGCCACGGTACGTGATATTGCCAACCAGACCAATTTACTTGCACTCAATGCTGCTATTGAAGCGGCGCGTGCCGGTGAGGCGGGGCGAGGTTTTGCCGTGGTTGCCGATGAGGTTAAACAACTGGCTTCTAAAACTGAATCCGCAACAGTGGAAATCGAATCAGTCACCAATACCATGAACTCTCTTATGGATGAGGTCGGTGGATCAATGACTTCCAGTAAAGACCGTCTAAATGAAAGCCTGGAAAGCCTGGAAACGGTAGCCATTGCACTGGGGGATGTTACTGCGGTGGTTAATGATGTAACAGAGCAGGTACAAACCATTTCTGCATCAGCAGATGAACAACAGGCCGTATCCGCTGAAATGGCATCGAAATTAAATGAAATAACCCTGGCCGTGCAGCATGAAAACCAGCAGGTTGAAGATATTTCACATCATACAAAACAACTTAATGCAGCAATACACGATCAATTCAACCACCTGGCCACATTAAATCAGGAGCAGATTCTGCTACAAACGGTTAAAGCGGATCATGTAACCTGGAAGATCCGACTGGCTGCAATGGCAATGGGCGGAGACATCATTCCCGATAATGAACTTAAAGATCACACCCAATGCCGTTTGGGGCAATGGTATTACGACAAAGGCCAGGAAAACTTCAGGGGTAATGATGCTTTCGAGAAAATAGAGCAACCCCATGCACGGGTGCATGAACTTGGCAAAGAAATTGCTTCGTTAACATTAAAGGGTCAAACAGATGCTGCGAGTCAAAAAATTGCTGAAATGGAAGATTTCAGTCAGCAACTGTTTGAGCACATACAGGAATTACTAAACGAGGTTAACTCGCCATGACTAACGTGTCTGACAGATTAAGTGCCTATGCCATTTTCGGCGTTTTTTTTATTTTTTTCAGCCTGATAAGCCCCCCTGTCCAAGCAAACTCACCTTCCCCCCAGAAGCCTTCCAGCACACCTCAGCATCATAGTCATCAGAATATTGCGCAGGCAGCTCGTCAGTTCCTTGACGCAAATATAGATAAATCAAAGTTTTCACGAACCAGTATACAAATGAGCCAGTTAGACCCAAGGCTTAGACTGGCTCCATGCCCGCTGCCATTAACCAGCACCCTGGCACCGGGCAGCCGTTTTTCTGGCAAAACCACCGTACATATCCGTTGTAATAGTAATAGCCCCTGGACCGTATACATTAGTGCTCAAATCAACCTTTTTGGAAAAGTCATTCAAACTGCAACGCCTTTAAGTAGGGGACATATTTTAAAAAAAGACGACCTAATCGCTGTTGAGGAGGACTTAGGGCGTATTCGATACGGCTATTATGTAGATAAAGAAAATTTAATCGGTAAGCAGCTAAAGCAGCATTTGCCACAGGGTAGAATCATTAAAGCGAATTATGTTAAAGCGCAAACCCTGGTTAAAAGGGGTGAACTTGTGTCTATTGTGGCCGAAAACAAAGGATATTCGGTAAAAATGACTGGAACTGCCATGGCCAGCGGAGCACGTGGGGATCGTATTCGTGTAAAAAATACATCGTCTAAACGCATCGTAGAAGGTACGATTAAAGAGTCGGGTGTGGTGAGCATTAATTAATTTCGTATTAATCACTAAAGTTATTTAATCCCCGGCCGATATAGACTGCGAGAGAATACAAATCAGGCATTTGCACCCGGAGTGAAAAGCAATGAACAATCCAATTAACCCGCTAAGTCGATCAACTTCTGGCTCAGTTAGTAGCAATACTGACAAGGCCCAGACGAAGAAAAATACCGATAACAACGTACCAGAACGTAGTACTGCTAACGATACAGTGAGTCTGTCACAGGAATCACTACAGGTTGCCGGCTTACAGCAACAGCTAAAAGACAGCCCGGCGATTGATCAAGCCAGGGTTGACTCTATTAAACAGGAAATTGCCAATGGCAATTACCCATTAGACGCAAATAAAATTGCTGAAAATTTAATTAATCTGGAACAATCCCTGATTGAATAATTAATATCAACAACCGGAAATAATATGACTGATCTACTCTCTCTCCTGCGTGACATTCAAAATTATAGCCAACAACTGTATGACTGCTTAATACTTGAAAAACAGATGCTAGATAATAATCAGCTAAAGAAACTCGCTGAAATATCCAGCCAAAAACAAACCCTGCTTGAGCAACTGGATCAATTAGACAAGCTAAGATCTGCAGCTGCCGGCGGCAAAAATTTCAAAGGATTTATAGCTGATAGTAAAGACCAGCCACTTATTAAGCAATGGAATACAACTCGAAAAATAATCGCATCCTGCCAGCAACAAAATGAAATTAATGGCCGACTTATCAACAAACGCAGCATGATAAATCAGGATATTCTTTCTATTTTAAGCGGTCGAGATAAACAGGCTGATGAAACTTATAATGCTCATGGCAATCAAGTTACGAGTACGTCGTTGTTTAACGGTATAAAAGCTTAAACGTTATATTTTTTACCGAAAAAGCTCCCGACTTTTAATCGGCTTACCTTCCAGGTAATAGTTTAATACCATCCGCATTAAACGTTTGGCATCTTTAAGAGACTGTTCTGAATCAAGAGCATTGACTTCTAAATCAAGTAAGCTCTTTCCTGGTAATTTTAGAATATATGATTCGTCATATACCGACGACATACTTACCGGCCCATGCTCTAAATAATAAGCATACTCTTCATCAGCCAGAACTTTTTCACCCGTTTTTGCATTGACGGATAAATTCAAGCCGAAGCCTAGTTCTTCCAGCAGCTGTTTTTCAAACAGCCTCAACACGGGCTCAATCTCATTATTATCCGCTAACAAACGGATAACAGATTCATAAAGTAGATAAACACGCTCGTGAACATCATGTTTATGTAATAGTTTTATAATTAATTCATTAATATAAAAAGCACTGGGTAACGACTTACCTTTCAGCGTTAATGCTTTAACCATCTGTGGTTCAGCACTGGTTAATGTCGGCATTTCACCCTTACCTGACCAGCCTATAATTAACGGTTTAAATGGTTGTAATAAACTTTTTAAACGTGATTTAGCCCCACGACTCCCGCGACTCATTAGTGACAGGCGACCATGCTGCGGGGTAATGACTTCTAAAATCTGGCTGGTATCACGGAATGCTCTGTGATGTAAAACATAAGCTGGTTGATCCTGGATGCGCACTGGAGAAGTATTTAGGAAAGTGTTATACGTAAAACAAAAAGACAATACATACTGTCTGCGAACAAGTAATAAAAATGCATTTTTTGTTCATTTACAGACAACGTGATTTTACTAATCAGCGTCATAACCCAAACTACGTAATGATGCTTCGCTATCTGACCAACCCGATTTAACTTTCACCCAGAGTTGTAAGAATACTTTTCTACCAATTAAATTCTCAATATCTTTGCGTGCTTTTGTACCAATACTTTTTAAGCGAGCGCCTTTATCACCAATGACGATAACTTTCTGACCTTTTGTTTCCACTAGAATTAAAGCATGAATACGGGTTATATTTTCTTCATCCTTATAACGTTCAATTTCAACAGTTGTCTGATAAGGTAGCTCGTTACCTAATTCTCTAACCAGTTTTTCGCGGATAATTTCAGCCGCTAAAAACCGGCTACTTCGATCAGTAAATTCATCATCCTGAAAAAATGCTGGGGCTACAGGCAACTGCGTTAACAGATAGTCTTCTAGCTGTTGAATATTATCGCCCTTTGTCGCAGATACTGGTATTACATTAGCAAAATTATATTTTTCACTGATCTCACTAATAAAAGGTAACAGTAGATCTTTATCGCTGATTTTATCAACTTTATTTACAAGCAGTATAACCGGAACATCTACCTGCTCTAATTTATTTAAAACCAGTTGATCTTCATCAGTCCACTTTAAAGCCTGCACCAAAAATAACACAACATCTACATCATGAATCACCGAACTGGCGGCACGATTCATATAACGATTAATTGCACGACTTCCACCGCTATGAATGCCCGGAGTATCTACAAAAATAAACTGGCCATTATCAACAGTTTTTACACCCAAAATCTGGTGACGAGTTGTTTGTGGCTTACGGGACGTAATACTGAGTTTTAGACCAAGAAGGTAATTAAGCAGTGTCGACTTGCCCATATTGGGACGCCCAATGATTGCTATATAGCCACATCTGAATTCTTTATCTGTCATTACTTTTTCTTTTTGAAAGCTTCTTCTACTAGTGAAATAATTTTATCTGCGGCCTGTTGTTCTGCTTTTCTTCGACTTGCAGCTTTACCCTGAGTTTGCAACTCAAGTTTATCGATTTTACAACTGACGGTGAACTGCTGGTTATGGGCCTGACCCACAACTTCAATCACATCGTAATCTGGCAAACCCAGCTTTCTCGATTGTAACAATTCTTGTAAACGAGTTTTGGGGTCTTTTAATAAATTAGCATCAGGAATATTTTCTAACTGCGTGTGATAAAGCTGTAAAATTAACTTTCTGCAGCGCTCTAAATCACTATCGATGTAGACAGCTCCAAAAATCGCTTCAACTGCATCCGCAAGAATTGAATTTCGTCGATAACCACCACTTTTTAACTCACCACTGCCCAGTGTAAGGTAATCACCTAATTTTAAATCCTGTGAAACAAGATAAAGCCCTTCTTTATTCACCAGGCTGGCTCGTAGCCGACTTAAGTCCCCTTCTGATGACTTTGGATAGCGTATAAACAAATCTGCGGCAATCACAAAATTTAAAATGCTGTCACCTAAAAATTCCAGGCGTTCATTGTTTTTTGCACCCGCACTGCGATGAGTTAAAGCTTCTTTTAATAAATTTAAATTTTCAAATTTATAATCAATACTTTTTTCTAAACGGCTAATATTTGACTGTTTATGTTGTGAATCTTTTGTCATTGATTTGGATTTACTTTTAAATCGACTTTATGATCAAACACAACTATATAATCCAGATTACCGACAAGATTATCACGATGTTCATACTTTAAAGCTAACTTATAACCGCCATCAATCTTACTAAATTTAAATGCGCCTTTATCTTGATATATCATTGATAAATTATTTACATCTAATTTTTTATACAATAATCCACGAATGCCCTTAGGTTTTCTGCCTTTAATTTTTTCATCCCGGGGCAATTCATCCATAATAGATTTCACTGAGGCATAGTTCATATAAGCAGGTAATATTTTTAACACTGCAAGCCCTAGCGCGGCCATAAAAGAACCGATTATCGCCATTGATATTAACGTCATGCCACGCTGTTTTTTTAACATGCTTCGATTCCTATTTTATTGTCTGCCCGATACGCTCAAAACCAATACCACTATCCCAGTGCATCCAGATCATAAAAGCTTTACCCACTAGAAATTTTTCGGGGACCACACCCCAGTATCGACTATCATTACTGTTATCCCGGTTATCGCCCATCATAAAGTAATGGCCTTGTGGAACAATATACTCTGCATCTAGCCCTTCTCTCCCGGGTAATAACAGGATATTGTGTGAAACACCCTGCAAATTTTCAACATACTCATTGGCCGGATTAAATTCGCCCGGACCACTGTACTCACCAATTAGCTTACGTTCAACTTCCTTACCATTTACATAGAGCAATTTATTGTAATAAGCAATATGATCACCAGGTATACCAATAACCCGTTTAATATAATCAACTGATGGATCTCGTGGATATTTAAAAACAGCCACATCTCCTCGTTTAGGTTTTTCTACCTCAAAAAGTATATTATTAAAAACCGGCATTTTCACGCCATAGGCAAATTTATTAACCAGAATGAAATCACCAATATATAAACTGGGTATCATAGAGCCGGATGGAATTCGAAATGGTTCAACCAAAAACCCTCTTAACAAAAACACAATAAGTAAAACAGGGAAAAAAGATTTCGCATACTCAACCACAACCGGTTCAGTATTGCTTGAAGTATTTCCATGAATACTTTCACCACTATACTCATGAGGGTTACTTATTTTTCGGCGGGGTGCCAGCGCAATCGCATCAAACAACCAGATTGCACCTGTTATTAAGGTGCCTGATAAAAGAAAAAATGCAAAATCGTAGGTTATATTCATAGCTAAACTATTTCTCTAATATTCATGCTAATGACAAAATCTCAGCCATTACAAATTGATTGATTTTTCAACGTACAAACCTGTTACGGGTTTTTTTAAAACATAGAAAGCTTAATGTTTTAATACGTTTCATTTTTATTGCTGTTTTACTAACTGTCTACTTTTAATACGGCTAAAAACGCTTCCTGTGGTATTTCTACTTTACCAAACTGCTTCATGCGCTTTTTACCTTTTTTCTGTTTCTCTAATAACTTTTTCTTACGGCTAACATCACCACCGTAACATTTTGCTGTTACATTTTTTCGCAAGGCTTTTACTGTACTTCGTGCAATAATCTGTCGCCCAATGGCAGCCTGAATAGCAATATCAAACATTTGTCGCGGTATCAGTTCACGCATTTTATCGGCAACATCCCGGCCCCTTCTCTGTGATGCATCCGCATGGGCAATCACCGCGAGTGCATCCACTCTTTCCGAATTTATCAGAATATCAACTTTAACCAGTTTGGCTTCCTGGAAGTATTTAAACTCGTAATCAAACGAGGCATATCCCCGACTGACAGACTTTAAGCGGTCAAAAAAATCTAAAACGACTTCTGACATGGGCATATCATAGGTCAATGACACCTGCGCTCCCATGTATTGCATATTGGTTTGTACACCACGCTTTTCGATGCACAGGCTGATGACATTACCCACATATTCCTGGGGTACGAGTATGTTCGCCTGGATAATTGGCTCACGAATTTCTTCAATGTGATTAACTTCCGGCAGATCAGATGGGTTGTGAATCTGGATGGTTTCCCCATCTGTTCTAACAACTTCATAAACCACTGTTGGAGCTGTCGTGATCAGGTTTAAATCATACTCTCGCTCTAAACGCTCCTGCACAATTTCCATATGCAACATGCCCAGAAAGCCAATGCGAAAACCGAAGCCCAGGGCAGATGATGACTCCGGTTCATATTTCAGGGCGGAGTCATTTAATGTGAGCTTATCGAGCGCCTCACGAAAGCTTTCAAAATCATCGGCTTCCACCGGAAACATACCCGCAAAGACCCGAGGTTGCACTTCTTTAAACCCAGGCAGGGCATCGGCTGCGGGATTATCGGTCAGGGTTATCGTATCACCCACTTTGGCCGAGTCAATTTCTTTAATGCCGGCAATAATAAAGCCAACCTGTCCGCATTCTAACACCGGTGTATCAACACGCTTAGGTGTAAAAACCCCAACAAAATCAACACCATAATTTCTACCCGTGGACATGATTTGCATTTTATCGCCTTTGGCGATAGAACCATCAATGATTCTCACCAGTGTAACCACGCCCACATAGGGATCAAACCAGGAATCAACGATCAGCGCCTTTAAAGGCGCGTTTGGATCACCCTCCGGAGCCGGTATTTCCTCAACCAGTCGCTCAAGTAACTCTTCAATCCCAATACCGGATTTAGCACTTACCTGACAGGCATCAGAGGCTTCAATGCCGATAATATCTTCAATTTCCTGGGCAACTCGCTCCGGGTCCGCTGCGGGCAAATCAATTTTATTGAGCACCGGCATCACCTCCAGCCCTAGCTCAATAGCTGTATAGCAGTTGGCCACACTCTGGGCTTCAACACCCTGCGAAGCATCTACCACTAATAAAGCCCCTTCGCAGGCCTGGAGCGAACGGGAAACTTCGTAAGAAAAATCCACATGCCCCGGGGTATCAATAAAATTAAGTTGATAGGTTTCGCCGTTTTTGGCTTTGTAATCCAACGAAACGCACTGGGCTTTAATGGTGATACCCCGCTCACGTTCCAGATCCATAGAGTCGAGCACCTGGGCTTCCATTTCACGCTCGGACAAACCACCACAAACCTGGATGAAGCGATCAGCCAGGGTTGATTTACCGTGATCAATATGAGCAATTATGGAAAAATTACGAATGTTTTGCATATTATATGGCTTTATAAACTCTTTTTAGCTTTGGCCACACAATGGGCGCACTAGCTATGACGGTTAATGTCGGATATCTCTGGTGTATTATACAGGCCAGGCCGAGCTACTGATTATTTTCCAGTGGTTAATTCAAACACGCTAAAATAGCGGCCTGATCCAGAAAATAATGACAAATCTGTTGGTCTTCACAGGTAACCACAGGCACCAATGAGCCAAACTGTTCAACCAGCTGGGGACGGGAATCGACATCAACTTCTAGAATTTTAAAGTCGCGTGCTTGCTGCAGCGCAGTTAATTGCTGCAACAAGTCTTCACAGAGGTGACATCCTTGACGGGAATAGACGGTAAATTCAACCACGCTCTAATCGGAAATCTTCATCACTATAAACTGATTTGCCCCCTGGCGATGAACCAGAACGGGAATCATACGGCCTGTGGGCAAATTGGCAACTTTTTTACGAAAATCAGCCACATTTTTTACGTTTTTGCGGTTAATCTGCAATAAAACATCCCCTGGTGCCAATCCGGAAAGTGCCGCCGGGCTACCCGCAACCACTTTTCTAACCAATACACCCCGACCTAAGACCTTCTTGGAGTCCGCATCCAGATCAACCACCTCAACACCCATTCGGTTTGATGATGCGGGCTTGGATTGCGCAGCAGCAATGGGTTTATCATCCGTTGGTAACTGTTCGATCTTCACATCCAGTGATACCTTGCGCCCATTGCGCAGCAGTTTGACGCTGGCTTTAGAGCCCACTGGTACCCGACCCACCAGAGGTGGCAAATCAGATGAATCCAGGATGGGCTTATTATTGAATGACAATATGACATCGCCGGCTTTTAAGCCGGCTTTTTCCGCTGGGCTATCCACAATAACCTGCGACACCAGTGCCCCGACGGGTTTACTCAAGTTAAAGCTCTGGGCAATCTCATGGGTTATTTCCTGAATATATACCCCTAACCAACCGCGACTGACGCTACCATTACGTTTAAGCTGACCCACGACATCCATTGCAACTTCAACCGGTATCGCAAAAGACAGCCCCATAAATCCACCGGTGCGACTATAAATTTGCGAGTTAATCCCAATCACTTCACCTTCCATATTAAATAAAGGCCCGCCGGAGTTACCTGGGTTAATGGCGACATCGGTTTGAATAAATGACACATAGTTAGCCTTGGGCAAACTACGCCCCTTGGCACTGACAATTCCGGCGGTCGCCGAATGATCGAAGCCAAAAGGTGAGCCAATGGCAAGTACCCATTCCCCCACGCGTAAATTGTCTGAACTACCAATGGTGACCACTGGTAAATCACTCGCTTCAACTTTTAATAATGCAATATCACTGGATTCATCACTGCCAATTATTTTTGCCGGCATTTCTCTTTTATCACTGAGACGCACCAGCACCTCATCCGCACCCGCAATGACATGGTGATTTGTAATAATGTAACCATTTTCAGAAATTATAAACCCGGAACCTAAAGAGGCACTTTCCTGTTGCTGGCGCGGCGCTACACCACCTTCACCTAAAAAATGTTTAAACAACTCTGAAAAGGGTGTGCCTTCGGGAATTTGTAACTCGCCCCCTCCGTGGAACTGGCTCAATGGGTGTCCAGCGGGCACTTTCTGTCGGGTGCTAATATTCACCACTGCCGAGCCATTTTCTTCCACTAAGTCGGCAAATTCTGGCAATGATCGCGCCTGCAGCTGCAAGCTGCAGAAAAACAATATTAAAAGAAATATAAAACGCTTATTTAACGACATGACACTCTCTTGACCTCTGAACTAAATAATTTTAAAAACTGACATAAATAATTATATTCGACGAATTAAATGGGGTTTAACCGATTGATTTAAACCGCTGCCGGAAAGAATAAAACGCACTCCGATCATCGCCATCAAAAAACCTACGATAACTGATAAAATAGTGATCGCTTCATTCACAAAAAAATACTCTACGATTAAGCCAACCAGCATCATAAAAATTAAGGGAAATAAATATATTAGCAGGGAACCCTGCACCAATGCGTTTTCATTAATGGCGACAATCACCTTATCACCCACCTTCACATCAAAGGTTTTATCTACAGCAAACTGCGAGCTGCGTTTACCCACCACTTTTGCCAGTGTTGAAGTGCCGCAACCCGATTTAACCGCACAGGTCTGGCAGGCAGACTTGCGCTGTGTTTCTAACAAAACCTGCTGACCGTGAACATCTATAACAATGGCAGTTTCTTCAATCATATCATTGTGCTGGTTGAATAGATTGTGCGATCATGCGAACAGTGGAGGCAGGCACCTCCCCAATTGCAGTAACATAGGTATCATCGACTAAAGAACTGTAGGCATTAACAGGCCCCATAGTTGAACCGCCCAGCATGGATTTTTGCTTTTCTTTAGCGGGTTCAATAAAAACCGAAACCGATGCCATGCCATCACTAAACACAATATGATAACTGGATTTTTTTTGTGCGTTTTTAACCGAGCGAGTAACCACAAATCCGGTGGGAATTTTTTTTGCATACCATTTTTTTGAATTTGCATCAGCTTTATCAGATAGCATCACTTTTTTATAAGCCATGACTTTAGACTCATCAAACTTATTGGGTGGCGCTGTTGATAGTAGCTCAATGTCACTGTACATAAGTTGCTCTAATACACGACCTTTATTATTGATTAAATCGCACTTTAATAACAAACCACTTTGTTTATCTAACCAGAAGGTGTAGCCATAGCGATGCATGTCCCGGGGAATCATTTTAACAATTTGAGTGATTTTATTGGCCACCCGTTCCTCAGATCCTAATTTCAAATCATAGAGCTGTTTCAATTTGTCTCTGTTTTTAGGTAAAGCAGGATGTAATGGTCCTTTGCTTTCTCGTCCCATCGCAGCAGACACAGTGATCAATTTTTTAGCCGGAAAAATGGTGGTAACCTGGCCATTTTTTCGAAAGATAATCTGGTCTTCGCCGGTTTGAGATTCAAGTGATTGCCAGCTCTCCCCTGCATGCACACCCTGCTTTACTTTTATCGCCTGCATTTTATCATTCTGACGAATAATTAATGTGCCCTGATAATTTTGCTGACTTTGAGCAGCGCCCATTTTATCCAGCCAGATATCAACGGTACCCGCACTAACTGCGCATGATACAAAGAACAATAAAAATAAAGTACGTGTTCTATACAAGCTTTTACCCCGGTAATACATTATTTAAAAAATTAAAAAAATAGAAATTAACATATCATGTATAACGAACTTGCCCCTCATTAAATAAAGAGGGGCGGGATTAGCCTAAACCCTCCTCACATTTATTGAGAGAAAAATGAGTGCAAGCGCTTATTTTAAAACTAGTTATTCTGTTCCTGAGTACTCGCATTAACATCTGCCGCGCGTACATAAGGCATCATACCCTGCATGGTTGACTGACTCGCATAACCCGAATGTTTTAGCATATACCGGTTTAACTGCTGTTGTTGCTGTACAGATTTTTTACTGGTATTTAAGGTTGATGCCACCTGTACATTACGAGCAATTTCAGCATTGACCGGTACAACCTGCTGGGCTATCTGCACAGGCTGTTCGCGGGTATCCGTACTTTGAACCGTGCTGAAAGTAACCAGCGTTACCATGGCAACCGATGCCGCAACGGCCATGCCTGTTAATGGCTTAATCCAACTGGAAACAAGCTCAGACAAACTGAAAGTTGACTGAGCGTTTACAGGCGCGATGACTTCATTATGAGAAGGCTCCTGCTCAATCGCCCTATGCACCGCCGCACTAATATCCATAAATGATGATTGATCGACCTCATCACGAATCACATCACCGACTAAACGGTAACGCTGTGCGGACTCCGCATCGGCGATGGGATCTCGCTTTAAATCCCGCATAAAAGACGCCAGTTGCTGATCATCCAGCTCACTATCTAATAATGCGGAAAGTTGCTCTTCACGCTGTTGTTCTTTATTCATCACACTCACCTAATTTTTACCGTCTAGCAGAGGTTTAAGTTGCTTGTCTATTGCTTCACGTGCACGGAAAATTCGTGAACGCACTGTACCGATGGGACAATCCATGACTTCGGCAATTTCTTCATAACTCAGGCCTTCCATTTCACGTAAAGTCACCGCTTCTTTTAAATCTGAAGGTAGTTCTGAAATGGATTTGTGGATGACCTGTTTGATTTCCCGTGCCAGCAGTTCTTTTTCCGGGGTTGCGTATTCTCGCAGCCAGTCGCCGCCGTCATATTGCTCAGCGTCCTGAGCATCCACGGCAGACTCGGTGGCCCTGCGACTTGCAGATACAAGGTAATTTTTAGCCGTATTAATAGCGATACGGTACATCCAGGTGTAAAACGCACTGTCACCACGAAAGTTTTTCAGCGCACGATAAGCCTTGATAAATGCTTCCTGTGTCACATCCTGCACTTCATCACCGTTTCTCACAAAACGTGCAACCAGCTTGATAATGCGATGCTGATACTTCAACACCAGTATATCGAACGCTTTCTTATCACCTTGTTGTACCCGCTCTACCAGAGCCTGATCAATTTCGCGCTCGCCCATACGGGCCTTTCCTCCAGTCGACACCTGAGATTGACTGTGTGTCTTATTATTATTTAATGCCCTGTTATCCAGAGCCTGATTACCCGATTTATTTCTGGTCTGACCAGTTCGTTTAGGCGTGTCCACCTGATTTGGTGTAACATCATGACCAAAAGCCAAAACCGAGCCTGAAACTATACTGGAAACCGCATCTGGGACAATACCTGATTCGCATACTGACATAAAGACTTACCCTGAATTAATTAAACTGCAATTACAATGTCCAACAAACTAAACTCTAAAAAGTTAAACAATAGACCAGCCAATCGCTACGAAGTTCTAATTATTGGTGGAGGCGCCGCGGGATTAAGTCTTGCGCTGAGTTTACCCCCCCAGATGAGCATTGCCGTAATCACCAAAGACAGTGAAACCGAAGGCAGCACCTATTACGCGCAGGGTGGAATTTCTGCGGTTTTGCGTGATAGTGACTCATTTGAATCTCACATCGAAGATACTATGAATGCGGGCGGAGGATTATGTGACAGGCGGGCCGTACAGCACACCATCGAAAATGGTCCGGATGCTATTAACTGGTTATCCGACCTCGGCGTCCCCTTCACCACCGACAAGCATAAAGACGGTAAAAAAACCTGGCACCTCACTCGCGAAGGCGGCCACAGCCACCGCCGGGTCATTCACGCGGCGGACGCCACCGGCCAGGCACTGGAAACCACACTCATCAATCATGTTAAACACAGTGATAACATTGAATTGCTCGATCACCACATCGCGGTGGATTTAATCACCGGCAAAAAACTCGGCTTAAAACACAACCGCTGCATCGGTGCTTATGTACTCGACAAGACCAATATGCATGTTGAAACCTTTCAGGCTAAAAATGTCGTGCTAGCCTCCGGTGGCGCCAGCAAGGTTTATTTATATACGTCCAATCCGGACGGTTCCACCGGTGATGGCATCGCTATGGCCACCCGCGCAGGCTGTCGAGTAGCCAATATGGAATTTATGCAGTTTCACCCCACCTGCCTGTATCACCCGAAAGCAAAATCTTTTTTGCTCACAGAAGCCCTGCGTGGCGAAGGCGGTCATTTAATACTTCCCGATGGCTCTCGTTTTATGCACAATTTTGATGATCGTGGTGAGCTAGCTCCCCGGGATATTGTTGCCCGCGCCATCGACCACGAAATGAAACGACTCGGGGTCGACTGCTTATACTTAGACATCAGCCACAAACCCGCCGCGTTTATTCGCTCCCACTTTCCAACCATTTATGCTAAATGCAAAGAATTTGGTATCGACATCACCAAAGAACCGGTGCCCGTCGTACCCGCCGCCCACTACACCTGTGGTGGCATAATGACAGATTTACACGGCCAGACCGATATAGAAAATTTATACGCCATTGGTGAGACCGCCTTCACAGGCCTGCACGGAGCCAACCGCATGGCGAGCAATTCACTACTGGAATGCCTGGTATTTGCCCGCTCCGCGGCCCAACATATTACTCAACAGATGGCAGATAATGCGCCCCCTTACAAATGGGACAAAATAACCGCCTGGGACGAAAGCCGGGTTACCAACTCTGATGAAGAAGTTGTGGTTTCTCACAACTGGGATGAACTGCGCCGTTTCATGTGGGACTATGTGGGCATTGTCCGCACGGATAAACGCCTGCAACGTGCCAAGCGCCGGGTCGACCTATTGCTACTAGAAATAGATGAATACTATGGTAACTTTCGGGTCACTGCCGATTTACTGGAATTACGGAATTTAGCGGTGGTGGCCGATTTAATAATACGTAGCGCCATGCAACGCAAGGAGAGCCGCGGTCTACATTACACACTGGATTATCTGCAAACCGATAGTGAGCCCGAAAACACCATTTTAACACCCTATAAAAGCGGGCATTAGCTGGCAGGAAAAGCATAAAATCAAATGCATGTAGCCCACAAGTTAACGCAAAGGCACGCAGATAAAAGCATTAAGCCAGAGAGTGGTTTGACGCTAAAGGTGTCGGCGTCGAGATAGACCCCGACCCCTAATTCTCATAAAACTTAATAAAGATAACAGGACACCCATGCCCCCACTACCCTTAGTCATCGAGCCACAAGAGCTTCAATCCATTCTAGGCAATGATGACATTCTGATTGTTGATTTAACCACCCCAAAACAATACCAGCAGACCCACATTCCCGGTGCGGTGTATATGGACTACGGCCACATCGTTGGTATGAATCAACCCTATACCGGATTGTTACCTGAGCCAGCGCAATTCGAACCTATTATTAATTCACTGGGGCTCACGCCGGACACACAGGTAGTGGCCTACGATGATGAAGGGGGCGGCAAAGCCGCACGCTTAATCTGGACGTTACACGCCATGGGGCACAATAAAACCAGCCTGTTAAATGGCGGAATAATTGCCTGGTACCGGGAAAAATTTCCATTAAGTCATGATTCGGTCACCAGCCAGCCTAACTCCGCTGAGCAACATTATAAAGTCGATTTCACCCGTCAGCCGGTGGTTGCCGATACAGAGTATATTAAAAATTGCTTTGAAAGCAGCACAATTGGTTTGCTTGATGCCCGCAGCATAGATGAGTATTTGGGACAGGCAAAATACGCACAGAAATCCGGCCGTATTCCCGGCGCCAAGCATTTTGAATGGACCCGTGCAATGGACGAAACCACAAACTATCGTCTGCTACCAAAGGAAACCTTACAACCCATGCTGGACACATTAGGCCTAACCCGGGACAAGGAAATTATCGTTTACTGCCAGAGCCATCATCGCTCAGCGCTGTCTTATTTAATGCTGAAATACCTGGGCTATGAAAAAGTTAGGGGCTATCCCGGCTCGTGGAGTGAATGGGGAAACCGGACAGATACGCCGGTTGAGGTTTGATTTTAAAAGAAAAAGAAAACGCAAATGCACGCAAATAAACGCAAATGTTTTAGGCTTTTGTGCCTGCGGCACAATTCACCTTAAATTCTTTTTGCTTTATTTGCGTGCATTTGCGTGCATTTGCGTGCATTTGCGTTTTCTTTTGCTTTTCTTTAATTTTCAAAAACACTTAAATTTTCAAAACATGCTCACGGTAATAAACCAGCTCATTAATCGAATCTTTAATATCATCCATCGCCAGATGCGATGACTCCTTCTTGAAGCCTTTCGCCACATCCGGCGCCCAACGTGCAGCCAGTTCTTTTAGTGTACTCACATCCAAATTACGATAGTGAAAAAACTCCTCAAGTACTGGCATGTAATTGGCTAAAAACCGCCGATCCTGACAGATACTGTTTCCACACATGGGGGATTTGCCCGCTGGCACCCATTGCTCTAAAAAGGCAATGGTCTGTTTTTCCGCTTCCGCGTCAGTAATTTTACTGTCTTTTACCCGCTGGGTTAGCCCGGACTTACCATGTTGATTGGTACACCACTCATCCATCCCGTCAAGCAAAGCATCGCTTTGATGCACCGCCAGCATCGGGCCTTCTGCCAGGATATTAAGTGCTTTATCGGTGACAATGGTGGCTATTTCAATAATGACATCACTCGCGGGCTCAAGGCCGGTCATTTCCAGATCAATCCAGATCAGGTTATCCGAATTTACAGCGGGTGTTTGGGGCATGCTTTTCTCCAATTCACATTATTAATAAACTTACGAAATACACAGTAGAACATTTTATTTAGAAAAGCGATAATTCGTTCCAGGAATGACCACCCGTAACAGGCGGCATAACTTCTCCAACGACATAATACACTTAACATTAGTAGGTATACATGCATAACTTTGCAGTTTTATTTTTAGTTTTTTTTGCGATTTCCATTGTGGTTAAATTCTGGCTGGCCCAGCGCCACCTGTCACATATTCAAAAACACCGGGCGCAGGTGCCAGAGGCCTTTAGTGAAAAAATAACCCTTGATGAGCATCAAAAAGCCGCCGATTACACGACCACAAAAGTTAAATTCGGCCGTATCCCGCTCATTTATGATGCTCTCATTCTACTTGCCTGGACATTTGGTGGCGGCCTTGAACTGCTTGATCAGCTAGTTAGAGGCTATGAACTTTCGCCAATCTATACCGGCATTTTTGTTATTCTCAGTATGATGATAATTTCATCTGTTCTTGATTTACCCTTTTCAATTTATAGCACCTTCGTTATTGAAGAAAAATTTGGCTTTAACCGCACCACCATAAAAACATTTATTATCGATCTCGTTAAAGGTGCGCTACTTTCCGTTGCACTGGGAGTTCCCCTGATCTGGGTTGTACTGTGGTTAATGGAACAGGCGGGTGATTTCTGGTGGCTTTACACCTGGGTGGTGTTAACCGTGTTCAGTTTATTTATTGCCTGGGCCTACCCAACGTGGATAGCGCCCATCTTTAATAAATTTTCTCCACTGAAGGAAGGCGAAACCCTCAATCGCATTACCGCGTTATTAAACCGCTGCGGCTTTAACAGTGATGGTATTTTTGTCATTGACGGGTCTAAACGCTCCAGCCATGGCAACGCCTATTTTTCTGGGTTTGGTAAAAACAAACGCATTGTTTTTTATGACACCTTACTGGAATCCTTAAGCGATGATGAACTCGAAGCCGTACTCGCCCATGAGCTAGGTCACTTCAAACGTAAACATATTGTAAAAAGCATGGCCATTTCATTCGCCACCACGCTGGTTGGTCTGGCCATTCTCGCCTGGTTAATGAAAGCAGACTGGTTTTATAATGCATTAGGGGTTAGCACTTCTTCCACCTATATGGCATTATTGCTATTCTCGCTTGTCACGCCGGTATTTACGTTTTTACTCAGCCCACTGATGAGCCTGTTTTCACGCAAAAATGAATTTGAAGCCGATGAATATGCCGCCCAGCAATCCGAGGCAAAATATTTAATTCACGCGCTGGTTAACTTATATAAAGAGAATGCTAACACCTTAACGCCGGACCCACTTTACTCCGCGTTTTATGATAGTCACCCACCTGCGCCAGTGCGCATTGCGCATCTGGCGGGGCAATAACAAACATTATAGTTTTTGTAGATAACGACACTGAAAATAAGAATGGAAATAAAGATGAAAAAAATAATTAACATTTCTTTACTGACGCTGCTTGTAACACTAAGCCCAAGCCTGTATGCCAATGATGCAAAACCTCATAAGGGCCAGGATTTACATGATAAGAAATGCACCAGCTGTCATAGTGACAAGGTATACTCCCGCGAAGACCGCATGGTAAAAACCATGTCAGCGCTGGAGCATCAGGTCAACAACTGCATGAAAGGCGCAGCGAAAGCTGAATGGACAAAACCTGAAACCACCTCCGTTGTAGACTACTTAAATGATCGTTACTACAAATTCTAAATAACTTTATGTTTACACAGTTATCAAAAAATCGGCTTAATATTTTTTATATTTTAAGCCGACGTTTTTGCCCGATTTTATAATATGGCAAAAAGACGCATCAACGATCAGCAACAACGACGCATTAAAAGCATTCAGCAAAAACGTCGTGAAAAAGCCTCTTTAAATCAACAACAAAAATCCGACTCGCTTTCCCAACAAGGACTTAGCGCAGAGCAGCCTGGCCTCATAATCACCAACTACGGACAAACACTGCTGGTTGAAAGCGAAGATAAAAAATTACATCGCTGTGTTGCTCGCCAGAATTTAGGCGCATTGGTGTGCGGAGATAAAGTCATCTGGCAAGCCGCACTGGCGGACAACAATCAGGGGGTCATCGTCGCACTGGAAGAACGTGAATCCCTGCTACAAAAGCCCGGTTTTGGTGGAAAGCTAAAACCCATGGCGGCAAACATTAATCAGATTGTAATCGTTTCTGCGATACAGCCTGAACCCAAACCGTATCTGATTGACCGCTATTTAATTGCGGCTGAAAACCTGCCCGCCACACCTATTATTTTAATTAATAAAATAGATTTGCTTCAACAGGAAGACGAAGAAAAAATTAACGCCCTGGTTAAAAATTACGAAAAAATTGGATATAAAGTGATTAGTGCCAGCAGTATAATCGATCATGGTTTTGACGAACTGTTAAACGCATTAAAAAATCATACGAGCATTTTTGTCGGCTTATCCGGCGTAGGAAAATCATCTTTAATTAATCACCTGATGCCGGAACTGAATATCCGCGTTGGTGAACTTTCAGAGGCCAGTGGTGAGGGCACCCACACAACCACCAGCTCTACTCTTTATTCTTTACCTGAAGGTGGCGTGTTAATTGACTCCCCCGGTGTACGTGATTTTGGTTTATGGAATACTTCTGCAGAGGACATTTTAAATGGCTTTATAGAACTACATGATTATATTGGCCACTGTAAATTCTCAAATTGTAGCCATACCCACGAACCGGGTTGTGCGATTCAGCAGGCATTAAAAGACGGTAAAATTTCTCAGCAGCGATTTAATAATTATCAAAAGATTGTGAGGGAGTATGTGCAGAATTAAAAACTTAAAAAAACTAGCGCAAATGAACGCGAATAGACGCAAATAAAAAATATACTGGCATATTTATTTACTTTCATTTTCGCCAAACTTTTGTTTTTTACGTTTTAGTTTGAAAAAATTCTGAAGCAGCTCCTTACACTGTAATTCCATCACACCACCAATTACTTCAATTTTATGATTATGAATGGGGTTGTGAATTAAATTAATCGCACTGCCCGTCGCTCCGGTTTTTAAATCACTGGCGCCAAAAACCAGCCGCCCTACTCTTGCGTGAATCATTGCACCTACACACATAGAACACGGTTCCAATGTCACATACATCGTCGTGTCAATTAATCGATAATTATTGAGTTTTTGACCCGCCTTTCGTATCGCTGTTATTTCTGCATGTGCTGAAGGGTCGTGCGCCTGAATTGGCTGATTCCAGCCTTCGGATATGATTTGATTATCTTTTACGATGATAGCACCGACGGGAACCTCGTCTTCGTCGGCGGCGTGTTGGGCTAGCTGGAGTGCGTGCTGCATCCAGTGCTGGTGATTATATTGCATTTAATTTTATAGCTTCCCCCTTAGAAAAAGGGGGACTGAGGGGGATTTTTCTTCAGCACTTAAATCTCCCCCAACCCCTCTTTTTCTAAGAGGGGAGCTCATCACTCCCACTCAATCGTACCCGGTGGCTTACCGGTAATATCGTATACTACCCGCGAAATACCATCCACTTCATTTACAATCCTGCGACAAACCAGGTCTAGAAAATCGTAAGGTAAGTGCGCCCAGCGCGCAGTCATGAAATCAATGGTTTCAACCGCACGTAGTGAAACCACCCATTGATAACGCCTGCCATCGCCGGTTACGCCCACCGACTTAACCGGCAAGAAAACTGTAAACGCCTGGGACACCCCATGATACAAATCGTGTTTATACAGCTCTTCAATAAAAATATGATCCGCCAAACGCAGGGTATCCGCATATTCTTTTTTCACTTCACCTAAAATGCGCACACCTAATCCCGGTCCGGGGAACGGATGGCGGTAAACCATATCGTATGGTAAGCCTAACTCAACACCAATCTCTCGCACTTCATCTTTAAATAATTCGCGCAGGGGTTCGCACAGTTTTAGCTTCATGTAATCCGGCAGGCCACCCACATTGTGGTGTGATTTTATTAGATGCGCTTTACCGGTTTTAGAACCGGCGGATTCAATCACATCCGGATAAATGGTGCCCTGTGCCAGCCATTTCGCATTTTTTAGTTTTGATGATTCTTCTTCAAAAATATCAACAAATAAATTACCAATAATCTTACGTTTATCTTCCGGGTCATTTTTGCCTTTAAGTGCAGCAAGAAATCGATCTTCCGCATCAACTCGGATTACTTTTACACCCATATGTTCGGCAAACATTTTCATGACCTGATCGCCTTCTTTGTAACGCAACAAACCGTTATCAACAAACACACAGGTTAATTTGTCGCCAATAGCACGGTGCAATAATGCCGCAACCACCGATGAGTCAACACCGCCGGATAAGCCTAATAAAACTTCATCATCGCCGACTAATTTTTTTATGTTTTCAATCGAGTCATCAACAATATTATCCGCTGTCCATAAATTACCACAGCCACAAATTTCATGGACGAAGCGCTCGATTATTCTCTGCCCCTGATTCGTGTGCGTGACTTCCGGATGAAACTGTACGCCGTAGAATTTTTTCTCTTCGTTGGCAATTCCGGCAACCGGTGCAGAATCTGTTGACGCCATGAGTTTAAAACCATTAGGCATTTCAACTACACGATCACCGTGACTCATCCACACATCTAAAATACCATAACCTTCCTCAGTCATGTGATCTTCAATATCTTTTAATAAAGTCGTGTGCCCCCGGGCACGCACTTTTGCATAACCATATTCGTGGTGATCTGCATTTTCAACTTTTCCACCAAGCTGTGCCGTCATGGTTTGCATGCCATAGCAGATGCCCAATACCGGAACACCCAGTTCAAATACAATACTGGGCGCCATGGGTGATGATTCACCTTCGGTTACCGACTCCGGGCCACCGGATAAAATAATACCCTTAGGCTTAAAAGAGGTAATGTCGTCTTCGCTTACGTCCCAGGCGTACAATTCACAATAAACACCGGCTTCGCGAATGCGGCGTGCGATGAGCTGTGTATACTGGGAGCCGAAGTCGAGAATTAGAATTCGATCTGCATGGATGTTTTGTGTGGTCATGTGTTTGAATCAGTTTATGATTTAAATAATAAAAACCTCGCCATTTTACGACATACTATTGATCTGGAATCCATAACTTTGAATAACTAAAGTCGCTGGATCCCCGACACAAGCATTCGGGGATGACGAAGTCACTTAAAAAAATATTACTACCATTAGCAAAATGCGCCTTAACGATTCAGATACCCCCCTGACAGGCTTCAGATCAAGGCGAGAAATGTGAGTTTACCACTCGAATACCAGAGCCATAAATGATCCTTTTTAACGCAGATATTAAGTCCGTCAGGGGCAAGCCGAATCGCTAAGTTCGATAATTTGGTGCTTCTTTAGTGATCGTCACGTCATGCACATGGGACTCTTTCATCCCCGCACCGGAGATACGCACAAACTCTGGTTTAGTGCGCATTTCTTCAAGATTAGCGCAACCAACGTAACCCATACTGGAACGAATACCACCGAGTAGCTGATGCACAATGGCGGTCATCGGGCCTTTAAAAGGAACGCGACCCTCAATCCCTTCGGGTACTAATTTTTCTGCGCCCGCTTCTTTATCCTGGAAATAACGGTCGCTTGAGCCTTGCTCCATTGCCGCAATTGAACCCATGCCTCGATAGGATTTATAGGAGCGCCCCTGATACAGTTCCACTTCACCCGGCGCTTCTTCGGTTCCCGCTAGCAAGCCACCGAGCATCACACAATGCGCACCCGCGGCCATCGCTTTGGCGATATCACCGGAATAGCGAATGCCGCCATCCGCAATGAGGGGCACACCGGTGCCTTTTAATTCATTCGCCACGTTTGATACGGCTGAAATTTGTGGGACACCGACACCCGCAACAATGCGTGTTGTACAGATTGAACCCGGGCCTATGCCGACTTTTACTGCATCTGCACCCGCATCAACTAAATCACGTGCCGCTGTTGCGGTAGCAATATTGCCGCCGATCACCTGAACTTTTGGGAAGTTTGCCTTAACCCATTTAACCCGATCAATCACACCCTGTGAATGCCCATGGGCGGTATCAACGACTATCACATCAACGCCGGCTTTCGCCAGTGCAGCTACTCGATCTTTAGTGTCAGCACCGGTGCCCACCGCAGCCCCTACACGTAAACGCCCCAGGTCATCTTTACAGGCCAGGGGGAAATCATCGGACTTTTGAATATCGCGCACCGCAATCATGCCACGTAGCTCAAAGCTATCATTGACCACCAGTACTTTTTCAATACGGTGCTTGTGTAGCAGTGCCAATACTTCTTCACGCTCTACACCTTCTTTAACGGTGACCAGCTTATCTTTAGGCGTCATCACACTGGAAACAGGCTTGTCCAGATCAGTTTCAAAGCGTCGATCACGGGAGGTAATAATACCCACCAGGTCTTTGCCTTCTAAAACCGGTAGCCCAGAAATTTTATTTTTACGGGTTAACTCTGCCACTTCACGAATGGTAGTATCGGGTGAAACCGTAATCGGGTCACTAATGACACCGGATTCATATTTTTTAACTTTAACGACATTTTTCGCCTGCAGCTCAATTGACATATTTTTATGCAGGATGCCAATGCCACCTTCCTGGGCAATTGCAATCGCCAGTCTGGCTTCAGTCACCGTATCCATCGCAGCAGAAACCAGGGGAATATTGAGTTTAATGTCACGAGTAATCTGAGTACCCAGCGCAACATCATTGGGCAGAACCGTGGAGTGGGCGGGGATCAGCAGCACATCGTCAAAAGTTAGTGCTTCCTGGGCTATACGCATATCGGCTCCTGTTTGGTCGGGTTAATCGGACTATTATATAAGCAAACGCTGAATAATTCATCCTCAATTTAAAACAAGATCTGATTTAGCCCGTTCGACAAAATACACTTGTATCCACCAAATGGTAGGTTACAATCCACACTCTGATTGCAAAATCAGGCAGGGAATTAGTAAACAGGGAAATATAATATATAAAAATACATTCATGAGGTCATTATGAACCACGCTAAAATCTATGCCGGCATTGCGTTGGCGACATTACTACTGTCTGGTTGCGCTAGCACAGGCACTTCAGGCTCATCCGCTGGAGCATCAGAAGCTGGCTATAATGCCGCTGTAGCTGCAGCCAAAAGTTCAATTAAAACTGCTAAACAGGCTGGCTTTGAGTGGCGTGATAGTGGAAAAATACTGAAAAAAGCGAGTAAAGCAGCCAAAAGTGGCGACTTTGCAAAAGCCACTAAACTGGCTAACAAAGCGAAGCGCCAGGGACAGCTAGCACTGGTACAATCTAAAGATCAGGCTAACGCTGGCCCTCAATAGATTGTAAAAAATCAGGTCGAACAAGCTAAAAAATCAAACCGGGTCTGTAGCTAGCCCGGTTTTTTTTGTGCCTGAATTTCACATGTCTCTAACTTGCTGATAACATCCGCGGTATGCCAGCCTCCAATAAAGCCGAACGCACGGTTTACAGCGTCTCCGAACTCAATAAAACCATCCGCGGTTTATTAGAAAGCCAGTTTCCCCTGCTTTGGATCGAGGGCGAAATTTCCAATCTGGCACAGCCCGCTTCCGGACACATTTACTTCACCCTTAAAGACGCCAAGGCCCAGGTGCGCTGCGCCATGTTTAAAGGCCGCAAGCAACTGCTACGCTTTAAGCCGGAAAACGGCCAGCAAATACTCATTCGAGCAAAGGTAGGATTATATGAAGCCCGGGGTGAGTTTCAGATTATTGCGGAGCATATGGAGGAAGCCGGTGATGGTAAGCTACGCCGGGAGTTTGAAGAATTAAAAACCAGGCTGGCCGATGAAGGCCTGTTTGATGAGGCCCTAAAACTGCCGATTCCCGAGCTACCCAAATGCATTGCCGTTATTACCTCTGGCACCGGTGCAGCAATTCGAGATGTGCTGAGTGTGCTCAAACGACGCTTTCCGTCGATTCCGGTACAAATTTACCCGGTTGCAGTACAGGGGGAAAAAGCCGCACCGGAAATTTCCAGGGCCCTTTATCGAGCCGCTAAAAGCAAAACCTGTGATGTGATTTTACTGGTGCGCGGCGGCGGCTCCCTGGAAGACCTGTGGGCCTTCAACGAAGAGCAGGTGGCCCGTGCCATTGTGCTTTGTGATGTGCCCGTCATTAGTGGTGTCGGCCATGAAGTCGATGTCACCATTGCGGACTTCACCGCCGACCACCGTGCTGCCACGCCTTCGGCTGCCGCCGAGCTGGTGAGCCCCAGCCAGCAGACCTATGTACATAAATTTCAGGGATTTCAACGCCAGCTTGTTCGTCAGATGCAGGCTAACCTGAGTCGTCTAAATGAACAGTCACAATGGTTACAGGATCGCCTGAAAATGCAGCACCCCAGTAGCCAATTGATGCAGCAAAGCCAGCAGCTCGATGACTTGAGCAGCGATTTACAGGCCGCTTTCCAGGCGGTTATCAACGAAATAAAACACAAGCTTAAATACACCATTCAGGACCTGTTGAATAATCGCCCGGATCAGTTTATTGATTACCAGAAGGCACAGCTGGAAGATTTAAACAGTCGACTGGTCTACCTCTCACAGCTTAATATTGAAAACAGACAACAACAACTGGCCAATTTATCCCGCACCATGCAGGCGGTGAGTCCGCTTAACACCCTGTCACGCGGTTACAGTATTACCCGCGATGCCAATGGGGAAACCGTAAGCAATGCCCGGCAACTGCGTAAAGGTGACCTAATCAGCAGCGAATTCAAACAGGGTAAAGTAACCAGTCGTGTAGAGTAACAAGATAAAACCCATTATTATCAATCGGTTATCTACGCAGCCGTAGAAGAATGCTGATTAATATCATTTAATACTCGCAAAATACTCTAAATACCGGTAAATTATCGGGTTTGATTGATCCGGTTCAGTAAAACCCGGACTTTCTATTGAAGACTAAATGTGTGTTTTAACGCACCCGGACAAAGTAATCGGAGATTCTCGATGCCTGCAAACTCGGCACCCATACACGGTTTTAAGCCCTATAAAGAAAAAAAGGGCGAAGAATACATGAATGATAAACAGCTTGAACATTTCCGTAGCATCTTACAGGCATGGAAAGATGAGCTCATGGAAGAAGTCGACCGCACAGTTGATCACATGAAAGACGATGCAGCCAACTTCCCCGACCCAGCGGATCGAGCATCACAGGAAGAAGAGTTTAGTTTGGAATTACGAACCCGTGACCGCGAACGCAAGCTGATTAAAAAAATTGACGAGTCGATGAATGAAGTCGACACAGGTGAATACGGTTACTGTGAAACCTGCGGCGTTGAAATTGGTATTCGCCGCCTGGAAGCTCGCCCAACAGCCACCCAATGCATCGATTGTAAAAGCCTTGATGAGATTAAAGAAAAACAAAATAAAGGTAAATAATTTATACCTGAACAAGCCGGGACTTTCCCGGCTTTTTTGTGCCTGTGGTTTATAGCTCAAAAGACTTAAAGAAAAAAGAAAACGCAAATGCACGCAAATAAACGCAAATATTTAGTTTGTGCGCCTTCGGCGCACTTCACGAAAAAAACCTTAATTTTAAACTACAAAAACACACTCGGATTACAAATATTAAGACATTTATTTGCGGACATTGGCGCTCATTTGCGTGCATTTGCGTTTTCTTTTTCTTGTGACTTTTCCTATCCTTTTTCTCTCCAACCCATACCCCAATGACAAAAACCTACCGAGGCCGCTTCGCCCCATCCCCCACCGGGCCATTACACAAAGGCTCATTAGTTGCTGCAGTTGCCAGTTATCTGGAAGCAAAAAAACATAATGGCCAATGGCTGGTGCGCATGGAAGATGTGGACGAGTTGCGCAATGTAAAAGGCGCAGCCGATTCTATTTTACGTAGCCTCGAAGCTTTTGGTTTTGAGTGGGATGAAGAGGTTCTTTATCAAACGCATCGTAAAGATGCCTATGAAAATGCACTACAAATCCTTAAAAATAAAGATCTTATTTATCCTTGCACCTGTAGTCGTAAAAAATTAAAAGCATTAGCCACCGAAGGAAAAATAAAGTTCGGTCCACTGGGATTAATTTATCCCGGCACCTGCATTGACAAAAATTTCGCCCACTTTCAACCCGACGACTATGCTATTCGTATCAGGGTAGCGGATAAAATTATAGAATTTGAAGATGCATTACTCGGCGTCAACACGCAAAATTTAAAAACTGATCTGGGTGATTTTATTATTCGTCGCCGCGACGGGTTATTTGCTTATCAGCTAGCCGTTGTTGTAGATGATGCTTTTCAGGATATCACGCATGTCGTTAGAGGCTCTGATTTACTTGAATCAACTGCCCGCCAAATATATTTACAATCCTGTTTTAATTTTTGCAAACCGAAATATATGCACCTGCCTTTAATCGTGCATAAAAACGGCGACAAATTAAGCAAGCAAACCGGTGCAACAGGGATAGGCCATAAAGCCGATCCCCCTTTAATCGTTGCGTGTCTTAAATTTCTTGGCCAGAATCCTCCACAGGAACTCTCTCGGGAAACACTGCCCAATATATGGCAGTGGGCGGAGGATAACTGGAAACTCGAGCCTTAATTACAAAGGCCAAACTTACCAGCCCGGCCAGGCAAACAATGCCTATATTTTTCCCGGCCTCGGTTTAGATGCGGTCGCCAACACCGCTTATAAAGAGAATCTGGCTCAATAGCCTCTACCAGAAATTTATCTGCTACGATTAATGAACTGGTTTATGATCCAACGTACTAAAAAGAATCAATTTATAGAATCAATCTGAGACCTAAAATGGTACGCAAACTTTTCTTCGCCCTATCAATGAGCTCTATCTTGTTGATCTGTTTTCTTGCGCAATTTTATCATTCGCTCTGGTGGTTATTCGTTATCGCCGGACCCCTGATTTTGCTGGGGCTTTATGACATCACCCAAACCCGCAGCACCATTCCCCGAATTTTTCCGGTGGTTGGGCGGCTGCGTTATTTATTTGAATCTATCCGCCCGGAAATTCAGCAGTATTTTGTTGAATCCGATATCAACGGTATTCCGGTCAACCGCGAATATCGCTCACTGGTTTATCAACGCGCCAAAGGTGCCCGGGATACCCGCCCCTTTGGCACCTTGTTTGATGTTTACCGTCAGGGTTATGAATGGACCAATCAATCTCTGTCACCGAAAACCATGCCCGAACAAATCCCGCGAGTGATTATCGGCAGCAATCAATGTAGCCAACCCTACTCCGCCTCCTATTTAAATATTTCTGCCATGAGTTATGGTGCGCTCAGTAAAAATGCAATACACGCACTCAACAGTGGCGCAAAACTCGGCGGCTTTTATCACAACACCGGCGAGGGCGGCATTAGCTCATATCACATCGCCGGTGGAGGGGATTTAGTGTGGCAAATTGGTACCGGCTATTTTGCCTGTCGAAATAAAAACGGTGAATTTGATAGCCAACGATTTAAAGAAACCGCCGCATCAACACAAATAAAAATGATCGAAATAAAACTATCCCAGGGTGCAAAACCCGGTCACGGTGGCATTTTACCCGCCTCGAAATTAACCGAAGAAATTGCAAAAATTCGACATGTACCCATGGGTCAAGACGTCATTTCACCTCCGGCACACTCCACCTTTTGCGATCCCATAGGTTTACTAAATTTTGTGCAACAGCTGCGCGAACTCTCCGGCGGTAAACCCGTTGGGTTTAAATTATGTATTGGATATAAAGGCGAGTTTTTATCCATTTGTAAAGCCATGCTGCAAACTGGAATAACGCCGGATTTTATTACCATCGACGGTGGCGAAGGGGGCACGGGTGCAGCTCCAGTTGAGCTTACAAATTCGGTGGGCACCCCTCTGCGTGATGCTTTAGCGTTTGTACACAATGCCTTAATCGGCATCGGCATGAGAAATGAAATAAAACTCATCGCCTCAGGAAAAATTTTCTCCGCCTTTCATTTATTAAGAATGCTCGCCCTGGGCGCAGATACTGTTAACTCCGCCCGCGGTATGATGTTTGCGCTGGGCTGCATCCAGTCACGCCAATGCAATGCCAACACCTGCCCCACAGGAGTCGCAACCCAGGACCCGTCCCGCTACCGACATTTAAACATTGAAGACAAGGCCCGGCGGGTTGCCAATTATCATAAAACCACCATTCACAGTTTGCTGGAAATCATTACCAGCATGGGTTTAAATTTGCCATCTGAAATAACAACCTGCCATATTCAACGACGCGTTGATAGCACTATCATTAAGACCTATAGCGAGTTATATGAATGGATTGATCAAGGAAGCTTATTGCAGCCAGAAACCATACCAGACAACTGGAAGCAGGACTGGGCGTTGGCACGGGCGGATAGCTGGGAGACCTGTTGTAGTAATAACAACTAAATCAGTTGTTATTACACTGGTTTACTTAAAGGGGGAGTCTAAGCTCTCTCCTTAAAAAAAAGTAAACACAAAAATAGCCTTAACTACTCACAGCTACACCATGAAAATTAATTAAGTGTCCGAGGGGGGATTTAATCCCCACAGCTTCATTTACCCTTTCTTCTAAGGTATCCTCACAGTACAAATCAAATGCATAAAAATGAATTGGAGCCACCATGTCCGACAACAATATCGATTCCGTTCTCATTGAAGAACGTCAGTTTCCACCCTCAACTGAATTTGCACAACATGCGGTGATTAATCAGGCCAAATTTGATGCCCTGTACAAAGCCGCCGCAGATGACTACGAAGGTTTCTGGGCGGAACAGGCCCGCACTCTGCTCGACTGGCAAACGCCTTTTAGCGAAACACTGGACGACAGCAACGCCCCCCATTTCAAATGGTTTGCCGATGGCAAATTAAATGTGGCCTATAACTGCATCGATCGCCACCTGGCGGACAAAGCTGATAAAACCGCGATTATTTTTGAGGGCGAAAAAGGCGATACCCGCCACATCACCTACCAGCAACTCCACGATGAAGTTAACCAGTTTGCCAATGCGCTGAAATCACAGGGTATTCAGTCTGGTGATCGTGTCGTCATTTATATGCCCATGACACCGGAAGCGGTGATCGCGATGCAGGGCTGTGCACGCATTGGTGCCATTCACTCCGTGGTATTTGGCGGCTTTTCCGCTGAATCATTACGCGACCGTATAAATGATGCGGGAGCCAAAATGGTGATTACCGCAGATGGTGGCACCCGCGGTGGCAAGATCGTTGAACTAAAAGCTGCGGCGGATAAAGCACTGGAAGGCGGTTGCCCGACGATAGAATCGGTGATTGTTTTACAACGCACTCAACACGACATTGCCATGCAAGCGGGCCGCGACATCTGGTGGCACGATGCGGTTAAACAGCAAAGCTCAGAGTGTGAGCCCGAATGGGTGGGGGCTGAGCACCCACTATTTTTACTTTACACCTCCGGCTCCACCGGTAAACCCAAAGGGATTCAGCACTCCAGTGCAGGTTATTTACTCGGCGCCATCGTCACTAATAAATGGGTGTTCGATTTAAATGACAAGGATATTTTCTGGTGCACCGCGGATGTCGGCTGGATCACCGGCCACACCTATGTGGCCTATGGTCCGCTGGCGGCGGGTGGCACCATTGTCATATACGAAGGGGCACCCACCATTCCCGATGCGGGCCGCTTCTGGAAAATTGTGGAAGACCATAAAGTCAGCATTTTCTACACCGCCCCTACCGCTATTCGTGCACTGATGAAACAGGGGGATGCCTTTCCAAATAAATATGACCTGTCTTCCATCCGCCTATTAGGCACGGTCGGTGAGCCCATTAACCCGGAAGCCTGGATCTGGTATCACGAAGTGATCGGCAAGGAAAAATGCCCGATTGTAGACACCTGGTGGCAAACCGAAACCGGCGCCAACATGATTGCCCCCCTACCCGGCGTTGTAGCCGCAAAGCCTGGTTCCTGCACCTTAGCGTTGCCGGGTATCGATGCCGATGTGGTGGACGAAGAAGGCAATAGTATCACCCAGGCTAACAAGGGCGGATTTTTAGTCATTAAAAAACCCTTCCCCTCGCAGCTGCGCACCGTCTGGGGTGACGACCAGCGCTATGTGGATACCTACTGGCCAAAATTTGGTGGTAAGTATTATTTAGCCGGCGACTCTGCCCGCAAAGACAAGGATGGCTACTTCTGGATTATGGGGCGCATCGATGACGTACTGAATGTCTCCGGGCATCGCCTCGGCACAATGGAGGTGGAATCCTCACTGGTCGCTCACCAGGGCGTGGCCGAAGCTGCCGTTGTGGGTTACCCCCATGATGTTAAGGGCGAGGCAATCTTCGCCTACGTGGTACTTAAAGGTGAGCGCCCAGCCGGCGGTGTCGATGAAGCGCTCACCCAGGAACTACGTACCTGGGTGGGGGAGCAGATTGGCGCCATTGCTAAACCAGATCAGATTCGCTTCTCAGACAATCTGCCGAAAACCCGCTCGGGCAAAATTATGCGACGTCTGCTTCGCAATATCGCCCGGGGTGAGGAAATTACCTCAGACACCTCAACACTGGAAAATGAGGACATTCTATTGCAGCTACAGGGTAAGGCATAACGACCATTATGCCTTAAAAGCGCCTTTGAATAGCCGCTTTAATCGCTGCTGGACAGTACAATCAAACATCCGGTGTCCGCATCAAATTTGAAACGGACACCGGATGACTGGCTTTAACATTATTCCGTACCATTCTTACGTATCATCTCAGGGCAATCCACGACATTACAGTCATCTCCGGGACCAGGCTCCCGATCTTTATCCTCCACCGCCTTGTCCCTGACACGATTATATTCATCCATGTCTTGCCAACCGCCCACTTGCACCTTATATTCTATATTGGTAACCGGGCCTTTAGCCGTTGTAGAACATGCCACTAGCCCACCGAATGAGCAGGCCAGTAAGCTGACCGGTAATAATAAAAAAAGACTTTGTAATCGTGACATTGTCAGTACCTTAAGTTTGAGAGTTGTATTTTAAAGCAATGTTAACAGATAAAAGCACCATCGAAGTTATAAAAAAATCTCGAAAGCAGGTTACTATTTTATTTTCAGACATCGAACATTCAACCCGCCATTGGGAACGGCGCGGGGATGTTAATGCACGCATGTTGCTTGATCGTCACAACCGTTTGCTATTTCCAGTTATTCGCAAATTTAAGGGACGCATCATTAAAACGCTGGGCGATGCCATAATGGCATCATTTAGCAAACCGGAAAATGCCGTGTTGGCGGGCATTGCCATTCAACAACAACTGGATGCGGAACGCAAAAAAGATAAATATTTTAGTCTGCGTACCCGTATTGGTATTCACACCGGCCAGGGCATTGTTGAATATGATGATATCTTTGGTGATGTGGTCAATGTTGCGGCCAAGGTGGAGCACAGTGCCGAAGCCAGTCAAATACTGATTACCCACTCCACCGCTGCACGCATTAATCCCGAAAAATTTCAACTTCAGGAACAACCCGAGGTTTTAAATTTAACAGGAAAGCGTAAAGGCATTACGCTTTGTAACTGTAACTGGCAGGATCACGGCAACCTGATATCAAATATAGCGCCGGACTCCATCATGCCGCTGTTAAAAAGCCAGAAGCTGGAGCTAATGACCTATGTCGCCATGACATTGTTTGCGATATTTTTTATCTATCGATTTTACGGCCGTTTTCTACTGGCGGACGCGGGAATATCCTTTAACTGGTTTCAAAACACCTCCACTATTCCCTCAGACTACCCGGTAATTATTGTCTTACAGGTCATAACACTCATCGGGTTTACCTATTATTTACTGCGCATCGACTTTATTTCAAGGGCCATGCTCAGGTTGTTAAGTGGTTTTTTTGCCGCCGGATTAGGTTTATTGCTGTTTGCCAGTTTTAATCATTACAATGACTTACCTTTTAAAAAACGCTGGAATGAGCCTCTTTATGAATCCAGGCATTTATTTGTTGAAGTGCTAAAAGACAAAACTCAATTACATGAAGCGCCAAATAAAAAATCAAATGTCATCAGCATTTTACCTGCCGGTGAGATTTTTATTTATGAACAATCCCAAACTGTAAATGACTTGCGCTGGGACAAGGTAAAAATAAATAAAAACAACAGTGGCTGGCTACCCAGAAAAATATTACCCGCCTTCGGAGTTGCTGAAGAACAGCTCACCCTTACCCGGAAATTTTCTTTCCGATATTATGATTTATACGGCTTAATTATTGGTATACTGTGTTTTATCTGGGGTTTTATGAGCTTTAATATTAAACCCAGTTAAACCGTTATTTATTGACACAACTAAACTGGAAAAGCCATGCTCATTCGCGTTTACTTTATATCAATGATTTGTAGTGTTATTTTTTTAAACGGCTGTAGCTTTTCATCACAAAGCCGTACGATAAGCCCCTACTTTGATGGCCGCCTGACATACAAAAACAAAGCCATTGAAAATGCAAAAATTCTACTTAGCACCTCAACTGATGACAAATTGTGTCTTAAAGCCAAAAAATTTACATCAACCGGTGAACAGGGAGAGTTTCATCTAAAAGCGGCAACTGAAGCGTATACCTATGTTCCATTTATGGATAACCAGCTGGATGAATGGACTGTATGCGCTAAATACAACAACAAAACTTACACGTTATATTCTAACAATCGCTATGGCTCAGGCAATGTAAGCGGATCTATTTACCTGCAATGTGATTTGTCTTTAAACCCGCCAAATAAGGTCTGCAGGCCTTCACACTTATAAATATATTACCCATGTGCAAGCTTGAAAAACCACAGGAACTAAACTATATATCATAGACTCATTGAAACAGAGAAGGAAAGATGACGGGCTCAATTTTCAGGCGATCACTCTTATTATCGCTCTCCTTAACAGCTACCATCTACAGCCCACTGAGCCAGCCTGAAATTTTCTCTGAGCACCTCTCTGTAATCAGCTCGGCCAACCCACAAAGCAATGCCATTCAGTCTTTCATTATTATAAAAAAAGGCGACTTTATTCCACAGGGTATAAAGCATTCCGGCAAACAAAACACGATAAGTCAGCAAACACCCTTTGTAATAAAACTCTTAAAAAAACTCGACCAAAACCAGTCCATTCGGTGGAGCATTAAAGTACTCGACAAACAACACGGAACATTAAAACTATTATCAAAATTCAAGGGTAATGGGCGGATGTTACATTCGGGTTATCTGTGGAAATCTGAAGCACTCGACAATAGCGTACAAAACAGACAACAACTGGTTTTCAGACCCGCACCCTTCTCACACCAACCGAAGGTGTATAAAAAAGGTAAAGGCCCAAAGGGGACTCGCAGAAAATATGGCGGCGGCACCCGCAACATTGATGAGAAAAAATATAACCCGAAATTTTCTTACGATGTAACCGCATCCGTTATTCAAAATAATGAAATTATTGCCACCCACAAAGCCAATCTCAGCATGGATCGAATTGATATGATTCGACAGGAGTATATTAATCATTTTAATATCAGCCGATATGGTCGTGGGAAAAACGGCTTGATTCCGGTACCCAGAAGAGATGAAATTAGTAGCATACCAGAGAAACCTAAAAAGCTGGAAGGTAACCCGTTAACTGAAAGTCAGTATAAATTAATTATTAATGATGGCATGCTGGATCTCGCTAAAAAAATAAGTGAGGCCTATACAAATCGGTTAAAACAGCTAAAGACAACCGAAACATTTCTTGACCTGAATAAAAAGCCTTTGGAAATTCCCGACAATAAACTCTGGGTAACCAGTGGCTGGCGGAATCCGGAACGCAACGAATGGTATAGCAACGCTGTGAATGGCATACATCAACGTGGTGGTGCGGTCGATTTAATTATTATGGCGCCATCAAACTCACGCCAATCGGCAATTGGTTACTGGATTTTATGGAAAGCACTGGAAAAAAACAAAAGCCAGATCAATGCTTACTGGCAACTCGAATCCAACGGTCGCCCCATGACCACCAGAGAATTTAAACAGGACATCGAACCAATAAATGGCATCCCTGATGCCTTTGATAAAGCAGACCACTTACATGCAAATGTTAACTACTAAATCAATAAAACATATTTTTTTATTACTATGCGTTTTGCTGGCATCAACACCCGTATTCTCCGCCAGCATACAATTCGTTGACCTATTTGGAATTGACCCGCTCATAAATAAAGAACTGGCAAACCGTATCACTGAATACCATAGTGAAAACATATCACTGCCCCCTGCACAGCAAAAAGCAGAACTTCTACAGCTAAACAAACAATTAGAAAACATATCTGACGCATACTCAAAAAAAGCAATATACTGGTTTATCAGGGGGCTACATTTTAAAAATATAGCAGCCTACTATTTTGAAAATAAAAATAACTCACTCACAAAAGAGTTTATCGATAAAAAGAATTTGGCGTATGAAAATGCCATTGAACTTAACTCAACCAACAACAATCAGCTAAGCGCTGCTATATTTAGCACAATGAAACATGGCTTATCCGATGACTTAAAGATAAAAGCCACCAAAAGAGAAATTGCTCTTGGCGGAAATGGGGAAAATGATAGCTACTACTGGTATTTACACTGGAGCAATATCGACCAGTTAGAAAAAGCAGGGCGTAGCGATGAAGCAAAAGCGGCCTATAAACAAATGCAAAAAGAGCTAAAAAACAGCGACATGGATATGTCAATATATGGTAGCTTTACTAAACAAATTGAAACACAAACCTTGAAACAGTCCAGTTCTAAAACACAACAAAAAACTCAAGCCCCTGTCAAAAACAAAGCAGAACCTAAAACAAAACCTGAACCCAAAAAATACGATACCAAAATAATCGTTATCTCTTCAATTGCTGTATTTTCCGTGCTGAGTTTAATTGGGGTGATAATTTCTGAATTGAGGAGAAAACGCAAAAAATCGCTGAAGGAGTAAACTATAGTTTTTTTTACTTTCAGAAATTTAATTAAAGTTTAAACCTAAGCGAAATATTTTTCCTCAAAAGCTTCGGCAGAGATCGGTTTCGACCAGAGATACCCCTGCCCGAGCACACACCCCTGATCACTGAGAAAACTTTTTTGCTGATCTGTTTCAATTCCTTCTGCAACAATATTCAGGTTCAGAGCATTCGCCAGCTGAATCATTGCTTTTACAATTGCAGAGCTTTCCCTGTCATCGGGTAGACCCGATATAAAAGATTGATCGAGTTTTACTGTATCAAATGGAAACTCTTTAAGATATGACATCGACGCATAACCTGTGCCAAAATCATCTAGCGCAATATGGACACCCATACCATGAATTTCATCTAGTACTTCCTTCGCATTGTTATAATTATCAACCAGGGCACTTTCCGTTAATTCAATTTCAATATGTTCGGGTGAGAATTCTATAGAATCCAGCATTTTTTTACAGTAGCCTAATAAGTTACCTTCCCGAAAATGCCTGGTAGATATATTCACCGATAAATTATTAATTGAGTAATTGGCAGCCTTCCATGTTTTAAGCTGCTCGCAGGCAGTACTCATCACCCACTCGTCCAGCTCAATAATTAAACCGGTTTCCTCTGCCAGGGGAATGAACTCCCGGGGGGTGATTAAACCTCGATGAGGATGCTGCCAGCGAACTAATGCCTCCATGCCCTGGCACTGTCCAGTTAGAAAATTCACTTTCGGCTGGTAGTAAACAACAAACTCTTCATTTTTCAAAGCACTGCGAATCTGATTTTCCAGATCCAGACGTTGCATAGCTTTTTGACTCATTTCATGTTCATAAAACTGAAACGTTTGCCTGCCCACCTCTTTCGCTCTGTACATGGCAGTGTCTGCATTTTTCAGTAAGGTACCAAAATTTAGACCGTCTTGCGGATACAGTGCCACACCAATACTGCCGCCAATGTGTACATCTTTGTTGTTTAACGTAATCGATTTTTCCAGGGTTCTAAGTATGTTTCTAGCAACAGATGAAACCGATTTTTCCTGATCTAGAGCTTCAATAATAATTGTGAACTCATCTCCACCAAGGCGTGCAATGGTATCGGTCTTACGTAACACTTGCGCTAATCGCTGTGACACAATATTAAGTAGCTTATCTCCTGCATCATGACCCATTGAATCATTAATCACTTTAAAATGATCTATATCAAGAAACAATAAAGCAAATTTAGAGTCTTCACGTCGTGCTCTGGATATGGCCTGATCGATACGATCCATAAACAACATCCGGTTCGGTAGCCCGGTGAGCACATCATGGTAGGCCAGATGACGTATCTCTCTTTCCGCATTAGCGGCACTCAGCATGCGTGCAGTACGGTGTTTTAAAACAGACCAGTTAAAAGGTTTGGTGATGTAATCGCTCGCGCCCACTTCAAAAGCCCTGGCGATGGACTGATCATCGTCCAGAGAAGTCGCCATGAGTACAGGTGTTGCCTGACATTCAAGAATTTTTTTAATCTCTTCTGTGGCTCGAAAGCCATCCATATCTGGCATCACCGCATCCATTAAGATTAAATCAGGATTTTGTCGAATGACTGCCTGTACTGCCTCAAGTCCATTAGCAACCTCAATTACATGATAGCCACTCTGTTCCATTGTATGCCTGAGCACCAGGCGAATTGAAGGATCATCATCAGCAATCAACACAACGGGCACATGTTTATCCCCCTTGTCCTGGACTAATTCTTGATCTGAATTAAGAACCGATTTTTCCGTTGATCCCCTGCTATTTCCATACGGTCTATCACTGGAATTTATCATAAATTTTTTAATTCTATTTTTATAGTTATATGAATTCAAAAGGCAATATATATTTACCTTCAAGTTTAATAGAAAAGAATAGCACAATATTAAACTTTTGCTGCGAGCCCAACACTATAAAACATAGAATAGCGCTATAACCTTTTTATAGGGCTATTACATTAATACTTTAAATATTTATTCCACCGACAAATAATACCTCTCATTCATTTTAGGCTGCTCTACCCCTCAAGTCCTTTGGCGGTAATTTCGAATACATCTTTTGCAAGATCCGGTGTTTCGGAAATACGTTGTAACTGAACTTTCATCATCAACTGGCGATTCGCATCATATTTTTTCCATTGAATTAATGGTAACAGTAAGCGCGCGGCAATTTGCGGATTCGTTTTATTTAAACTAATGACGATATCAGCTAAAAACTGGTACCCCTGCCCAGATAAATTATGAAATTCAACCGCATTTGCCTGAGAAAACGCCCCCACAAGTGAGCGTACTCGATTGGGCACATTTAAATCAAAATCCTTATGTTCAAGCAGCGCTTGAATAGATTGAAATGCCCCCCTTCCCGTTGCTGTTGCCTGCACAATAAACCATTTATCAATCACTAATGCGTCATCATTCCACTGCTGATAGAACGCTTCTAAAACCTGCTGCCCTTCATCTTGCGTGTAATGTACCAGACAACGCAATGCAGATATCTGATCGGTCATATTACTGGCGTTTTTATATTGTCGCTGGGCTAATTCAATAGCTACTTTTTTTGCGGTTTCAGTTTGGCTGCACATTATGTACGACAGGCAGATATTTTTTAAACTGCGTTGCCCCATAGCCTTCGGGGTAAGCGAATATTCTTTATTTTCACAGGCATTATAAACTGCAACGAAATCATCCATTAATTCAAATGCAAGTGTTTGTTTACAAAACTCACGTACATGATATATCGCATCCACATCGATTAATGGCATATTTTGGCCCAGATAATCTTCGCTGGGTAAACTTAAAATACGTCCAGCCAATGCATGGTCCAGTGTTTTATCGAGCAATACTTTTCTGAAGGTTCTGATAAAAAACTCATCCAGTACGAGATTTTTTTTCTGCTTAAAGTCGTCAATTAATGCCAGTAAAATATTTAAACCTAATTGCTGCGCACAGTTCCAACGGTTAAATTCATCACTATCATTAGCGACCAGAAAGGCCAGTTGTTGATTACTTAATTGAAAATTTAATTTCACCGGCGCTGAATAATTTCTCAATACTGAAACCGCAGTTCCCACATCTATATTTTCGAAATCAATTTGCTGTTGGGGCTGGATAATATCGACAACCTTCTCAGCTGAGGGTATTTCTTTACCATCCGCCGCGATCAAACTTAGACTTAAAGGTATATGAAATGGCTTATTCGATTGTATTTCCGATGATTGTTTAACCTGTAAACTCAGGCGTTTTTCCCCTTCATCATAACTCGATTCAACATCCAGTTGAGGTGTACCCGCCTGATGATACCAACGGCGAAATTGTGTAAGATCAACCTTACTCGCATCTTCCATTGCTTTTACAAAGTCTTCAGTCGTAGCCGCTTCACCATCGTGGCGTTCAAAATAAAGGTCCATTCCCTTGCGAAAATTTTCTTTTCCTAACAGCGTGTGAATCATACGAATAATTTCCGCGCCCTTGTTATACACGGTAACTGTATAAAAATTATTTATTTCTACGTAGGATGCGGGCTGAATAGGATGTGACATCGGCCCCGCATCTTCTGCAAACTGGCGGGTACGTAAAACATTTACATCGTCAATTCTTTTTACGGATGCTGAGTTCATATCAGAGGTAAACTGCTGATCGCGAAAAACGGTCAAACCTTCTTTTAATGTCAGTTGGAACCAGTCACGACAGGTCACCCGGTTACCACTCCAGTTATGAAAATATTCATGACCAATCACCGCCTCAATATTAATATAATCCGTATCAGTTGCGGTATCCGGTCGGGCTAATACATACTTTGAGTTAAATACATTTAAGCCTTTATTTTCCATCGCCCCCATATTGAAATCATCCACCGCAACGATCATGTAAATATCTAAATCATATTCACGTCCAAAAGTGTCTTCATCCCATTTCATCGCTTTTTTAAGGGAACGCATTGCATGCTGACATTTGTCCGCATTGTGGGATTCAACATAAATTCGACAATCGATCTGACGATTATTCATGGTGGTGAAGGTATCGTTAATGCATTCCAGATCACCCGCCACCAGTGCAAATAAATAGCAGGGTTTTTTAAACGGATCTTCCCAGGTGACACTGTGTTTGCCATCATCCAGATCATTTGTATCCACCGGGTTACCATTCGATAGCAGTACCGGGTACTGAATTTTATCCGCTATAATGGTTGTGGTGAACTTTGCCATCACATCTGGGCGATCTAAATAATAGGTGATTTTACGAAACCCCTGGGCCTCACACTGTGTACAGAAATTTCCCGAGGACTTGTACAGACCTTCGAGGGATGTATTTAACTGGGGCTTGATAAAAGTCTCGATTTGCAGGGTAAACGTTTGCGGTACATCCGGTATCCACATACCCTCTTTGCCCACATTAAACTCTCCATCACTCAAAGCTTTATCGTTAAGAAGTACCGTACCCAGCACCAGTTCCTCTCCATCCAGCTCAAGAATGTGTGGCCCATCGACATTGGGGTTTCGCCGTACTTCCATTTCAGAAACTACCCGGGTTTCATCCTCACCGAGCTCAAAGTGTAAATTAATGGAATCAATCCAGTATTGCGGCTGACTGTAATCTTTTAAATAAATGGTATTGGGTGAGGTTGCCTGGGTCATTGGATTTCCTGTAGTTGAACAGAGAAGATACAACAAAACTAATTAATATCAAATAGTTATAAATATAATTCGCACTTTTAAGCGCGCGCGGCGAATTCCAGGTTAAAAACATTCAGATCTGAAAATTTACAACAGGGTAATAACATGTTCCTGCAACTGATCCGGGTGTATATAGTCTTCCGATACAGCAAAGCCATCAACCGTAATTCCGGCCTGTTGCACAGTTTGCTGGTTTCCGGAAACTAAAGGATGCCACTCTGGCAACGGCTTGCCCTGAGAAATTAAACGATAGGCACAGCTTGCTGGCAACCATTGATATTCGGATAATTCCATTTTGCGTACCAGTAGACACTCCGGTACACGCGCTTTGCGATGAGGATAATCTTTACAACGACATTTTTCGATATTCAGCAAATGGCAACTGACATTGGTAAAAAAGACTTCTTCGCTATCTTCATCTTCAAGTTTGAGCAGGCAACAGCGCGCGCAATTGTCGCACAGGGACTCCCATTCCTGATCTGTCATCTGATCTAATGCTTTAGTTTGCCAAAATAAGGCTGGCATTTGAATGACTCCTGAGTATTAAAAAGCAACATTGAATCCCACCTGCCATTATTTCGCGGTCTTCTCTCATTAACTAACCTGAATCAACTCAACCCCATTACCGTCCGGGTCACGACAGAAAACCGCCGCTCTTCCTGAACGGGAACGAGTGAAAGCAATTTGCAGGCTATTGAGCCTCGCCTCGATCTCATCCAGGTTATCCACAGACATCGCCAGATGACGATCGCGGCCACCGTGCTCAGGCCGCCCTGTCACTGGGTCCGGGTTTTCCACCTGCAGCAGATGAATCTGTTGTCCGCCTATTTGCAGCCAGGTACCGGGAAATCCCAGTTCTGGCCGGTCATCACACACCGCCAGCCCCAGCACCCCGTGGTAAAAATCAACAGCCCGTTGCGTATCCGCTACTACCAGACTGACATGATGTATCGATAAAAGCGTCACTTTGCCCCCAAATTTGCGTATAATAGCCGCCTTTTAGCGACACCTGAATTTATAACCGGCTGCAGTATTTTACATGAACCCAGATCTCAATCGACTCCATCCGTACCCATTTGAAAAACTGGCCAAGCTCAAAGCGGGCGTTACCGCCAATAGTGCGCTGGAACATATCGCCCTTTCAATCGGCGAACCAAAACACGCGCCCCCAGCATTTGTGCTGGAAGCGCTGGTGAAGTCGCTGCCCAAAATTGCCAATTACCCTTTGACCAAAGGGATACCGGAATTGCGTCAGTCTATCGCTAACTGGTTAACACGTCGCTTTAAATTAACCGCTAACAGCCTGGATATTGAAAAAAACATTCTACCGGTAAACGGCACCCGCGAGGCGTTATTTGCATTTGCACAGGCGATGGTTGAGCGAAATGACGATGCATTAGTCTTAATGCCTAACCCGTTTTATCAAATTTATGAAGGCGCGGCTATTTTAGCCGGTGCTGAACCGCACTTTTATAACACCACCGCCGACACCCATTATCTGCCGGATTTTGAAACCATTGACGATGCCACGTGGCAACGCTGCCAGATAATCTACATCTGCACTCCGGGCAATCCCACCGGAGCCGTCATTTCAAAATCACAAATGCAGTGGTTGATAAATAAGGCCGAAGAATTTGATTTTATTATTGCATCGGATGAATGTTATTCCGAAATTTATTTTGATGATAACAAGCCCCCCTGTGGACTTTTAGAAGCCGCTGCCGAAATGGGCAATAATGATTACAAACGCTGCGTGGTTTTTCATAGTTTATCAAAACGTTCAAACTTGCCCGGTTTGCGCTCAGGCTTCGTCGCCGGCGATGCGCAAATTATGCAGGCATTTTTAAAATATCGCACCTATCACGGTTGCGCCATGTCAGGCCATCATCAGCATGCCAGCATCCGTGCATGGGACGATGAACAGCACGTCATTGAAAGCCGTGAAATTTACCGCGAAAAATTCAACACGGTGCTGGAAATACTTTCCCCGCACATGAATGTTAAACTACCGGATGCGGGATTTTATTTATGGCCACAAACTGACATGGCCGACACGGACTTTGCACAACAATTATTTGCCGAACAGAACATTACTGTCTTGCCCGGACGATATTTATCCCGCACTGCGCACGACATCAATCATGGAGAGATTAACCCGGGCGAAAACCATATTCGCATGGCCCTGGTGGCGACTCTTGAAGAAACCACCGAGGCCGCGCATCGCATTAAACACTTTTTAGAATCACGCTAAATTTATCTGGAGATCAGAATGAGCGACTTACAAAACATCATCGAAGAAGCCTTCGAACGCCGCGCCGACATTACCCCCCGCAATGTTGAAACCCACGTCCGCGAAGCCGTAGAAGAATGCATTAACATGCTCGACTCAGGCGCGGCACGTGTTGCTGATAAATCCAGTGGCGACTGGGTTGTTAACGAATGGTTAAAAAAAGCCGTACTGCTTTCATTTCGCATTAATGATAATGACTTTATTAAAGGCGGCTTCACCAATTACTACGACAAGGTAGAATCTAAATTTGCAGATTACAACACTAAAGATTTTCGTGAATCAGGTGTCCGTGTTGTGCCTCCTGCAACCGCTCGTAAAGGTTCATTCATAGCGCCTAGCGTTGTACTGATGCCATCGTATGTAAATATTGGCGCTTATGTTGATAGTGGCACCATGGTCGATACCTGGGCAACGGTTGGTTCTTGCGCTCAAATCGGAAAAAATGTTCACCTGTCCGGTGGGGTTGGCATCGGTGGTGTTCTAGAGCCATTACAGGCTGCACCGACTATTATCGAAGACAACTGCTTTATCGGTGCGCGCTCAGAAGTGGTTGAAGGTGTTATCGTTGAAGAAGGCTCCGTTATTTCCATGGGTGTTTACATTGGCCAGAGCACAAAAATCTTCAATCGTGAAACCGGTGAAATTACCTATGGCCGTATTCCGAAGGGTTCGGTTGTGGTATCGGGCAACCTGCCCTCTAAAGACGGCACCTACAGCCTTTACTGCGCGGTCATCGTTAAGCAGGTTGATGCAAAAACATTAAGCAAAACTGGGCTTAACCAGTTACTGCGTGATATTGAATAATCTCTAAAAAACCTAATTAGCAACAAAATACGCACACCACGCAAATAGTCAGATTAAATTTTATTTGTGTGCTGTGCGTTTAATTTCTGTGTAACAAGCTTTAGAAAATTTGATGACACTATATCGCATCAACAACTGCGAAGTGCAGTTTAGCATTGCAGATCACTGACGGCCCTCCTGTAACGGTTTGTTTTTATTAATACAACTCAATTTTTAGCGCTGATGGATACGGTAGCTTGCCTACCTAAACCGCATAACATTCCTTCGCAACTTCCAAATCATTTTTAACGTTAACCTCTTCTAATCAGAGAATTATTGTAGACACAGTAGGACAAATGCCCTAATATTTAGGTCAATCGCCCTACACAATAAAATAAAAAGAAGCCAATCCAGACACTTTTTATGGTGCTAATGAGGTAGCTATTATGGCTATGCGTTTTATAATAGAGAAAATCAAATTGTGTAACCCATAGGTTTTGTTATGAATGGTATGTCTAAGCGGGACCAGATTATCGCAGCAGCTGATCAGTTGTTTTATAAACGGGGATTTGAACATACTTCCTTTGCGCATATTGCCGAAGTTATCAAAATGTCCCGGGGTAATTTTTACTACCACTTTAAAACCAAAGATGAAATTCTGGATGCCGTCATTAACCTGAGGTTAACGAATACTGAAGCCATGCTGGAAAAATGGGAGATAGAGGGAAAAAATCCTGCTGATCGCATTCGGAGTTTTATTAATTTAATGATTAAGAACAGGGCAAACATTAAACGATTCGGATGCCCGGTAGGCACATTAACCTCTGAACTCAACAAACTTGAACACCCAGCCCAGTATGATGCCAATAAGCTTTTTACCTTATTCCATTTATGGTTAAAGAAACAGTTCCAACAACTGGGTTATAAAAAAAATGCGGATTATCTGGCCAAGCACCTGTTGGCACGAAGCCAGGGAATTGCCACTTTAGCCAGTGCTTTTAATGATGAAGGTTTTATAAAAAAAGAAGTCGCGCAACTGAATGAATGGCTATTCCAAAACATCAATCAGGTTAACTAGGTTAATTGAACCATAAAAAAAACAAGGGAATAAAGCAAATGTTTGTAATATTTTTAAAATTTTCTGAAAATAAAAATCGGGCACCTGACTTTATACAGGAACATCAGGACTGGATTAAACGAGGATTTGATGACGACGTGTTTCTAGTCGTCGGAAGCCTGCAACCGAACATGGGTGGCGCCATAGTGGCACACAATACTTCGTTTGAAGAATTACAGCAGCGCATTAATAATGACCCTTTTGTTTCAGAAAAAATTGTGACGGCTGAAGTTGCTGAAATTTCCCCAAACCAGGCTGATACACGCCTGGACTTTTTATTAAGTTAATATCATTTCTATAAGGACCATGTATGAGCGAATATTTCATTGCCAAAGATGGCAAGGCGCGTTGCAAATGGTGCGGTATAGCACCCGAGTTTATCAATTATCACGATAAAGAATGGGGCTTCCCAGTCAGTAATGATCAGCGATTATTTGAAAAGCTGTGCCTGGAGAGTTTCCAATCCGGTTTAAGCTGGCGAACGATTCTAGCTAAGCGCGAGAATTTTCGTAAGGCCTTTAAGCACTTTGATTTTAATAAGGTGGCCCGCTACACAGAACGTGATATTAAACGCCTACTACAAGATGAGGGCATAGTGCGTCATCGCGGAAAAATCGAAGCCGTTATCAATAATGCAAAGCGTGCCAGGGAATTAGTGAAACAGGAGGGTTCACTGGCTGCTTTTTTCTGGCGTTATGAGCCTGAAGCCAGTAACCTTATGAAGCCTCAAACAGCCTCAACATCTGATGAATCTATTGCCTTGTCTAAGGCTTTAAAAAAAATGGGCTGGAAGTTTGTTGGCCCAACAACAGCGTATGCATTTATGCAGGCAATGGGATTAATCAATGATCATGTTGATGATTGTGTTATTAAAAATAAAGTCGAGCGCGCACGAAACAAATTTAAACGCCCCAAATAGTTAAGTCATATTTACAATTTAGACAGACAAAATATGTACCTATCCTGCTTTATATAATGGCATCTATATACTCTTTTTCTTAGAGTGGTATAATCACCAATTCTCTAAACTGGTCAGGTAACTAAACTCATCACCATGATTAAGCTCTACGGCATTCCCAACTGCGACACAATTAAAAAAGCCAAAAAATGGCTAACCGAAAATGAAATAGAATTTGAATTTCACGACTACAAAAAACACGGTGTACCCGAAAAAGAATTAAAGCAATGGATAAAACAGGTGGGCTGGGAAGTGCTACTGAATAAACGCGGCACTACCTGGCGTAAACTGGATGACGCAGTTAAAAACGCCGTGACTGAAAAGTCTGCCATTCAAATTATGCTGGAAAACCCGAGCATTATAAAAAGACCCGTTCTGCAAAACGCCGAAACGATCACTGTTGGTTTCTCTGAAAAGAACTATAGCCAGTTATTCAAATAAAAAACCGGGGCAGCAATTGCGCTCCCGGTTTAGTGATTATACAAACGGTAAGCCGCTAACCGCCGAGCCGGTGGCGGCAAAAATCGCATTTGCCAATGCCGGTGCTAATGGTGGAACAGCGGGCTCCCCTATGCCCTGTGGTGATTCATTATTTTTCACAATAAACACATCCACCCTGGGCATTTCTGACATTTTTAAAATAGGGTAGTCGTAAAAATTATTTTGCTGCACCCGACCATCTTTCAGGGTGATGGGGGATTTCAACGCGGCGGATAACCCAAACACGACCGAACTTTCCATTTGTGCAATTAAAGTATCCTTATTAATAACAATACCACAATCAACAGCAACCACCACGCGTATTACATTCACTTCACCCTTATCATCCAGTGCAATTTCAACGGCTTCGGCTACATAAGTGCCGAAGGATTTATGTACCGCCAGGCCAAGAAAGTGCCCCTCCGCTAAAGGCCGACCCCATTGCGCTTTATCCGCAGCGAGTTGCAGTACTTTTTTCAACCGCGGGTCGGTTAATAATTCCAGCCTGAGTTGTAATGGATCCTGTTTTCCCAGTGCCGCCAATTCATCAAAAAAGGTTTCCTGGGCAAAGGCATAATAGTGATGTTTCACTGACCTCCAGGGTCCAATAGGCACCGCGATATCAACCGATGCCAGATCAATTTTACTATTAGGGATGGCATAGGGTAATTGCCCACTACCAGCACGCCCCACCGCCGCAATTCGGTGCCACCAGCTATGGGGTTTGCCATTGGCATCCACACTACCCTGCATAACATGGAAAGTATGGGGGTGATAAAAGTCATGCTGAATATCTTCTTCCCGGCTCCAGGTCAGATTAACCGGCTGATTTAACTGGCGGGCAATTTGCACCGCTTCAGCGACATAGTCCTGATGAATACGTCGGCCAAAACCGCCGCCCAGTAAAGTGGTATGAACATCCACCGCATCCCGTTCAGAAAAGTCCAGTCGACGGGAAATTTTTTCCAGGTAATAATTAAATTTTGAAAGCCCGTATTGCTCAGCGGTGCTTTTCGCTTTAGAGGGTGACTGGGTCGGTGCCCAGACTTGGCATCCCTGGTCATTGATCAGTGCGGTACAGTTCATGGGCTCCATTGGCACATGAGCCTGGAACGGCATATCATAGCGGGCATTAATCGTTTTAACTGCGCCCGGGCTGTTAATATCGCCCTGCTGGTGTTTTACCTGTGCATGATTCTTTGCCGCAGTTTCCAGTTGTTGCTGAATTTGTTGGGAGCTTAAATTTTTATTTTTCCCTTCATCCCATTCAATCTCAAGTGCTTTGGCAGCCTGCATTGCGGTCCAGGTATCTTTTGCAACCACCGCCACCGCATTCTCAATTTTATAAACCCCTTCAACACCGACGATCTGCTTTGCCTTACTATCGTTGATTTTCTTCGCCTTGCCCCCAATAACCGGACAATGCACCGTGGTTGCAAACAACATATCTGGTAAACGAACATCAATACCAAATTGTGCGCTACCATCCACTTTGCCTGGAATATCCAGACGGGGCACAGAGGTTCCCAAAATTTTATATTCATTGGGTGATTTTAAAGATACGTTTTCGGGTATGGGTAATGTTGCCGCCAGCTCCGCCAGTTGTGCAAAAGACAATTGTTTGCCTGTTTGTTTATGAATCACCTGACTGTGCTGCGCATAACAACCAGATGGGTCCACCGACCACTGTTGCGCCGCCGCCTGGACTAACATCTGCCGTGCCATGGCACCGGCGCTACGCAGAGTTGCCCAACCTTTGCGAATACTGGAGCTGCCACCGGTTGCCTGATAACCAAAAGCTGGCTTAAGGGGCGCCCGTTGTATTGCAATATCATCCCAGGCCACCTCCAGCTCTTCCGCCAAAATCATTGGCATCAGGCTGCTTGAGCCCTGCCCCATTTCAGATTCCACCACGAAAACGGTCACCCGCCCATCAGTGCCAATTTTAAGCCAGATATTGGGTTGAAACTGCGAGGTATTTTTTAAGATTTTTTTATCATCAGCGGGAAGCGCTTGCCACCTTATCGCCAACACCAGGCCAGCCCCAAACACACTAGCAGAACTAAGTTTCAGAAAGCGCCTACGATCAAGTTTAATATTTGACATAATCAGCGATCCTCCTTCAGCATTTTTGCGGCCAGTTGAACGCCATCCCGAATCCGCTGGTAAGTACCGCAGCGACACAGCACCTGATTCATCGTTGTATCTATTTCAGATTCACTGGGATTCTGGTTCTGTTCAAGTAAAGCGGCCACCGTCATAATTTGCCCCGACTGGCAATAACCGCATTGAGGAATCTGTAACGCAACCCAGGCACGTTGCACCGCATGCGTACTATCCGCTGACAGGCCTTCGATTGTTGTAATATTCTTGCCCTTCACAGCGATCGCCGGAAGGGTACAGGATTGAACCGGCTCTCCATCCACATGAACCATACAGGCTCCGCACGTCCCCACACCACATCCAAACTTGGTGCCGGTTAAATTTAACGTATCCCGCAAAACCCATAGTAGCGGCATATCATTTGCAGCTTCTATCCGGTGCTCTTTCCCATTAATTCTGAGTGTAAACTGTGCCATATACTTTGCCCCTGTACTCAATCTTGATTCTGTTAAAATCCAGCCCATGGTCAACGACTCTGCCCACTATAATGTAATTCGAGCATAAAAAAAACCTGGTGATTTAATTAAAAATTTGTTTCCCCTGACATTATACAAACTGACATTAAAAAGCACGGCTAAAGAAACATTTAATTAACTTAACTGTATTTAGCCCCACGGATTTGCCCCTAAAGCGTGAACACCTGTGCTTAAGCAGCCTTTATTTACACTACCGCCATTCACCTTCATTGATAAGCCCATATAGCGTCACGGATAAAAACAACAATCCCTATACATTTCAATTATTTAGTATAAATAGTACAATTAGAGGTCAAATCGACAGCTTTATAAAAAACTCAAATGACTGAGAAAAATGCATAAGTAATGCGCCACCACCTGGCGCGCTTGAGGAAAAATCACTATTTATAATATCGCCGATAAATTACTGGCGCCCTTAAACGCCCAACATTTGTAAAAGAAAACATTACCCGGGTTAAATTGTCGATCGAGGAAAAATACTAAACAATGAACATACAGCAGCTTGATCATCTTGTTTTAACCGTTGATAACATACAAACCAGCATCAATTTTTATTGCCAAGTTTTAGGCATGCAACTAATCGAATTTGCTGATCACCGAAAAGCCGTGAAGTTTGGCTCACAGAAAATAAACCTCCACCAATCCGGTAAAGAATTTGAACCCCATGCAAATAAACCACTAAGTGGCTCCGCAGATTTATGTTTTATTGTGGCAACACCAATTGAAGAAATAAAACAGGAACTGAAAAAAAATAATATAAAAATTGAAGAAGGTCCGGTGATTCGAAATGGTAGTTGTGGCCCAATCAACTCGCTTTATATACGTGACCCGGATAAAAACTTAATTGAATTGTCTGTTCGTATCTGATTTTTCCTTAATCCTGACACAGCCAAAGTTCAGCTTCCTCAAAGGTCTTAAACACAGATGTTTTTTCTTTCGAGCCCTTTGATAATATCACATACAACTTAATGATGGGTGCGGCTAAGGCATTATTAGAGAGTATGGCAATTTTCGGGCTGCCACGCTGGCCGGTATATTTTTTTCGAGTTTCAATCAACCTCTTCAAAAATGCAATATCGACATCTTCAAATGAGAGCTGACGAACATCCCATAAGGTATTAACATCCGGGGGAAATTCTTTCGATTCAAAAATCTTAAACGTCGTCGATTCCACATCGTCAATGGACAATTGACCTTCGATTCTCAGCACGAGAAATTTCTGCGACGAGTTGTAGTTAAGCTTAATTGGCATTTTACACGCTGTATCTTCCTTTACTGTACGCATGATACACAAGCTAACAACGTCTTCACAACTTTTTTATATATATAATGCCCGATAGTTAAAGTATTGGATAATCTGTCAAAAAATCCAGCTGATTCTCACCCGTTTGAGCTAATCGTCATTTAAGATGCGGTGATTCCCCCACGTTCAGATGGCTCTTTATAACATGAATAGACAATGCGCAAACTCTCTGGACAATCTTATTTCTTATAACCCTAATCTTTTATAACCGATAGTAAAGCCGGATTCGTCACAAGTTTGCGCACGCCATGGGCATGGTCTTCTTTAAAAACATTGCCTTTACACCACTGCCCCAGGCTATTAATGTCAACTTTGGCACACTGGGGTCGCACACTCCAGGTCACCTGCATCGCAGAGCAATGCTGCTCTGTATACTTGGGGCCAGTAGTTGAACCCATAAATTCAACCGGCTTACCGACATTGTCTGGCAGGGCTTTAGCCTGGTGATAGCCATTAACCCGGCTACCATCATAATTCAGGTCATTAAAATTGAGCGCTGACGCGTCATTAACAACAGTAAAAACCTGGGTCTCAACTCGTAAATCAGGGTTCACACAGTGCTGCGACAAACATGATTCCAACCCCTTACCCGGTTTAATATCACAGGAAGAATACACCCAGTGCACTTCAATAGTATCCCCCGGCTTTAGACCATTACAAATGTCTCTCTTAGGGGGCGTTAGCTCAGCTTTGCTAAGCGACTGACTAATACCACATTGGAAACCACCACCATGGCCGTGCTCTGCTTCGCCTGCATAAATTGAAAATGCTTTAGCCTTGTGCTCCGCATTATTATGAAAATGTATATTGCACAAATTCATGTCTTTATAACTGGGTGCAGAGGTAAATATCCGTTTGTTTGTACCGAAAACATTATCTATATCCCGTGGAGCCTGCGGCCCATAACCAACACAGGCCTGACCCGGATGAATTTCATCTGTATGATCACTTGCCATAACATTTGTAAAAATCTGTACTGCAGATAATATTATAAAAATATAGCCTTTATTAAACTTCATTCAACATTTCCCATATAATTTAAACTATACCTGACTTCGGAACAGCAGAGTGAATGCATCAAACATGCTAATTTCCATATATAAAAATCAAAAAGCCGTGTATAAATAATAATCAAAAATCACTATTGACAGTAAATGTACTCATTATTTATCTTCAAAATAAAACATGGAGGTAAGAAATAATTATTCTATATATTTCTACATTGCTTAAAATTTGAACATGCATCAATTATAGATAGCTCCTTACGCTCATGTTATACACAAAAACAATAAGAGACTGTCAATGTCGTGTAACACAATATAAATTGAAAACATTAACGCTTTCTTAAAGAAAATGAATAAGCTCAATTATTTTGACGTATAAAGACTTACAGAATTATTCATAACATTAGTCTTGACGGAACTTCAATTGGATCACATAATACAGTGACATTAATTAGACATTAGAAATGTGTAAAATAAATTTTTAACTCGCTTTATTCTAAATAACTCACTCAACTATAAGAATAGACTGCACATTAATTACTATTTCTAATAATTGTTTTTTTATTTGCTAACGAAAAAAATATGAAAAATATAATAACTATAATATTACTTTCCCTTTTCAGCCAGAGTTTAGCCGCATCAACGGATTTCCCGGGCCGTACCAAATACCCCCGTGTACCCACTATTGAACTAGAAGAGCTATATCAATCTCGCCACAATTCAGTCATTGTTGATTCAAGATCGACATATGAGTATGAAACTCTGAGAATTAAAAACGCCGTTTCAGTACCACTTTCACTTTCATCAAAAAAGTTTGAAATGAAAATGCTACAAATTAGAGAAAAGAACCCAAATAAGAAAATAATATTTTACTGCAACGGTCACACTTGCATGAAGTCTTATAAAGCCACACGACGCAGTATAAATTATCTGAAATTTAAAAATGTCTATGCCTTTGATGCGGGAGTATTTGACTGGGCGAGAAAATACCCTGAAGAAGCTGATTTATTAGGTAGTACACTAGAAGACCCTTCAAAACTCATATCAAAAGCAGAATTCAAGCAACATACCCTGCCCGCAGAAAAATTCATAAAGAGCGCCAATGATTCAGTAAAAATACTCGACATTAGAGACCGAGTTAACAGGGACGGCTTTTATATATTTTCGGGAGATGAAAGCTCTATCAGCCTGAATAAATCTGAGAAAAACAAGCTTGATCAATTTCTAGACAGCATTAGCATCAGCAATAAAACACTTTATGTGTATGATTTGGTGGGGAAGCAGGTGCGCTGGTTTCAATACTATCTCGAAGCCAAAAACATTAAAGATTACTATTTTATGAAAGGTGGTGCTGATGCCTTTTTTAAAATACCTCTAGAAAGATTACTTGATAACTAAGCTCACCCATTGTTTACTGCCATCAGGCTTTTTCCCTGCATCGCAATGAGCGACAGCTCAACATAAAGCATTTTCATCACCTCGGTCATAAACAACTTTTAAGAACTCGGTGCATTGAAACCGTTACTGAGCCTTTCCTTGTGCATTTTTTATGCTATATTAAATATAAATCGGGCAATAAGATCAGTATTTTTAGGCTACCTGTAGCGAATGAACAACAGCACCTTATATATTCGTTTTGTAAATAATCGTTATAAAATTCAAATTTATAAGTGAGAGATGCATTCATACTGTATTTATTCCATAGATTTTATGCAATATCACAATAAATACTTCTTATTTGACTGTTATCAAGAGAGTCTTTATAAATCACCCTATTCAGTTTTACCCAAAGGAACAAACGATGACGTTGGTATCACTTAGGTCCCCCTTATTATTATTTGCTACATGTTTAATTTTTACTCAACAAATTAATGCAAAACTGTTATTGACCGCTCCGCCCAGAGAATCTGCTGAACAGGGTCAGAAGCTATATGGGCCACTTGCCAACCATTTAAGTGAATTGCTGGGTGAAGAGGTCGTTTACAAGCATCCTCGTGACTGGCTTCGCTACCAGAGGGACATTAGGCGGGACGTATACGATATTATATTTGATGGACCTCATTTTGCTTCCTGGCGTATGCTACACCTCTCCCACTCACCTCTGGTTAAGCTCCCCGGACGACTGGATTTTTATTTTATCACTCCTAAAAGCAGCACTAACATAAATGAGCCGGAAGATTTGGTCCTGAAAAAGGTATGTGCTATTCCCCCCCCAAATTTAACTTCACTTGTTTTACTGAATGTACTCAACAGTCCTATTAGAGAGCCGCTTATTAAAAGCGTAAAAGGCGGTATGGGGGCAGTGTTTAAACAGCTTAACGAAAACAAGTGTGTTGCGGCGGTCGTAAGACAGGATTTTTTTAATAAAAAGCTAACCGCTGAGCAAAGAGCAGCTTTCAAGGTAATTTATACAAGTGCAAAAATTCCAAACCAGGTCATCACCGCAAGTAGCAGGGTGAGCAATATAAATCAGGAAAAAATCATCCGGTCCTTGACTCAAGGAGATGGACGAGCTTCTGTTGAAGGCATTCTAAGACGATTTGCCGGTAAAAAAGTGAAGGCTTTTGTATTAGCCAAAAAAGAGGATTTCGCAGGGCAGAATGAATTACTTGAGGGCGTGATTCTGGGCTGGTAACCAATGATATAGACGGGATTTACATGAATTTAATTGTAAAACAGGCTGTCACTTTGATAGCCTGTTTTTATTCTGTCTGAAAAGTGTACTCTTTCTGAACCAGTATTCACTTAAGTTTAGAGGCCCAGATTGCAATTTTATGTTTCATGGACTTCTGCGATACCTGGTCTTCTGGTATAGCCTGAATCACTTTGTCATGGACTAATAAGCGGTATATATACTCTATTTTTTCAGATGCTGAATCTGTCGGCTCAAACTCAACCACACCGCGAGCCTCACCATACTTAACGCCTTCTATGATGGCTTTTTTTAATAACTCTTTTTCATTTTTTAACTTCTTCATGTCAACCTCAAATGCTATTGTAGGTGTTAATCCTGCGTATTCCAGCCCTGCTTTAGCGCCACATCCAATAGTAGCTCCGCAGAAACGCCATCTTTCGGTGTTATATCAAGAACTTTAATAATAAACTTTTCATCAGCATTGTCCCAGACGATTCGTTCAATTTTCCCCGAAAACCATTCACCATCACCCACTTCCAGGCCTATCACCGGAGGGAAGGGTAAACTAATATTTTTTTCAAGTGTTTTAAATTTTCTTTTTTTATCTTTATCTTTCCAGAGATACTTTACAAATGTACATGAATACATGATCCCCCCTTTAAATCCAGAGAGCCCTGATTAGATATTATTAACACTAAACTGATCCGAATCTCCCAATATTTTTAAAATTTATATTTTTACTCAAGGCCGCCTATCTGTAGCCATGATTCATAAATTTCATCACTCCAGAAACTTTGAAAATAAGCAATAACCCCACGTATTTCTGACGCTGATAATTTATCCGAAAATCCCGGCATAACGCCTCCCAGTGGAGCACCGCCATTTTGAATAGTTCGGGTCAGGGTATCCATATCATGATGCCACGCATGTGCCGTACCATTGAGTGGTGGCGGAGGATAGTGACCATTGGCAAGGGTTTTCTTCCATTCATGAGTACCTTCAGCATTTTTATTATGGCATGCTAAACAATGTGTCTGATAAATATTATTACCCATATCAAGCTGTGACTGCGTGTACCAACGGTTTTTAACTGTCGCCTCTTTCACCATGGCTTCTGGGGTTAGCCCTTTAAATTCTAGGCCCTTTGAAGGCTGTTGATCACAGGCTGCAATCCAGAGAATGCTTAACAGTATGATATTTTTAATCATAGTTAACCCGTACTTTGTGTTATTTTTTTCTTACCAACGTAAGGCCATCTGCAATTTTGAGCATACTTATGTCGACACGCTGATCATTTTTAATTTTTGTATTCAATTTTCTCACTAACTGAATATTCTCCTGCGTAAAAATATCACTTAATGATTCGTCAACGATATTCTTATCAACAACCAGACCAAACAGCAAAACATTATCTATAGCGATAACACCCCCAGGCTTTAATAATGACAGGGATAATTCGTAATAATGATCATAATTGTTTTTATCCGCATCAATAAATACAAAATCAAACGATTCACTCTGTCCTTCTGAAATAAGAGACTTTAATGTTTCGATGGCGGGTGCCAGCTTAAGCTCTATTTTTTTATCGACACCAGCCTGTGCCCAGTACTTTTTGGCAATGTTTGTCCAGTTTTCATCGACATCACAGGCCAGTGTATAGCTATCGTCCGGCATTGCCTGTGCTACACACAGTGTGCTGTAACCGGTAAACACACCTATTTCGATTGTACGCTTCGCCCCTATTAACTTGACCAGCATAGACATAAACTGGCCCTGCTCGGGTGGAATTTGCATGATCGCCGCTGCATCTTTAGCTGTTTCATTGCGTAGATCTTCGAGAATTTTTGACTCACGTAAAGAATTGCTCAGTACATAATCATGAACATCATCATTAAGCTCAAGACTGCTCTTTTTCATTTAGTTATCCAGATATTAAAAACAAGTAGATTACTTAATTTTTTACTCATTGCAACTCTAATCTTTTTTGCGGGTTCGATACCCCGGCTTTCCAATCACCTCAAGATAAAATGTCTCGAGACCTTCTGAAACCGCCCACTCAATAGATTTATCTATTTCAGAAAGATGTATTACATCACTGCTTTGCTGATCTGCACCAAACTTACAGTCAAAATCTAAAAAGTCAGCATCGTCCGTTAATTTTTTATTACGCTCTCTTTTAATGTATTTTCTAATTTCATGTTTTATTGATTCAACCTGTCTTTCTGGCTTGATATTTTGATGGGTTAATTTAAATGTTTTTTTCATTATTTTCTCTACTCATAAGAATGAAAGTTCGTGTTGATCAAATTATACACAAATGCTCCGTACAGATTTAACTTATCGCATTAAATACTGTATTTATAATATCGAATTTAATGGTAACAATTTCCATAAAAAAAGCTCACTGCGTTTTATGATGGATGTATCATTATTTTCGCCGTCTTTCATAACATTCCAGCTATTTCCTTCTGACATATTAGTTTCAATCTCATGCTTAATCGCCTGAGCTAATTCTACATGCATCGTGATAATACCAACTTCGGTGTTCAAATTTTCAGATCTTGGATCAAGGTTAAAGGTACCTATATACACAGTACTGTCATCAATAACCATTGTTTTAGCATGTAGAGAGAAAATAGGTAATTTTTTATATTGCGAATACTGCTTTACCAGATCGTATCGTATTTTTGCATCTGGGCGATACTCATAAATCTCAACCCCGGCATCAAGTAACTCATCTATTTGTGAGCTGTAACCACTAAATGCAGGCAAGTTATCAGTGGCAGCCAACGAGTTTGTATTAATTCTAATTTTAACCCCCCGTGCCAGGGCTGCGTTAAAAATATCCCAGGCTTGAGAACTCAACACCAGATAGGGTGACTGAATAAGTATCGATTCTTTTGCTGAATTAATCAGGCTTGCTAACGCTCTCGTCGAATCTCCACCTCCCCCCATACTAAAATTAAACTTTGTATTGTTTTTACCTGGTCTATCACTTATAAAAACAGCATCAACCCAATACGCAGCGTTAATAATTTCATCAATATTATGATTAATTAGGTGCATTGAATTTCTTACAACTAATGAGTAATTGGATTCGTCTTCAGCATAGGCATGGAGATATTTATAGATAGAATTTACGTGTTCCTGTGTAGCCGAGTCTAATTCATTCTGCAGATCATCCTGCGCGATAATGATCTCATCACCCCATTCATCTTCAGGCCGCCACTCCACTTCAGATTCAAAGGGGTTTCTAAATAACCTTTCTACGGGTTTTGCCAGACTATTATTCCAGAACTCTTCGAATGATGCGGATAACTCAGGTACCACATTTCCAACTAATAACACATCTCTGTCACGATAATTATATTTATGTCCAAAGTCGAAATATTCAGCCTCCATATTTCGCCCGCCTGTAATCGCAACAAGGTTATCAACAACGAACATTTTGTTATGCATCCGCTGATTACTACCTCTGAAATCTAATGCAAGATGAGTATAGCGCTCTAGAAAATTTACCCCGACAGAATGCACCGGATTGTAGACGCGTATTTCAATATTTGGATGATAGGCCATTGCAAAAAGATCATCCGATCCTGCATCAATCAGCAAATCATCCACCAGAACCCGCACATGAACACCCCGTTCAGCAGCCCTTAGCAATGCTTCCGCTGCAAGCTTTCCGATATTGTCTGAGCTCCAGATAAAATACTGAACATCAATCGATTTTGTTGCCCTGTCTGCCAGCCAGCCTCTGGCCAGTAAGGCATTACCGCCTTTTTCAAGTACATACAAACCGGTTTTATCGGGATGCTCAGACGTGATGGGCAAAATTAGATCTTTAACACTCTTCTTTTCATGAACCGCACTTTCATGAGCCCCTAGCGGGTGAATAGACAGTAAGCTTAACATGCAAGTTATCAGCAGCTTATATATTGTTCTACGATATTGTCTCAATATACTTCAACTTTAAATTTATTAAACACGATAGTCATGTTTTTATCACACAAAATTTTAGCCCTAAAATGCTCATCGTTTAAAAGATACCATTATTACCCCCTATACACTATATGGTTTACGATTATATGCCATTGGGTACTCCCTAGTTAGAATCCGTCAATCCTCTCTATATAATCGACGAGCTTCAAAAAACCGTCGTAAGTTCACACAAATCTATCAAATGAGAAAACAATGAAATTTATAAATTTATTAAAGACAACTGTTTTTGCAGTTGCAACAAGTACAACTCCCTTAATACATGCGGCAGAAGTTAACTGGGGATATTTTCAACACGGTGAAGATGCAGTAGTTTTACCTGCACAGTGGGGTGATCACTTTCCAGATTGTACTGGATTTAAGCAATCACCTATTGATATCCAGAATACAACTGAAGCCATCAGAGGCGAGTTTGAATTTGATTATAAACCCACTGCATTACATGTAACAAATAACGGCCATACGATTGAAGTAGAGTATGAACCAGGTAGCAGCATGTCCATAAATGGTGAAGAGTATCGTTTACTTCAATTTCATTTTCACACACCAAGCGAACATCTGGTAGATGGTAACCATTTCCCGATGGAAGTACATCTCGTGCATAGCAATACCGATGGTGAACTGGCCGTTATCGGTGTACTGATAGAAGAAGGTAAAAATAACAAAACCTTTAATAGAATTATTAAAAATGCACCAAAATCTGAAGGTGTCATTGAAGTTAAAGGCAAACATATCAATGTAACCAAACTGTTACCCGAAGAGACAGATGAATATTTCAATTATTCAGGCTCTTTAACGACTCCGCCTTGCAGTGAAGGTGTCCGTTGGTTTGTCATGAAGGATTCAATAGAATTATCTAAAAAACAAATTCGTAAGTTTGAAGAAATCATTCACTTAAATGCCCGACCAGTACAGGAAATTAATGATCGTTCAATATATGAAAATGATGATTAATAGCCAATATGTGAACCTGATACCAGACCATACAGTTCTTTATGGTCTGGCATTCCGGCTTATTCGTTTAAAAATTTAATTACTGCAGACTAATATGCTCGCAATTACCAGGCTTGAGTTCAATCCGTAAACAGGCGAAAATAGCTGTTCCATTATCTAGAACTTAGAATCTCATGCCTTCATTTATTATTTTAAAGATACTATTCCGTTGTATCGCTTGGGCTGGCTTTGTACTTGCTTCATTCATTGCTAACGCTGCATCAAATACACACGCTACGGTTGATATGACACTCAAAAAGGTCTCAGATCATGTTTACTACGTTCAGGGTAAAGCCGGAGTGGCAACAGATAATCAGGGATTTATCTCTAATGCCAGTGCCGTTATAACCGATGATGGCATCGTTATCGTTGATTCTTTGGGCACTCCGGCACTAGCTGAGTTATTCCTGAAAAAGTTAAGAAAAGTCAGTTTACAACCCGTTGTGAAAGTTATAGTGACTCATTATCATGCCGATCACATTTATGGTTTACAGGTTTTTAAAAAAGCTGGCGCTGAAATTATTGCGCCCGCCGGCTACCTCGACTATCTTGATTCACCGTCTGCAGCTAACCGTCTTGAAGAACGTCGCGTTTCACTTTACCCCTGGGTCAACGAGAGCACTCGTTTATTAAAAGCCGATAAAGTTATACAGAGCAATGAAAGTTTTACACTGGGTGGTATTCAGTTTGATTTGAACTATCTTGGCACTGCTCATTCAGACGGCGATTTAAGCGTATTAGTAAAACCTGACCAGGTATTGATATCGGGTGATTTAATTTTTGAAGGCCGTGTTCCATTTACTGGAAGCGCTGACACCGCTCACTGGCTGGCGCTGTTAAACAACCTTAAGCACACCAAATTAGCCGCATTAATACCGGGACACGGTGCCGCTGCAGAAAATCCTGATAAAGCCATTGAACTAACTCGACGTTATTTACAGAAAATTCGTAGTGTAATGAAAAATGCGGTAGAGGAATTGATGTCATTTGATGAGGCATTCAGTGCCGCCGACTGGTCTGAATTTTCAGAGCTACCGGCCTATAAAGCCGCTCATCGTAAAAATGCATATGGTGTATTTTTATCGATGGAACAGGAACTATTGAATCAGTAGTTAATTAAAGAATGTAATGCCAGTCGGCTATTATTGTAATACGGGTATCCATCTTTTTTTGGAAGTTCTTTTCTGGCTATTTTTCTTAATATTATTTTTATACCAGAGTTTATCCATAAGATTTAACGCTCCATTAAGAGATTTCCCAAGATAATAGTCCGCAGCAGACTCCCCGTTATACCTTTTCATGATCGGTTCAACATGACCTATTTCAACAAGACGCTGATGAAGAGTAGGATTTCGACTCATCGATTTAACCACTTCATCATTCATCAAATTATTTAACATAGTTTTTGTGACAACATTCAGATTACCACGAATAACACTTGTCAGCTTTCTATAAGGCTGATGTGTTTCTTTATTCTTAACGGAATATGCTTTATCAATTGCTGGCCAGAACCGATTTTCTAAATACCACCGGCAGAGCGCATCCGCGGTTATCATCTCGCAAATCTCTTCGTGAAAATACATTTCCATTGCATATTTATCGGCATTTAACTCATCTTTTCTAGCAGCCAGTACGGATAAATTTTTATACAGGGCTGCATAACTCTTATAAAATAATTTTAAAAACCAGCTTTCAATATTTTTCTGTTTGCCATATATATAACTGTATTGCTGCCAAATACCATTGAGTTGATACAGCCAGTTTGTAATCATATTGTTTTGCTTTGAAAACTGTCCAATACGTCGAGCCACCATCTGTTCAAACTGGTTTGGTGTAAGACAAATTAATAACGGCAAGCCAATGACAAGGGTATTCGTCGACCAGACGGGCAGCATCCAGAACGGGGTTTTAATAATATCCAGCTCATAATTCGCACTGATTATAATTCGCTGAATGACGGGGCGCTTAAAGTGCGTTTGTAGTCTCTGAACAACCTCATATACCCTGGGTATTTTAGACTCGGGCATCGTGAAACCAACTGCGGGTACCGGCCGGGTCACAAACATCCGGTAACTAATCTGAGCAGTAAATACTAATACTGATAGCCAGAATAGAATTTGCGTCCATTCCAGGACTCCATCGCCAAAAAGAATTTCAAAAAGATTGATAACACTTGCGATAGCCAGAACCGGAAAAAGAAAAACGAATGCATATCCAGTAACAGCAAATAAACACAGAAAGCTAATATAAGTACGGGGGTATCTGTCGAATAGACGATTAATATGTTCGATGCTGCTATTTAGTTTATTTCGAATGGAACGTCTTAAATTCATTTATACCCCTCTATATCAGTGCATATTAAATGCATATTTTGGGTGCATCTAATCACCGGATATCATAACGAAACAAACGCACCAAAAATGTGCATTAGATAACATTTTAGAGACACTTCACATATTTGCCATCCACAATCTATTGGGTATTGTTAGCATAGTCTTGATAAGTGAACTCTTATATCTACTGAGACGCCTGATACCCGTCATTAATTGCATTGACTGTGGGATACAATACTTGTTCATCATATGAAAAGACAAAGGCACTTGTGTTCATCTTAAACACGGGCTCGCCTATTTCGGGGTCAAATATTTTAATATTCACTCTACCTTGCCCACTAGAACCAAACTCAGCTACTAACAACAAAAATGATCCTGGTTTTTCATAGTTTCTAGCTAGCGACTTGTGACTATAGATATCTAGCACATTTTTATGCAAGCCTTGTTGGTGTACTAACTGTAAGAATTCATTTTCAGACAAAACCTGTTTAAACCCCATCTTATTCAGTGATGCAATCATGAAATCATCTGTCTTTTTTCGCACGCCACTCATGTTGTCAATTGAAGTACGCATTTTCTTAGTGTAGATTTTGTCTCCAGAAATTTTATACTGAAAAATGATAATCAAATAAAAGGTTAATTGTTTATCAGAAATAACTGACATCATTATCGACAGTGAAGTCATCTTTATTTTCTTCCTGCGCTCCAACGTCATCTGCTTTTTTAACAATGACTCTATTACCTACCACCTCATTTAATAACTTAACACCAGGCTAATATTCTTTTCCAGCTTCAAATTTATATTTTTCAACAGTAACACTCATCATCACACAACTATATTTCTATTAAATTATACCCCGCTTACTGTAAGCTGCTTAATCACAGACATTTAATCGATACTTCATTGTATTTACTGAATAATTTATAGCTTTACACAGACTAATCCAAATAATACGTCCTATATACATTTGAAATTTTCCCTACCGCCAAGGTAAAAAAATCTGATGAATAATTCAGATTAGCCCCTGTTGTGGTTACATAATCACAATGCTAAATTCATATTCGTCCTGACGGAACTGGACAAAAACAATCAAACGCAGCTTTGATTAATTTTTTACACAGGGAAGTGTATTCTTAAATCAGCTCGCCGTTTCTTTGTTTTTGTTTCGTTTTATCAGGTAAATTATTTAATTTAAATGAAAAAATTCGGAGAAACAAAAATGGATCTTAAACTTTCAAACTTCACACTGGTAGCTTTATCTACCCTGATATTCGCACCTGTAGCTCAGTCAATTGAATTAACGACGGCTATAAAATATGAACAGACCCTCATTAATCCACCACGTGATTTAGTTTTAGTTGCACCCAAAATCGACCCGGTGTATGTACAGAAATGGGGACGAAATACCTATAACTGTGGCACCCAAACCCGCCCCTGTTTAACCATAAATCAGGGCATTTACCGTGCAATTTCTACTGGCGCCCCCTACAGCAGTTCATCAATTTCAAAAATATATGTTGGACCAGGAAAATACACAGAGAATGTTAGAGCCAATAAAACCGGCATTCGTATTTCCTCAACCCATGGTACCGACAGCACTATTATTGAAGCCAGTAACCCGCAACACGATACCGTGCATATAAGTGCGGACGGTGTATATTTTGGTAAATATAATAAAGGTTTTACCCTTACGGGCAGCACGGGTAGCAACGGTTTATTCAGCACAGGAAGTTACGGGCAGGTTTATAGCAACCGTGCAGTTAACAATGGTGTGCGCGGATTTCAGTTTGGAAACTCATCAATGGCAGTCGGCCCAATGGATCCATCTGAACCTATCACCGGTGGCAACCCTTCAGAGCCCTTAGTTAACGTAACCAATGTTAACGTATATTACAATATTGCAGAATCCAATGGAGAAGGTGGTTTTTATTTTTCTGACTTTGACAATAGCAACGTCAGATACAATCAGGCACGTAACAACCTGCAAACCGTTGGTGGGTTTATGGGATTTGGTTCCGGTTACTGGGTGGATATGGATAGTAATAACGACCGATTTGAATATAACATTGCAACGGGTAATGAACGCAGTGGATTCTTTTATCGACGCTTTGGTGTTACTGATCAGATCACTCGCTATAATCAGTCAACTGAAAATCAGTCACATGGTTTTATGTTAATGGGAGATGCTTTAACGGTTACTTATAATACGTCTACCAATAATGCAGAAGATGGTTTTCACTACATGGGTTACGATCAGGTTTTGGAATTTGCCTATAACACATCAGTGGGTAACACCGGCACGGGCGTTACCTTCGGTGCTGAATTTGCAGCCGGTATGACCAGTGTTGATGACATGCACCACAACAACTTCATTAACAATAATGCGGTCGGTAACTGCGGTTTGACTAATAATTTCCAGAATAATGGCATTTCACCTTACAGCAATTTCTGGGGAAATATGTATGTCGCTGGCCCGGGTGCCAACCCAGCGGATGATTTATGCGGACTGATTACCGTTGTTGCAACGCCAACCACTATGATGAATTAAACTTGCAACGTTTGCAAAAGAAAGGGGAGCATCGTGCTCCCCTTTTACATCCGTTAGCAGGTCATCTTTTTCAGACTCAATATCGATATCAGATCGTTTACACCGCTGGTATTCATCAAAATACTCAGCGGCTTCATCTAAAAGATCATATTGGTCCCGACTTCGCTGACCGGTTTTACTTCGAGTATGTGCGCCCCCCTTTCTCAGTAAAGGATTATTTGCACATGGATTACGATAAGTAGGCATTACTGCGTTCCTCCTTCAGGTTGTGGTCTGGATCAAATTCCAGATCCAGGCGATACCATAACGGTGTCGCTATTTTACGAAGCATCTGCTTAAAGCGACGATCCTTTTGTAGAAACTGCGGACTCTCGTCCGTTTTTTCAAAACAAAATCGCTTTGGCAAACGCGTGTATAAATTACGTGGTGTATTACCGAAAATGTACTTAAGTTTTGGACCACTTTCATAGCTATGATAGTAAACCCGATGTATGCCCAGCTCATTTTTTATAAAGTCAATGCTTGCGGCTAAAACTGCCTCATCCCATATTTTTATATACGGCGCTAACACCTGCGTAACATATTTAATAACGTTTTCAGGCTTACCCTTCACACACATCCATTCTGAAAATGCATCACCATTGTCAATGCATGTTTGTGCATCCCGTAACATATCTTTTGCTTCACGTACCCAGTCACTCTGGATCTCTTCAATTAATACTTCACCGGTATCAAAATCTATATCCAGTCTCGCCCAGGCCAGTGTTTCCCGTAGAGTTTCCTCACCCTCTGGGCGTAACACCGGATGCCCAAAATAATTTAATAGTGCGCCGTACTCCGGTTTAACCAGGCTACGATATTGGGCATCATGGGCATTACTGAAATTCAGTTGCACAACCAGGTTGTATCCATGTCGCGTTGTCTGTTGCCAACGTGGCGATTCACCTCCCCAACGACCAACGGTTAACACAAACGGCTGTATTTCATTCAGCCCGTCAACCAGCCAACCATCCTGAACATTGGCGTATTCAACAAACCCATTACTTAAACCCGCCAGTAATTTTTTTACTTGCGCTTTATGTAATAAACTTTTTAAATTACTTTTTTTAAGTTCCGCAACGGTTTTACCCTGCCCGATCTGGTAAGACAGCAACATCAATGCGTAGCGATCTTTGTAGTAGTAATATTTTGTGCGGCCTTTTGGCAAGCAATCTATAACCTCATCTAATAATACTTTATCCATAATTTATCCTTTAATACAAACGATCTGTTGTAATGTATGCACAATATCAACCAGGTCACTCTGATTATTCATCACTGTATCAATATCTTTATACGCCGCCGGAATCTCATCAATCACTCCAGCATCTTTACGACACTCGATACCGCTTGTTTGCAACTCCATATCAGTGCGCTGAAATTTTCGGCGTGCAGCACTTCGACTCATACTACGCCCCGCTCCGTGAGCACAAGAACAAAAGGACTGTTTATTACCCAGGCCACGAACAATATAAGAACGCGCTCCCATACTACCGGGAATAATCCCCAGTTGATCAAATGCTGCACTGATCGCACCTTTACGAGTAACATAAACTGATTCCCCGAAATGGGTTTCCCTCGATATATAATTGTGATGACAGTTAATAGCCTCTTTAGTTAAACTAAAATCAACAAAATGTTTTTTTAACACGCGAATAATTAAATGCATCATTTCCCGTCGATTAGCCATTGCATAATCCTGCGCCCAGCCAACCGCTTGAATATAATCATCAAAATATTTCGCACCTTCTTCAAAGTATGCCAGGTCCCTGTCTGGTAATCGCTGGTTATGACGCAACGCATCCTGCTTGGCCATATTAATAAAGTACTGACCAATCGCATTGCCCACACCTCGGCTACCCGAATGCAACATTACCCAGACATCATCATTTTCATCTACACAAATCTCAATAAAATGATTACCTCCACCTAAACTCCCCAGTTGGCGAATCCAGGTTTGGTAAGGTTTTTTCTGACGCGAAATAACCTTCGGGTTACGTTCCAGCAACTCGTTCAAACCTCCATTTAACGCACGTATTGTAGACTCACGTGCCCGATCAACTTTATGCTGATTAACACCGACCGGTATTGCCTTTTCAATTTCCAGTCTAATTTTACGTAAATTATCCGGTAACTCATGGGCTTTTAAACTCAAACGAAGCGCATTCATTCCACAGCCTATATCAACCCCCACTGCTGCAGGAATAACGGCCTTATAAGTCGGGATAACTGAACCGACAGTTGCACCCTTTCCCACATGCACATCCGGCATAGCTGCCACGTGCTGGTGTATGATCGGTAACTGTGAAACATTAATTAACTGCTGCATTGCCAGATGATCGATATCATCTGTAAAAATCTTTACCGGCACTTTTCCCTTATTTAATATCTTTTTAACAGGCATAAGAATCCATCACTCGATTATTTCGAGTGCTCCAAAAAAGTAACAGGACATAAAAAAACCCTGAACAACAATGTCATTCAGGGTTTTACAGAAACCTGAAAGACAAACCAAATTTGCCTTCCGGTTTAAAAAATAAGTCGGAAAGCTAGAAGTGTTGTGAAACCATTGTAATAAGCATCTATAAAATCTCCTTAGCTATGTAGTGAAGTATCTGGTGGCATTACCAGAAGTGTGAGTGAAGTTTAAACCTGATTTATTTAATGTCAACAATTTTATAAAATTTTTTATTTAAAACTGATTCGATGAATTCTCGCTTATCCATCATGCATAGTTTTTGCTATCATCCTCATCAGAATATTAATTCAAACTGACTTGAAATTCTTTTTCATAGAATAGCACCTGTTTTTTATTTTCTATTCCTTCTTTAAATACTTTATAACCAAGCTTTTCATACACCCGTACGGCTCTTGCATTATCGACATACACATCCAGCCACAACCGTGTTGCGTTTAAAACACGTGCACAATATTGTTCCGTCGCCTCTATGACTTCAGTACCAATACCCAGATAATTTTCATCTATTAATATTCGCTTTAACTGAATTGAACCGAATTGTTTTTTCTTATGAATAATCACATAGCCTGCAAGCTTTCCTGATGTGTTTAACACACTTAAATAGATAACATCGGTATTGTTGAAATCATGCTTATGCTTTTCAAGCGACGTCTGATTTAAAAAACTTCCTACATGCGTCTGGTAACCCATGTCAGATATTTGTTTTAATTCGCTGGCAACTGTTTTTCTAAGGGAAATCATTAACTTTAAATTTTGCGACTTTTTTGAAAACCGGGGCCGTTTAATCAACCCCGGCACGTAGACACCTGCTTAAAACATACTTTATTTGTTAACCGATTTGACGGCGGCTTGCCACATAGGAACCGCTTTAAATGCAGTGACCATATCATAGTCTAGTGCAATAGGCAGTTCGCCTTTAGCGGTTTTAGGACCTAATGGCTGAGTACCCGCATGACTTTGAAAATACTGCATCCACTTTTCGCTACCCGGCGCCAGCATTACCAGTGCCTTTGTATTGGGATCATTCGGCGAAGCCTTCACCTTGGGGGGGAGCGAAGTTGCTGGTAACAAGAATGACGTCATAGGGTATTGAGCACTACTGTGACAGGCCAGACAACCCGCAGTTGCAATCCCTTTATGATAATACTTTCCACCGGCCCAGGCAGGCGTTACCACCGCGCCGTCATTCGGCCCAGATAATCGACCATCCCAGGCTAAAGTGGATCGGGTATATAAAGGTGTTTTTAAATTTATCCAGTTCTCTGTTAGCGCCGTATTAACCTTTACCGGTGGTGTTATTGCTTCGGGTTTAGTATTAATCACATCCGGGTTACCGCCCCAGGTTGCACCCAGGGGCACCATATTATCCCAGGCATCTTTGCCACCTGCATCTTTGTCGTAAACCAGCGTTGTAAACACCCAGCCTGTGTCCGGGGCAGCTACACTGTCTTTAACAATCATATCAAATTGCATCATATACACATTCGTTATCACCGGCGCTTTACCTTTTGCATTTGAACCATTATTTTTGCATTTGGATGTCTTCGAATGAGCCGAACCATTACTCGGATCAACCGGTGCGTAAATTTCCCAGATGGCAGTATTGGTCATCGGGCTCCAGTCAGAACCACAGGACGTTACAAAAGAAAATTTAACGATAACACTCCCTTCAGCATATTGTGTTGATGTCTTATTAAAGACCGGGTTCATTGCACCAGATAAATCCCTTCCCCAAATATTTCCAAGGGTTTGTGCCGCTGTCTTATCATAAAGCGTATACACATAGGTTGTTAAATCCAGAGTCTGGTCGGTGAGAGTGCCCGCAGGAAACCCGGAACCAACGTACATACCGTGCACCGGTTCACGCTCAGCCCCTAACCAGATCGATTGAAACCAGTTTTTATTGTTTGGCATTTTTTTATCAAAGATTAATTTTTTCATATCCTCTGATACATATTCTTTTAACGCTAACACATATTTTTCTGAGTTAGCCTGGGTAATACGCCCATTATTTGTAACTTTTTTCCAGGGCAAATTAACAGGCGCAGGAAGCGATTCAGGATACTGGTGATTTAAAGAAAAAAGCGGATAAGGGTATTTTTTGGGAGCCGGTATCGTTGAATTAACAAAGGGATCCACCGCTTTATTTAGTCGCATCATATCTTCAGCCACAGACGTGAAAAATGGCACTTTTTTATGAAGCTCTTTAGTCGATGCTGCTGATCCGTCATTCGTTGATGATGAATCAGTACAGGAAATTAAGCCAGCAACCAGACAAAAAAACACAAACAACTTTAAGGTCATATTTTTCATTTTTTATATCTCTCCAGATAAATGATCATAGGTAATGATCATACTTAGCATTTTTAAAATTTAAAAAGTTATCTATACGCTCATCCTGCTGACACCTCAGTTACACCCTTTTATTCAACATTAACCAACATATATGTTTATTTTTTAGATACAAATAACTATTACACGGTGATCCGTTATTTAAAGTGCATTAACCGATAACTGATATAAAGGTTTTTTAGCTCGAAAAAATACTCACACGCCTGCCATTTCACTATCAGGAAGATGGCCTGGCTTTATTTACGTTAAATTAATGAAATGCCTGTTTAAGATGATTTTGCCCATTAAAGCGCTGGGCATGGAGTTTATAGACTAAGGATTTTTAATTGTCAATTATGCAGCAAATGCATCTCGCCTGATCGGCTCTAATGGTTTCCCGATGTGATAGATTCTAGTGGTCAGGAAATAATCCCGTATACGCGACCCCCTCCCGTGGAACCGACATCCAGTCGGCAACCGTAGCTCTCCATTTTAAATAGTGTGCTGTTTCTTTATGCTTTGCCGCATCTGCTGAGCTTTGATAGGATTCATATAAAACAAATTTGCAGGGGTCGCTTTGCAACTGCAAAACATCAAATCTAAAATTACCGTCTTCTTTTATTGACGCTTCGTGGTTTAACCTGCACGCCTCAATAAACTCATTAATAAAGTCTGACCTCACTTGCACATAAACTAATGTGACCTGCATGGGTTTCACCTCCGGTTTTTTTATATGTTGGTCATTCCCGACACATACCTTTGGAGACGACCGTATATTTCTGTAATCTTAAAATTAAACAACACTTTTTTAAACGATAGAACATGAACAAAGGGAAGAAAATAAATTAGCAACGAGCAAACTCTCTTTACGTCCTTCGCTTATCTGGCAAGCTTTCTCAATTAACGATAAAACAGGGCTCGCATTAATACAATCAAAAATCAATCGCCATATAAAAAAAGATAAAACGTCCCTGCTCTATATCAATTTTCATCGTCGCCCCATGATAAAGCGCATAATCAACATATCCCGGAATCGCACTATTTACATGACACTCACTGGCATGCTGTGGCGATTCAAAGTCTCGATCACGGTCATACCAGGCCAGCAACATTTTGTCGTCATAATATTTATCTGCTTCCGCATCTGAAAGTTTCATTGCTGAGAGATAATCATCCAGAGGCGCATCGGGCATTAGCTCAATAATTTTAACCCCGCTGTAATCGGGTTCGGTTGGGATATTGCAGTGTGGTCTGGACGTCTTCATTCGGTTATCCCTGAGTGATTACTGGATATATCATGAGAGGCTATTTATATTATAGTAAACCCAAATTAACAAATGGTATAGGCTCAAACATCGCCTGTGTTATGTAATGTAACATATGTAACATGGACACCCGCTGTAGTATTTGTTAATCTAGATACTCACCAGCATCAACAGCATCAACAGCATCCCATAAATGACTATTGTTATTTTTATTTAAAACAAGCAGATTACTTGAGTAATATGAACTGGACTTCGCCTTATCGATAAACAGGACTAATAATTGCTCACTCCCATCTGCATTATAATCGCCTCTACCCAAAAGTATAAACTCATAATCCCAGTTTGATCGTTTGACAGTGACTTTTCTATCTGCATAATGGAACTCATACCCTAAAGACTTAAATGTATTACGACTAGCATCAAGCTTTCGCCTCAATGACGACCTGAACGTTGTCAGGTCTAACTCTTTAATTATGACGTCGCTCATATCCCCTTTAAAAAAACTAATTTCAGAACTTTTAGCCTTTTCGTTCAACACTGCTGATACACAGGGCAAATAGTAAAACAGCATATGCATATTTTCATCAGCTTCAACAACATTATATGTTGATATATTAGAGAGATAATCAGAACATGAATTAACAGTTAATGCACCCGTTTCACTTTCCATTTACAACGCACCTGGAAGAGAGTTTTCTTTAATATTGGAGATTTTGTAAATTAATTCAAGTAAGATTTTTTTCATATTGTCTTATCTGATTACCACTCAGGTTACATGCAGACAGGAATACGACGATAATAATAAAAAACAACTTCGTTAAATTAATCATTTTAAAGGACTCAAACATTTTATGTAAGTGGATGCATTAATTATAAAAAAGGTTAAGGGTGTGATTTTTTTAAGTAAAGCGGCTTCTTTTTTTCGTCTGGTTGGATATCTATCCTGAAAATTATTTAGTAATGCTACAGCTGCTTTCCAATCCTGAGCTGTAACTTCAGCCCAGAATTTTGGCGTTTCAGTCGCTAAATTACCATATTGATAAAATACAGATGCTATGACTGTTTGCGCTTCGGGCGCTATAAACTCAAATTTTTTTCAATCCAGCGGCAACAGACAAATCATATTTTTGAATTAGCTGCTTAGTAATTGAGCCCTTAGCTGCTTTATCAATACTATCAGCTTCTATTTTTGTTATTTTTAAGGGAGACGATTTAACAAGCTGATCTGCTGCTGTAGATTTAACACCTAAATACGGCTTTAATTTATTTATAAGAAGAGGTGAAGCCCAAGCCTGAGTAGATCAGCTTCATTTCTCGCGCCTAAATCAAAACCAGTAGCTACGGTAACACCACTTTTACTCTTAGTTGCAGCAGGTACATAACCGTCAAGCTTCTGCCCACCTTCTAATTGAGCAATGAAAGAAAAATCAATTTTGTTTGGCATATAATCGTCCTTTTATAAATAATAATTAATTTCACAAAATATGCATTAGTCTAACATATCACTGTAATACGGGCAGCCATCAGATGAAGCAACTTAAAGGATTCTATAATGGGTGTCCTATCTAAATTTATCTCACTTTTGCAATTTATCTGGCTAGTCTACATCTGTTCCTTTACGTACCTCACATAGTATGCATTAATGTCGGTATCTGGCAATACCGAATAAACCGAGTAAGCCGCTGATAAATAACCATACTGCAGCCGGTACGGGCACAGCAGCAACATCACCGGAATGAACGGCCCATGAAAATAAAAGTGTAAAATCTTTGTTGTTTCTTCCCTGAACGCCAACGCTAAAATTAAAGTTCCAGGCATGAGCTAAATTGAGTTCAAACTCAGTACCCGTCCAGTAACCCATTAATTCCACATTAGAAAATAAATCAAAATTACTATTATGAGATTCATATATTGTTGAGCCTGCACTACCGCCCAGAACATTATAAAATAAATTTCCCATTTCACTGTTAGTGCAATTGAAGCCACTACTATTGTCAGGGCCATTCAGGCTGCTGCAATTAGTATCTGGTTGAGTTGACTCGGGTAAACGCCAGCCGGTGACGCCCGCAATATTTAAGTTATTAGCCCAGTCATTGGCGTCTTGCCAGGTCATTCTGTTAGAAGTCGCATTTGCACTCCAGGTAATATCGGCCACATCATCGTAATATGCCAGCCCCCCGAGGCGTTCAACCAACGCGGCCTGTGCGGTACTCATAGTAAATGCGATAAAAGTGGCGCTAAGTATTGTCAAGATACGATAATTGATCATATTCCCTTCCCCTTTTTCCTGTCTATCATTTATAAGTTAAATGCAATAACGACCAACTATATCTATTGCATGTTGTGGATTTGATGAATTATGTCACAGAATCAAAAGATCAAGAAGTCAAGTATCATATCGACGCTTTAATCTCTCCAATTTTATAATTTTATCAAGACACAATTTTATCAAGACACCCACCCAAAAATTTTATCAAGACACCCACCCAAACAATTTTATAATTTTATTAAGACACCCACCCAAAAATTTGACAACTAAAAACGTCAAGCGTAACGTCACTTCCACATCAACTCACCATTAACAACATCAAGGAACAGATGATGCCAAAACCACGTTACGCCCAGGTTTCACTGGAAGCCACACCCTACTATCACTGTATCTCCCGTTGTGTTCGCCGCGCTTTTCTGTGTGGCACGGATTTATCGACGGGGGAATGTTTTGAGCATCGACGCCAGTGGGTTGAGGATAAATTATTTGAGTTAGGTAATGTTTTTGCGATTGATATTTGTGCCTATGCGGTCATGTCTAATCATTATCATCTGGTATTGCATATTAATCGCAAGCAGGCGCTGGCCTGGTCGTTTGATGAGGTTATTCATACCTGGCATCGGCTTTTTTCGGGCGATTTATTTTCGCAACGTTATTGCCGGGGTGATCGCTTACTTAAATCTGAAATGGCAGTTTTAACTGAAACCGTTGAAGGCTGGCGTACGCGTTTAATGGATATCAGCTGGTTTATGCGGGTGTTAAATGAGTTCATTGCCCGACAGGCGAATGCGGAAGATCAATGCTCGGGGCGTTTTTGGGAAGGTCGATTTAAATCCCAGGCCTTATTAGATGAGCCCGCGCTGCTCACATGCATGGCCTATGTCGACTTAAACCCAATTAGGGCGGCGATTGCTGAGACACCTGAGTCATCGGATTTCACATCCATTAAACAGCGCATTCATGAAATGCTACACCCTGAGGATGTTAGTGCGGACAGAACGTTATTTGTTTTTGCAGGCCCGATTAATAAAAGCATGCCTGAGGGGCTGCCCTTTCAATTTTCGGACTATCTAAACTTAGTGGAAGAAACCGGTCGCACCCTGCGCGATGATAAACGCGGTTTCATTCATCAGAACACGCCGGCGCTTTTACAGCGTTTAAATATGGACAGTCAACACTGGCTTTATCTTACGCAACATTTTGAAAGCAAGCTAAAAGGCATGGTGGGTTCGGTGCATAAACTCAGACTGGCCTGTAAAAAACTGGGGTATAAACGCATGCCGAGTTTTCGAAGTTGTGCGGAATATTTTACGTAGATTTTATTTTTTCTTTTAAATATATGTAATTTTATCTTTTCAGTATTCGCTGAGGCTTCACTGTTGCTCATTTTTTGTATTTTGTTTAATTGCCTCCAGAAAATTCTCTTTTTTCAATTTTTTTAATATTTTTTAATCATTTATATTTATTTTAAATGTTTTCGAACGGGTTTTTGATTTTGGATTTTGTTTGTTTTTTATGATGGGTGTCTTAAGCTCATTCTTAAGCTCATTCTTAAGCTCATTTTACCTATTTTACTTACTTTTAGGTTGGATGTCTTACTTACTTTTGTAACCGACATTGTTAACTATCAAAATTAATTCGCTCGCAACTCATGTGATATAGATACAGCAATGAAACTCACAGCTTCCCATAATGACTCTATATAAAAAGAATCAGAGGATCAGTAAATACATTATACACGTTCAATATTCTATTATAAATATAATTATTTTCAACTACATTGTAAGTAAGATTGGGGTCAGGTTAAACCTGACCCCATTATTTTGGTAAATGCTAAAAACAAAAAAGCAGAATCACTAGTTAAAAAAATAACAGAGTTTATTCATGGAAAATACTAATGCACAAAACATGTAGTGACTCAAACAATTAATCGGACATCAAGAGCTTAAGAAATAATTATTTTTTATTTAATCCAAAAAAATAATTTTAGCACGGTCACCATACTAAGTTTAAGATCATCCATTTTCGACATAACCCCACAAAATAAGACGTAAAATATATTTTATTAAAGAGAAAGATTGCAAAGATTGGGGTAGGTTTAGAATGACCTCGGCCCCGCCCTCTTCTATGGTTTGTTTGATAGTGGGTTCTTCGTTTAATGGTTGAGTAGGCACAGGCGCGGGAGGGGTGCCTTTTGAATTCAACCATGCCACGCCGCCGCCAATGAGTGCTGTCGCTCGTACTCCTGCAAATCCAATCCAGGCGATTTTAACATTGCTATCTCCTTATATTGTTTTAATAAACCCCTAATGTTTTTCTCTAGTTTATTTCTGTTCTTATGCAACAACAAATTAACGGATTTTGTTGCCGAATTAAAGGGGGCGGTGTGAACCCACCCATTTAATCTCTCACACACATACCTTTTCTTACAACACTTTTTCCAGGTGTACTGCTTTTCCCATTTTGCTGTCCAGTTCGTAATCGTCAAAGCCGAATTTTCTGTATGCACGTTGCGCTACATCATTATCCTCAGATACTTCAAGTGTCATTTTGCAGCAACCGCGTTCCCTGGCAATGCTTTCTGCGGCTAAAAGTAAATGATTTAAAATTTCTCTGCCGCGGTATTGTGTTAAAACAATGGTGTCGTGCACTTTAAGCACTGGCTTACATGTAAAGGTTGAAAAGCCTTCTATGCAGATTATTAAGCCAACCACTTCATTGTGAACATATGCCAGAATAACATGAGCACCTTCCTTTTCTTTGAGGGTATGCGCTAAATTACTTTTTACCTCTTTTGATAAATCCTTTCCGCCACCCATCGGATCGAGCGCGTATGCACTCATTAAGTCTATTAGTGCTTCAGCATGAGGCTGATGGTCCAGGTCTGCTTTGATTATTTCTATCATTTTAATTTACCCCCTGTTTTTCATGCCTGCCTAAGCAGAGTATCAGGTGTTGATAAAAAAGAGTCGCATATTTATTTCATTATTTCTATACATTAATTATTTTGTAATGGGCATTCCCATCATTGGCCAGATAATACCCACGGCAATAGCAACTACAGCCATTAAAATAATACTACCCGGAATGCCTGCCGTAAAGAATTGCCCAGTGGTGAACTGTTTTGAATCATAGGCTATTGCATTGGGTGCTGCGCCTACCAGTAACAGAAACGGGCAAGCAGAGACAATTAACGATGAGTAAAGTATTACTTCCGGTGCAACACCAAGATAGGGTGCAATGACCAGTGCAACGGGTAATGAGATGGCGATGGCAGCTACATTCATAATGAAGTTGGTCATGATCATCACAAAGAAAGAGATACCCAATACAAAAACAAACCAGTTAGCATCTTTAAACATGGCTAACCAGTTGATCGCCAGCCACCTTGCAGCTCCGGTTTCCCACAAACAGAAGCCAATGCTCATAGCACCCGCAAATAGCAAAATAATATTCCATGGTATTTGTTCAAGTTCTTTGATGGTTAGAATTTTAAAAACAAAAAAGATAATGGTAGAAACTAAAATGACCGATGTTTTATCGATAAAAGCCATCGCGGGTATAAAAGATTTCAGCGACAGTGTAACAATGACAGCCAGTACAACCAGTGCAACAAATATTTCATCACGGGTAATCGGGCCGGCTTCTTTATACAGGCGTTTTGCTTTATCACGTAATCCGGGGATTTGCGCTTTTTCTGGCTTGAACATAATCATCATCATGCCCCAGCATAAAAACACCATTATCCAGCCGATGGGGAACATGTAATAACTGAGTTCAAAAAATGAAATATTTCGTTCGACAATGTCATTAAAAAAACCGATGGCGACTGCGCCTCGCGCAGCACCCAGTAAGGTAATCATGCTGCCGGCACCCGCCACGAAAGCCATGCCGATAAATAAACCCTTGCCGAATCGAGTTGATTTTTCACCTTCGCCATATAGAGAATAAATGGCCATCAGAATGGGGAACATGGTTGCAGCAACCGCGGTGTGTGCCATGAAGTGTGTGAGCACCGCGGTGACTAAAAAACAGCCGAGATAAATCATGCTGGTTTTTTCGCCGACAATGGTTAACATTTTATAGGAAAGTCGTCGCGACAGGCCTACCTTGGTAAAGACCATGCCAATGACCAGTGAGCCAAAAATAAATAATACAGAAGGATCCATGAAATCGTTGAATGCCACTTTGGCAGGACGAATTAAAAATAGTGCCTGGAATACACCAATCGTAAGGCTTGTCACACCAATGGGTACCACTTCAAACACCCACCAGGTACCGGCAAGTAAAAACAATGCAATGGCGGCTTTACCTTCACGACTTAATGGAAAACGCTCACCTAGTGGATCAACTGCATCGGGTAATGGGTCGGCCATATAGAGCCAGAAAAATAAAAACAGGCCCAGAAAAATGAAACTAATACGTTTGAGTTCAAGTGTCTCAAAAGAAAAATCAAACAGATTGTTTTTAATTGGTGATTCCGACATAACTCACCTTTTACCCTGCTTTGGTTGCCACACTTTTTCGACACTTTCTGCAATGCACTCAAAAATATCGACCTGACGGATTACGCCAATGACATGATCGTTTTCGATCACGGGTAGTACTCTCACATCATGAAACAGCATCAGGTACATGCATTTTGAAATATGATCATCCAGCCGCACCTGGTCTTGCATTAGCGTCATATATTCTGATACCGGTTTTTTTAATTCTTCATGTAACCTGACAGTGAAGTCATCTTCCCATAGCAGGGATAGTGCCGTTAAATCCTGGGCTAGACCTTCAAAATTAAACGGTTGATTACCTTTCACGTCGGGATGTTTTTTATGCAGATAATCGGGGCCCACGGCGCGGATTAAATCTCGCAGAGATAGGTAACCTTTAAGATGGTCATCATCGTCCAGAACCAGAATATTACGATATTTATTTTTGTCCCCCAGCGCATGATGCATGATAGTAATGGCATGACCTATCGGTGCATCATGCGAAACATTAGGGTAGTTATCAATGCTTATAATTATGTCTTTAACACTTAGATGATCAAGCATAGCTCTCAACCTTTTATTCAGCCTTCTGGTACTGTCACCAGGTAGGTGTGTGCATTAATTCAGTTATGAACGAGAATACTCTCGGCAAATAAGATTGCAGTAAGATTGGGTCATGTTTAAAATACCGCGATCTATTCGCTTCCTAATCTGCTCGACCGCATAGTTAGACAACGTATCGCTATTGTTTATCTTGCTTCTCTGTTTGCCACGGCCATCGGCCTTCAACTTCAAGGTGAAGTGTCACACTAAGGAAAGTACGAATCAATATGATCAGCCCAAGGACGGCAACGTTCTCTAGTGTATCCGCTACAACAACTGTCCGTATGATATCACCGGCAATTAGAAACTCTAAACCCAGGATGATTGATCGTCCTAACTGTCTCCGGTAAGTGCGGTACGCAATGCCTTCAGGTAACTGCCAAAAAGTACGAATAAAGGCGACAGAGGAAATGCAAGATCCTACAACAACCACAAGCACTCCAACGGCTTCAACAGCGTACCCGGCTAGAGAGATGATTTCGATAAATTTCATTGTTCTGATGATATAGTAATATTCATGATCAAGTCGCCTGGCAGTTAACTAGATGGATTACACATATTGATGATACGCAGTATTCTATATATCATAAATTGACGTCAGAGCGCAATTATCGATAATGCTAGAAACAATTGTGTTCTGTTCCCGCAGGAGCACATTTCATTTGTTCGAGACGCTGTACTAACATTAGTGCCCGCCAATATAAAAGGGTATGTAGTTATACTCCGCCTCCTTGGTTAATTTTAGCGGAGGAAGCTCAACTAATTCGTTACCGATTTTTACAGAACCAAAATGAAGACTAAAATCGTCGTTCCACTTATTAATATAATCTAATCTGTCAATTTTATAACTTAGTCTATAGCTTCCAGTTTTATTGTGTAGTATTTGAATAGATTCGAGACGAGGTTTCAGCATATTGTATTGAGCTCGGTTAATATCATCAGGTTCTAAAATTTTATCCTGATCTGGGACATTTAACTTTATTTTTTCTAAATCCACTTCAACCTCCCTATCGTCCGCCTGAATATCTATGCGTATATCGATGGGTAGATATAAACGTGGTTTGTTAAACCAGAAAGGTATTATCGGAATTAAAGGCGGACCAACCAACAAAGTACTGCTGCCCAGTTTTGATTTATAAACTTTGATAGATGCATCATTAAAGTAAAATTGTGCGTCATTCGTTTCCGGTGTATTCACGACCCATGATGAATCGTCATTTTCGCCCTCCAACCAGGCAGTCTTAGATAACGCTGAACACGCTGTAATATTTGATAAAACTAATAACATCATTATTATAAAAATTATTTTTTGAAGATAATACGCCCACAAACACCGTTGTAACCCAGGGGAATTATATTTCGGGTAAGCGAATTGCCTCATGCAATAACCGACAATAAGTTTGTGCGTAATAGTATTACAATTCATTCGTTATACCTGTTTTTCGAAATAAAGTAACCCTATGATGAAACCAACTGAATCATTGGAGCCGGTGTGATCTTACCTCTTTAATTCTTTCATTTCCCAAATATTTTCTTACTGTCCTTTAGCACGTTTCTCTGTTGCAATCATAACGCTGTTATAAACTTTCATGACTTTTTCATCACCCTGCCCGATTACTTCACATTTTTTCCTAAGTAATGGAATAAACCTGCACACCAGGTGTTTACATTCAGGTAATAACAGAAAAAAACTTTATATCAAAAATGTTAAGGAGATAACTCATGAATTGTGTGAATACTATTTGTCAATGGAAGCGCGGCTGCATAATTGCAACCGCCAGTTTTACCCTGTACCTGGGTGCTATAACAACCGCCGTGGCTGCCGAGCTGCCGGTGGATGAAACCTATTCAGTTCAAGCCTTGCTAAGCTTTGGCAATTCTGTAACGGATATGAATGATCTGGGTATTGTCTCTGGCCGTGCTAATGTGAATACATCCAGCGATTACTTTCCGCATGCCGGAACATGGAATGAAGCAGGTACATTCACTGACCTGGATCCCAGTTTTTTAAATGACACGTCTATTGCCATGGGCATTAATAATAATGGTGATGTGGTGGGTGCACTCACGGGTTTTTCGAATCAGCTAAGAGGGCCCGTGCTGTTTTCAAATGGCAACATTACGCCCTTGCTTGATCTAAACGGAGCTGAAGACCCTAATGGACAAGCCCGGGACATTAATGACAATGGCCTGATTGTAGGCTGCGCGAGTACGGTTCCTGTCACCTGGGATATCAACAGGGTTGCCACCCCAATTCCCGGAACACCTGACGGTGCCACAGGTTGTGCTCACAGCGCCAATAACCTGGGGCACATCGTCGGCTTTACCACCGTCAATGGCAACACCCATGCTTCGCTCTGGCGCGATGGCATCATGATCGACCTGGGCGCCTTGCCGGGTCATGAATACAGTATGGCATTCGGTATAAACGAGCTGGGGCAGATTGTGGGTACATCCCGTGATACTGATGGAAGTAATGGCAATGAGCAACACCCCTTCCTGTGGGATAACGGTGTGATTTCTGACCTGGGAACCTTAAGTGGTAACTGGGGTATTGCCTATGACATTAACAATGCGGGCCATATTGTTGGCTCAGCACCCGGACCTTTTTTATACCGTGACAATGTGATGTTCGATCTAACATCAGTTGCAAGCCTGTTAAGATCGGCTAACGCCATCAATGAAAACGGCCAAATTGCAGGTAGCTCTTATGTGCTGACCCCGGCACCCAACCAGCTCGACATGACCGTTGCCCTCAGCGCACCAGCGGGACCGATTGATTCCGGTACTGAATATAACTATGACATAACCGTATCCAACCGTAGCTCAGTGGATGGCGAAAGTGTGCGACTGGAAAATTCCTTATCAAGTCCGCTGCAGGTCATATCCGTTACAAGCGAACAGGGATCATGCACGAGTACTGCACCGGTGATATGCGACCTGGGAACCGTCGCAGCTAACAGTTCGGTGAACATCACGCTAACGGTTAAACCCGAAGTGCCTTTCTCTACAAGTGGCAACCTGGTATTTGTTTCAAACTATGCCCGGGTATCGAGCAGTAATACTGATATTAACAGTGCCAATAATAGTGCTTACCAATCCACCCGCGTTACCCCACCACCTGAGCCTGAAGGTGCCGATGTAGGTGTTAGTCTGTCAGATTCACCAGACCCATTACGCAGAGGCGCTAATCTAACCTACACCGCCACCGTGGTTAACAACGGCTCCTTAACTGCGCTGAACACTATTTATACTCAATCGATTTATACTCGCTTCTCTATAAAGTCTATCAGGGCATCACATGGAAGTTGTTCAGGTAAGTCTCCCATTACGTGTAACCTGGGAGACCTGGCAGCGAATGAAAGGGTAACCATCACGGTAGAAGTCAGACCAAGAGTACGCAGTGGAAGCCGTTTCTTTAGCACAGCGAATATCAAAAGCAATAGCTATGACCCGGTGGTGAACAACAATTCAACATCGGTTATGACGAGCGTACGGTAGTTGCCCAACAATACAGGTTCAGGTGTTTTTCTGAGCCTGTATTGTTTTGGCTTTAACGAAGAAGCGAACACTCCTGAGTCGTTCACTGTCATTAAGTAACGCACTTGTACGGACAACCGCTGTAATAAAGAGCCTGGTTTCAATCTAAGTCTTAGTTTTTACTTGCTACTTTGTGTGGACACCCTGAGCACTTAATATGGGAGCACTTAATATGGGTGTCTCGTTAGAGCACGCTTAACATGGGTGTCTCGTTGACGCTCCCCCTGGGTGTCTCGTTAGCGCCTTGACGCGTTGGTGCCCGTAGTATTCGCCCGATTGATCTAACACTCACATCTTGTGCTATTATGTACACATTCGATCACAACACAGGTAGAGCCCCATGCCCAAGTCATCTACAACCATGACCATACGCCTTGAGCCCGAGATTAAGACCCGCCTGGACAAGCTCGCTAAAACAACGCATCGTAGTAAATCCTTTCTGGCCGCTGAAGCCGTTCGAGAGTTCATCGAGCTAAATGAGTGGCAGATCCAGGAACTTAAAGCCGCAATTAAAGAAGCTGATGCTAATGACTTTGCCAACGATGAGGAAGTTGATGCAGTCTTTAATAAGTGGGGCGCTAATGCAGGTTAAATGGCTACGGACAGCCTTAAAAAATCTCGATCAGGAAGCGGAGTATATCGCTAAAGATGATCCTCAATCGGCCCAGTTAGTTGTGCAACGAATACAGCACACCGTGGCATTGCTCGCAAGTAACCCTAACCTTGGCCACCCAGGCCGACTCCCCGGCACACACGAACTCGTTATCCCTAAAACCCGTTACATCATCCCTTATCGTGTCAGACCTCGCCTGGATCGCATTGAGATACTGAGAGTCTTCCATGTATCACGTAAGCCACCTGAACACTGGTAATAAGCACGTCGGATTTTTTAGAAAAGCGTTCGGAAAAATATTTTAATTTATCTGTGCTTTTGCGAGTTTTACCTGGAAGTCTTTTACGAGCATCCATAATCTCAAAAATGCCTAGTTACACTTCAAACTTTTGATTTTTTATTGATTTCTTATGATGGGTGTCTTAATTACCTTTATTACCTTATGATGGGTGTCTTAATTACCTTTTTGGTGTCCTGTTAACTTTTGTTGAAATTCAATAATAACTTGAACTATCAAGTTATTACTACGTAATGGTTCAGAAGAAACACGAAAACTCAATGTAACAAAATCGTCATCTCCGAATGCCTATGATAATTTTATTGATCGAAGATCTAGCGACCTTAGATGCTGTAAAGACACTGGATTCCCGACACAAGCATTCGGGAACGACGACATTATTTATGTTAACGGGACAACACTGTCTTAAAATATAAAATATAAAATATTAAGACATCCACTTTAAAATACATAAATCACCAATAGTTATAATTTTGTTGAATTTAAATTACACAAAAAAATGTGTTTAAATTTTTTTAAGACGAAAAATTAAATTGTAGACGAAGGAAAATAAATCAACCTTTACTAGAAACTAACATGGACAGCCATGCTAAAAAATAAAACCTGTTTAATTTTTTTACATGGCTGTCCAAACACTAAGATAACATTTAAGGTGCGGCCGTTAGTAATTGCCCTCCTACAACTTGACTCACTCGAAATACTCGCTTTGAAGAACCTGCATTACCTTTGTTGTCAGTAACGGTTGCGGTAAAGGTTACGGTATCCTGGCCCTCTGCCAGTATCAGGGAACCACCAACCACCCAGTCGGCAACCACACGGACTGCGCCTGTTTCAGTGTCAACTTCACTGCCGACAACATTAAACACCGGTGCCAGATTACCCCCTGCTGGTACCAGTACACCATTAGGTGCCTGTAATGGTGTATCAAAAGTAAAAACCAGGCCCGGAAAATTACGGTTATCGCCCTGACCCAGCTGCAACGGATCGAGAATACTGCCGGCTCCAAATTCCGGTCGAGTTACACTGTCACCCAGTTCATCCACTGCAATACCGGCTTTTGCTACATCCAGTATATTGACCTGAATAAAATTAAATGAACCGGTTTGTGCCGTAGGCAACGCTATTTGCTCACCAACGGCAATTGATGAAGGAACTCGCGGTGCAACGATTTCAACTTTGGGCCCATCTTGATTTATTTCGCCATGCCCTGGAAAACTGGTTGGGTCGGGGGTTAATGAATTGCCTGAACTCAGCTCAGCATTCACATTAACTTCAACCTGGTCAAATCCAATTCTGCCTTTCACGTCTCTAACAGCGGCGGTAATGGTAAATTTTGAAACATCGGCGGGAAAAGATTCCAGTAAATGCCAGCCAGCCCATACCGTGACGCCCTTCCCTGGTGTATCGTCACTTCCGGCGACATTAAACAGGGAAGCCAGATTGGTATTTTTAGGGATAATCTCTCCATCGGGTGTAATCAGGTCTTCATTAATAAAAACAAATAGCCCGGGAAATTCCGGGTTTAAATTTCCAAGTTGATCGACATTGCGTATGCCCGGATCACCTGGCGCCTGAGTGGCTTCATTCACCAGCACGGATACCTCGTCGCGTGTAAATACTTCAAGGTTTATGGCGAAACCTGATCCATTGAAACTACCTGCGTTAACTGAACTTTCACCCTGCGCAACAATACCATTATTTAATGGTGAGGTAATGCGCATCTGTGGTGCCAGTTTCCCCTTTATACCTTTATTACGACTAATGCGAATAATATCGAAATAGGTCGTTTTATTTTTACTGTATGAGATCTTGTTTTTTTTACTGTCTGAATATCTTTCATCGTCATCATCAGCCTGACTATATGCGCTGAATAATACTAATGGTAGGGCTAGCATACTCGCACTAATTATTTTTTTTAATCGAGTGGTTTTCATCCGGTTCTCCAGTTATTAATTAAATGTATTTGAGTTGATAACAGCTGTTAATAACTTAACGTCTTTCAGGTGAATTTATTCCTTAAAACTTTTTTATATTTTTAATACTGGAAACGCCAGCTAATAAATTTATTTAGAGTGAATAAAAAATAACTTTTTTGGATATCTGAAAATGCTGATAAAAATGTGCCAGTGCAGCCAGTCAAGATGTGTATTACTGAAGTGTGGCGTTATAAATTGAGCGCTTGATTAACCTGGCAACCTATCCAAGTGAGACAGGTTGCCAGTGTTTTTTGTCTATAATTGATTTATGACTTTAGAATTGCCCGGGATGTTTTTTGCTGCTGTGGTGTTTTCCAGTTGCTGGTAAACTAATTCACCCAGTTGTAACAAGGTGCTCTTATCAAGTTCACCCGATAACACATAACCCTTTGAGCCATCGACCCAGTAAAGTATCTGTAGTGCCCCGGATGTGCTGTATTTAAATGCACTTTGCTGGTTATCTTCAATACCTCCTCGTATATACAGTGTGATACGATTGTTATGTTTGTTTTCATACATAAACTGAGCAGCCATTCGGTTGGTCGAAGGCAGTAGACGCCCGCCAATAAGTGCATACCCCGCAGCACCAAGATGGGGTGCTTTTAGATCACTCTTAAGCCGTTTTGATAACCAGGCAACCAGGTGGGCCTCCTGCTCTACGCTGACTTCCACCGGATGTTTTACTTCAGGTGCAAAAACAGTATGGGCAAAAGACGCTGGTTGAACCAGGTGGGTATATACATCTGCCAGCTGCTGTTGTTGCAGTTGTGTACTGTGGGTAAAAATACCCGAAATAAAACCAACGATGCCGCCGAGTAATAACAAACTCGCCACGCGCCCATAGTGATTTTTTCTACGCCGATAACCCATCGCCGCGCGCAGTAAATTTTCAGGTAAGTTGCCTTTATCGTCCTGGTGCGCAAGCTCAAACAATCCTTCATTTATTTTAAGGTACTGGTGGTAACGTTGTAGTACAGTTTCATCGTTACTTATGGCCTTCTCAACTTCGCTTACGCGAGTCCCATCTAATTGATTATCGATATATGCCTGGATATCTTCGTCAGATATGATTTGTGTGTCTTTCGTCATTATTTAATCCTCCGCAACTTAACAGGAGGTTCACTGAATAGTTGTTTTCGTAACTCTTCACGCCCACGGTGCAGGCGTGACATAACCGTACCAACCGGTACGTCGATAATTTTCGATACCTGTTTATAACTTTGCCCCTCCACTGCAACCAGTGCGAGTACTTCACGCTGCTCTATGGGCAGGTGTTGTAACGCGTTTTCAAGCTCAGCGAGCTGAATATCTATATCCGGCGTATGGTTTAACCCGTCGGGATGATCCTCGATATTATAAGGCTCAGTGATGGGCCTGCGAGCACGATAACGTACGCCATTAATATAAAGGTTATGCATGATTGTAAATAACCATGCACGTAAATTACTACCCGATGCCCACAGGCCCTGTCGTTTCCAGGCCCGCTCCAGACAATCCTGTACCAGATCATCTGCTGCATCTATATCACGGGTAAGGGCCCTGGCATAGCGCCGTAATGCGGGTATCTCGCTGATCATCTGATGTTGTATATGCTCCACTTATTTTCCCCTGAGCCCATAGTCCTAGCCCCATTTATCTTTCGTGTGTAAACCTCCCTGTTTTAGTTACAGTTTAAATTAGAGTTTTCCGGTTTATCATGCATCGCCAAATACTCCCACGGAGTGAGATCATTCAGTGAGTCATGGGGTCTTTCATCGTTGTATTCTTTCAT